>Ga0137378_10001710_pt1 | contig 18554 bp, 22 predicted proteins | sample SagtaG_21_FD_104813 | JGI IMG/M metagenome (GOLD analysis project Ga0137378, IMG submission 104813) | Vadose zone soil microbial communities from Sagehorn Ranch, Mendocino, California, USA - Sage2_L_60_16 metaG | ecosystem: Environmental > Terrestrial > Soil > Vadose zone | place: USA... | reverse complement strand
GCCGGAGGTCGGAGTCGCCGAACCCCGTGTGGACCTGGAACGGCCGTCCGAGCTCGGCGGCCACGCCCAGGGCCGTGCGCATCACCAGGTCGCGACACGCCTTGCCCCGCCGCCGCACCGGCTCGGGCCCGTGGAGGGAGCGTTCCGCCGATGCCAGGTCGGCCGCAGGATCGACCGCCAGGCCCGTCCGGTAGGCCAGGATCGTCTTGAACCCCACCGCTCCCGACGCCGCGGCCGAGCGCATCCGCCGGTGCACCTCCTCCAGGATGTCCGCGGCACCCGCGCCGGCCTCGACGAGCTCGTCCACGTGCGGATCGATCCGATGGATCACGTGCATGGAGGCGCCGGAGAGCTCGGCCAGCCGCCCCACGGCATCCCCGGCGGGTCCCCAGATGTCGGAGTCCAGCACGACGCCCCGGATCCCGGCGTCGCGGAACAGCGCCGAGACGTAGGCTCCCCAGTCCCGCGCCGCCTCCGCCCTGGCGTCGACGATCTCCTCGGGACGGCAACCGAGCCGCCCGGCCAGCCGCGACACCAGAAGCTCCTGGGCCAGGCGGGTGGGGCCGAGCGAGCGGCGACGCTCGGCCAGGCCGGCGTCGTCGTGCACGTCCAGCGAGAGGGCCGACGGATCGAAGGGCCCGGGTTCGAGGTCGAACGGGTGCGCGTGGTCGTCGATCAACGCCCAAGGACTCCAGACAAGCGGGCGGGGCCGGCGCCGACGGGTTCGGCGCCGGCCCCGACCCCACCCAGCGGCTTACGGGGCGGTGGGGATCCCGCCCGCGATCCGGGCCGAGGCGGCGGCCTCGTCGAGGGTGGCCGCCTCCTCGCCGCCCTCCTCCCCGAGCATCGATCCGATCCGGGCCACGTCGTTCGGCCGGTTCGTCCGAAGCCATCCGAGGAAGGCGAGGCCGGCGATGATCCACCCCAGGTTCACGTACGGGATGATCTTGTAGGGCATGGGGGGGAACGACCCCGAGTACACCGAGCCGTACACGCCGAGGGCGAAGATCACCGCCCCGGCCAGCGGGACCACGCCATGGACGACCGGGTTGAATCGGCGTTCGACCTTTCGGAAGTGGGCGAACCCCGCCACGCAGAGGATGACGTACACGATGGTGACCGCCAGGCCACCGATCCCGGCCAGCAGGCCGAACACGGTGAACGGCCCGCCCCCGTAGCTCCAGCCGAACCCGACCAGCGCGGCCACGATCGTCGCCAGGACCGCGATGGCCACCGTGGCGTTGGCCGGGGTCTTGAACCGGCGGTGGGTCCGCCCGAACCAGCGGGGCAGCGTCGCCTCCCGGCCCATCGCGAACATCGTCCGGGCGGCCGCCGTGGCGCAGGCCAGGCACACCACGAAGGCGGACAGGATCGCCGCGATCGAGATCAGCACGGAGAGGAAGTGTCCCGAATACCGCTGCGCGGTGTCGGCGAGGATCGTCGGATCGGCGGCCCACTTGCCCGACCCCGCCTTGTCCACACCGACCCCGATGGCGATGACGTAGGTCGTCCAGACGTAGAACACGATGGCGAAGGTGACCGCGATGATCACCGACAGCGGGATGGCCCGCCTGGGGTTGCGGGTCTCCTCCCCGAGGACGGCCGACGTCTCGAATCCGATGTACGACAGCACCCCGAAGATCAGGCCGTAGAAGATCCCTTGAAACCCGCCCTTCAGGGTGTTGCCTGGGCCGAGGGCTCCGATGGCCTGGCCGTGCGCTCCCCCTTTCGCGCTCACGATGAGGTCCAGGATCACGATGACCCCCACCGTGACCACGCCGACCAGGAGCTGGGTGCGCGCGTTCAGCTTGATGTCGTAGACGGCCAGGAAGACCAGGAGGGCCATCCCGACCAGGAAGATCACGAACCACATGTCGTTCGGCATCCCGTGCCACCACTCGGTCTTGATGAGGTCACGGGTGAAGCCGCCCACGCCGGCCATCGTCATCGGGACGAAGCAGAAGAACCCGAAGAAGTACAGCCAGCCCGTCAGGAAGCCCGTTCCCTGCCCGAGCGACCGGCTCGCGTACGTGTAGGCGTATCCGGCCGAGGCCATCCGCCGGGTGAACCCGATCACCACGACGGCGAGGGCGAGGCAGGCCAGCCCCCCCAGCAGGAAGGCGAACGGCGTGGACGTTCCGGAGAACGAGGCCGCGAATGACGTGTTGTACGCCATGGCCATGGCCGGTGAGAGGACCGCGATCGCCATGGCCACCGCGTCGATCGTTGAGAGCGTGCCACCCTTCAGCTCGTCGACGGTCTCGCGGGGCAGATCCGCTTTCATGCTCACCTCCTACCGCGTGCCGCCAGAGGCCGGCACGGGAACGATGGTGTGGTCGTCCACCTTCGGGTGTTCCGTGAGGCCGCTCTGTTCCTGGCGTCACCTCCTTCGGGGTCGCCGGGCGAGCCCCGGTGGAACCATCAGCGCAGGTAATTGGTACTCCGACACCTCCTCCGAGTCAACGCGGGCCTCCGCCCGGGCCTACAGCCGGTGCAGGGCCCTGGTGTTCCCGGCCAGGATCCCGCGGCCGAGGCGTTCGGCCTCCTCGACCGTGAGGTAGTCGGCCCGGACCGCCTCGCCCAGGACCCGCTCCAGCGCCCGGCGGGCCAGCCTCGCCGCGATCCAGAACACCTCGGGCTCGGAGGCCTGGTCGCACCCGTAGAGGAGCTTCGACGCCGGCACCGAGCCGATGAGGTCCGACAGGAGCCGCTCGGCCGTCCACCCCGCCCACGGCAGCAGGACCGACAGGTCGACGTGGACGTCCGGCAGCACCGAGGCGATGTACCCGGCCTCGTGGCTCCACGGATGCCCGCCGTGGATCAGCACGATCGGCTGCCCGCGGTGGTCCCGCAGGAACGGGAAGAGGAAGGAGGGACGGGCGTGGACCAGGTCGATGTCCGGATCGCCGTCGCCGGTGTGGATGTGCAGCGCCAGGCCGCGCGAGCGAGCCACGTCCGTGGCCACGTGGAGGAGGCGGTCGCGGACCGGCTTCGCGTCCCCCCGGCTCTCGACGAACCCGCCGCGCCGCCACCGGTCGAACGCTTCGGCCGCGGCCTCCCCGGTGGCCGGCTCGACGTCGAGGCCCGTCCGGTAGGCGATGATCGACTTGACCGCCACCGTCCGCGGATCGTCGGCGGCCTCGTGGAGGCGGCGCTCCGTGGCGCCCTCCAGCTCGGCATATGAACCGGCTTCGTCCCGCTCCTCCGCCACCACCTGCTCGAGGCGGACCACGCGGTGGACCCGGACCCCCCCGACGGCGCGTTCGAACTCGGCCGCGGGGATGGGCGGGAGGGGGAACCCCTCATCGGCGATGAGGCCGACGATCCGCTGGTCGTCGAGGAGGGACCGGATGTACCCGGTGGGGTCGGCCTCGATGGCCGCCCGGCGGGCCCGGGCCACGGCCCCGGCCTCGGGCTCGCACCCCAGGCGCTCGGCCAGCCACCGCCGGGCCAGGAGCGAGTAGGTCGTGCTCTCGGTCAGCTCGCGGGCCCGCCGCCACGCCGCCGGGTCGGGGCGGAGCGACGACGAAATCCCCAGGCCGGTCAGGGTGAGCCGGGTCTCGAAGTCCTCGGGAGCGGCCGCGAGGAGCTTGTCGATGGTGAAGCCGTGGCAGTGGTCGTCCACGACCTCGGCTTGGGACAGGTCCAGGGGCATCCCGGCGCCTCCTCGTCGACGCGACAGGGCGAAGGCGGATCAAAGCATCGGGGGTCGGCGGTCCGCAAATGGACGCCTGTAGACCAAGGTAGGGAGGGGGTCTGGCGGAGACCGATCTCCCCGCGGGGTCAGCAGGCTGTGGCCGCCCTGAGGGCGCGGCAGACCTGCTCGAGGCGATCGACTCCCAGCCGGCAGACGCGATCGGTGAAGAGGCCCAGCGGGATGGTTTCGATGTTGTCGAAGCTCAACGCGCATCGCTCCGGCATCCCGTCGTCCTCGTCGAGCACGACCTCCGACGGGATCCCTCGGATCGTTCGCGAGGCGGGCACGGCGACGACTCTGACCAGAACCGGGATCGCCACCTGGCGGGTGAGGACCAGGTACGGCCGCCGGCCGGCGGCGGGGTGCTCCGCCCACCAGACCTCGCCGCGGTTCACCATGGTTCTTCGGCGATCGACTCGCGGGCCCGCGCCTCGACCCATGGGTCCGGCTCCTGCGGAACACGCCGGTAGCCCTCCACGATCTGGCGGTCGATCTCGGCCTGGAGGACATCGTGGATGTACCCCTCGATGGCCTCCCGGATCAGGTCCGAACGGGACCGCCCGCTCGAAGCGGCGTACTGGTCGAGCGCGGCCAGGAGGTCGTCGCTGAGCTGGACGAGCGTCTGGGTTCGAGCCACCGAGTCATATCCTAGCATATGGCCTTAACTCCATCCGAAGCCCAGCCTGGGCCTGGGCCTGGACCTGGGGAGCAGGATAGGGAGGGGGTCTGACAACGGGTGGCGGGTATTGACTCGCCGCGGCCCTGCGGCGTAGCAGTTGCCGCCATGGCCCCCCAATGTGCCCGCGTTCGATCCGGTTCGAGAAGAGCGCGGCGCAACGAACGGTCTTCCGGGCGCTCGCGCGGGGACTGCCCGACGAGTACACGGTCGTGCACCACGTGCAGTGGCTGGGCAGGGACAGCGGCGGCCGGGCTCGCGACGGCGAGGCCGACTTCGTCATCGCCATCCTCGGAAGGGCGCGCTGGTGGTCGAGGTCAAGGGCGGCGGGATCCGATACGACGCCGCCTCCGGGGGATGGTTCAGCCGGGATCGAACGGGAGCCGAGCACCGCCTGAAGCGGGACCCGTTCGAACAGGCCAAGGACGCGAAGCACCGCCTGCTGGAGGTGCTGCGCGACCGGCCGCGGTGGCCGCCGGCGTGGGGCCCGTTCGGCCACGCCGTGTGGTTCCCGGACGTGCGGTTCCCCTCGAAGCGGCCCCTGCCGCACGCCGAACCGGCCATCGTGCTCGCCGCGTCGGCGCTGGCCGGCGAGGGGGCGATCGCGCGCCGGGTCGAGGAGACCCTCGAGTGGTGGCGGGGCGGGCGGGCCGGGGGATCCGCCGATCCGGAAGGGTTCGAGATGCTCTGGGAGACGCTGGCCCAGGACGTCGAGATCCGCCGACCCCTGGGCGTGGCGCTGCACGAGGCGGACCGCGAGATCGTTCGGATGTCCGAGCAGCAGTTCCGGGCGCTGAACGTCCTGGCCGGGACCCGCCGGGTGGCGGTGAGCGGCCCGGCCGGCTCGGACAAGACGCTGATCGCGGTGGAGAAGGCCAGGCGCCTGGCAGCCCAGGGGATGCGGGTCCTGTTCACGTGCTTCAAGACCGAAGGCGGCAGGAGTTCTGGGACCGGGAGCTGCCGGAGGCGCTGTTCGAAGCGGCGAGCCGGCTGGGCCCGCGGTACGACGCCATCGTGGCCGACGAGGGCCAGGACTTCGACGAGACCTGATGGTGGCCGCTGCTGTGGCTGCCGCGCGACCCCGACCGGGGGATCTTCTCCGTGTTCTCGGACGACAACCGGGCCATCTACCGCCCGCCCGGCGGCCTCCCCGAGGGCCTGGTGACGGCGCGCCTGGGCAAGAGCTGGCGCAACACCACGCCGATCTTCGGCGCGGTGATGCAGCTCTCCAAGGGCGAGGAGGTCGAACCCCGAGGCCCGGACGGCCCGCCCATCGAGATGCTCGCCGTGAAGCTCGAGGACACCGCCCGCGAGCTGAGCCGGGTGCTCCACCGCCTCGTGGTCGAAGGCGACGTACCGGCCCGAGACGTGGCCGTGCTGACCCCGCACGCGGTGGACCACAGCACGGTAAAGGGCCGGATCGGAGCCTCCACGGTCACCGCCGACCCCAAGGGCCCGAGGGACGTGAAGCTCGCCAGCATCTACCGCTTCAAGGGCCTCGACGCCAAGGCGGTGGTCGCGTTCGAGGTTGACCGCTACGTCAGCGACGACTTCACCAGGCTGATGTAAGTGGCCTGCTCCCGGGCCAAGGCGATGCTGTCGATCCTGCTGAGCGACTCCGCCTGAAGCCGGCCGATGTCCGGCGGTGTCTCAGTTTGACCAACGTGACTCCGGGTGAGCCCTGTGGCACACTCCCGGGCATGGCGGCCGGAACGGGGGCGGTTGAGCACAAGGAGGTAGTGCTCGGTCTGCTAGGAGCGGCGTCAGCCATGACCGCGCTCGTTCTCGTCTTCTTGGGCTTTGTCGTGTCCGCCGTTCAGCCTTTCCCACCGACGATATCCCCCAGCGTCCTGCGGCCGTACCAGATCGTAGCCGGTGGTCTGGTCGGAGCCTTCCTCCTCGGCATCGTCTCCATCGGGTTAGCCGTGTGGTGGCTGACCGGCAGCCAAGATTCGGCTCTCTATCGCGGCTCGATTCTCACCTTCCTCTTGGAGCTTGCGGTGCTCGTGGTGGTCGCGTTTTGGACTACCTGGAAACTGGTCTACAGGAAGTAGAGGGCGACGGCAATGGCGCTGACGGCGGTCCAAGCTCAGGGGCTCAAGAAGCTTGGACTCGATCAGTTCCTTGCGACGAACAGGGCCGATTACAAGGCGATGGCGAAGGATGCGTATGAGTTCACTGCGAAAACGCTGAAGGCCTCAGGGCTTCCTGTGAGGCAGGAAGACGTGAGCGGTCATCTTCAGGCGGCCGTCGAGTTGGACGCCGCCCTCACCGCCTTCCTCGAAACCAAGCGTGCGGGCCAGCAGTATTGGCCCAAGCGGTTCACCTACCTGATCGTAGAGGACGTCTGGAAGGAGCTTCAGGATGAGTACGCGCAAGAACACCCCCAAGGCTGAGGCAACTGCTCGCGAGTACCTCGACTCCGTTTTGGCTCGGCAGAAGAAGCGCGGCGCGCCAGCCGTCTCGAAAGCACGCTACGAGCGGGCGCTGAAGCAGGCGACGGCATCGTTCCGGCAGCTTTACAAGGCTGCGGGGATGGTCTAGTCGAGCAAAGCCGCAATCTCGCGCAGCGACCAGATGTGGTCGGCCACGCCAGCCGCCATCGCGGGCGTCCGTGGATAGGGGTTCTTCAGGGACTTGTGGGGGCGGGCAAAGTTGTAGAACTGGAAATGGAGGGCCACCGCTGCCGCGTGGTTTTCGATCTTCCGGGAGAACGCGTTGGTCAGCCGCGTGAACCTCCTGAGGTTCATCCGCATCGTGAGGTTCTGCCGCTCTACGTAGCTCGTGGAGACGTGGTCGGGGTCGGGGTCACCGATGATGACCTTCTTCTCGATCCCAATGCACTTGGCAGGCGAGTACCGCTTCTGATCCTCGGCGGGATCGGGACCGTAGAGCTTCTGAATGGTGGCGTAGTCGATCTGGTTCTCGAAGGCCCGGCTCACGGCGATGATGTAGGGCTGGTGCCCGTCCGTGGTCAATTGGACCCGAGTGTCCAGCCGCGAGGCCACGTCGCGCATGAACTCCAAGGCATCCGTGGTGGTGCGGCCTCCGATGTACCAGGACGGCACGAGCTTGGTGTCGGCGTCGATGGCGATCCACGTCCACACGTCGCCGAAGTCGGCGGGGTGCCCCGGCTTGACGTGCTTCGCCTTGGCCCCGATGAAGCTCCAGATTTCGTCGCACTGGAGCCGCTGGCATGAAAGGTGCTGCATCGCCCCGTCCTGGTACTCGGCGCAGGCGTCCCCGATGTTCACCAGGAGCTTGCTCACCGTGTTGATGGAGACGGAAGCAAGACGGCTCGTGGCACGAAGGCTGGCACCCTCGGTGAGCATCCCGATGATCTGGGCCCGTCGCTCGGTGCTCAACCTGTTCATACTGATATTATGCTTGAGGCCGGGAGAGGTGTCAAGTCATACTTTGAGGCGGTGGGGGCGGGAGAATCCGCTCCGTAGATCGAGGGTTGCGTGCTCAGCCCTCAACTCTCGATCGAGAGATTAGGCCTACAAACCCACCAGCGCATGACGCATGATGACGATGTAGACGAAAACAGCCCCATCATAAAGGAAGGGAGTGACCAGATGAGCGCGATGGCCACCCAGAAAGTACGCGAACCAGAGAACCTCTACGTGCCACCGCAATATACGCCCAAGTTTGCCAAAAAGCTCATGGATGAACTGTCACCCGAAGCTGGACGCCTGTTCTTCCAGGAGGTCTTCGAGGCCATCAACGAAGCCAAGACCGAAGCCGACCTTCGACCGATCAATCTCGTCGTGGAGACTTGGTTCCGAACGCTGCTGTTCCAGACGCGGCCTAAGTTCGATCAGAAGTGGCGTGAGATGGAGGCTACGGATGGCCCGCGCATGACTCTTGAGGAGATTCAGCGCAGACGGGCTAACCGTATCGCGTGAGGCGTCCCAGCCACTACGAGGTAGTAGGTCCGGGCGTCCTGGACTATGTTGACGCCTTCGCTCCAGATGCCGTCTACGACGCCTTCTACGACCTCGTAGAGAGGCTCATGGTTGGGCCATACCCAGATGACGCCCCGGATTTGGGCATCATGCCGTTTAGAGACCCCGCCAAACCGAATGGCTTTACCGCGCCTTTCGATGCTGGCCTACTCGCCTACCAAGTCATGCGCGACCAGCCTGTCATCAAGCTAGTGGATGTGTTCTGGATGGCGGATGACGATGACGACGAAACCGGTTTGGACTACGCCTTCTGATTCGTCCAGCGTGCCTGAGCAGCTTTCCGGGCAATCTCCTGTCGCCGACTCCGAGTGAGCTTCTGAGCGCGAGCTGCTCCACCCTTCAAACCGCCGCGACGGCCTGAAGCGACGGCATCCTCGTTCGCTGGGATGGGAGCCTTGGGCTCCTCAGACTCGCCCGTGGCGATGTCCACGATGAGCTTGGCCCGCTGGTTGGGATCGCGGGGCCGCTTCGGGTTAGCCATGAGGTGAGTATGCCACGGCCTTCAGAGGCCGCTGGATTCAAACTGAGACACTACCCGGCGGCCGGTTCTGCTCGTCCAGCGGACGGGATGGGGCAAGCGCGCCGTCTATTTCGTCGCGACGCGGCTGCTCCGGGACGCGCGGCGGGGTGCACGCTGCTCATCTCTCCGTTCCTGGCGCTCATGCGGAACCGATCGACATGACGCTCCGGGCGGGGGTCCAGGCAGCCACGATCAACAGTTCGAACCGTGAGGACTGGCAGGCGATCCGGGAGCGGCTCCGCAGCGACCACATCGACCTGCTGCTCGTCTCGCCGGAGCGGCTCGACAACGGGGAGTTCCGGGACAAGGTGCTGCGGCCATCGCCGAACGCGCAGGCCTGGTCGTTGTCGACGAGGCGCACTGCATCAGCGACCGGGGGCACGACTTCCGGCCGGACTACCGCCGCGTCCGGCGGATCCTTGACCTCCTTGCGCCGGACGTGCCCGTCCTCTGCGCGACGGCCACGGCCAACGACCGGGTGATCGCGGACCTCACGGAGCAGTTGGGCTCGAACCTCCTCACGCTCCGGGGCACCCTAGATCGGGAAGGGCTCCGCCTGTTCGTGCTGAAACCTGCCCTCTCAGGCCGAACGCCTCGCCTGGCTCGCCACACACGTTCCCCGGCTTCCCCGCTCCGGGATCGTGTACTGCCTGACCGCCGCCGACACCGAGCATGTGGCCTTCTGGCTCCGCGCGCGCGGGATCGACGCCGTCGCCTACAGCGGCGAGACGGAGAACGAAGAGCCCATCGCCACCGAACAGCGGCTCCTCGACAACCACGTCAAGGTGGTCGCGGCCACGTCCGCGCTCGGGATGGGGTTCGACAAGCCCGACCTCGGACTCGTCATCCACTATCAGTCGCCGGGGTCGGCCATCGCGTACTACCAGCAGGTCGGTCGGGCCGGCCGGCAGCTCGAGTCATCCTTCGGCATCCTGCTCAGCGCCGCCGAGGAAGCGACGCTGACAGTTGAGGGCGTGTCAGAGCCCACCCGTATCCTTCGAGACGCTCCTCCTCTTGTCGTCGAAAGACGAAAGGGAGAACAATGGCGGTCGATGAGGCAGCCAGGCACCGCCTGCACGACAGGCTCGAACAGGTCCTCGGGGCCGAGGAGGCCACGATCCTGATGTCGCACTTTCCCCCCGTGGGCTGGGCCGACGTGGCCACCAAGCGCGACCTCGACGCGCTGGCGGTGGCCACCAAGCGCGACCTCGACGCGCTCCAGGAAGCTAACCGGCGAGAGCACGAGGCCATCACGGAGACCTTCCGGCTCGAGCACGAGCTGCTCAGGCAGTCCATCGAGACATCCGAGCAACGAATCCTCGCCACGGTCCGGGCCGACATGCTCCAGCAGACCCGGACGATGGTGTTCGCCCTGGCGACCGCCGTCATCTCCGTCGGTGGCCTGGCCTTCGCCGCGGCCCGCCTCGGCTGAGGACACCGACCGGTTCGACGCCGCAGCGGACACCCATTCCCCACCAAACTGCTACATTCGTAGCATGTCGGAGGTGAGAGAGATTCCTCAGCGAGAGCTTCGAAACAACGTGGCGGGAGTCCTGCGCGAGGTCGCCGCAGGGAGGCGGGTAAGAGTGACCGTTCGCGGGCGGGCCGTGGCCGAGCTGGTCCCCGTGAGCGAACGGTCGGCGTTCGCCCTGCGCTCCGACGTGGAAACGGTGCTGGCCGAGGCGCCGCTCGACGCGGGGTTCGCGGCAGATGTGGACGCGGTCGTCGGGTCGACCATCGAGGACCTGTGAGAGGGCTCCTCGACACGTCCGTGTTCGTGGCGCGGGAGCAGGGGCGGCCGATGGGCACGCTTCCGGACGAGGGGGCCGTCTCCGTCGTCACGGTGGCCGAGCTGCACATCGGTGTCCTGGCCGCGCAAGAGGATCGAACGCGAGCCCTGCGGCTGCGCACGCTCGCCCGGGTGGAGAGGCTGTTCGAGCCCCTGCCCGTCGATGTGGAGGTGGCTCGAAGATTCGCCGAGCTGGTGGCTCACGCGCGGCTCCGCGGACGCAAGCCGAAGATCCTGGACGCCCTCATCGCCGCGACGGCGCTGAGGCATGAACTCCCCGTCTACACGCAGGACGACGATTTCGACCAGTTTCCCGGCGTTCAGGTGACACGGGTCTGAGCCGGGCGCGGGCCAGACGCAGCGGGTAGGTGCCGTACCGGCTGACCGCTGAGCCGGCGGTCTGGGCCTGGCTCGATGACCATCCCGATCTCGCCCCAGGGGTGGAAGACTGGCTGTTCGAGCTCGCAGGCGACCCGAGGCGGTTTGTCGAGGTCCAGTTCCCCGCCGCGTTCGGACCGGCCGAGGCCTCGCCAGGCGGCGAAGGCGCGTCAGAGGGCCTTGGTACCATGCCGTTCGGGGAGGAGGTCGAGCAATGAGCACGCAGAAGGCGAGCGGTGGCGGGCCGACCTTCTGGTCAGGGACCTGCAGTCGACCGCGTCGTGCGTCAGCGCGGCGGTCCTGCGTGCCAAGTACGCCTCCGACCCTGGACCGAAGGCCATCATCACCTTCGGGGGCACTCGGCAGCGAGCCAGGGTGGGGCCTGGCCAGGCTCGATGGATCGAAGTGAACGTCACCGTCGACGCCCGGCACGACGATGAACACGACGGAGGCTGGCGTACCCACACGCTGAGGTACGACCTCTCGTTGTACGACCGACCTGCGGGGGGCAACTGCTGGCTGGCGTACCACTTCCATCCGAACCCCACCGGTTCCGGCTATCTCCGGCCGCATGTTCATGTCGGAGCCGATGCCGGCTCCAGCATTCTTCTCCAGTGAAGTGACCGCATCCGCTACCGTCTGACCGTGGCCAGGAACTGGATGACGCTTCGAGTCGAGCTGCTGGGCGGTGGGGGCATCGATTGCGACCCGCCTCCCGGGCGGATCATGCTGGTCGGACCGCGGCACACGTTCGCCGACCTCGCGGTGGCGATCGATTCGGCGTTCGCACGGTGGGACCTCTCTCACCTGCACCTGTTCCGGCTCGAGGACGGCCGGACGATCGGGGAGCCCGATCCGGACTGGGACACGGAGATCCTCGACGAGGGCTCGCTCACCCTGGCCGGGACCCTCGCTCCGGGGGATGAATTCACCTACGTGTTCGACCTCGGAGACGAATGGCGGCACTCGTGCCGCCTCCAGGAAGCCGGTGTCGATCCGGTCGAGGTCTACGGGGTGGTGCCGGCCGCGCCGGTGCCGATCTGGGGCTGGGGATCGATCCCCGACCAGTACGGGCGCCGCACCGAGGACGACACCGGCGAGGACGAATAGCGGAGGGCCGACCTCGAGCACGTACCAACCTCTCGGGTCTCTCGGAGGGGCCAACCTCTCGGGTTTGTCAGAGGGTGTCGCTACCCTCTCGGACACATGGAAGCGAGACCGCCGCCACGACGGCTGAGGTCACTGGACGTGCTCTTGGAGGAGACCCGGAATGAGCGGGCCGCCCAGCTCAGGCACTTCGACTCCCTGGATGCCAAGGCAGGGATCGTTCTCGGGTTTGCCGGGGCCATAGTGGCTCTGTCACCCACGGGGCGCATCATGTTGGGGCTCGGTCGAATCGCGGCGGTCGCCGCGGGGACGCTCGCGCTGTGGGCCTTCTTCCCCAGGGAGATCCAGGCTGTCGACGTGCATGCCCTGCGCCGCGACTACCTGACCGCGGAACCTCAGTTCACGAAGTTGGCACTCCTGGACAGCCAGGTCGCGATGGTCAGGGCCGGCAGGGACTTGCTCGAGTCCAAGGCCCGAAGGCTAAAGGCATCTCTGGGCGTCCTTGCGACGGGGATCCTCCTGTTTGCGGCCGGCCTCCCGCTACACTGATCGCCGAGGACCGTGATGGGTGACGACAAGGACAAGTCCGCTCCCCCCGATGAGCGTTGGCAGGGCGCGATTCCTCCGTTCAGGCCGGACCCCAACTTGATCGCCTATCTGGAAGGGGGGAGGCCCGGCCAGCGCCGGTCGTGGTGGCCCTGGAGGCGACGTCGTCAATCGCGGTCCAGGGAGCGGCCATGATCGCCTGCTCGCCCGCCGGCCGCTGAGGTGCCGCCTTCCTCGACTACCTTCTCCGCGCGGGGTTTCGCGACCTGAGGGGTGGAGGTCAACCACGCTGAGGGGGTGAAGCCGTGACGGCCATGAGGAAGGACGTGGGCGCATCGACCCGGGAAGTGTTCGACTGGCTCCACCAGCACCCCGTGCCGGCCGGTCCATCCCGCTACACGACCGAGTGGAAGTCCCGTGCGCGCGAGCTCGGCGGCGTAGCCATCCCCGCTCTGGTCGAGGCCGTGAGGACGGGTGATCACGAAGTCCAGTACGCGGCCGTGGCAGCGCTGCGCGAACTTGGTGTGGATGCCTACGCGAGCGGCTACGGCGACGACCTCTCCTACTGGGTTCGGCTTCCAAACCAGCGACGGGCGGTCAGAGTCTGGCCCGGAGGGCTCGGATGAGAAAGCGCCCGCCGAGGGATTTCGACGGGCCCCCTCTTGTGGGGCTTCGTCGTTAGGCTCGCAGACAGCCCATTGCAGCCCAGGGCCCAGTCTCTCCTCGACGAACGCCGCAGACCGGCGGACCGGCACGTACTTCACATCCGCCTGATCCGGGAGCGCACGGTGGCTTTCGCTCCTGGCCTCGGCCTGGTCGTCGCCGACCAGGCCTGTACCAGCGCTCGAATCCGGGTTGCCAGCCTCGTGTTCGGAATCGTCCTGTTCGCGTCGGGGCTCCCGTTACACTGATCGCCGAGGACCGCGATGGGCGACGACAAGGACAAGCCCGCTTCCCCCGATGAGCGCTGGCAGGAAGCCGTTCCTCCGTTCAGGCCGGACCCCAACTCGGCCGCCGATCCGGAGGGAGGGAAGCGCGGCCGGCGCCGGTCCTGGTGGCCGTCGAGGCGCCGTCAACGGTCGCGGTCCTCGGAGAAGCCGTGATGCCCTGGTCGCCCGCGGCCAGCCGGCTCCTCTGAATCCCTGGCCCGCTCATCCGAGGATCCGGCGGCGTTCGGACTCCTGTCGTTCGTTGAACGCCTTCATCCACCCGCTTGCGCCGCCGGGCGGTACCGGGGATCGGGGATCCGATCCCCCCGCTCCCGGGCCGACCGGAGCCACGCCTCCTTCGCTCCGAGGACCTGGCGCAGCGCCTCCTCCGGACTCTCCCCGAGCGCGGAGCAGAAGGCTAGATCAGGGATATCCGCGACGTAGCATCCATCCTCGTCGCTCCAGAACACATTGATGTGATAGTCGGCCACCTCCAGCGTCAGATCGTACCGCTCGACCAGCGCGAGGAGCTGTCGGAAGACGTGATGGCTTCCATGCACGCGGTCCAGCTCGAAGCCGAGTGCCTCCACGAGATTGCCGCAGTCGGCGAAGGATACGTTCTGGACATCGCCACCCTTCAGTCGTTCGAGCAGCCTCTTGGGGCGCACCCGGGAACGGTATCCGTGGGCTCTGACACGACCGGCACCGATGCACTTGCGAAGTGTGACAAATGTCATTGCGCTGTTCGCGGCTTGGTGCGACTCTCGCATTCGGGCGCCCCATCGAGTTCGGTATCGAGGAGGCGAACCTGATGACCCGACGCGATGAAGCTGACGCTGTATGTCCACCACTCGCCGACAGTTTCCGTAGGGCAATCCTCGCGCACGAACAAGAGGGGGAAGCCCTTGACGAGCTCGGCATGTTGCTCGTGGGGAGCAGGAGGGGAGGCCGACCGGAGATCCGCCCGTCATGGCGGGACCGCCTCGGGGAGATGGATTCGGCCGAGTTCGGCAGGATCATGCGAAGACAGATCACGTTGACAGTCCTCGGCATGATCGCCGCCGCGGCGGTGATGTTCTTCGCCCTTGCGCGGTTCGTGCCCGCGCGGTAGGCGGACGGTCCGCTCGGGACCATCAGCGTTCTCCGGAGCGCACACTGTCTCCGTGGACGGCGACCTCGTCACCCCGGGCGGGATCGTCGTGCCCGAACGGGCCATCAGCTGGCGGTTCTCCCGGGCCACCGGGCCCGGAGGCCAGGGCGTGAACACCGCCGACAGCCGGGACGAGCTCGTGGCCGACCTCACCGAGCTCGTCGCGCCGGAGCCGGTCGCCGAGCGCGTCAGGGCCGTCCTGGGCGATTCGATCCGGATCGTGGCCAGGGCCGAACGCTCCCAGCTCCGCAACCGGCAGGCGGCGCTGCAGCGCTTGGCCGAACGACTCGACGCGGCGGCCCGCCGCCGCCCGCCGCGAACCCCCACCCGTCCCACTCGAGGTTCGGTCCAGAAGCGCCTCGAGACCAAGCGCCGCCGCTCCCGGGTCAAGGACGCCCGCCGGGAGCCCAAGGACCCCGAGGCCTGACAGCCTCGAACTGAGACGCCGGCCGCCGAGGATGCGGCGGCGTGCCCGATCAGCGGACGGCTTCGGCCACCGCCGGGGCCAGCCTCTTGGCGCGCTCCAGCCAGGGCGTCGCCCCCAGCCGACCGAAGATCTCCTGCGCCTCCCCCAACGGCGCCGAGGCCTCGTCGTGGCGGCCCTGCCGAGAGAGCCACTCGGCCCGTTCGAGCAGCGTCACCCCCAGCCAGAAGGGCGCCCCGATCTCCCTGAACACGCCCTCCGCGGTTCGTGATTCGCGCTCGCCGGCCTCGTGTTCGTCCCCCCACCACGCGAGCCGAGCCCGAGCCCGGGCGGCGCTGGCGCGAGTGTGCGGCGGCAGGATCCCCTGCGGGAGGTTCCCCGCCATCGCCACGAGCTCCTCGACGGCCTCGCGATCCTCCAGGCGAACGGCCGACTCCACCGCTTCCAGCCACATGGACCGGACGTTCGGGTGCGAGAGCGGGAGGCTCGTCCCGCGACGCAATCCCTCCAGGACCAATCCGAGCGCGGCTCCATGGTCTCCGCGGGCCCGGGCCGCGGTCGCACTGACCGCCGTGGCCAGCGTGACCTCCTGGACGTCGGCCGATGATTCCAGTCCGGCGAACACCGTCAGCAGCCGGGCCACCTCTTCCGCTCGTCCCCGCTCCGCCTCGATGTACATGCGGATCGCGGTGCCGACGAGGATGGAGGCCCGGGCGTGCGGGGCTTCCTCGATCTCCGGGAGCCCGGCCACCAGCGCCAGCGCCTCGTCCCACCGCCCGGTGAAGTAGCCGATCGTCGCCTGGTGCATCTGCAGGAACCAGGTCATCGAGCGTTCGCCCACGCGCTCGGCCAGGGCCACCGCGTCGCGCTGGATGGCCGCGGCCGTTCGTACTGGTCGAGCGTCCCACCGTGCAGCACCGAGAGGTTCGCGTACGCCCGCAGCGCCGCCTGATGCCGATCGTGCTCCAGCGCCACGGCCAGGGCGCGGGTGAGCAGCGCGTCCGCCTCCTGGGGTCGGCGCCGGTCCAGGAGCACGAGGCTCTTGGTGTTCAGGCAGTGCGACAGGACGTTCGGGAGCACCAGGGCCTCCGCGATGGGCAGGGCGAACTCCGACCGCTCCAGCGCCAGGGCCGGCTTGCCCCGGAAGTAGTACAGCCGGCCGAGGTCCGAGGCCAGCTCGGCCACGTCCGCGTCCGGTTCCTCCTTCGACAGCGTCTGGAACGACGCCTCCATCCGCTCGACGGCCTCGTCGAGCCGCCCCAGCTCCCACCACTCCACCAGGCCGAGCCGCCCCGACACCCGCGCCGCCGGATGGGTCAGCCCGTTTCGTTCGAACAGCTCGATGGCCTCGTGGTACCGATCGACCGCCTCCTGCACCCTGCCGGCAGACGTGGCCTGCCCGCCGGACTGCTCCAGGAGCCCCGCCCGCTGGACCTCGTCCTCGGTCAGCTCGACGGCACGGTCGAAATACTTCCAGGCCTCCTCGTGCGCGGCGAGGGATTCGGCTCGCCTGGCCGCCCGGACCAGCGTCTCCCTGGCCTTCGACTTGATCTCGGCCGCGTCCGGGTCGGCCGGCGCGGCGGTGTAGGCGTCCAGGTAGTGCGACGCGACCACCTGCACGATCTCCTCGTCCTCGGGACCCCAGCTCGACTCGAGGTACCGTGCCACCGCCAGGTGCTTCGCCTTTCGGTCCCGTCTCGAAAGCGTCTCGTAGGCGACCTTTCGAACGAGCGCCTGCAGGAATCCGTACTGCCCTCGCTCGGGCGAACGAGGGTCGGACTGCAGGCCCAGCACCTCCTTTCGAACCAACGCCGTGAGCAGCGGATCGAGGTCGGATTCCGGCCGGCCGGTCACCGCGGCCAGCCCCGGGCCCGTGAAGGTCTTGCCCAGGACCGAGGCGTCCTGGAGCAGGGCCCGCTCCGCCGCCGGGAGCCCGTCGAGGCGCGCCGCGATCAGGCCCTGGAGGCTCTCGGGGACGGCCAGCTCCTCGACCGGCCCGGTGACCACGTACCGGCTGCCCTCCTGCCGGAGCAGCCCCCGGTCCAGCAGCATCCGCACCGTCTCCACCGCGTAGAGGGGGACGCCCTCGGCCCGTTCCCGGATGCGCGCGCCGACCTCCGCCGGCAGCCCGGGGACGAGCCCGAGGATCAGCTCGTCCATGGCGCCGTCCGACAGCGGCTCCAGGAACAGCGACGTCGAGTTGCGCCTGCCCGCGCCCCAGCCCGGGCGGCGTTCGGCCAGGTCCGGACGGGCCAGCGTGACCACGAAGAGCCGGTGGTTCCGCGACCACTCCAGGAGGTACTCGACGAAGTCGAGCAGCGCCGAGTCCGCCCACTGGATGTCCTCGAACACCAGGACCGAGGGGTGTCGCTCCGAGAGGCGCTCGAAGAACAGGCGCCACGCGGCGAACAGGTCCTCCGGCTCCGTTCGCTCGATGCGGTCCTCCAGCCCCAGCAGGTGGGCCAGGCGGCCGTTCACCCAGGCGCGCTCCTCCGGGTCGGGGATGTGCTCGGCCACGGTCTCGGCGAGCTTCCGGGCGGCCGACGCGGGGTCCTCCTCCTCGGCGATGCCGGCTCTGGTTCGAACCATCTCGGCCAGGGCCCAGAAGGCCACCCCGTCCCCGTAGGGCAGGCACCGGCCGCGGTGCCAGTAGGCCGTGTCGCGAAGCCCGTCGATGTACTTGAAGAACTCCCACGACAGGCGGGACTTGCCGATCCCGGCCACGCCGGTCGCCGCGAACAGGTGGGCCTTTCCCTCCTCGGCCACGGCGTGGAACAGGTCCTTCATCGTTCGAAGCTCGCGATCCCGTCCGACGAACGGCGCCTCCAGCCCCTGCGACTTCAGGGCCCCTCCCCGGCCGGCCACGACGCGGAGCGCCCGCCACAGGTGGACGGGTTCGGCCTTGCCCTTGAGGTCGTGGAGGCCGGCGTCCTCGTAGACCACCGCGGCCTCGGTGGATCGCTTCGTGGCGTCCCCGACCAGCACCTGCCCGGGCGCGGCGGCCGACTGGATGCGGCTGGCCGTGTTGACCATGTCGCCGGCCACCATTCCCTGCTGGTCGGCGCCCAGGGTCACCGCGGCCTCGCCGGTGAGCACCCCGGCCCGCGCCTTCAGGGCCTCGATCCCCGACTGCGCGCCGATGTCGGCCACGGCCGCCACCAGGTCGAGGGCCGCTCGCACGGCCACCTCGGCGTCGTACTCGGTGGCATGGGGGGCGCCCCACACGGCCATGACGGCGTCGCCGATGAACTTCTCGACGGTGCCGCCGTACCGGCCGATCAGGCGCCGGGCCGTGTCGAAGTACCGGCCCAGCAGCTCTCGAACGTCCTCGGGATCGCGTCCCTCCGAGGCGGTGGTGAAGCCCACGAGG
>Ga0137378_10001700_pt1 | contig 18622 bp, 19 predicted proteins | sample SagtaG_21_FD_104813 | JGI IMG/M metagenome (GOLD analysis project Ga0137378, IMG submission 104813) | Vadose zone soil microbial communities from Sagehorn Ranch, Mendocino, California, USA - Sage2_L_60_16 metaG | ecosystem: Environmental > Terrestrial > Soil > Vadose zone | place: USA... | reverse complement strand
GGAGGCCACCCGGCCGAAGGGCACCGGCTCGTCACCGGGTCGCGCCAGGAGGGTTCGAACCTGCGCCATCCAGTAGGGGGGGAACTCGGCCAGGTGGGCCCACACCTGCCCCCAGTCCCACCGCTCGCCGGTTCGTCCGTCGGCATCGGTCAGCGCGCCGGGCGCGGGATCGCGCGAGGCCAGGCCGCGCAAGCGTTCGGTCGCCGCCTCCAACCGGAGCAGGAGCTCATCCGCGGGCGAGGTCACTCGGCCGGCTCCCGCAAAGGCGTGAGCGGCGGGCCCTCGACCACCCGGTTGGTGAGGCGCCCGAGGTGTTCGACGTCCAGGGTGACCTCGTCGCCCGGCTTCAGCCACGGGTACGCCTCGCTCCCGTGGACCAGCGACAGCTCGAGGATGCACCCGGTGCCGCAGGTGCCCGAGCCGATCACGTCGCCCGGCACCAGGGTGGTCCCGCGGCTGGCGTAGGCCAGCATCTCGCCGAAGCTCCAGTAGATGTCGGCCAGCGAGGCCCGCGAATACTCGACCCCGTTCACGGTGGCGGTCATGGTGAGGTCGAACGCCCGGCCGGACCGGTAGGGCTCCAGCTCGTCCGGTGTGGTGAGCCACGGCCCCACCGAGGTGGCGAAGTCCTTGCCCTTCACCGGCCCCATGGACAGCTTCATCTCCCGGCGCTGGAGGTCCCGGGCGCTCCAGTCGTTCATCACGCAGTACCCCGCGATGTGGCGTTCGGCGGTCGCCGGGTCCAGGTTCGAACCCTCCAGGCCGACGATCGCCGCCACCTCCAGCTCGAAGTCCAGCTCGCTCGAACCCGGCGGGATGGGGACGTCGGCCCCATCCCCGATCACCGCCGCGGGGTTGCTGAAGTAGAACACCGGCAGCTCGTACCAGTCGGGATCCATCTCCAGCCCCCGCCGCTGCCGGGCAGTCCGAACGTGCTGCTCGAACGCGTAGAAGTCCCGCACCGACGGCGGCCTCGAGACCGGCGGCAGCAGCGCCACGGCCGAGAGCTCGAACACCTCGAAGGGATCACGAGATGACATGTCCGCGAACCCAGCGAGCTTTCGGCCCTCGTCCTCCAGCAGGTCGAGGAGCTTGGCTCCGGGCTCCAGGGCATGGATCCGATCGTCCACGATCAGGCCCACCCTCTCCCGATCGCTCTCCCGAAAGGTGGCCCACCGCATCGCTGATGGGCTAGCTTAGCCGCGCAGCACGCTCCTGCCGCCCGGCCGCCAGATACACCGCGCCGGCCACGACGAACCCCACGAAGTAGCTGATGTCCACCCCGTGCAGGCGCGCCGCGAGCGGCCCGTGGAAGTAGTGCTTCCCGGGCGGGTTCATGAACGGGATCGAGGCGGCCACCCCGATCAGGTAGCTCGACAACCCGCGGGAGTTCACCGGCGGCGCCAGGCCGAACCCCTCGGGGCGCTGCCGCCTGAGCAGGTAGAAGTCCACCAGCACCACGGCCAGCCACGGCGTGATCCAGTAGTCCAGGAACAGCAGGAAGTTCGTGTAGTTGCCCAGGAAGTTCTTGTGGCCGAACAGCGCCAGGACGAACCCCACCGCGCCGCCGACCACCGCCAGGGACCACCGGGGCACCTTCACGTCGAGGACCCTGGCCGACATGGTGTTCGAGTACAGGTTCAGGGCGTTCGCCGCACACGCCCCGAGGATCACCGCGACCACCGCCCACGTGCCGAACCCGCCCATCACCTGGTCCAGCGCCCCGATGGCGTTCGTCTTGTCGATGGCCAGGATCGCCACCAGCGACCCCAGCACCTCCAGCCAGAACGAGGCCACCCCCGCTCCGACGAACGTGAGCCACGCCGCCTGCGGCAGCGACGACGACTCCGGCAGGTAGCGCGAGTAGTCCGAGGCGTAGGGCGACCACGACATCACGTAGGAGAACGACGCCGCCAGCACGATGAACGCGCCCGACAGGCCGTGGCTCGCCGGGTGGTACCGGGAGATGGTCCCCCAGTGCGAGAGAGCCACCACCGTGGCCACGGCGAACAGCACGCCGAGCACCGCGGCCATGGCCCACTCGAAAGCGTGGATCAGGTTGTGGCCGTAGATCGCGATGAGGGTCTGGACCACGACCAGGATCGCCGCGGCGACCCAGAACGGCAGCGACGACCACACGATCTGGAGGGCGAACGCCCCCAGGATCGTGTTCACCGTGAACCAGCCCGCCGTCGAGACCCAGTTGAGCGCGGCCGGCAGGTAGCCGCCCACCCGGCCGAAGCTCCGCCGCCCCATGTACATCTGGGGGTACCCGGCCCGGATCCCCATGGCCGCACACGCCCCCACCAGGGCCGCCCCCAGGAGGTTCCCGATGGCCAGCATGACCACGGTTCGTCCCAGGGACACTCCAAGCGCCACCGGAAGGAACCCCAACGCGTAGTCGGCGATGGTGAGGTTCGCCGCGAACCACAGCAGGAACAGGTGCCGGTTCCGGCCATGGCGCTCCGACGCCGGGATGTGTTCGATCGAGTACGGCTCGATCGTGGCCACCTGGGAGCCGTAGACGGGCTCCCTCGTCTCGGTCTGCATGAGCGTTCAGCTCCTTCGTCAAGACTTGACAGGTGACAAGACAGCAGTCCGGTCCGATGATAGGCGAACCGTGCCCACCCGGTCCGAAGCTCGGCGGAAGCGACTGGTGACGATCCTCCGGAGGGCCGCCGGGCCCCTCCGAGGAGCCGACCTGGCAACGAGGCTCCGGGTCAGCCGGCAGGTGGTGGTGGGCGACGTGGCCATCCTCAGGGCCGAGGGCGCGCCGGTCGTGGGCAGCCCACAGGGCTACCGCCTGTTGGAACCGCTCGGGGCCGATGGGCAGGCCGGCACGGCGGTCCTGGCCGTGAAGCACGACCGGCGGAGGACCAGGACCGAGCTCCTCGCCCTGGTGGACCATGGCATCACCGTGCTGGACGTGGTGGTCGAGCATCCGCTGTACGGCGAGCTCAGGGCGAACCTGATGCTCTCCAGCCGGGAAGACGTCGAACGGTTCCTGGAGTCGCTCCAGGACGGGAAGGCCGAACTGCTGTCCGCGCTCACCGGGGGGGTTCACCTCCACACGGTCCGGGCTCCCTCGCCGGCGCTGCTCGAACGGGCCAGGCGGGCGTTGAGCGACGCCGGGATCCTGCTCTCGCCGTAGGGACCCCCGGAGGGGCCCCTCCGGGCGAGCATGCTTGCCGCCTCTGGAGGGTACCCTTTTAGGTTGAAAGGCCCGAGCCCGTATCCGCAGGGGGTGCCCGAATGCCCGTTTCCATGACCGACGTGCCCGAGCTCCAGCCCGGCGTCCTGGAAGCCATCCGCGAGCAGGCCCGTTCGTCACCGGAGGCCACCACCGGTGGAGTCCTCATCGGGTGGGTCCAGGGCGAGGCCATCACCGTCGAGAGGGCCGCCAAGTGCGCCGTGGTGAACACGCGCAACGGCGAGCTGGAGTTCACCCCGGCCTGTTGGGACGTCGCGTACGCGGCGGCGACCGAAACAGGAGCCGAGTCGCGGATCGTCGGCTGGTACCACATCAACCCGCGGCACGGGGCGACGCTTTCGGCCTACGACAGGTCCCTGCACCGAAGCCTCTTCTCGGACCCCTCCCAGGTGGCGCTGGTCATGGACGCGGGGACCGGGGAGATCGCGTGGTTCGGCTGGCAGGTCGAGCTGATCACCGAGCTCCAGGACGCTCCGAAGAAGGGCCCGGCTGGGGAGGCCGAAGCCGCCCCCCAGCCCGCTCCCGCCCGCCGCCTAGTGGCCGCCATCTCGCTGCTGGCCGTGCTGGTGCTCGCCGCGGCCGGGACGTACGCGTGGGGCCACTCGACGGCGACCACCCGGGTGGTCGCGGCGGGTTCGAACCTCCGCCCCCAGCTCCAGGCGGCCCGGAGCCAGATCCAGCAGCTCCAGGCCCAGACGAGCAGCCTCCGGGACCAGCTCAGGGCGGAGGCCGCCAGCACCGCCGACATCCAGCAACAGCTCCAGACGACGAAGGACAAGCTGCGCGAGGCCACCCAGCGGCTGCAGGCGTCGAACACCACCACCGGGACGGTCACGTTCATGTATCAGGTTCGGCCCGGCGACAGCATGTTCGAGCTGGCCCAGATCTTCTACGGGTCGGGCAAGAAGTGGGCGAAGATCTGGCACGCCAACCCCTCCCCCGATCCGAACATCCTGATCATCGGGAGCTGGCTGAAGGTCCCGCTGACGACGGCCTGAGCCCGACGCCGCCGCGTCGCCACTGCCGACCGGGTTCAGAACTCCAGGCCGCAGTTCTCGCAGGCGAACGCGCCGCCTGGCATGGTCTTGCTGTGGCCGCCGCACCGCGAGCACCGCCGGCACCGTCCGCCGAACGCGCACGCCATCGAGGGCGTGGTCTCCCCCGGCTGGTCCCAGGTGGTGGAGCCCTCCTTGGGCCGCGGGAGCTGCAGGGACAGGAGGTGCATGCCCTCCTCGGAGCTGACGAACCCGTGCGGGTGGGTGGCCCCGCGACCGACCACCACGCCGGCCGACAGCGGCACCGGCGCCCCGCCGAACAGCGCCTCCCCCGAGCCCTTCAGGACGATCACCCACTCCTCGGAGTCGGGGTGGGTGTGGGCGTAGGCGACCTGGTTCGGCCCGAACCCCTGCAGGGAGAGATAGAACTGGCCGCCCGTGGAGATGGGCACGCGGCGGAACCCCGACGGGCACGTGGCGATGAGGTCGTCCGGGAAGCACCTGAACACCCCGAGGTTGTCCAGGACTTCGGCCAGGTCCCCCACCGCGCGCTCGGCCACCGCGGGCCGAATCTTACCGTTCGCCTTCACGCCCCCGCCAGGACGTCGAACGCGGTCCGGCCGAACGTTCGGCGTCCACGTCAGCGTGGTTCCCGAGTCGCTCCCAACCGAACCGCCTCCGCGCGCCGGATGTGCTTGATCCCTCCGGCCACGAGCACCAGCAGGGCGAGGCCCGCGCCCACCGCGGCGGCCAGGGCCATCCCGTGCACCACGCCGAGGTTCGCCCGTTCGCCGGCCCAGGAGAAGACCAGGCTTCCCACGGCGTAGACGAACAGCGTGAGGGCGGCCCGGGCCCCGTAGACGCGGCCCCGGAGGTGGTCGGGCAGGGTCTCGGCCACCACCGCGCTGGCCGGCAGGCCGGTGGCGGCGTCGGAGATCCCGTAGACGAACGCGACGGGCAGCAGGGCGGCGAACCCGGGCTTCAGCACGATGAGCACGAACGCCCCGGCGCAGAGCGCCGACACCACCACCCATGGTGTTCGGGCCGACGAGCGATCCCCCGCGGCGATGGCGACGCTCGCCAGCACCGTGCCCAGGCCGGCCAGTGACAGCACCAGGCCGTAGTCGCCGCCGGGCAGGTGGAGCGAGTCCTGCACGTAGATCACCAGCAGCGCGGTGACCCCGCCGGCGCCCAGCGCGATGGTCGCGTCGAGCAGCATGTACGTCCTCACCACGGGCGCGGCGACGATGGACCGGATCCCCTCCAGGAGCTCGTGGACCGCGGCGCGGCGTTCGGGCCTGGCGGGCCGGCCCCGCGCGGCCACCCGGGCGATGAAGGCGGCGGAGAGCAGGAACGACGCCGAGTCCACGAAGAAGGCGTGGCGGGCTCCCGCCAGGAACACCACCAGGCCCGCGATGGCGGGCCCCAGGGTGTGCAGGGCCTGGTGGGTGGTCTCGATCACGGCGAGCGCCGGGACCAGTTCGTCGCCGGCGACCAGTTGCGGCAGGAGGGCCGAACGCGCCGGCTGGAAGAACGTGCTGAGCGAACCCGAGGTCAGCGCCAGGAGGTAGGCCTGCCAGGCGGCATGGGTGAAGGGCAGGAGGCCGACCAGCACGGCCCGGACGAGGTCGGTCGAGACCATGACGGCCCGCCGGTCCATCCGGTCGACCAGCACGGAGGCGAACGGCCCCACGGTGAACGTCGGCGCGGCCCGGAGGGCGAACACCAGCCCCACCGCGGCGACGCTGTGGGTGAGCTGGTTGATGAACACGGCCAGGGCGATGAACGTGACGAAGTTGCCGACGTCGGAGATCCATTCGGCGACCCACACCGCCCGCAGCTCGGGCCGGCGCAGCACGCCGAACACCCGCGCGGCATCTCCGAGAGAGCGCTTCGGCATGGCAGGCATTATCGGCGCGGGAACGCCCGATCCCGGGCGGCCCCGGTGGGCCCGATCCTTGCTCCAACACCCGCCGCCGCGCGTGCGCTTCGAGCTCTGCTACTCGGCGCCGCCGTCCACCTCCACGTACCGGCGAGGACCGTGGAGCGTGAGAACCCGGCGATTCAGCAGGTTCCGCCCCAGCAACGCATCCTCGCCCACGGCGATCACCTCGATGACCGCCGAGGCCCCGGCCACCTCGACCTCGGCGGCAAACAGGAGCGTCTTTCGGGAATCGTGGCCGACGGCCTGAACGGAGACCTCGCCAATGGCTGGGAGACCGATGGCGGCGGCCACCGACTCGGGGACGACGGAGATGTCGGCGCCGGAGTCCACCAGCGCCGGCACGAGCATCCCACCGGCGAGCCCCGGAGCCGACACGCGCACCGGGAGAACCGGCCCCGGTGGATCGAGGCCGGGGTCGTAGTCGAACCGCACCGTCACCGGCGAGCCACGCGGGGAGACGGCACCCGGACCACCCGCTCGTGGGGCGACACCTTGGGCATGAACACGGGCTGAGCGCTCTGGGCGGTGAAGACCCGACGGGCCAGGGCTTCGAAGTCCTCGTCGTGGTCGACGACCTGCCCATCGACGATGGCCAGATACCGGTCCGGATAGCGCTCCGCCAGCTCGGCTCGGTGCCGTTCGTACCAGGCCGCATCGGCACGCAACCGGTCGGGAAGTCCTTCGGCGCCACGCCTGGGCTGCCCGATACGGTCCGCCAGCGCCTCCACCACCAGGGCGGTCATGGTGACCCCCCGGCGGGCGGCGACGGCCTTGGCCTCTCGGATCAGGTCTCTGGGGACGCCCCTCAGATAGAGGGTCGTTCGGGCCTGGACCACGGGCTCGGGGTCGGGCCTGCTTTCCATGTTGTCAAGATAACAGAGCCAACTCCGGTCCCCGTGCTTCCGGGTGCGACCCGGCCCTGCTCATGCCGGCGCCAGCGAGCGGTACAGCTCCAGGGTCCGTTCGGCGATGCTCCGCCAACCGAACAGGTCGGCCGCTCGCTCCCGGCCGGCCCGGCCCATCGCCCGCGCCCTGGAGGGGTCTCGCAGCAGCGCGTTGACCCGTTCGGCGAACGCCGAAGCGAACCCTGCCGGGTCCTTCGGCGTACGCGTCACCGGATCGGCCGGCTCGAACGGCACCACCAGGCCGGTCACGCCGTCCTCCACCACCTCGGGGATCCCTCCCGTGGCCGTGGCCACCACCGGCGCCTGGCACGCCATGGCCTCGAGGTTCACGATCCCCAGCGGCTCGTAGACCGAGGGGCAGACGAACACCGACGCGTGGGACAGGAGCTGGATCACCTCGGGCTTCTCCAGCATGCGGTCGATCCAGACCACCCCGGGCCGGCGGGCCCGAAGCTCGCTCACCTTCTGGGCGATCTCCCGGGCGATCTCCGGGGTGTCGGGCGCCCCCGCGCACAGCACGAGCTGCGCGCCGGGTTCGAACGCCGCCGCCGCGTCCAGCAGGTGGGCGATCCCCTTCTGCCGGGTGATCCTGCCGACGAACACCACGGAAGGGCTCGCCGGATCGACGCCATGGCGCTCCAGGACGTCCACGCCCGGGTCGGGGCGGTATTCGTCCAGGTCGATCCCGTTGTGGATGACGTGGACCCGCCCGGCATCGACGGCCGGGTACGACGACAGCACGTCGCGGCCCATCTCCTCCGACACCGCGATGACGGCGTCCGCGGCCTCGATGGCGGTTCGTTCGCAGAAGCTCGACACCGCGTAGCCGCCCGCCCCGAGCTGTTCGGCCTTCCACGGCCTGAGCGGCTCGAGGCTGTGCGTGGTCATGACGTGCGGAACCCCGTGGGCGAGCTTCGCCAGATGGCCGGCCAGGTTCGCGTACCACGTGTGACTGTGGACCACCGCGGCGCCCTCGATCCCGGCCGCCATGGCCAGGTCGACCGAGATCGTCCGGAGCGCCCCCCGGTACGCCTCGGCCCCCGCCGGCCCCGGCCAGGCCTCGAACGAGCGCACCCGGAGTGACTCGCTCATGCGTTCGTCCTCCGGCTCCCGGGGACCGAAGCACCGAACCTCCACCGGCACGAGCCGGGACAGCTCCCGGGAGAGGTAGTCGACATGGACGCCCGCCCCGCCGTAGACGTTCGGCGGGTATTCGCGGGTCAGCAGGACCACGCTCGGTTCGCTCATCGGGGCGAGGCTCCTCGGCGAGGTTCGCTCATCAGACATCCGAAAAGTATTCCGTCATTGGGCCCGAATGTGGTAAACCGGGGCTTCACGACGGGCCGACGGCCCGCGGAGCCGCCCGCGAGGAGAGGAGACGAACGTGGACTCCGGCGAAGAGGGTCTCGAACAGGCGGTCGAGGCACCCCCCAACGGGGGCGGCGCGGCCCGGCACGCCGGCGGAGTCGGTTCGTACACGATGTCGGGAACGCCCGGGGCAGACGGCCCGGGCCAGATCGAAGTCGAGGGGGAACCTGCAATGTCACAGACCGAAGGCTCCATGCCGTCGTTCCTGCGGGACGAGATCGCACCCATCCTGGCTGCCGCCGAGAAGGCCGCGGCGCAGATCGTTGACCGGGCCAAGGGGGAGGCGCAGGAGGAGCGGATCGAACTCGAACGGACCCGGGAGGAGGTGGAGGCGCGGGTGACCGAGCTCCGGGAGTGGCAGGAGCAGGTCGAACCCTCCATCCGTTCGCTTCAAGGCAAGGTGGCCGAGATCCAGGCCCGGATCGAAGAGGTCCCCGACCTCATCCGGCGCGCGCTGGACCCGGTGGCCACGGCCATCTCCGCCCTGGACCCGACGCTCGCCGAGATCGCCGCGGCGTCCCGGCCGCTGACCAGCATGGAGCCCCTCCCGGCGACGTTCGGCGCCGAAGCCGCGGAGGGCTAGGCCCGCACATCCCTCCGGCCGGCCTACTGGCTGAGCTCGCGCAGGAGCGAGAGTGCCTCCCCGCACGCCTCGCACACCGATGACTCGCTCGCCTCGCCGCACCGGATGCACGCGATCAGCTTGGGCCCGGCAGGCAGTGGCTGCATGGTCGGGCCGATCGACGATCGAACGGGCTGCGGCTTGGGCTGCGGCTTCGGTCGGTCGGGCATGGCTGCCCTGGGAGGCGTCCTCGGCGCGGGTGCGGGGCGGGGGGCCGCTGCCGGAGCCTTCGGCTGAACGGCCCGTCGGGGCGCGGTGTCGGATCTCGCCGGGGCCGGCGCGGGCTTTCGGAGCTCTACCGAAGCCGCCGTGGGCTTGGGTGGTGGGGCTTGCGCCGGCTGGGGTGCGGGGGAGGCAGGCACAGTGGTCCTGGAAGGAGCCGTCGGCGCGGGCTTGGGCCCGGCCGAAGGAGGAACGGAAGCAGCCGGCCTTGACGCCGGAGGTGCCGATTCCAGCTTGGGGGGTTCCCGTTTGGGCGGGGCGACCATCGGCCTCGGAGGGACAACCGCCGCCGGCTTCGGTGCCGACGCCCTCTCCTGGGACCGGGACTTGCCGGGTAGTGGGGCGTCCACAGCTCGAACCACCGGTTCAGCAGCGATGGCCGGACCGGGCTTGGACCCCGCGGCGGGCGCGGGCACTGGCCTTCGAACCGGGGCATCGGCCCGATGGGCCGGCGGGGCCGGCGCAGTCGGTGTGGGGTGCTGTTCGAACGCCGGTCCGTCTCGGTGTTCGATCGGGCCGGCCCCTGCAGGCGCCCCGGTGGTCGATCTGACCGAATCCGCGGGCGCCGCCTCGGTGGGCGGCTTCGTCTGAGGCGGGGGGGCCGATCCGAGACTTCGGTCGAGATCCTTCCGCTCGGTTCCGGCCTCCGGAGACCTGTGGCTCCGCCGATTGGGCAGCAGCCTCTTCGCCAATCCGAAGGGCCTTCCCAAGCGCTGGTGACCCTTTGAGCCGGGTGTGGGTGGAGGTGCCTCCCTCCGCTCGGGCTGGACCTTCGCGGTGTCTGCCCTCGGGGGCTGGGCCTTCGGGGGCTGGGCCTTCGGGGGCTGGGCCTTCGGGGGCTGGGCCTTGGGCCCTGGCCTCGAAATCTCCACCTTCGGAGCGGGCCTCGGAGGTTCGGGCCTCGGCGCCGTCTTCGCCGCCCTGACGGTCGGCTTCGATCCGGGGGTCTCGGGCTTCGGAGCGGGCTTCTCGCTCTCGGCGGTCTTGGGCTGCCCCTTCGGCTCCGGCGGAGGAGCGGCCGCCGGCTCGGGGCGGGCTCGAGACGAGGCCTTCGCCTCTCGAAGCACGATCTCGGAGTCGGGCTCGTCCGGGAGGGTGAAGGGGTTGCCGCCCGTCATCGGCGAGCCGCACTGGTCGCACATCGAGCCCGCCGCAGACATCTGGCCGCACCAGGGGCAGGGAACGCGATCGGCCTCGCTCGGAGGGGACTCGAGCAGCCGCTTCACGTCGCTGGCCCTCACCACCCGGGACTTTCGCTTTCGCCTCGGTGGCGGTGGGGGCGCATCCAGTAGGTGCCCGCCGGTCATCGGCGAGCCGCACACCTGGCAGGTCCCTCCCGTCGGCGAGGACATGCCGCACCACGAACAGAGCGCGGCGCTTTCGATCTCGGCTGTCGTCGACGGCATTGGGGTCCCTCGCCCGAGGTGGTGCCCTGGTCAGAGGATCGGCACGACAGGCCGATGGACTTGAGGAGAACCGGGCCCTGCCGTCCTCAGGATGCCGAAAGCTGCGCCGCCAGATCCTCCGGCTCGGTCACGGGCAGGCGGCAGACGAACCCCTCGCAGACGTAGGCGGCGGCTCGGCCGTCGATCAGGGCCCGGTCGGCCAGCAGGGGAATCTCCTTGGACCCCTCGCCCCCGGGCGGCCCGCCGGCCAGCACGACGTTCGGAGCGAACCGCCGATGGACGGTTCGAACCAGCCTTCCGGCCTCCTCGTCCGAAGCGGGGTCGCCCGCGATGGCCACCTCGCGCACCTTCGACAGGTAGAGGTCCAGGGCGCACAGGGCGTGGCCCGTGGCCGACGGGGCCCGGGCCATGAGGTCGCGGACCAGCCGCAGCGCCGACACGCCGGCCCTGGCCCGCTCGGACTCGCCCGTGAGATGGGCCAGCCGCTGGAGGACCTCGGCCGCCACCGAGTTCCCGGACGGCACCGCGTTGTCGAACAGCTCCTTCGGCCTGACCACCAGCTCCTCGGCATCCGAGCCCGTCTGGAAGAACCCGCCCCCCTCCGGATCGCGAAACAGCCGAACGAGATCGTCGGCCAGGGCCCTGGCCTCACGGAAGAACCGCACGTCGAACGTGGTCTCGTACAGCGTGAGACACGCCGAGGCCATGAGCGCCTGGTCGTCGACGAACCCCGGCCGCCCGGGCCTGCCCTCGCGCCACGACCGCAACAGCCGGCCGTCCCCGTCGCGCAGGTTGGCCAGGACGAACTCCGCCGCGGCCACCGCCGCCTCGATGAAGTGCGGCTCGCCCATGGCTCGTCCGGCCTCGACCAGGGCGGAGATCGCCAGGCCGTTCCAGCCGGCCAGGATCTTGTCGTCCGTGGCCGGCCGGACCCGCCCCTCCCGGCGCTGAAGCAGGAGTTGCAGAGTTCGGTCCATGGCTTCTTCGAAGTCGCTCCGTGAAAGGCCGCTCTCCGCCACGGAGCGATCCACCTGGTCCCACAGGAACGGACGCCACACGATGTTCGCGCCCTCCCAGTTGCCCTCCGGGACCGCGCCGAAGAACCGCGCGATGGCCTCCGCGGCCCGCTGCGTCGCTTCGCCATCGGGCTGGGAGTCCGTCACGTACCGTGGGTCGCTCACCGCCTCCGCCGCAGCGTCGACGATCTCGTCCCACGACCACACGTAGAACCTGCCCTCGACGCCTTCGCTGTCGGCGTCCTGAGAGGAGAAGAAGCCGCCGGACGGATGGCGCATCTCGCGGAGCATGTATTCGCCGGTCTCGGTGGCCACGCGCCGGTACCACTCGTTCCCGCTGACCTGCCAGGCCCTCGCGTACAGCCGCAAGAGCTGAGCGTTGTCGTAGAGCATCTTCTCGAAGTGCGGAACGTGCCACCGGCCGTCGGTCGAGTACCGGTGGAACCCACCCGCGACGTGGTCGTACACGCCGCCCCCGGCCATTCGATCCAGCGTCGTCGTGACCATCTCAAGGGCGCCCTCGTAGCCCCGGAGATGGCACCGCAGGAGGAACTCGAGCGTCATGGGCTGGGGGAACTTCGGCGCTCCACCGAACCCGCCCCATTCGGGATCGAACACCTTGCTCAGCGCGGCGAACGCACCGCGCAGCACGTCGTCGGCCAGCGGGTCCGTCGACTCGCGCAGCGCCGCCACCCGCCCGATGCCCTGGGCCACCCTCGACCCCTGCGATTCGATGTCTTGCCGCCGCTCCCGCCACGTCTCGGCCAGGGCGCCCAACACCCGCTTGAACGCCGGGAGCCCGTGCCGGTCCTCCGGCGGGAAGTACGTCCCGGCGTAGAACGGCCGGCCGTCGGAGGTGAGGAACACCGTCATGGGCCAGCCCCCGCTGCCGGTCATGGCCTGCACGGCGTCCATGTAGATGGCGTCGAGGTCGGGCCGCTCCTCCCGATCGACCTTGATGCACACGAAGTGCTCGTTCATGAGGGCGGCCGTGACGGGGTCCTCGAACGACTCGCGCTCCATCACGTGGCACCAGTGGCACGCCGCATATCCGATCGACAGGAGGACCGGCCGGTCCTCGGCCCTCGCCCGCTCAAGGGCCTCGGGGCCCCACGGATACCAGTCCACCGGATTGTGGGCGTGCTGGAGCAGGTACGGGCTGGTCTCGTGGATCAGCCGGTTCGGCTCGCTGGCCTCGGACCTCGCCTCGGACATGGCTCCCAGTCTCGTCTCTTTCGGCGAGCTCCTACCCTCCTCGGCCCGGATTCCCAGCGCCGCGACAGAGGGGCGCTTTGACAGCGCGGCGGAGCAGTGAGCATGCTGCACCCGACCGCGTGATCCCCAGCAGCCCGCCTGCTGGACCGACGTCAGGGGGAGGGAACCGTCATGGGTCGCAACGCCTTTCGCCTCGCCGCCATCGCCGCGGTCGCCGTCGCCACGATCGTGCCCCTCGCCGTGCCCGCGTCGGCCAACACCTACCAGACCACCTCCGTGGTCCAGGCCTCGGGGCCCAGCCCCTTCGCCAACTGCGACGACTCGGGCCAGCAGGGAACGATCACCGTGAACTCCGAGCTGGAGCCGTGGGTCGCGGTCAATCCGACGGACCCATCGAACATCATCGGGGTGTACCAGCAGGACCGGTGGTCGAACGGCGGCGCCCACGGCCTGGTAGCCGCGATCAGCCACGACGGCGGGCAGACGTGGAGCCATACATGGGCCCACTTCAGCACCTGCTCGGGCGGGACCCCCGAGAACGGAGGCGACTACGAGCGGGCCTCGGATCCCTGGATCTCGTTCAGCCCGGGCGGTGACGCCTACTGGATCAGCCTGTCGGTGGACTTCTTCAAGGACAGCCTCAACGGCGTCCTGGTGAGCAAGTCGTCGGACGGCGGGGACCACTGGAGCGAACCGACCACCCTGGTCCAGAACGACGCTTCCCAGGCGCCGTTCATGTTCAACGACAAGGAGTCGATCACCGCCGACCCGTTCGACTCGAACTTCGTCTACGCCATCTGGGATCGCAGCCGGTTCCCCAGCGACAGCGTGAGCGGAAGCACCGGCTTCAGCCACGCCTACCGGGGCGACATCATCTTCACCCGAACCACCGACGGTGGCCGGACCTGGGAGCCGGCCCGGGCGATCTTCCACCCGCGGAGCAACCGGTTCCCCATCGGCGACCAGATCACGGTGCTTCCCGACGGCACCCTGGTCGACATCTTCGACCTGGGGCAGGGCAGCGGGAACAACCGGCCCGGCTTCAGCGAGCAGGCGATCATCTCCCATGACCACGGAGCCACCTGGACCGCGCCGATCAAGATCGACGACGAGCGGGCCGTGGCCACGTTCGACCCGGACACGGGGGCGGGGGTCCGGTCCGGGGCCGGGCTGCCCGACGTCGCCGTCGACCTGAACTCGTCGAGCCCCGGATACGGCAACCTGTACGCGGTGTGGGCCGACGCCGCCTCCACCGCCAAGCACCACAAGGGCGCCTACGACAGCATCGTGCTCTCCATGTCCACCGACGGCGGCCTCACGTGGACGAAGAAGGCCGAGATCGACCAGTCCCCGGGGGGCGTGCAGGCGTTCACGCCGTCGGTCGATGTGGCCCAGGACGGTACGGTGGGGGTCGACTACTACGACTTCCGCAACAACACACCCGATCCGGGAGTGCCGACCGACCGCTGGTTCATCCACTGCCATCCGAGCACCGACTGCACGAATCCGTCGAACTGGTCGGAGAACCACGTGGCCGGGCCGTTCGACATCGAGCTGGCCCCCGTGGCGCGGGGGTACTTCCTGGGGGACTACGAGGGGCTGGACCATGTCGGGCTGGTCTTCCGGTCCCTGTTCGCCCAGACCACGGACTCGGATCCGGACAACGCGTACCTGGCCACGATCGCTCCGGTCTAGGGCGGGAGGCCGAACGCGGAGGGAGGGCTCGAATTTGGTCGGCGCCTACATCCTCATCCAGACGAAGGTCGGATTCAGCGACGAGGTCACCAGGGAGACCCTGGCCGTGGAGGGCGTGACGTCGTCCGAGGCGGTCACCGGGCCCTACGACGTGATCGCCTACGCCGAGGCCCGCAACCTCGACGCGCTGTCCAGGCAGGTGGTCGGACGGATCCAGCAGATCGAGGGGATCAGCCGGACGCTGACGTGTCCGGTGGTCCACTTCTGAGCGCCGCGCCGAGGCGCCGCACCGGCCCGGTCAGCCGGTGCCGTCCGGCCAGCCCTTCCAGCCGGGCCGGGTCGGCCGAAGGGGTCCACGTTCGAACCTCCACGTCGGTTCGGATCCGGGCCACATCGTCCATGGCCTTCAGGTAGGACGCGGCGTCCCGGATGGCCGCACGGAGCGAGGCCGACCGCTGGAGCGGCTGTCCCGAGCGGCGTGGCGCCGCGGCATCGGCCACCAGCGCCTCGAGGCTTGGGTAGGCGTTCACCAACGCCCGGGCCGTCTTCTCTCCGACGCCTCGAACCCCCGGCAGGCCATCCGACGGGTCACCCCGAAGGATGGCGAAGTCCCCGTACCGGGAGGCCGGGACGCCGAATCGTTCGAGCACCCCCCCTTCGTCGAGGACGCGGAGCTCCGACACGCCCCGCACGGTGAACAGCACCCGCACCACCGGGTCCCGAACGAGCTGCACCAGGTCGCGATCCCCGGTCACGATGTCGTTCCGGACATCGGTGGCCGTTCCATCACCGTCCCGGGCGGTCAGCGCCCCGATGGCGTCCTCGGCCTCCCATCCCGGTGCGTCGGCCTGGGCCTGACCGAGGGCGTCCAGCACCTCCTGCAGGAGGCCGAACTGCTCGGGCAGGCCCTCCGGGTCGGGCGGGCGGTTCGCCTTGTAGCCCGCGTAGCGGGCCACCCTGGGGGCCGGCCGCCAGTCGTCGTCGTACACGTGCACCAGGGCATCGGGCCTGCGGGATGCCACGAGCGTGGCCACCATGTCGAGGTAGCCGTGCACCGCGTTCACCGGCCTGCCCTCCTCGTCTCTGACCGTGGCCGGCATGGAGAAGAACGCCCGGTACATCAGGCTGGAGGTGTCGAGCAGGACCCGAGAGATCATGGACCGAAGCATCGTAGCCCGGCGCGCCGGCAGGCCCGTCCGGTCGAGGCGCCCGACCGGCCGTTCGGCCAAACTGAGCTCATGGTGATCGGCTACCTCGTATGGGCCATCTTCCTGGGAGCCTTGTTCGCGTGGGAGGGATTCGGCCTCGCCCACAACCACGACAAGTGGCCCACGTTCAGCGACGTGTTCCAGGCGATCTCCCGGCACCTGGTGGGGCGGTGGGTGCTGTTCGCCCTGTGGTTGTGGCTGGGCTGGCACTTCTTCGTGCGCGGATGGAAGTTCTTCCTCCGGCACTGAGGCTGGCCGGCTCCGGCCTGAGGCTCGCCCGGGGGGGGACGGCCCTGGGCTCGGCTGCCGGGCGACCCGCGTGGCCGGGCCTGCTCCGGCACGACGTGGTCCCGGTGCTCTCGGCCTACGTGCTGCTGATGGCGATGATGATCGCCACTCGCGGTGGGCGGCGGGCCCGGGAGGAGAGGGCTGCCCCCCCGGCCGGGCCGGGCCCGAAGGCCGTTCCGTGGCGGGCCCTGGCCCGCCACCTCGTGGTCACGGCGCTCGGCGGCTACGGGGTCTTCCTGGCGATCGTCCTCGTCTACTACCTCGCCCTGGGCGGCGAGGACGCCCGGTTCATCCGGGACGCCCTCACCGGAGGCGCGTGGCTGGGATTCGGCATCGGCCTCCCGGGCATCCTGGTGGTGGCCTGGATCGAGGACCGGCTGGGGCGGCGGCACGGGTCCTGAGCAGCCACTCGGCCGGAAGCTGAACCTTCCACCCGTTCACGATCCTCGGTTCGGGGAGTCGCACTCCCCGAACACGACTTCCCGCACGGAGGGATCGACCGGGCGATTCAACCGCCCGCCGCGACCAGCTCGGCGAATCGGGCCGGGGACACGTTGCCGCCCGACAGGATGACCCCCACCCGGTGGCCCCGACCGGGGATCCTCCCGGCCAGCAGGGCGGCCAGGCCGGCCGCCCCGCTGGGTTCGACCACCACCTTCAACCGTCCGAACAAGAGCGCCATCGTTCGGACGATCTCCTGGTCGGTCACGGTCACCACCTCGTCGACCAGGCGCCGGTTCACCTCGAACGTCAGCTCGCCGGGGATGCTCACCTGCAGGCCGTCGGCGATGGTCCGGGGCACCTCGATCCGAACCCGCTCGCCGGCCTGGAGGGACCGGCGGGTGTCGTCACCCCCTTGGGGTTCGACCCCGATCACCCGGACCCCGGGCGACAACGCCGTGGCGGCGGTGGCGCAGCCGGCGATGAGCCCGCCCCCGCTCACCGGGACGACCAGGAGGTCGAGGCCCCCGGCGTCCTCCACCAGCTCCAGGCCCGCCGTGCCCTGGCCCGCCATGACCAGCGGGTCGTCGTAGGGGGGGACCAGCACCAGGCCGCGCTCCTCGGCCACCCGCCGCCCCAGGGCCTCGCGGTCCCCCCGGTACCGGTCGTACACGATCACCTCGGCCCCGTAGCCCCGGGTGGCTTCGAGCTTCTCGGGAGGAGCGTCCTCCGGCATCACAACCACGGCGGGGAGCCCGGCGAGCCGGGCGGCCAGGGCCACGGCCTGGGCGTGGTTCCCCGAGGAGAACGTGGCCACCCCGGCCGTCCCGGTCGGAAGCGAGGAGATCCGGTTGTGGGCCCCCCGGAACTTGAAGGACCCGGTCCGCTGGAAACCCTCCGCCTTGAGGAACACCCGGGCGCCGGTGCGTTCGTCGAGCGTCGAAGACCTCAGCACGGGGGTTCGATGCGCCACGCCCTTCAGGCGCTCGGCGGCGGCCCGGACGTCGGCCAGGCCGATCACAGCCGGAGCTGTCCCTCGTAGGCACCCCGGCCGGTGGCGTTGGCGGCCCCGCACCGGGCGGCCAGGCTGAGCGCCTCCTCGATGGGGAGGCCCGCCCCCAGCCCGTAGGTCAGCCCCGCGGCGAAGCTGTCGCCGCAACCGTAGAAGTCCGACACCGGCCCCGGTGGCTCCGCGGCCCTCCACTGCCCGGTTCGGCCGTCCTCCGTGTCGAACCTGCCCCCGTCCTTCCCCGCCGTGCGGACAACCACCGCCGGAGGGGGGCTGAGGAGGCCCGGCGAGTAGGACTCGGCCGGGTCCCGGGCGCTCCCGATCACGGCGTCCAGCCGAACGTGTGCCTCCGCCAGATCGCGCACGACCCGGCTGGTCGCGGTGAGGACCCCGGCCCGGCGGGCCTGCTCCAGCGCGCCCCGATCCCCCGCGGTGAAATAGACGGCGCCGGCCTGGGCCAGGTCGTCCCAGGCCAGCGGATCCGCGGCCGAGGGTCCCAGCCGGTCGCCCATCACGGTGATGGTTCGCTCTCCGGCCGCGTCGACGAATGTGAACCCGCGGCGCTGGGGCGTCGCCCTGAACGTCGCCTCCACCCTCAGCCCCAGGTGCTCCAGCTTCTCCTTGGCCCGGTGGCCCAGCTCGTCGTCCCCCAGCGCCGTGTAGAGGGTGGCCTGGCCGGCCAGCTTCAGCAACTGCACGGCCGCCACCGCGCCCCCGCCCGCGGGCTCCTCCCATGTCTCCGAGGCGTGGACGATCTCGCCCGGCGAGGGGACCCGTTCGACCCGGGCGAACTGGATCCATTCGACGTGTCCGACGACCGCTGCTCGCATTCCGACCGGTCACTCTACGCGGCGCCTCGGGCAGGTGCGGCCGCCCTCAGCCGACAGCAGGGACTAGTTATTTCGGGCTATACTTTGGCTGGCCTCGAGCTCGGCCCACATGGGAGGAAGGCGTGCGGAAGCGGCTGCTCGCGGGGATGGCGGCGGTGGCGTTGGCCGTCTCGCTTCCGGGTCCCCCCGCTGTCGCGGCGGTATCCGCGCCGGTCTGGCACACCCGGCCGGCCACCTACGGCATCG
>Ga0137378_10001699_pt1 | contig 18624 bp, 19 predicted proteins | sample SagtaG_21_FD_104813 | JGI IMG/M metagenome (GOLD analysis project Ga0137378, IMG submission 104813) | Vadose zone soil microbial communities from Sagehorn Ranch, Mendocino, California, USA - Sage2_L_60_16 metaG | ecosystem: Environmental > Terrestrial > Soil > Vadose zone | place: USA... | reverse complement strand
GGGTCAGGCCTGCGATTTGTGCGATTCTCAATCGCCGCCGCTGCCCGTGTTCTTTGATAATGAAGGCAGTGAGGCCAATGAGGATCCGAAATCGCAAAAATCGCAGGCCTGACCCCCGATCTTGAAGCATCAATGGCCAACTGTCGTCAGCCAACTTCCGCGCGGTGCAGATCCCTTGGATTATCAGGTAATCATTGACAAGGGTGTGGCGGTGAGAGCTGAGCCGAACTCAAGTGCTGCTACAGTGGCGACCTTGAGCTACGATGTGGTGAGAGTGAGTTCTGCTACTCCGAGGTCTGGAGACAGTTCGAGCTGGATGAAAATAACGACGCTTGCCGGTCAAGAAGGATTTGTCCCCGACAAATATATTCGCAGCGCAACTGATTATCACGCTTGCTTCAAAAGAGTGGGCTCGAAGTGGCTCATGACCGAGTTGGCCGCTTTAGAGTAGCGGCGATGTAGTCTACAACTACGATCTTTGACAAAGAATAGTCCCGCAGAACCTGCACCGCTGAGCGAGAGCGAGATAGATCACCTTCGTGAAGACCTGCAAAACGTCCTCAACAACTGCTGATCAGAACATTAGGCCTATCAACTTGCCAGGTAACGTCATGAGCATTTTATCGAGTCAACCCTGTCGCGATTTCATCGCCGATCTTTTTTGCAGTGTTTCCTCAAGTCTGCGATCAAGGGGAGATCAAACTGGGCAGATAACTCAAGAATATGAAGACTCAACGTCCCTGACTCCGTTCCCACTCACGCAGCGCTCTGACGCCGTTCTGAAAATCAGCTTCTTTCGCATAAAAGTTGTGCGCGCCATCGTCCCTCGAAGGCTCGCGGACATAATACAAATAATCAGTCTGCGCGGGATTCAAGGCGGCGTCGATTGAACTTTCGCCAGGCGAACCAATCGGCCCGGGCGGCAAACCTGAAAACAGTCGCGTGTTGTATGGCGAACGGCGATTGACGTCGCTCAAGTAAACCTTGCCGTCATTGCGCCACTTACCGGCCAGCTTTGAAGCGTAAACAATTGTCGAATCAACCCCCAGCGCAATATGTTTGTTCAAGCGATTGTAGATGACGGAAGCAATCATCGGCCGTTCTTCCTTAAGTTTCGCTTCAGTCTCAATCAACGAGGCCACAATTACGATCTGTCGCGGCGTCATCTTCAGGGCACGGGCGCGTTCAGTGCGCTCAGATGTCCATTCCTGGCGAAAGCGCTTGCTCATCGTTGCGATTACTGTAGCTGGCCTGGTCTCGGGAGGAAAACTATAGGTCGCGGGAAAAAGATATCCTTCCAGGTTAGTCGCCGCGGGATCGAGATCGTGAATCGCGCTGGTATCATCCATCAGCCGTAGCGCCTCACCGCTGTCCTGCAGATGAAGTTCTTCCACGTGCGCCAGCGAATCGGCGATGTCCCATCTGGTCCAGCCTTCGATGACGGTGAAGCGACTCAGACGTTGTTCGCCCTCTTCCAGCTTCCTTAAAACACCTAACGGCGAAATCGGAGAAGGAAAACGATACTCCCCCGCTTTGATCAGTTTCGCGCTGCGCGTAATCCTGACGTAAAAAAGGAAAGGCCACTTGCGGCGCAGGACGCCTTCGCGAACGAGCGTGTTCGCGATGGATTCAGGCGTGGAGCCACGCGGAATTTCTATATAATCATTCGCCTTCCCATGAACAGCCGGAGAATGCAGCTGGCGATAGAACCAAACGGCGAAAACCGCGGCCACAGCCAGCACAATCGCCGCAAGTCCGATCCACAAACGTTTCATGAGGGTTGGGTTTCTCAACAGCGGTAAGTTAGCAGAGATGTATGGCGGCGTGTCTACGGTTGCTGCTCGTGGATGAAATCTCGCAGGATAATTGCTGCTGCCTCGCTATCGATTTGTTGGTCAATATAACCCTTTCTCTTTCCGGCGGCTTTGAGATGCGATGCGGCTTCGAAAGTGGTGAGACTTTCATTCTGTAAATAAACGGGCACACTGAGCGAACGCTGAAACTTTTCGGCGATGCTGCGTGCCTCTTTCGCCGCCGGGCCCTCAGCGCCATCTAACCGAGACGGCAAACCGACTATCAACGCCCGCGCTTCGTACGATTCGATGAGCTCGCTTACACGCCGCAGCAAGTCTTTCCAACTCCGACGTTCGATGGCAGCAAGTGGCCTGACCGTAACTCGTAATTCATCGCAGATAGCCACTCCCACTCGCTTTGCGCCGAGATCGAGCGCGAGTAAACGGCCCGAAAGACTTTCCGCGGTCTCAGTCAAAACACTTCGTCTCTTTTTGGTCAGTTCAGCCATTTGTTTGCGCCCGACATCGCCTTAGCGTTGCTTGCGCGGGTCTTACCGCCACGGTATGATACAGGCGTTTGGCGAAACGCCTAAGTCTCCCGTGCTGCCGAACTGATAGTTTAATTGAGGTCTAACTGATGTCATTCAAAAGCAAATTTGCCCTTATCTCCTTGTCAGCATCGCTCGCGGTTTACACGATTGCAGGAGCATGGCTGGCGACTCGCGCACAGCAACCGGCGAACGACCCGGGCGCGCAACAGAGAATATTCGAGAGTGTCCTTCAGCATATTCAAAACGACTACGTTGACGAACCTAATATGGAAAAGGTTCGCGCCGGAGCACTGCGCGGCCTGGCTTACGGACTGGATCCTTATTCGACTTATTTGACTCCCAACCAGGTCAAGGACTACAGGGCAGACGGTAAGAGCAATCAAGTGGGAATCGGAGCAGAGTTATCACAGGTCGCTTCGTTTCTTTATGTCGTAGCTCCAGTAAAGGGCTCTCCCGCAGACCAGTCGGGCGTTCGAGCTGGCGATATTATCGAATATATCGATGGCAAAGCCACCCGTGACATTTCACTTTACGACGCGCGCCAGCTTCTAAATGGCCAGCCAGGCACCGAAGTGAAGTTACGCGTCTTGCGTGCAAATGCGCGTCCGTTGACCTTGACGGTGAAGCGCAGCTCGTTCCGAGCGCCGGCCGCTGAGGCACATATGGAAGCCGGTCGCATTGGGATTCTGCGAATTAACAGTTTGGATAACGGTGAAGCCGCTGATGCGCGTGCGCGTTTGCAGGATCTACTGAAACAAGGTGCGCAAAAAATTGTGCTCGATCTTCGTAGCGTTGCCGGCGGAGAGATTCAGGAAGGCGTTACGGTCGCAAACTTCTTCATTCGCGACGGCTCAATCGCGAAGACGATCGGTCGCGAGCAGAAGGTTTTGAAGACTTTTGATGCGGACTCGAAAACAGTGCTTTTCAACGGTCCGGCCGTTGTCTTGATCGATACCGGCACGGCAGGCGCTGCCGAAGTGATCGCTTCCGCATTTCTCGAGGACAAACGTGGCGACGTGGTCGGCGAAAAGAGTTTCGGCGCCGGCGCCGAACAGGAATTGTTCACGTTGCGCGACGGCGATGGCTTGTTGCTGACGACCGTGAAATGGGCTTCGGCGAGCGGCAAACCTTTTTTAGGCGAGGACCGCTCGCATTCCGGTATTTCACCGTCGGTAGAAGTGAAGCGCGCAGAAAATCCTGACGCCACGGACGTCGAAGATCTGGCCGGCAACGAGGAAGAAGCTCCGCCCAACAAGGTGCCGCCAGGGAAACCTGGACAACCTCAAGAGCCCGTCGTGCCAAAGCCGCAGCCTGAGGATACGCAACTCAAGAAGGCGATTGAGCTATTGCGCGATAAGCCGGCAGCTCCGGCGCAACGCGGAGAATAACCAGCTAGCGCGTCAGTCGATTTGAAAAGGCCGGAACGACGGGAGTTGCGTCTGCCCGGTCTTTTTGTTTTCAATCAGCCACTTACAACTATGAGGCTATTGATCGGACTTCTCGGACTTCTGATAATCGTGGTCGTTCTTTGGGACGCCTTCGAAACGATCGTATTACCCCGGCGTGTGACCAGACGCATTCGACTGACACGTTTGCTCTATCGTTCGACATGGGAACCCTGGTCGGCAATAGCTCGGAGTGTTCGTAATAGTAAGCGGCGCGAGACTCTGCTTGGTTTCTATGGCCCGCTTTCGGTGTTGATGCTCTTGACGGTGTGGGCGATGGGTTTGGTGGTGGCGATGGCGATGATCCAATGGGCCATTGGCTCGAATGTTGCCGCGTTGAATGCCTCATCAGGTTTTCTGTCGGATCTTTATTTCAGTGGCACTACGTTCTTCACTTTGGGACTTGGCGACGTAACGCCCGTTAGTCGGGCTGCGCGTTTCGCAACTGTAGTGGAAGCAGGCATGGGTCTCGGTTTACTGGCTCTGGTAATCGGCTACTTTCCGGTCATGTATCAGGCATTCTCGCGGCGCGAAGCCTCGATCGCGATGCTTGACGCTCGAGCCGGCACGCCGCCCACGGCCGGAGAGCTGCTCCGGCGCCATCGCGAAGGGCAGGGAATGGAAGCGCTAGATCAATTGTTGCGGGATTGGGAACATTGGTCGGCAGATTTGTTGGAAAGCCACCTGTCTTATCCAGTGCTTTGTTTCTTTCGTTCGCAACACGACAACCAATCATGGCTCGCCTCCCTTACCACCGTTCTGGATACTTGCAGCCTGGTGATGGTGGGGATTGATGGCATGCCGAAGTGGCAGGCGCAGCTAACCTTCAAGATGGCCCGTCATGCGGTCGTGGATATCGCGCAAATTTTCAATACTTCACCACTGAAGGCCGACGGCCTGCGCTTATCCAATGAAGAGTTCACACGATTACGCGCCATGTTGTCTGATTCCGGCGTGGCGCTGCGCAACGAGCCGGGCGACGAGAACACGCTCGCCGAACTTCGTACGATGTACGAGCCTTACATTGCCGTTCTGTCTCGCTACCTCATGATGCCTTTGCCAAGCTGGCTGCCAAAGGCGCGGGCCACAGATAACTGGCAGACCAGTGCCTGGGAAATAAGGCCACGCGCTAACGACCAACCTTTTCGCAAGTGCATGGGCGGCGTCGCACCCGCTGTCTCATCCACCCGCAAGGTTGCGGCTGTGGGCGAGCGCCGGGACTAATCCGTACGAAATCTTCATTCGCGAAAAAATCACTGGGAGGATTTGGAATGTCGGATGATCCCATTTGGAACATTCCCTTCTCGTCGGGTTTTTTTCAGCAGCGGTTTCTTGCTTGTCAGGTTCTTGTAATTCGCTTGCAATCCATCCTCTTTCTTAGAAATTTTATTCAGCGACATTTAGCCTGCTAAATTTTGCGCGACCAGCCATCCTTGAGGCACGCATCTTGCCGCATTATGAACGCGAAATCGAATTTCTGGATTGCAGGCTAGAATCAAAAGGAGAATTAGCAATGCTGATCACGAAGAAAATGTTGCTGGCTTTGACGCTTGTGGGTGCGCTGGTAGGCGCAGGCATTGGCGCGCTGGTAACTCATTCGGCTGAGAACACCAAGGCGGCTAATACGAATTATGATACGACTCAGCCAGCCAACACTACGGCCAACACGACGGACCCGAACTACAAAACCGTTGACACGAGCTATAAAGCGCCGGTCGACAACGCTTCGCAGTTCAAGACCGCGGAAGAGCAGGCTGCTTATCGGCAGGGCCTGGCTGACTGTGAAGCGACCTACAACAACACTGCTGCGCGCACGTCCCGGGTTTCCTATAATAACGGCGGAACTCGTTATGTCAGGCGTTATTCAAACGGCCGACGCGTTTACTACGACTACGGCACGCAGCGTCACGGACGTACCTTCTGGCAGAAGCACCGCGACAAGTTGACCGTCGCGATGGGTACCGGCGCCGGCGCAATTCTCGGTGGCGTCATCGGCGGCAAGAAGGGTGCAGGCATCGGTGCACTGGCAGGCGCGGGTGGTTCAGCTCTGTACACCTATAAGCTTCGTCGCAGGACGCGTCGATACTAACTAACTAGCGAGGAAATGTCGTGAAGACCACGGCAATCAGCCTGTCAGTGGCATTCCTGATCCTGCTGACAGGCACGAGGGCAGTTTCTTTCGGAACTGCCCTTTTTGTGTCTGGCCAGCGCGCGCGTAACGTCAATAAGCCCTTGCCCGCCGCGCAATCCAACCTCAATTCCATCCCTCGTCCGGTCGTTTTTCGCGAGGTGCCGGGGCGAGGTCTGCTGGTAACGACCTGGATCAATTCCGCGGGCCCGTTCACCTTTGCAATCGATACCGGCGCCGGCGCGACCATCTTGTCGCCAAGAGTCGCCGATGAAGCCAAGGTCAGTTTAAAGACCGGTCGCGGATCTTCGATCGCGGGGTTAAGCGGAGTTTTGGTTGCGGCGCGCGAGGGCTTTCTTCAAAGCCTGGCGATAGGAACTCCGGACAATTATTTACCTGCTAGAGGCGAAGTAATCGTCACCAGCGGATTACCGCGCGACCTTGATGGACTCTTGGATCCGAATGACGCGTTTGGGACGCTCGGCTATGTCATCGATCTGCCACGCCGTGAATTATCCGCATTTGATCCACACAAGTTGCCCTTGCGAATGAGTGTGCAACCGGACGAAGGCACTGTCGTGCCTTGGTTGCGCGAAGGGAATAGCCATCGGCCCTTTGTTATGCTCGATACGGGAGAAAGAGCGTTGGTCGATACGGGTTCCAGTCTCGGACTAGCGGTGCGGGATTTTGCTGGCGGAGATGGGAGAGCAAGAGGCGCCGCCGTTCGCGACGTTGGTGGTAGCGTTTCTGCTCGACGAGTAGCGCCGAGAACTATTGTTATCGGTTCGCTCACTTTGCGAAACATTCCTACCGACATGGTCACAGGCACGGCAGTGGATGCGCCTGTCCTTCTGGGCCTGAGTGCGCTGCATCCTTTCAGACTGCGTTTCGATCCCGTTCATCGACTGATCGAGATTGCACCAAACGAAAACACGCGATTTCGCTGACCTACTTCCGGACCAGCCATTGTTCAGATCTAACTAAAATTACCTTCGTGGAGACGTTGGTATAAAAAACTAGGGCAGAATACGGGCAACGAGTGATTGACCACTCATTAATTCGTTGCTTAGCCAACTCATTACGGACACGGCGACTCCGTTCCGGCCAGCCACTAACATTGCTGTGTGGGAGTTCCTGGAAGCCTCACTCAGCAGGTCCTTCTGACCGGCTCGGTCATCGAACTTAATTGTGTTATCAACCGCGCTGTAGATTGCCAGGTACATCTGAGTTTCGGCCGGGATTAGCGTGCGCCATTCGCTGCCGCCGTTCTTAAGATAGGCGGGCAGACGCATGGGATTAGAGTTGTAACCGGTGGCCAAAAGCTCAGGTTTGGTGGCGATGCCCGACTGCAAGGCGTTCTGCACGTCCGCGCTCTGCTCCAGGACTTTCCAGGTATCCTGCATATAGAGCAGCATTGCTTCGAGCGCATTCCCATGGTCGCGCATGCCCGATACGAAGTCTGAATTAAGCGTGACCGTCGGGTGATTCTTTCTTATTCCCTCATAAGTGCGCGGAATCATCTGAATCATTCCGCCCGCGCCCGCTGAGCTGACCGAGTATCTGTAGGTGTTCCCCTCGTTTAGGGCGTAGAGCGAAAGAATCTCCGGAAAGAGCACACTCGCACTTTCGCTAAGAAATCGCTGGTGGTCTGTGTGTTCGACGATGCAGAGATGTTCCGCTACGGTCACAATATCAGGCGAGATATCCACGCCTTGTTGTGCGAGACGATCGGCCGCTTCCTCGAGCATCCTTCCAACATAGGTCTTTCCAGTTGAGACAACCTCCAGCGAGAGAAGAGCCGGATGCGCCGAAGTATAGTAAGCAGTCTCGCTCAACACGCCGCCTCTGACGATCGGATATTCAACCATTAGCGGGAGGAACGCGCGGCCGGTTAAAGTATCGGTGACTGTCACTGCAGTATTAACACCGTTGGCCCGAATAACCTGGACACGTACGGTGTCGCCGAGCTGCGTTTGGGCTGTGAGTTCAGCGCCTTTGACGAGGAAAGAGTCCTTGGGCAACGAAAAAATGTGGATCTGCGACTGCTTTGTGTCGAGTGCCGCCAGCGTCACGGAGGCAATTTCCGCAGAAGTCGACCTCGTAAGCTGCGTCTTTAGCAACTGCTTTGCCTCAACTATTTTATCGGCGATTTCCGAACTCGAGAGGGCGTTACTTAGTGAATCTGGCACACCCGCCGAAGGGTCAATTGCTATCGCTGCATTATCCGGCACGTCAGCCGAATCATTATTCTGAGATTGCGCGGGCGCCGCCATCTGCATTAGCGCGCACACAAAGAGAGCCGTGAGGAAGATAAGGCTTTTTCTCATCGAATTCCTTTTCCGTGTGATGAAGAACTAGGTTTGCCGGGAAAACGTCTTGTCGAACATATATAGATGCGACGGCGTCTATGTAGGTTGCAGAAAGGAATTAGGCCAGTAGCCCGACCGTCACGGAAGTCAGCAGCCGACCGTGGGGGAAGGGCTAACTACGCAGAAGGCAGCGAGCAGGAGGCAGGAGTGGCAGAAGGCAGGACTATCCAACCGTTATCGGACGGTATTCGCTTGGTCACTTTGCCTCAAAGCAGAGTACATTTGCTCATCTTCGCTTCGTTTCATGACGTGATTACTCAGATTCTAGAAGGGTACGACGGTTGCCATTGCGCTCTTCACCTGAAAGCCCTAATTTCAGGGAGGCGAGAGAAGCCCTTGGGGGTTCAAGGTGGACTCGCCGACTTCTCTCGCTGAGTCTTCAGCCGCTGGTGATCGACGCCGGCGGCTTTTCTTGTGCAAAGAAAGAGGTGCCAATTCAGATACGTTGAGAAGTCGCTTAGGTCTATACAATCTGTATTTCAGGTGGTACCTCCGGATTCATCAAGGATAAGCCGCCGTCAGCATAAATCACTTGTCCGGTAATCCATTGGGCTTTCTCCGAACAAAAAAGCGCAACCACGTCGCCGACCTCTGCCGGCGTTCCCAATCGTCCCTTTCCGGATCCGTTACGTCAGCCTGCAGCACGAAGCCATCAGACAGAGCCGCGCTTGCGGACCTGCGCCAGCGTCTCGTTTGCAGCGGCCTCGTTCTGATAATAATGGACTGCGACCTTGACCTGGTTGTCGGCCAGGGCCAGTGCAATCCCTCTCCCAATGCCACGCGAACTGCCAGTGATCAGGGCGTGTTTCTCATTACGAGTCATCTGGAAACCTGCTTTGTTATGCGGTCTAAATGATCGGTTGTTAACTTGAGGCCGATCAATTGTGTCCCGCAGTCGCGGTGCTAGACTGTCAGACAGAGTGCCCAACCGCGACCGAGGCTTGTAAGTGCTCGCGAACAGCCTTCAGCGGCCGAATAGGAAGTACGCGAAGTGTCTCGGTCATGTCAATTGCGCTGCCGCCTGCGTAAAAGAGCATCAAGGCCGCGACAGATTTCTCCATGGGATCCGTGGCGGCTTGGTATTGAGCGCGAATAGCATCTTCGGTACGTGCACTCTCAACGCCGCTGTTTTGGCGTACCTCTGCTATTAAAATAGCGGCTTCGAAACGTGCTCGTGAATGATCAGCCATTGCCCGCCTTTCTTTTCCCAAACGATTGTGTGCCGGCCGTCGAAGTCTATCGCCGTTCCATCCTTCTGTTTGGCTGACATATGAAAAGTCAGAGTGGTTAGTGCTATGTTGCCTCTGCGGGTGACCTTCAAGTCGCTGTTGGGCACGAGCGTGAGACTGGAGAACCCAGGCGCCACATTCTTCTTGAAGTTGTCGCGATACTCCTGCCAGCCGCCACTGTACTTCAGCGGCGCGATGTCAAAGAAGACCAGGCTGGCATCCTTTGCATAAAGGAACGAAGCATTGTCGGGATTGAGCGTGCTCCACGCCGTGTAATAGCGTCGGATCAGATCATTAAAATCGTCTGCGCCTTTCTTCTGCGCCAGCACGGGCAGGTAGATCGTGCTTGCGACTAACGCCACAATCAGCAAGCGTTTCATTTGAGTAACTCCCGGATAAGAATGGCAGAGCGGAATGCTTTCTATGCGAAGTGCGGAGCTAAGTCAAGACGTGAAATGCTCCAGTTCAGTCGGCCAAGCCGACGACATATCAGTAGCCCACAGCGCAAGCTGTGGGAAAGAGATCTCGGTTAACAAAGAGCCCCGGCGGGGCGACATAAAACGGGGCGTTCACCAAACCATTTATGTCGCCCGCTACGCGGGCTCTTACTTCAACCTTAACCAGACGAGACCCACAGCTTGCGCTGTGGGCTACTGATATCGCCGCCCGCTGCGCGGGCTGAGGTGATCTTCACGCTGAAGGCGTGAAATGTAATAGCCAGGGGCATCGCCCCTGGATCAACAACCACACAAATTAATCTGAGCGCTGAAGGCGCGATATAACGGGAAGGGAATTACCGCATGCCGCGCCTTCAGCGCTCATTTGTTTTCAACGACCCCTTAACCTGGACCGTTGGCCCAGGCTTCTGCATTGCGCGCCTTTGGCGCTTGAGGAGGATCGGTACCATCGATTCTCACTTGATCGAGCCCTCGCTCACGGTGGGGCTACTGACACTACCTGCTGCTACCTCTGCCTCCTGCTTACTGCCTTCTGCCTACTGTCTTGTGAGCCCTCCCTGATGGTCGGCCTACTAGCCCCGATTTCACAGCGGAATATTCCCATGCTTTTTCGGTGGGTTGGTGTCGCGCTTGTTCTCAAGCAAGGCGAGGGCACGGATGAGTTTTGGCCGAGTCTGGGCGGGCTCGATCACTTCATCGATGAAGCCGCGCTCGGCGGCGACGTAAGGGTTCGCAAACTTTTCTTCAAACTCATTCACACGAGATCGGCGTGCCGACACTTTGTCTGAGGCTTCAGCAAGTTCACGGCGGTAGAGAATATCAACCGCTCCCTCCGGTCCCATCACAGCTATCTCTGCCGACGGCCAGGCAAAATTTATGTCCGTTCGGATGTGCTTCGAGCCCATAACGCAGTAGGCGCCGCCATAGGCCTTGCGCGTAATCACGGTAACCTTCGGAACTGTCGCTTCAGCAAAGGCATAGAGAAGCTTCGCGCCGTGCTTGATAATGCCGCCATGCTCCTGCGAAATGCCCGGCAGAAAGCCGGGCACGTCCTCGAACGTCACCAGAGGAATGTTAAAGCAATCACAGAAGCGCACGAAGCGTGCGCCTTTGATCGAGCTGTCGATGTCCAAAACGCCGGCGAGATAAGCCGGCTGGTTAGCGACAATGCCAACGGATCGGCCGTCAAGGCGTGCAAAGCCTACGACAATATTCGGCGCGTAATCGCGATGCACTTCAAAGAAGTAGCCATCGTCAACAATCAAATCGATCACTTCACGAATGTCATACGGTTGATTTGATGCTTCGGGAACAATCAAGTTCAGTTTCGGTTCAACCCTCTCCGCTAGATCTTTAGGCGAAAGGCGCGGCGGATCGTCAAGATTGTTCGAAGGAATGAACGACAGCAGCTCACGCACCACACGCAAGGCATGTTGGTCCGAATCGGCAGCGAAATGCGCAACGCCGGACTTGCGATTGTGCGTTGAGGCGCCACCGAGCTCTTCTTTCGTCACGTCTTCATGCGTGACGGTCTTGATCACGTCGGGCCCGGTGATGAACATGTAGGAGCTGTCCTTGACCATAATATTGAAGTCGGTGATCGCCGGGCTATAAACTGCTCCGCCGGCGCATGGGCCCATGATGCAACTGATTTGCGGCATGACGCCGCTGGCCAGAGTATTGCGCAGAAAAATGTCCGCGTAACCACCGAGACTGACGACGCCTTCCTGTATGCGCGCGCCACCGGAATCGTTCAGTCCGATGATGGGCGCGCCGACCTTCATGGCAAGGTCCATCACTTTGCAAATTTTTTCCGCGTGAGTTTCTGAAAGGGAACCGCCAAAGACTGTAAAATCCTGCGCGAAGACAAAGACCTTGCGACCATCGATCAAGCCGTGACCGGTAACCACACCGTCACCCGGATACATCTGCTTATCGAGTCCGAAGTCGTGCGATCGGTGCTCGACCAATCTATCGAACTCCTGGAAACTATCTTCATCGAGCAGAAACTCTATGCGCTCTCGCGCAGTCATTTTGCCTGCCGCATGCTGCTTGTCGACACGCGCGGCGCCGCCGCCTTCTTCGACCTGCTGCTCGCGCGCGCGCAGTTGATCGAGTTTGGAAAGCTTCGCGGCTTGCTGTTTTTGTGATGACATCAGTTGAATTCTTCAGCGAGATCATTAAACGCAAAGGCCGCAGAGGTTTTCGCAGAGAAACGCAAAGGAATCCTCTGCCACCTCTGCGGATACCTTTGCGTTCTCTGCGTTAAATCTCCTCGGGATTCTCTCATGTGACTTGATCTACAATCTCATCTCTAAGCTACCATTCTCCTCCGTAAACTCCTCATGGCCCATTCGCAGGCCACGATCGCAGATATTAGCAGATAAACGGCTTCGTACGCGTGTCGCACGAGAAAGCGGCCCGTCAACAATGCCCGAGAAAGATCGATTGATTCTGTTAAGGGAATAGCCCAGGCAATCCAGCGCAGCCAGACCGGCAGAACGTCCACTGGAAACCATGCGCCACAGATTAGCATTACTGTGAAAAAGGCCGCCATGTAAATATTGAAAGCGTCGATGTCATGCACGTGCGCGGTGATCGCCAGAGAGAAACCTGCAATGAACACGCTGCCAACGAGCAAGGGCAAAGGCGCGACCGCGGCCCATGGGGAAGTCGCGGCCCCGAAAACTGCGAGGACGACCAAAATGATCAAGGTGTCGAGCAGCGCATGCGTAACAGCCCAGAGAATTTCCGCGAACGCCAGTGATTCCGCATCAACCGGCGTGGCCAGGATTGCGTCGTAAGTCGACTGATAGACCATCCGGAAGTATGCTGCATAAGTAGTTTCGAACATCGCGCGCATCAGGACAGTGAGACCGAGTATCCCCGCGCCAACGAAGGATAGATAAGAAATGCCCGACACTCTTCCGGCAACCAGGGCGCCCAGGCCCCAGCCAAATGCCAGCACGGAAAAGACCGGCTCAATCACGGGCGCAATTAGATTCATTTTCCATAAGCGCAGATGCACTTCTACATTTCGCCGCCAGACGGCAGAGGCATCGCGAAGATTGACCTGAGTTGCGGCGAGAAGAGTCCGCCGGGGACTGGGCGAAGGCGCTTCGCAAATCGTTTCTGTATTAGTTCTCATTCGAAAAACTCTGCTCTGATAATGCGGCTTGGCCACCCGATGTGCGGAAGGTCTTTGAGGTCTTTGACCTTCCGTAAAGCTCAGGCAATTCTTTAGGGCTGCGCCCAATAATAGGGCGTAGCCCCTGACCGATCATCAGCACCCAGTTCGGAAGGTCAGAAACCTTCCCCACATCATGGGGCGAAGCCCGCGATCGAAATCGGCTGGTCACCGAAAGGAAACTCACGAGTTTGGATCATCGAGAGCAATTCCTTAACGGCTGCTTGTGCGTGCCTTTTTACTTGCGCTGAATAGCCGTAGCGCGCGGCATTTACTTCAAATTCTTCCAAATCCAAAACCTGACAGGAAAGGTCCGGCTGTACCAGAATATCAATATCGAGATCAATATAGGTCAGCACGTTGTCCTCAAGCGTGGGCGGAACGTTGATGTTGCAGTAATACAATCGGGTTTGGCCATCATTGTTTAGAAATCGAAAGACGTTATACCAGCGGTCAAGCCAATAGTATTCAACCGTAAACGTCCCGGTTTGAATTCGGCCGAGCAGATGATGATCCACGTCATATTCGAATTGCGCGTCGAGCACGATTAGCGCACCTTCACATCGCGCAATGCGTGCGTTCCAGTGACGGTACTCGGCGCCGTCGTACTTCAGGACGCGAACTGTAATTGCCGGTAGCTCCATTAGTAGCTCGGAGTGCCGTAGGCACGATATGTCTACTGTCTTGTGAGCCCTCCCTTACGGTCGGGCTACTGACACTACGTGCTGCTACCTCTGCTTCCTGCTCGCTGCCTTCTGCTTCCTGCCTTCTGCCTACTGCCTTCTGCCGACCTCACGGGAGTGATATTGAGCCCTCATTGTCACTCACGAGCTGCAAAAAGACGTCTTCGAGGTTTGATAACCGAATCATGCGGCGCCGGCCCTCATACTCTTTCATTATCGGCGTCAAGGTTTCCGCGTCAGCAGCAAAATAGAAATGCGCGTTGTTGCGAGCCACGGCCGCTACGCCATTGCGAGTCACATGCAAGGGCAGATCGCCTACGTCGCGCACCTCCAGCGCGTACCGTGATACTTGTGTCAGTACCAGTTCTCGCGGCGTACCGGTTGCCAGTATCTTTCCGTGATCCATAACCACCAATCGTTCACAAAGCTTCTCGGCTTCTTCCATGTAATGCGTCGACAGCAGAGTTGTGACGCCGCTGACCCGTCGCAGTTCTTCCAGCTTTTGCCAGATTTCCTGGCGAACCTGAGGATCAAGTCCGGTCGTCGGCTCGTCTAACACGAGCAAGCGCGGATTGTGGATTAGCGCACGCGCAATCATCAGTCGCCGCTTCATGCCGCCCGAAAGATGATCAATCTTCGCATCAGCTCGGCCACTCAGACCGATGAAGTCTAGTAATTCGCCGGCGCGTTGCGAAGCTTCACCTTTCGGCATCCGGTAATAAATTGCATACACAATCAAATTGCGAAGCACGTTTAAGTCCGGATCGAGATTGTTCTCCTGGGGAACGACTCCGATCAGCGAGCGAATCTTTCTTCCTTCGGCTCGAACATCTAGTCCCTCGACAAAGAGCTCGCCTGAGGTCAGAGGCGTGCGACAGGCGATCATTCGCATGGTTGTAGACTTGCCGGCACCATTTGGTCCCAGCAGGCCAAACGTCTCTCCGCGCTCGACGGAAAAATCGATCCCATCGACGGCGCGCTGCTTGTCGTAGGTCTTGGTAAGGCGGCGAGCGTTAACGACGGTGCGCAAATCATCAGGCTGGCGATTGGGTTTAGGGTTTAGTGAATCAGCATCTATCTTCATTATCTGCACCCTAATCCCTGCACCCAGAACCTGAGTGGGGACTCTACGCTTTCGCTGATCGCTTCTTCCAATCGGCGAGAAACTGATCCTGTCCCTTTTCTGTGAGCGGATGCTTCAGTAACTGCTCGAGCACCTTGTAAGGCATGGTTGCGATGTCGGCGCCCAGACGCGCCGCTTCTATTACATGAATCGGATGGCGCAGGCTTGCTGCCAGCACTTCCGTCTTCCAACCATAGTTGTGATAAATCTCGATGATGTCGGACAAGAGTTCGAGACCGTTCTCTCCGATGTCGTCCAAACGACCGAGGAAAGGGCTAATGAACGACGCGCCGGCTTTTGCCGCGCATACTGCTTGCGCTGCTGAAAAACAGAGCGTCACATTTACCTTGATTCCTTCGCCGTTCAAAATTCGCGTGGCTTCCAACCCATCAGCCGTGAGCGGGCATTTGATTACTACATTGGGCGCGATCTTCACGTATTCGCGGCCTTGCTTGAGCATCTCATCCCTCTCGTTTGAGGTAGTTTCCGCCGAGACCGGACCGGATACGATTTTGCAAATCTCGGCAATGTGTTGCTTGAAATCGACATTGCCTTCTTTGGATATCAGCGTCGGATTAGTCGTGACGCCATCGGCCAGCCCCAGCGCTGCAGCTTTGCGGATCTCGTCCAGATTCGCCGTATCGAGAAAGAACTTCATGATCGCCTCCTGAATGTTTGCTTGCTCCTAAATATAAGCGAAACCTCGCCGGAATTGATAGTGAGCACGGAATAAAACAGTGTCAGCGTCGCAGAAACTGACCGATACGGTCTATCGCGCAACCATATCGTGTTAATTGGATAACAACGGAATCCTCCGAGCGCATGAGCCGGCTAATGGAATAGCAATTGCCGTTACAAAGTCGGAATCCTTTCCCCTCAGCATAAATGAAGGAGTTAGTTATGAAGTTTAGTTGAATAATCGCCTCGCGATATTACTCGTCCTCGCGGCGGTGTCTTTGTTAGGAACGAGCGCGATTACGAACGCGCAGGGCCGCCGGGATCGGGACCAGCGACAAAAGGAGAAGGACGCCCAACAAGAGTCGCAACCTGCGCAATCTCAACAGTCGCGCCGCGAATCGCGGCAGAATGATAATCAGCAGCGGCAGGTGCAAGAACAACGCCGCGCGGCTGAACAACAGCAAAACCAAGCCCAGGATCAGCAGCGTCAGACGCAACAGCGTCAATGGGAACAACAGCGGCAGCAGCGCGATGCGCAGCGCCGAAATGCCGACCAACAGCAGCGCCAAGCGCAGGATCAGCAGAGACAAGCGCAACAGCGTCAGTGGCAGCAGCAGCGCCAGGCGCAGGATCAGCAGAGACAAGCGCAACCGCGCCAGTGGCAGCAGCAGCGCCAGGACCAGCGTCGCATCTACGACCAGCAACAGAGTCAGGCCGATGCGCAGCGCCGTTACTCTGATCAGCAAAGGCAGGTTGAGCTGCAACGGCAGGCACAACAAGCTCAAGAGGTACAACGCGCAAACCAACAGCGTCAATGGGGACGACAGCGACAGGATCAGCAAGGGCAGACGCAACAGCGTCAATGGGAACAACCGCGCCAGCAACGGGACGCCCAGAACCGCAACTGGCAGAACCAGCCTCAACAACGCGTCTGGACTAACCAGCAGAGCGACGAGTGGCGGCGTCGTGAACAGCAATCATGGCGACAGCGTGAATCGCAGTTTCGCTCGCGCGAGTCTCAGCGCAATAACGGGTGGTGGGAACAGCGCCAGCGATTCCTGCAACAACAGAGGCGCTTGAATCAATTTCGTTTTGAGCAAAGTTATTGGCAGCGACTGCGCCAGGATCAGCTACGTCTGCAGAACTTCAGTTACTACGACTATGGGACGCCGCTCTATAGCTACAATCGGGGAAGTCAGTACTACGAGCTCAATCAGTACGGGGCGGATCTTCTGCGACGCGCAGTCAACATGGGTTACGAAGAAGGGTATCGTGCAGGGGAAGCAGACCGCGAGGACGGTTGGACTTTTGATCCCAACAACTCCGACGCATTCGAAGATGCCACCTACGGCTATGACGGATACTATGTAGATGTCAGCGAATATCAGTACTACTTCCGTGAGGGTTTTCGCCGCGGCTATGAAGATGGCTACTACGGCCGCTATCAGTACGGCTCTTACTCAAACGGCACGTACAGCATTCTCGGCGATATTCTGAACCTGATCCTCAATCTCAGACGCTTCTAAGATGCGACCAATAGTCGTTCTTTGCAACATATGCCGTCTTCAGAACGCCCGGTTCCATGAGCAAGTGGGACCGGGCGCTCTCTTTGACGCTTGTCAAAGCTGGCTCAAAAAAGGCAGAACTCTTGCTTGGGGATAGCTCTAGAAAAACCAGCTCGTAATAGTACAGCGTTCGCCATGGGTGTGGCGGCTGAGGTAAGTCAATAATTATTTGAGCCACGAGGGACGTTTAACTTTTTGCCGCTCGTGTGCGTTTCGCCTGTTGAAGGAAGAAATCTGCTGTTCGCCCTAAACAATTGCCAATCTGAAAGGGCAGCCGCGGTAGTTCATTAAATGGACCGCGCACCCCAATCGTGCCTTCAATTGGATTTGGCCAGTGATCGCGGAGACCTTCCAGCGCATAAGTCGGCCTGCGCCAGACAGTCGTCATCGGCGTCAGGTGTCTTCGTTGCATTGCGCGTACCTGCCACGCTTTCAAGACAGCGCCAACAAACCAACGGGGGAGGGATTTAGCGGTAATTGCTGGCGGCACCTCCTCAAAACTCGCTTGCAGCAGTTTATGGGCAAGAAGAATTGTGCACACGAACCAACCAGCGCGCTTCCGATTGCTGCCCAGAAATAGGTTCCAGTCGAAATCCGCAGGGCGCGACTCAAGCGCAACGGCAACGTCACATAACCAAAGCGGACGCCAGGCGCCCTCGCGCAGGAAGTGAAAGCAAAGCACGCGCAGATGATCTTCGGCGCATAGGAGGCGGACGCAGTTGTCTTCAAGGTTCTGCTCAACTGAGCGCGAATACAATTCTTCCCACGAATGGTGATCGAGCAGAGCGAAGCCTCTGTGAAGGTCGACGTTGTAGTGATTGCTCTCTCTACTATTTAGTAAAGTGTCGGCTCGCCGATAGTCATTTGGACGAACGCATAGATCAATATCTCCATATGGTCGTAAGCCCGGCTTAGGGTACAAGCGCGCCACCGCCCAGCCCTTAACCAAAATCGCTTCTACGTTGTTCTCGTGGAGTAGAGCAAAGATTTGTCCAAGGTCGCGCTCGTGACGAGCCGCCTGAAGAGTATAGAGACGATATGCTTGTTGCAATTCCGAAGCCGAGTTGGAATCCTGCACGCTGGAAAAACGTGCGCGCCACCAAGCCAAACCTCCCGCCCCAGTTTCGAGAAGCGTAGAGAGTACGACTTCCAACTCTTCAATTGAAAGTTCGAGCGGAGAGGGTGAAGCATGCCAAGACCCGGCGAGCACCCGGGCGATCAATTCACTTCTGGTTGAATACGTCATTGTGATGGACTCTAGTTGGCAACAACGGCAGATCTTTGATTTAACACAGGTGGATTCAAGTTTGAAGTGCAACTTTGAGGAATGCAAACCTCAAGCGCCAAAGGCGCGAAATATGTTAGCCAGGGGCAAGTGCGAGCGAAGCGAAGCACGACGCCCCTGGATCGATGCC
>Ga0137378_10001696_pt1 | contig 18659 bp, 13 predicted proteins | sample SagtaG_21_FD_104813 | JGI IMG/M metagenome (GOLD analysis project Ga0137378, IMG submission 104813) | Vadose zone soil microbial communities from Sagehorn Ranch, Mendocino, California, USA - Sage2_L_60_16 metaG | ecosystem: Environmental > Terrestrial > Soil > Vadose zone | place: USA... | reverse complement strand
TGGAGATTTCGCTAGGAGTTTTTTTGGAAGCGATTGCACAAGAATGAAACAGCCCGCCGCCAAGGCAGTCACGGCTGAGGGTCCATGTTGGGCAGCTATGGATTGCCTCACCGGTGGCGGCCAACACGCTTGAGCGTTGCCAGTCCCCGACACAAATTGAAGATCGCCATCTGGCACAACCTTCCGAGCGGGGGTGGGAAGCGAGCGCTGAACCATCTCGTCTCGGGACTCGTCGCGCGTGGTCACGACATTGAAGCATGGTGCCCTTCCACGGCCGATCGTTCGTATCTCCCCATGGAGCAGCTCATCCGGGAGCACGTCATTCAGCTTTCCTGGGATCAACCGGAGACACGCGAGGGATTGAGCTACTTGATTTGGCGATACGGCGAAACCGCCGACAAGATCGCAGCGATGGACCGTCACTGCGAGCAATGCTTGGCAGAGATCAGTGCGGGTGGTTTCGACGTGCTGTTCGCCCACCCATGCACGTTCTTCAGAGTCACAGCGGTTGCTCGGTTTGCAAAAATTCCGACCGTTCTATATCTTCAAGAACCGAATCGCGATCTCTACGAAGCCTCGCCAAGACTGCCATGGTTGGCTTTGCCACGGCGATCGAGGCGGGCATGGACTCCGTATGCAATTAGACGAGCGCTGAAGGACCTGGTCGATATCCGCGCCCTTCGACTGCAGGCAAGAGAGGAATGCGACAACGCGGCCGCATTCGACCAGATCCTCGTCAACTCCTACTTCAGCCGAGAGAGCGTTCTCCGGGCCTATGGTCTGGATTCTCGTGTGTGCTATCTCGGCGTGGCGACCGAGCGATTTCGACCTCTCGGGCTGCCACGCGAACGATTTGTCGTTGGCCTGGGTGCAATTCACCCATCAAAAGGTTTGGAGACCGCGGTCGAGGCCGTTGCAACGATTCCCGAGAGACGCAGACCTGAGCTCCACTGGGTCGGCAATTTTGCCAATTCGCGCTATCACAAAGAGATTAATGCACTCGCCAAGTCGCTGGCGGTCAAATTTGTTCCGCGAGTCGCACTATCGGACGAGGAAGTCGTTGACCTGCTGAACAGGGCCGCCGTCATGATCTATACGTCTCACCTGGAACCGTTCGGGTTGGCGCCTCTCGAGGCAGGTGCGTGCGAGACCCCGGTGGTCGCGATCGCGGAAGGCGGAGTACGGGAATCGATCCTCGATGGGCTCAACGGCATTCTCGTTCCGGAACGGCGCCCCGAGTTGATAGGACGAGCGCTGATTAGGTTCTTGGACGAGCCGGCACTGGCGCGAACGGTGGGTGAACGTGCGCGCGCCTACGTCGTGGAAAATTGGACCTGGGAACGTGCTGTCGAATGTGTCGAGAGATCTCTTATCGAGGTTGCCATGAAGCGCAAGGCGTCTTGACTAGGGTCGCTTTTCGGATTCTCGGAGAGCCTGCGGAGCATGATGTTGCGGTGCCGGATCCATGCGCCGTCAGGGACCATCGGTGCGAGCCTGTGGGCAGAAGACAAAGCCGCCCGGTTTCGGGTCCAGGATGGTAAGGCCCGGAGGCAAGGGGAGGGTGATGGATCGATACCCTTCATGCTTCAGAACCTCCATGTACTTAGGCACTCCCATGCTCGCCAATTTCTCCTTGAAATCTCCTGGTTGCGGCTGCTTGTCCCCATGCGTGTAATAGCTCCACGCCGTGTCGTGAAAAACGACCAGGGCATTGGGTGCGAGCCACGGCTGAAACATTTCAAAGTCAGCGCGAACCCCTTCGAAGCTGTGGTCACCATCAATAAAGAGAAGATCGATTCGCCTCGTCCATGTTTTCGCGGCTTCGACCGATGTCGAGACTATCACCTCGCACCATTGTTCTAAGCCGTAGTCTCTTAATCGAGCACGAAGGAACGTCTCGGTTGTACCGCCGGTGCCAATTTCTGTCCACGGATTAACTGAGTGGGGATCGATGGCGTACACACGCCCATCACCATTCTTCTTGCAGGCCAAGGCGAGGGCACAGGTGCTCCGGCCGCGCGCGCTTCCAATCTCGACGATGACCTCTGGATGTTGCGCACGGACCAGGCCGTAGAGCGTAAAGACGGCATCGCCGAGCCCTGACTGCCAATCGACGTTGGTGGAATAAGGCGGCACGAACACTTCGGTAAAAGCCCGGTACTCCGATGTGGTGCGCAACAAAGAGAATCCGGCGCTCTGCAGCATCCGCGAAACATGACGGCGGAGCATTTTGACTGCTTTCATTGGTCGGATAACATTGGTCGGATAAGAGTTGAGTTTAGTATCTAAGCGGCGTCACCACGCTGTCGGGATTGAATCGATTCTACCAGCCGTGCGTCTTTGGGAAAGGGAGATACCGAGCCAGCCTGAGCGTTCGATGCATCGGGAGCCGTGCGGTAGGTGGGTGCGTGGTCATGTTTCGATCCGCTTCAAGTTTTCTGTACCACGATCAGAGATTGCGGCAAGCTTTCTTGATCGAAGACCCGCTTGGTGAAACATGATGGCCAGTGAAAGTCCACGTAGCGCTCCGAGACTGCCGCCTCCCCGTAGAAGGACGCATCCCGCACGCCTCCACCTCCAGTCGGAGAGTAGACAAACTCGCCTTTGTCGTAACTCGCGAGCGCGACTTCCATCGGACGAAATGATTTTGATAGCGAGCGATGCCAATCGCTTGTGATCTGGTCGTCAGTCAAGGAGTTGCAGTACTCAATGAAGCTTCGCTTTTGCGTGGTCGCAAAGACCAAGCCTCCCGTCGCAAGCAGCCGTGCAAACTCCTGGACCCATTGCAAATGGACGCTTTCCGATAGGTGAGAGAAAACCGAGTAGGCATAGATCACATCGAACGATCCGTCAGCTAGAGAGGTCGGCGGATGCGCTGGGACGGTCTCGAACTGGCCCGCGGTGATTGTTTGCTTGCAAATCTCGATTATTTCGGGATCGACGTCCACGCCGAGAAGATTTTGCGTTGGAACATCTTTGAGAAAAAACCGAGATATCCGTCCCCAGCCGCACCCGAAGTCGAGAATTCTCGTCTCGTGCGACAGCGGATGACCGAATGCGCGGCATTGCTCCTTGATGATCTGATAAAAGCGAAAGCCATCTTCCAGAGCGCGTCTTCCCTCCGAACCAACAAAATTCTTTTGGATCTGAGCGTCCGGCAGCCGTGGCAGTTCCGGATCATTCAATGCGGGATCATATCGACCGGTGGCAAACAGCCTATCCGTGATGTTCGAAATCCAGTTACCCGAAGTTTCAGGACCCGCAAGCAGCTGCAACCAGCGTTCATCGGAAAGCGTGCAGTAGCGGGCGTAAAGACTCATAGTCGAATTCCTCGTGGGCGACTGACATCGGCCCGGCATGAAGCGAGCCAGCGTCAAAAAGTTCGGTGTTGAGTTGTCGGCGGATTATCTGGGAGGAACTGTGTGCGAGGCTTTAGAATAACAGGTGCGCTGATATAGACCGAGCCGAGCGTGGGACGCAAGTGCGCCTTCCTGGAGCACGCCCACAACATGAAGCGAATGCAACAGACGAAGAATAAATGAATACGACAAGGATGAACAACGCGGATGACGTGGTGCGGATTATTGCGTTCTACTTGCCGCAGTTTCATCCGATTCCCGAGAATGATCGGTGGTGGGGCAAGGGGTTTACCGAATGGAGAAATGTCATCCAAGCAAAACCGCTTTTCAAAGGCCACTACCAGCCTCACTTGCCGGCGGACCTGGGGTTCTATGATTTGCGCGTGCCCGAAACTCGCGACGCGCAAGCGGAGCTGGCCCAAACGTACGGCATCACGGGATTCTGCTATTACCACTATTGGTTCAACGGTCATCGGCTGCTGAATCGTCCGTTCGATGAGGTATTCGGCACAGGCTACCCGCGGCTGCCGTTTTGTCTCTGCTGGGCCAATGAGAACTGGACTCGGCGTTGGGACGGGTTGGAAGGTGAAGTTCTCATGAAGCAGGAGTATTCCCACGAGGACGACTACGCCCACATCGAGCATCTGATCCGGGCCTTCTCCGACGACCGGTACATCAAGATCGATGGCCGCCCGTTATTCCTCGTCTACCGGACTGCAGTGCTTCCAAATCCTGCCCGCACCGCAGAGATCTGGAAAAAGGCGTGCCGGGCGGCTGGCTTTCCGGATCTCTTTCTCGCGCGAGTCGAAAGTCACGGCCGTGACGTCGCTCCAGCGACCATCGGATTCGATGCCGCCGTCGAATTCGCGCCGCATTGGACCGTGCTACCATCTCGTAGATTTCGACGCGACAAATGGGACGTGCCACAGCGAGTTTACAACGCTCTCCAGAAGGCAGGTCTGATGTCCTGGGCTTATAGGACTCACCAAGTCTACTCATACGCCGCGCTGAGCGAGCGAATGCAATCGAGGCCGCCGGTTTCCTACTCCCGCTTCCGATGCGCGACTCCAGGATGGGACAACTCGCCGCGCCGCCAGAAGGAAGCCACCATCTTCTACGGCTCGACACCGAAGCTCTACGAGCGATGGCTGCAAGCGCTCGTTCGGGAGACGCTCGCAACTCGGCAAAACGACGAACGAATCGTGTTTGTAAACGCCTGGAACGAATGGGCCGAAGGCAATCACCTCGAGCCCGACCAGCGTTGGGGCCGTGGTTATCTCGAGGCAACCGCACGCGCGGTCCGGTCCGCCGTCGTCCAGCACGTTGACGACGAGGCCTGATCTTGCGGCATCGCGATCCAACGCGTCCTGCATAAAGCTGCAAACGCGGTAGCAGCCCCGCGATGCGTAAAAAAGGCCCGCATCGCTGCGGGCCTTTCTTCAACGCTAGCTTTGTTAGTCCGCCGCGAGGGCTGCCGTCACCATCGACGGCAGCCTGGCTTCGGTCTTGCTATAGCGTGTCGAACTTCTCGTTGATCGCGGTCACGACGTCGTTGAGTTGCGAGATCGAGGTCACGTACGACGGTAGCCCGCATCCGCCGAGCGCCTTGTTGGCGTCCGCCAGGACTTGATTTATCGTCTTGCCCGTTGCCGGGCCGCTCGTGATGACGAAGGCGCCCAGTCCCGCCGGCAACACTCCGACGTTGGAGAACAGCACGTTGATCTCCAACGCAAGGACCTGCCCGGCGAACACGCCCGCCGTCGTAGTCAGCGGGTTGGTTGCGCTGACAGTGAGCACCCCCGGCGTCCCACCCTGCGGCAAGAAGTTATGGATCGCACTGGAGGACGTGAACGTGTCTTTGAAGCCTGTCGTGCAGCCGATGATCACCGGTCCGATCTTGGAGAAGTTATTCTGCAGGATCGTGCCCGGGTTGTTGCCGTGCGGCGTCGAGCCCCATCCGCCCTGCGTCACCGTAATGAGCGTTGGTGTGCAGGAGAGCGATCCGGAGTCGTCGGCCACCAGACCATGGTCCGCGGTGACGTGGGCGTCCGGGTTCGGCTGAGTCGTACAGGCTGCGGCCGGAGTGTTCAGCGTACTGTTCACCGTCACGGTGACCGCGTTGGCAGCACCGGGCTGAATCGTGCCCAGGTTGCAAGTCAGGAAGTTGGTTGCCGTGATACTGCAGATTGCTCCGTTGCTCGCAGTGGCGGTCTGCCAGACGAGCCCGCCGATGCTGGGCAACTGGTCGGTAAGCACGACGTTGGTATCTGCGTTCGCGCCCGTGGCGGTGACGACGATGGTGAAGGTCGCTTGGCCATTTTCAACAAACGTGCCGTTCTTCGGGCTCTTCACTATCGTGATACCGAAGCAGTCCTGCCCGCTGGTAAAGGTCGTGTGCTCCCATTGCTGGACGGTACGATTCGATGTGAGCAGGGTCGCTACAAACTGCGTGCCATCCCAGGTCAGCGCGCTCAAACCCGAAGTATTGGGAAAAGGGAACTCCTGCGTGACGAGGACCTGCCCGCAAAGTGCCGCAAAATCCGACGCCGGTGCCGTCAGGACCAGGCCGTCCCTGAAAGCGACCCCGAAGAACTCCGCATTACCGCGGATGATGTCGAGGTCTTCCGGGTTGAAGTGGGCCGCGGTGTGATAATGGCATCCGTTTGGCGTTCCGGTCGAACCGACGCATGGGGTCCCGCTTCCTACGCCCCCACCGATCGTGAAAACGAAGCCCGTAGTCGGGTCGACTGCCCAAATCTTGCCTTCCGGTCCATTGCAAACGCTGGGATCAGGTGCCCCGGTGCACGCGGGCGCGCCGACGAAATCCTCATCACCGGCAATGATCTTTCCTGCTAATGGGCCGTAGGACTGCGGATCGTTTGGCACCGTCGTCACACCTTCCAGGTGGTGCCCGATGGTCGCCACGAGCGATGCGACGCCCAACGAGTTGACTCGCCACACGTTCCCGGCGTGATCGTTGCTAAAAACGCCGTTTTCCTCGTTGCCGGTAACCACGATAAGGTTACCTCCGGCGACTCCGAAACGGTCCTGAAAGAGGCTACCGCGCAGCAGATTCGGCTCACCCGGCAACGTCGCCCAGGTGTACGGGAAGACCGGATTCACCGGAGTTCCATTGGGAAGAAGGCGAACGACCGAACCCGGTACTCCGTTGCCAGAAAAGGCCTCACCCTGCGTGAACCCACCCATGTGGGCACCGAGTCGCACCGTTGCCACCTTCACTTCTTCGGTCAGGCCAGCGACAGGGCCGAACTGAGTGGGCGATCCATTCGCCGCCACCAGATCGAAGTTGTGCGGCGACCCCGTCGGGTAGAACACCGACATCAACAATTCGCCGCTCGGCTCGTGAAAATCGATTCCTATGGGGGAATTGAAAACGAAGTTGGTAAACGGCGACAGCGTAAGGGCCAATACCACGTTTGATGTAGCCCACAAAGCCAGAAATATGATCCCTGCTCTTGCACCCAGCATTAACTTGCGCATTGCTTTCTCCATTGGATTGATTACGGTTCCGTGGCGCTTATTGTTGCGTTCCGATTGAAACTGAGTTTTGGCACGCGGTTGGTTAACGCGAGCAAGAATCGGACTAGAAATATAAACTAGCTGAAATCAACGTGTTATCGGATCAGCTTTTTCCGAGTGTAAAGTTTTTCGATAAAGCATCATTGTCATGGCGAACGGATTGCTAGGCGCCCCAAGCCAAATCCCTGCGTGAGGCGTCGGAATGCCAAGAGTTTCGTGATCTACAAAATGCGATCGCAACCTGTTAACACCTGGCGCGCCAACCAGGGGTGGCGTGGCACGCGGCAGCCGATCGCATCTCTAGTCGCCAAGTACAATCAAACCCGGTCGCTGACTCGCAAATTGGGTCTGCATTGCCCGCGCGCCTGAATGCGGATACGCATCTACCGTTGCGATGCCAGGTACAAACATCGGAACAACATGAGTAATAACGAACTGCGAGCCCGAAGCGAGGGTGTTGCCGAAGGCGGAGCACTTCAACGCAGCGCCAGGGGTGACTGGCTTCGCGCTGTATTTGGACTGCTCTCACCTGCGGGGCCACGGGGCCGTCTTACGATTCTGATGTTTCATCGCGTGCACGAGCAGCGCGACGATCTTTTCCCCAATGCAATGCACGCAGCGACGTTCCGCGAGCGGATGCTCTGGATCCGCTCGTGGTTCAACGTGCTGCCGCTCGACGAAGCGGTCGCCGCGTTGAGTCGAGGCACGCTGCCGGCGCGGGCACTTGCCATCACGTTCGACGACGGCTACGCCGACAACTGTACGATCGCGCTCCCGATCTTGCGTCAACTCGGCCTGCATGCGACGTTCTTCATCTCCACTGCATTTCTCGATGGCGGCGCGATGTTCAACGACGTGGTCATTGAGGCGGTTCGCCATGCCAAAACGCAGAAGCTCGATCTGTCGGGAATCGGCCTCGGCACTCACGGGCTCGATTCCGCGGCTGCGCGGCGCGCCGCGATCGATGCGATCTTGCAGCGGCTCAAGTATCTCCCGCTCGTCGTACGCCATGAGCGGACGGATGCCATCGCGTCGATGGCGGGCGTCGAGCCGCCTCCGGATTTGATGATGACCTCGGATCAGGTACGCACGCTCGCAGCGGCGGGAATGGGAATCGGAGGGCACACCATGAAGCATCCGATCCTCGCGGCGATCGATCATGATCTGGCGCGCGAGGAAATCGCCGGTGGCCGCGACGCGCTCGAGGGACTGTTGCGCCAGCCGGTCAGGCTTTTCGCGTATCCGAATGGCAAGCCGGGGACCGACTACGCGGCGATGCACGTCTCGATGGTGAAAGGGCTCGGTTTTGCGGCCGCCGTTTCCACGTCGCCGGGAGCGGCCTGTGCGGGTAACTCGCTTTACGAATTGCCGCGATTCACGCCCTGGGACCGCACGCGTGCACGCTGGGGGTGGCGGCTGGCCCGCAATCTCGGCGCGCGCATCGAGCGGGCCGCCGCATGACAGCCAAGAATGAGCGCTCGGCCGAGGCGACCGTAAGCGCGTCGCCGCTCGCCACGATCGAGCGATGGTCAAAACGGCATGTCGCGAGCCCCCGGGGCGCTGGCGCGAGATGACCGGTAGCGCAGCGACTGGAATGCAGGCTGAGGCGGACGCAGGAAAGGAGAGGCCGTTATTCTTGGTGCCGCATCGCTTAACCGGATATTCGTACGTGAGCGAGCTGGGACGGTCGTACCAGGAACTCGGAATCGACGTCGTGTACGGGCCGGAAAACCTGTTCGAATCGACGACGCGTTTCGACGTCATTCATCTGCAATGGCCAGAAGATCAATACCGCGGCTACGGCAGCGGTCCCACCGACAAGCGCGCCGAATCGTTCCTGCGCAGGCTCGATGAGCACAAGCGCAAGGGGACGAAGCTGATCTGGACGGTCCACAACATCGTTCCCCACGAGTACGTGGGCTCCGACCTCGACACCAAGGTCTACCAGGAAGTGATCGACCGCGCCGATTTGATCGTGCATCACTGCGATGATTCGATCAAATTGCTCGCTGCAGCCTACACGGTCCCAGCGGTTGCCTCCGTCGTGGTGTCATTCGGGAACTACGCGGGCTACCCCGACAGCGTCAGCAGACAGGAGGCGAGGAAGCGCCTGGCCATCCCGCAGGATGCGGTCGTCTATCTCTGCTTCGGTGCGCTTAGAGGCTACAAGGGGTTCGCTACACTTCTTCGCGCGTATCGCCGTGCGCGCGTGAAGGGCAAGTTTCTTGTCGTCGCAGGTTACTATACCGGCGCCGGCGGCCTGAAAGGGAAGCTCGGAACGCTGCGGCTGTTGCTGGTCGACTGGCTGGACCGTCGAGCGCGGCTGGATTTGAAGATGATCGACGACCACGACGTTCAGACTTATTTTCGCGCGGCCGACGCCGTGGTCTTGAGCCATAGTCGTGGCCTCAACTCGGGCGTGGCCGTGCTCGGCATGACATTCGGGAAGATCGTCATCGGCCCCGACCTCGGATGCATAGGGAACGTGCTCAGGCAGGGAGAGAACCTCATCTACACCGCTAACGACGTTTCGGAACTTGCCGCCGCGATGGAGAGAGTGCCGACGCTCGATCTGGTCCGGATAGAAGCGACCAACAAACGGGTTGCCGGGTCCTGGGATTGGTCCATCATCGCGCGAACGATCCTCGACGCGCTGGACCAACATGGCGTATTGAGCCTTTCATAACCAGTGACGCGTATGGCAAATATTTTCGTCTTTCCCACGCAAGCGGGAATCCACCGTCTTTTGGCAAGAGACGCTGGGTCCCCGCATTCGCGGGGACGACGGGTCGGCGGACGCTTTCGGTCACGTCGTCCCGTAGATCTAATAATTCATCTTATGACTGGCTGAAAGCCCTCCATGGCGAAGCCCAGTCGTGAGTGCATAGTCGGACGCAAGATCCGATTCGCCCTAGTGGGATGCGGCCGGATCTCGGCGAATCACGTGAGCGCGCTCGCGGCGCATCGCGAAAACGTCGAGCTGGTCGCCGTTTGCGATACCGATCCCAAGGCGCTGGCCGCCGTCGTCAAGGTGACGGGCGCCTCGGGCTTTTCGAACCTGACAGAGCTTCTCGCTCGAAGCGACGCCGATATCGTCGCGATCACGACTCCGAGCGGCCTTCACGCCGATCAGGCGGTCGAAGCCGCCGCTGCGGGACGCCATATCATGACCGAGAAGCCGATGGCCACGCGCTGGGAAGACGGCAAGCGAATGGTTCGCGCGTGTGACGATGCCGGCGTGCGCCTGTTCGTGGTCAAGCAGAACCGGTCCAATCCGACGTTGCGCTTGTTGAAACGGGCGGTCGATCGGAAGCGATTCGGCCGGATATACATGGTATCGGTCAATGTATTCTGGAACCGCCCGCAGTCGTACTACGACGGCGCCAAGTGGCGCGGGACATGGGAGTTCGATGGCGGCGCATTCATGAATCAGGCCAGCCATTACATCGACCTGCTCGATTGGCTGGTGGGGCCGGTCGAAAGCGTGCAGGCTTATACGGCGACGCTCGCCCGGGACATTCAGGTCGAGGATACGGGCGTCATGTCGGTTAAGTGGCGATCCGGTGCGATGGGATCGGTGAGCGTCACGATGCTTACCTATCCTAAAAATTTCGAAGGGTCGATCACCATCATCGGCGAGAAAGGAACAGCGCGCGTTGGCGGTGTCGCGGTCAACGAAATCCAGCATTGGGAATTCGCCGACGCCGACGCGGATGACGCCGAAGTCAAGAACGCGAGTTATCAGACCACGTCGGTCTACGGCCAGGGGCACGCGCTGTACTACCATAACGTGATCGACGTTCTTCGCGGAGCCGCAGAGCCCGAAACCGATGGGCGCGAAGGCCTGCGCTCGCTCGAGGTTCTGATCGCGGCATACATATCCGCGCGCGACGGCCGTCGCGTATCGCTGCCGCTCGACTACTAACGCGGATCCGCGAACGGTCGATCGTGTACAGAGTCGTCGTATTTGCCTATGATTTCCCGCATCAGAAAAGTGAAGACTTCATTCTTGCAAGCGGGTTGTCGGGAATCGATCTTGTCGGCGTGATAGCCGCACCGAAAAGGGCGTTACCATCGTACGCGCATTTTCGCGGCTATCAGCCGCTGTCGGAGCCTCCACCCCACGATACCGCACGTCTCTGCAGCAGGCTCGGGATCGACTACGTCGTACTCGACCACGACGACCCAAGCTCGGTCAGCCGGTACGTGACCAGCAGGAATGCGAACCTCGCCATCGTTGCCGGCGCGAGGATCCTCAGCGCCGCAGTGATCGACCAGTTCCGCCATGGGATCATCAATTTTCATCCGGGAAAAATTCCGGAGACCAGCGGGCTGGACGCTTTTTACTGGATGCTGGAAAAGTCGTCGCCGGCGGGAGTGACGGTACATTTGATCGACCGAAAAGTCGATGCAGGGCAATTCATAGCTTTCGAATCGGTGACGGTGGAGAGAGAAGACACCCTCGCAACGGTGTCGCGTAAGATCTATGTTTCCCAGCTCGTCGCGCTGCGAACGGTGTTGGACACCATCGGCAAAGGAGTCGCTTTCTCTACATCGGCCATCGACCGTCCGTCAAAGAATCCACCGATGTCCAACGAGCAGCGCGCCGCGGCGGTCGCGAAGTTCGACGAATGGAAAAAGCGTTACAGCAAATCCGCACTCTTGCACGCGGGCGATAGTCGAGCGATGTGAAGAGCATAAACATCGCGACGTGCCTGAATGCAATACGAACAAAATAACCGAGGAAGCGCAAGCGAGGACCGGGATCCAATTTGACGTACGAAGATGACTAAGGGAAATTGGGCCCCGGCTCAGGTACCACAACGAGCCGGGGCGACGGTGTGCGTCATTGCCGCGCAAGCGGCAATCTTTGGTGTAAACGATGTGCCCGGTTTCAAATGTAAACGATCTGCCCGAATCGACAGTGTGCCCGGAATTCGCTGGGTCCCCGCTTTTCGTGGGACGACGAGAGATGTGTTAAGTACTTATGAGAACGCAATAAGCCCATGAGCATTCCATTTGTCGATCTGCGAGCCCAGTACCAGGAGCTCAAGAGCGCCATCGACCAGAGCATCCAGCGGGTTCTCGATCACGGCCAGTTCATCCTCGGCCCGGAGGTCAAGGAGCTCGAGCGGCGGCTGACCAAGTTCATCGGAACAAAACATTGCGTCACATCCGCAAGTGGCACCGATGCACTGCTTATTGCGCTGATGGCGCTGGGCATCAAGCCGGGTGACGAGGTCATCACGCCGGCGTTTACCTTCATCGCAACCGCTGAGGTGATCGTTCTTCTTGGAGCCACACCGGTGTTCGTCGACGTCGAGGAGTTGACTTGCAATCTCGATGCGCAAAAGCTTCGTGCGGCGTTCACACCGCGCACTCGGGCCGTCATTCCGGTATCGCTCTACGGCCAGCCCGCGGACATGGACGAGATCAACGCGATCGCGGGCGAATTCGGCGTTCCGGTGATCGAGGACGCCGCGCAAAGCTTCGGCGCTATGTATCACGGTCGTAGGAGTTGCGACCTGTCGTCGATCGGATGCACGAGCTTCTTTCCAAGCAAGCCGCTGGGCTGCTACGGCGATGGCGGTGCGATCTTCACCGATGACGATGGTCTCGCCCGGGCGATGAGCGAGATCCGCGTGCATGGGCAGGCCGGAAGGTACCATCACACGCGCATCGGTATCGCCGGGCGCATGGACACGCTCCAATGCGCAATACTGCTGCCCAAGCTCGATGTCTTCGAGCAGGAGATTGCCGCGCGGAACGAAGTCGCAGGACGATATGCGCGCCTGCTCGCGCCGCATGCGGACCGCATCGCCGTGGTCGGGGTCAAGCCGGACCGGTCCAGCGTCTACGCCCAGTTCACGGTGCGGATCAAGAATCGCTCGGACGCGCAAGAAATCCTCAAGGCGGAAGGCATTCCCACGGCCGTGCACTACCCGACTCCGATTCACCGCCAGCCGGCGTATGCCGCCTGGGCGGCCGGCGTCGATTGCCCCGTTGCGGAACGACTGGCGGTGGAGGTCCTGTCGTTGCCTATGCACGCATACCTCGACGAGGCGACCCAGGCTCAGATCGTCGCCGCGCTGGCACGAGCGGCAGCGGCATAGAGATGGATCGCCTCGGCTTTGGGCTCATTGCGCTTGCTCCCAACGATTGGCAAGGCCAATGGGTGAACCGTCAGCAACTGCTCTCTCGGCTGGGCCGGAGCTGGCCTGTCGTCTATTCGACTGGAGCCTGGACGATATGGGAGCGTGGGAGCAGGGAGTGGCGGCGGGCGCCGGTGCGGGGACGTTTTTCACGGCTGAACGACGTGTGGGTCGACGAGCCGCCTCGCGCGCTCATGCGATGGCCGCGATTCGGAGCCTGGGATCGATTCCTCATACGATTTCAGGCACGGCGCCTGCGGCGCCGGCTCGCGCTGGCGGGCGCGGGCAGGCGCATCGCCTACATGTGCCATCCGTCTTTCTTGCCCTATCTGGAGCATCTCGATGCCGAGCGCATCGTCTACCATGTCTACGACCTCTTCGATTGCCAGCCGGGGTGGAATCCGGAGCTGGAAGCGGCGGAACGAGAGCTGTTGCGACGAGCCGATCTCGTCGTGTGTCCGTCGCAGGCGCTCGCCGAAGAGCTCGCGAAAAAGGTGGACCGTCCCATCCATGTGCTTCTGAACGCGGCGGACGTGCCGGTGTTTCTCGCCGCGGCACGGGCGCCCGCGGCCGAGCCCGCCGATCTCGCACGGATACCTCGTCCGCGGATCGGCTATGTCGGGAGTCTCCATCCACAGGTCGATTATTCGCTGGTGCGAGCGCTGGCCGAGCGGCGTCCCGCCTATCACTGGGTCTTGATAGGTCCCAGGTTGCGTGAAAGAGACCTGAACGCAGATCCTGATTTCCAGTCCCTCCTGCGCATGAGCAACGTTCACGTGCTGGATGCCAAGCGGCACGATGAAATTCCGGCCTATACCGTGAACATGGACGTGAATGTGATGATCTACAAGTCGACGCAAACCTCGTGGACGCGGGTTGCTTATCCATTGAAGCTGCATGAGTATCTCGCTTCGGGGCGGCCAATTGTCACCATGGACCTCCCGATGCTTCGGCCGCTCTCGCACGTCATTCGCTTTGCGCGAGGAATCGACGAGTGGCTCGCGGCGCTGGACGAAGCGCTGTCGTCGGGAGGTACCGGAACGCCGGCGCTGCGGCAAAGCGCGGCCGCAGAGCACAGCTGGGACGCCAGGAGCAGCGAGCTCGAGGCGTGCCTAATCCAGATTATTCGCGGGCGGCCACGGTCGCCGCAGTCGCGGAAAAGCGTTTCAACTCCGGCCTAAAGCGATGTGCGGCATCGTCGGAATCGCCGAGCCTAGCGGGAACGACGCGCGCCCCGGCACGATAGCGCGGATGCTCGCGGTGCTGCGACATCGGGGTCCCGACGACGAGGGTACCTATTTCTCCGGCCAGGTCGGCTTCGGATTCAGGCGTCTGTCCATTCTGGATCTGACATCCGCCGGTCATCAGCCGATGACCACTGCCGACGGCGTGGTGACCATCATCTTCAATGGGGAGATCTACAACTTTATCGAGCTGAGGCGCGAGCTCGAGTCATGCGGGCACGCCTTCCGATCGTCGGGCGACACCGAAGTCCTTCTGCACAGCTATCTGAAGTGGGGAGCAGAATGTGTCGAGCGCCTCAATGGAATGTGGGCGTTCGTCATCCACGATCGAAGAGCGAACACCTTATTCGGCGCCAGAGACCGTTTCGGCATCAAGCCGCTTCATTACTACGAGCACGCGGGGCGTTTCATCTTTGCCTCGGAGATCAAGTCGATCCGGGCCTCCGGTTACTACAAGGATGAGCTCAACCACGTCGTGGCCAGCTCGTTCCTGGTCGACGGTCGTCTGGATGAGACACAGGAAACGTTCTACCGCGGTATCCGGAAACTGCCTCCGGGATGCAGCTTCGTGTATTCGCTCGAGGATGGCCGCTATCGCGAATCCCGCTATTGGGATATTCGTACGACCGCGGCTGCGCGTGCCGAAGACCCTGCCGAGCGCTTTGCCGAGCTCTTCGAGGATGCGGTGCGGCTGCACATGCGCAGCGACGTCCCGGTCGGCATCCATCTGTCGGGCGGGCTCGATTCCACTTCGATCGCGTGCGCGTCGGGGAGAGTCCGCAAGCATACGAACGCCAGCGAACCGCTTTCCGTATTCAGCTATATCGCGCCGGAATTCGACGAATCCGAGTACATTCGCGCGACGGTCGCTCAAACCGGGGCGCGGCTGATCGAGCTCAACACCAGCCCACAGCAATTGTGGGCCGATCTGCAGCAGATGCTCTGGTTCCAGGACGAGCCGGTGCATACGCTGACCGCGCTGGTCAGCTTTCAGTTGATGCGGGCGACAGCGGGCCACGGCATCAAGGTTGTCCTGAACGGGCAGGGCGGCGATGAAACCCTGGCTGGATACCCCAGTTACTTTAGAAACTACTGGCACGATATCGGACACACCAGGAGCCTCGTTCAGGCATGGCGTGAGATGGGCGCCTTTCACAAGGTCCATGCCGGTGCAGCGCCGGCCCGGTTGCTCGCGCAGCTTTTGATGCGACGTTCTTTCTATCGCTTGTCGGAGAATCCGACGTACCGGGCGTTCGTGGCGCATCGTCGACGCTCGCGAGTCCGCGATGGGTGGTTCACCGCCGAGCTCTTGCGCGCGCTGCCGGAGTCGTATCCCCGAAGCGCCCTGGACTTGAACGGGTCGCTTGCCTATGCGCAAATGGTCGAGCCGCTTCCGCTCTATCTTCGACTGGAGGACCGTAATTCGATGGCGCATTCGATCGAGGCGCGACTGCCCTTTCTCGATTACCGCCTCGCGGAGTTCGCGTATTCGCTTCCCGACGACTGGAAGCTGCGAGGCCCATGGAACAAGTTCGTGCTGCGTCAGGCGATGGTGGGGCGGATTCCCGAAAACGTCCGTCTGCGGCCCGACAAGATGGGTTTTCCGGTCCCCGCCCGCGACTGGTTCGCGGGCAAGCTGTTGGAACCGGTCATGGACGTGTTGTCGAGCCGCGAGACGGTCGAGAGCGGCCGTTACCGCATGGACGTCGTGCGGCGCGACATCGATCGACATCGCCGCGGCGAAGCGGACTTTACCGACGCGCTTTTTGCAGTAACGCAGTTCGAGTTATGGTCGAAAAGGCTCGACCAAGGAGGCACGAGTGGCGACGAGCATGATCAGCGCCGGTCGGATCGTGCGATGGTTCACAGTGCGCCCACGTGACCCGCGTGGCCTGGAGCCGATGCGCTGTGGTATCGGGGCTCACTGAGTTCCAAGGCACGCCGGGATTCCATTCCCCGAGCTTGTGAGCTCCCGAAACGCATTCTCGGCCGCCAGGGCGTGACCGCGCCGATTCCAGTGGGGATCGACCGGCCAGAGGTCGAGCTTGCGATGATTCGCGGAATAGTCGTTCGCAAAAACGCTTTCAAGGTCGACGACCCTGTACCCGAGTGCTCGCGCTTGGTCGATCAGATATTGGCGTCGTTCTGCGTTGTCCTTTGGGTGTTTTCTTGCGAACTTGGCGGAATACAGCGCATACCGGTCGGAATCGAGTAGCAGCACCGTGCATTGACGCGAGATGCCCGAGCGCGCCGAAAATTCCGCGAGAAACGTGTCGACGACCGCATATTCCTTCGTTGTCTGCGCCGTGTCGTCGCTCGCCTCGCCGGGCGAGGCCGCCTGTGGAAACACATTCTGAGGAAGGATGTCTTCGAACGTGAAATGCAGATTTGCGAAGACGTATTTGTACAGGGCGATATCTCCGGCGGCTTCTCGAATGCGAGAAAACGCGCTGCGGTCCGGCTGACGGTGGTAACGCAAAACCAATCGGTCGCCCTCGGACGCGAAAAAGTAATGACCGGTTCTATCGCCAAGGCTTTCGGAGATGTCGCCGTCGACGACCACGACGACGGCGGCCCGTGGCAGGAATTCCGGCGCTGCGAGCGCAGCCGTTGCCAGGTAGTCGCTGAGTGCATTGCCATTGAAGCCGAACCCGTAGACCGGCACGCGACCGTGCAGGCGTTCCGCAAGCTGCGCTTGAACCATATCGGCGTATGGCAGCATTTCTGCGGCGACAAAGCTGTCGCCGATGACAATCACGGGCCGACTTCCCGGCACATAGTCGAATGGGGCGATGTGGCCATAGTTATTGGTCCGGCCCCGATTGACTAACAGCATCTCCCAAGTCTGCGAGTAGGTGAACGGCGCGTGTGGCGTATACGCACGGATCGGCCACGATTGCTGGTCGTACGTGCGAAAGAGGCCCACGCTAACGGGAAGGAAGCGAAACGTAACCTCCAACGCCGCTATCGTCAAAACGAATCCGAGGGCGACCGTAAGAATGAAACGTATGGCTCGCATCGATCCAACGGGCTAGAAATTGAAATAGATGAATTCCGACACGCCGCGCGAAGCATTGATGGCTGCAAGCACGAGAATCTGGGCGACCAGGCTACCCGTCAGCAACGCACAAATGCGGTCACTCCTCGAGCCCTGCACGGCTAGCCAACGCTTGAGCCAAAGCATGATTTCCTGCGAATTGGGGGCCGCAAACGCGATCATCATGAGTCCGACCGTCCAGAACACCTGACGGATCGGAGCGATCGCAGACGAGCTCGAGACCTGTAAGGATTCGAGCAGCGCAGAAGGCGAGTTGACGGCGCCGGCGAGGTCGCTCAGGTGGGCGGTGGCGGCAAGCACATTGAGCGCCGATTCAAAGGAGGGCGCTCGGAAGAAGATCCACGCCACGGTTACGGCGAGGAACGTCACGGCGATCCCCGCGACGCGCGCAAGGCGCGGTGGTATCGCCACCGGTCGCTTCGTGATCGACGCTCGCGCTGCATCCCACGCGTGGTTGACGATCAAGTACATGCCATGAAGCCCTCCCCAGACGACGAACGTCCAGCCCGCGCCATGCCACAATCCGCCGAGCAACATCGTAATCATCAAATTGACGTACCGCCGCATCCTGCCGCGACGGTTTCCTCCCAGTGGAAAATAGAGATAATCGCGCAGGAAGCGCGACAGGGTCATGTGCCAGCGCCTCCAGAATTCGACGATGTTGCGCGCCTTGTACGGGGAGTTGAAGTTGAGCGGCAACTCGATATTGAACATCCGGGACAAGCCCACCGCCATGTCCGAGTAACCCGAGAAGTCGAAGTACAGCTGCATCGAATATGCGAGTGCACCGCCCCATGCGGCAACGGCGTTCAGGTGTGTCGTCGGCGGCGAGTCGAACACAGGGCCCACGAAGGGTTGGATTCCATCTGCCAGGATGACTTTCTTGGATAGTCCCATCGTGAAGAGTGCCAGCCCGTTGGTGAAATTCTGAATGTTCAGGCGGTAAGTCTCAGGGTGCGCGAACTGCGGCATCATTTCTGAATGGTGCAAGATCGGACCTGCGATGAGGTGAGGAAAGTACGTGACGAAAAGGGCGTAGTGAACCGGATTCGTTTCGTGTGCTTTACCCTGATAGGTATCGACAAGAAAGGCGATCTGCGTGAACGTGAAGAACGAGATTCCGATCGGGAGTGCGACGTGTGCTATATCCAGCACGGGTCCAGCCAGGTGGTTCAGAGTATCGACCAGAAAGTTGAAGTACTTGAAGTAGGCCAAGGTTCCAAGATTGAGACTGACTGCCACGAAGAGCAGGGCTTTGGCGGATCGCGCGCGACCCGAACGCCGTGCGGCGAGTATTCTGATCGCA
>Ga0137378_10001689_pt1 | contig 18691 bp, 10 predicted proteins | sample SagtaG_21_FD_104813 | JGI IMG/M metagenome (GOLD analysis project Ga0137378, IMG submission 104813) | Vadose zone soil microbial communities from Sagehorn Ranch, Mendocino, California, USA - Sage2_L_60_16 metaG | ecosystem: Environmental > Terrestrial > Soil > Vadose zone | place: USA... | reverse complement strand
GGCCTGCATAGAAGCCGGGTGTCTCCAGTTGCCTGTATCCCTTGGCTGAGGTAACAAGAAAGAAGCGCCCGCTCGAGCCGGTCAGAATCTCGAAGTTCCCATCTCCATGGGAGACGGCCGATCCGACAATCGCTCCGTTGCTGAGCAGAGCAACAGTGGCGCCGGAGACTTTTGCACCTGAGGTGTCTGTGACGATCCCTCTGACGGAGGCGGCTTGCGATTGAACCGCAATCAAGCAGAATGAGGTGAAGAGCAAAGCCGGGGAAAATTTTCCCGCGTAGATCCGGGAAAGCGTGCGGGCAAGTCTGCCGCGCAGTGTTGCAGAAAGCATCAAGGTCTCCTCCGTTCCCCTCGGAACGCAAGCGGGTTAGGGCGCCGAGGACCGGTCTCCTGACTTGCGCCTTCTCCAGCCACCTTCCCAAAGACGAAGCCGGGGCTTGCCTTCAGTGGTTGCCAGAGTTTTTCGCCATCGGCAAAACTCCGGCTGGTGTCCTGCCCTCTTCCCATGACGGATTTGGCAGCAGGGGCGCTCACAGTTGCGGGGCAGTGGCGGGCTTTCACCGCCTTCCCGAGCATCCTGACGATTGCTGTAATGAATGAAGCTGCTTCATGTGGCGCAGCCGAGATAGCCCTGAAACGAATTTCAGTGACATGAACATTTATAGCGGGCAGGCGGGCACCAAGTCAAAATTCAAGCTGTGCCGAGAACTGCGATTTGGGCCTTGATGGGCGAAGAGGATGGAAGTGGTGACCCCGGGAAGATTCGAACTTCCGACCTGCGGTTTAGGAAACCGTTGCTCTATCCACCTGAGCTACGGGGCCACTTTTGGAATCAATTATTTACGCCGACTTCATAAATCGCGTTCAACCATCATATTAACGCATTCGACTTTGAGTTTTCATGGTGTTTTCTCGGATTGCAAACGAGGGTGGGTCGCAGGTCAAGCGAGTCATGATCACCCCAGGCATTCTCACGCGGTGAAATGCTCGGCTCCGATATCCAGGAAAGTATTGATGCCTCCCAAGACCCATGCGGGGTGATGGCGAAGTGCGTGAACAATACTGCACTTCAACGTTCTCTCAAATTCATTAGAGAAATGATTTATTTGCCTTGACACAGCTATTTATCGCCACCTATAGTTCCGCTCGTCCTCGTCAAGGGCGGTGAGCGTGGTTCCCCGAACTCTCTCCGCGCCCTCTTTACCGCTTGCACACGACAGGACGCAAGCGACCTTCCACAACCAGGAGAAAAGAGAAACATGGTGCGTTCATGGAATACGGTAGTTACGACTGGGATGGCTCTGCTGGTTTTCGGAGCTGGTGCTGTGCTGGCGCAAGGCTCAGGAGATGCCCTGAAGAGCGGATTTGAAAATCCTCCCAACGGCGCGCGTCCTCGGGTCTGGTGGCATTGGATGAACGGCAACATCTCCCAGGAAGGAATCAAGCTTGACCTGGAATGGATGCACCGCGTCGGACTTGGAGGTTTTCAGAATTTCGACGCCGCGCTGCAGACGCCGCAGGTGGTCGAAAAACGACTTGCCTACATGACTCCAGAATGGCAGGCGGCATTCAAATATGCGACCACCCTTTCTAACCAGTTGGGTCTTGAAGAAGCAATCGCGGGCTCGCCCGGATGGAGCGAGTCGGGCGGTCCGTGGGTGCCTGGTCCGGAAGGCATGAAGAAGTATGTATGGAGCGAAACCCACGTTGAAGGCGGTAAGCCCTTCAATGGCACGCTACCTCGCCCGCCCGCAAATACGGGGGCATTTCAGAACATGGGCATCCACGATCAGCAGCCGCCGCCCGGTTCGCTTCCCATGCCCGAGTTCTATGCCGATGCGGCCGTCGTAGCCTATCGACGGTCAGCCATCGACCAGCCCATTGAAGCGCTGCACGCGAAGATTACATCGAGCGGCGGTTCGCCTGACACGGAAATGCTGTCGGACGGAGACCTGGAAAAGAGCACGAAAATTCCGATTCCTGAAGTTGGCTCCGCTTCGTGGATTCAATATGAATTCCCTTCACCGCAGGCGATTCGCTCCATCACTTTCGTGACGAAAGATCCCGATTGGATCACCGCTTTGGTGGCGGGAATTAACGCACCCGATAAAGACCTTGAGGCGAGCGACGACGGGCAGAACTTCAAGCAGGTGGCGAAACTAAGCGGAGGCAGCGCCCCCGAGCATACCATCTCATTCGCGCCCGTGACGGCGAAATATTTCCGCGTGACATTCAAGCGGACGCCTCCGCCTCCCATTCCCGACTGGGCTGCGGGAATCGATCCGGAAAGTTTGGGGATGAAAGTACCGCCGAAGCCCACCGATTATGAGGTCGCCGAGTTGGTGCTTCATCCAGGAGCGCGCGTGAACCGGTTCGAAGAGAAAGCCGCGTTTACCCCGGAAGGCGATCTTTACGGTTATGCCACCCCGGCTGTGGCCGCCAATGAGGCTGTAGCCAAGTCTGACATCATCGACCTCACTTCGAAGATGAGTTCGGATGGAAAACTCCAATGGACGCCACCGGCCGGCGATTGGGTGGTGCTGCGGTTCGGCTATTCGCTTCTTGGCATTACCAACCATCCTGCGACTGCGGAGGCCACCGGCCTCGAGGTTGACAAGATGGACCGGCGGTTTGTGAAGAAGTACTTTGACAAATATCTCGACAGTTACAAAGAGACCGTGGGCCCGGATCTGATCGGGAAAAAGGGTATCCGCTACGTTATTAACGATAGCTGGGAGGCGGGCTCGCAGAACTGGACCGATAACATGGTTGCCCAATTCAAAAAGCTGCGCGGTTATGATCCTGTCCCGTGGATGCCGGTTCTGGTTGGCCGGGTAGTGGACAGCTCGGAGGCGAGCGACCGCTTCCTGTGGGATTTCCGCAAGACCATTGCCGACCTTATTGCGAATGAGCATTACGGGCAACTGGAAGACACGCTTCACGAGCGCGGCATGGGGCACTACGGAGAATCGCACGAAGGTGGACGCGCCTTTGTGGCCGATGGCATGGAAGTAAAAAAGTTCAACGAAATCCCTATGAGCGCAATGTGGACTCAGACGCCCGGGGTCAACAAAGAGCAGTTCGGCTACAACGCCGATGATCGCGAGTCGGCATCGGTGGCACACATCTATGGCCAGAACATTGCAGCCGCGGAGTCGATGACAGCGGCTGCGGCGCCCTGGGCGTGGTCGCCGGCAACGCTCAAGCCAACCGCCGATCAGGAATTTTTGAGCGGCATCAACCGCTTTGTGATTCACGAATCGGCGCATCAACCGCTGGTCGGCAAAGCTCCGGGAATGACACTTGGGCCATTCGGACAATGGTTTAACCGTAACGAAACCTGGGCTGAGGATGCCGGCACCTGGATCAACTATCTCGCGCGCACCAGCTACATGCTGCAGCAGGGGCACTTTGGCGCTGACCTGGTTTACTTCTACGGCGAAGACTCGAATTTGACTGCGATCTTCAACGAGAAAGCTCCAGACGTACCCGCTGGATACGGCTTCGACTACATCAATGCCGATGCACTTATTCACGAATTGAGCGTGACGTCCAACGGGCAAATCAAAACGAAGAGCGGAATGAACTATAAGGTGCTGGGACTTGACCCCCACAGCCAGCACATGTCACTGCCCGTCTTGCGCGCCATTCACAAGCTGGTACAGGGCGGCGCGATTGTGGCCGGTCCGAAGCCAACCGACGACCCGAGCCAGGCCGACGATCAAGCAGAATTCAAAAAACTGAACACCGAATTGTTTGGCGATGGCACCGGCGTGCACACCATAGGCAAGGGCAAGGTGTATGCGGGACAGAGTCTCGCCGATGTCTTTGCCGCGCTGAAGGTCGCGCCGGACTTTGACTACACCAAGCCGCAAAGTGATTCACGCCTTCTCTTCGTGCACCGCAAACTTGACGATGGAGATGTCTATTTTGTCGATAACAGAAACGATCGCGAGGAAACAGTGGAAGCCACGTTCCGCGTGGCGGGCAAGGCTCCTGAACTCTGGCGCGCGGAGACAGGTACTTCGGAGCCCGTATCGTACAAGATCGCAGATGGGCGAACCACTGTCCCTCTGCATCTCGAGCCTTGGGGCACCGCGTTCGTGGTATTCCGTCAATCGACACGCGAGACCGCTCACAGCCTGCCAATGGTGACGGAGTCCAAGGCCGCCACAATCGAGGGGCCGTGGAAGGTGAGCTTCCAGCCCGATCGGGGAGCTCCGCCATCCATCACGATGGACACACTTGCTTCGTGGAGCGATAACTCCGACGCGGGAGTGAAGTACTTCTCTGGCAACGGCACCTATACCAAGACAATTCAGGCTCCCGCTGACTGGTTCAAAAAGGGCGCCCACTTATGGATTGATTTGGGCGATGTGAAGAACCTTGCCGAGGTTACGGTCAATGGCAAAAAACTCGGCGTGGTATGGCACACGCCCTACCGGGTTGATGCCACCGATGCGCTGAAGCCGGGCGACAACGAACTGACCGTAAAGGTGACCAACGCGTGGGTGAACCGTTTGATAGGCGACGAGCAACCAGGAGCGACCAAGATCACATTCGCTGACGTCAAGCCATACAAGGCGAACTCGCCGCTGCTTCCGTCGGGCCTGCTTGGACCGGTTGTGGTTGTGCGCGCGGACACCGAATGAGGTCACCACAGATCACGCTTAAACGTGCGTAAACCGCCTGCCACCTGCCGCGAATGAGCAAGTTCTTCGAAGATTGAAGAACTTGCCTTGTTTGCGGCTTTCAACACAACGAGGCCATAATGGCGGCTTTCACAGGAATAAATAAGATGCAGAGACGAGCGTTATTGAAATCCGCCGCTACCCTTGCATTTGCTGCGGCAACCGAGCCGATGCTGCGCGGTCTCGCCCTTTCGATCGCCGTTATCGACACCCACATTCACTTGTTCAATCCCGCGCGAGCGGGTGGTGTCCCGTGGCCTGAAAAAACCGACGCTACTCTCTATCATCCCGCCCTGCCGCCTCGCTATGCGCGACTGGCTCAGCCTCACGGCGTCGTTGGAGCGATTGCCGTGGAGTGCAGCTCATGGCTCGTCGATAACTTTTGGCTTCTCGATGTAGTCGAACAAAATCCCATCATGGTTGGCTTCATCGGCGATCTTCTCCCTGACACAGCAGACTTTGCAGCGACCCTTGATCGCCTGCATCGCAGTCCCCTCTTCCTGGGCGTTCGTTACGGCAATCTGTGGAATCGAGACCTCGGAGCCGCAGCGGACAATCCGGATTTTGTGTCTGGTCTCAAATTGCTGGCTCAGTCTGGATTGGTGCTCGAAACAGCTAACCCGAATGCTGCACTGATGGCCGACGTGCTGAAGGTTTCTGACAAAGTACCTGAGCTGCGCATTGTTCTCGATCACCTGCCGCACGCGGAAATTCCCCCTGACGATAGGTCTCGAGCCAATTACGAGGCGAACTTGCACGAGTTATCACGACGACCGGGCGTGTTTGTGAAAGGGTCGGAGATCATTCATCAAATTGACGGCCAGGTATCACTCGACCTCGGCTCCTACAAGGCATCGCTCGATCATCTCTGGGAGCTCTTCGGAGACGATCGCATTTACTTCGGGAGCGATTGGCCAAACAGCGATTCAATCGCAACCTACGATCAAGTATTCGAGGTTGCACAAACTTACATTGCAACCAGAAGCCCTGAATCGCAGAAGAAATATTTCTGGAGGAACTCGATCTCCGTGTACAAATGGAAGCCGCGCACCGCGGCCCAGAAGCAGATCCAGAGATAACTCCAGATTGACGATCACATCCTCTTTTCACGCAGGATAAAACGTGCGCAAGTTGGAAGGAGTAACCATCTCGTGGCGCACGAACGTTGCGGGTGGAACGGGGCGCCCGGCGAGCAGATCGAGAGCCAGAGGAATAACGCCCTCTCCATAGCGTTCGGGAAAATAGCCGACCGAGCCGATGAGTCGTGAACCCTTTGTCGACAGCTCAGCATGCGCTTCCGGCGAAGCGTTGTGGCCTACGATTGCGCAGTGCTCTTCCCGGCCGGCATCGCGAAAAGCCTGCAGCGCGCCTAACGCACAGGGATCATTGATAGCGGCGACCAGAATTTTTTCCGCGCGACTGCGTCTCAGATGAGCCCTGGTGAGAGCCATGGTGTTTTCATAGTGACCGCTGGTGCGCAGAATCTTGATCTGACGCTCTGAGAGCCAAACAAGTCTCTCAATCACACCAAGCATGCCACCCAGGATTCGCGTGTTCGGCACCTGCCCGGCCTTCGGTAGTTCGAGCAGTAACAATTCATCAACTTGCCCCTGCCAATGGGCCTCTGCCCATCGCGCAAGGAACCGTCCCGCGATCAGCCCGGCCTGGCTGTTGTTGGCTCCATAAAATATGGCCTGCGGGTGCGGAATCTCGAGCGCAATTACAGGGATTGCCGCTCCACGAAAGCGCGAGCATATCTGGCCCGCTATTCGCGTGTCAGTCTGCGATTCGATGACCAGGTCGACTCGCTCGCGCACAAACGTATCGGCATTCCGCAAGGCCACACTGGAACTGTCTTCGTTGTCGAGTATCAGCAGGTCAATGTCCGCAGCCGCGGCGCTGCGCAGCAGACTCTGCGTAACGGCACGGCTGAATCCGAACTCCGCGCTCTGCATTCCGTATCCGAACCGATAGCGGCGTTTGCCGAGCGGGCGGATCCCCAGTTTGTATTTTGTCTCTCCCACGCGAATCAGAAGCTCGCACGCAACCAACGTCGAGAGCATGCGCAACGCAGTGGTTTTGTTCAGGCCTGTGCGGGCAACAATATCCGTCAAACGAAGACATTCGGATTGATCGCCAAATGCCTTGAGAATATTACATGCGCGAAGAAGTGACTTCATTTTGTGCGGTCCACATCCTGAAACAAATGCTCACAACAGTGTAGCCGGGGAATCACACGGTGGCTATGCCTATCGCGTATTTTGGCCACTTAGCGCTCTTTCTAGCCCATACGCGACCTAAGCAGTGAAACTTTTCTCCCTCGTTCTCGAAAGAGTTTGCCTCTTGTTAGAGGCGGAGACTAGGGTGCGCGGTAGCTAAAAGCTCGGGGGTGCGCGTGTTCAATTTAGACCTTCATCGCTCAAAATCGTTGGTGTTCTTTGCACTGATCGTGTCGGCCGGAATCTCTACCTTGCCTGCAACAGCACAAGAGTCGCAACCAAAGGTAGAGATCGACTGGAACAAAACCGTGATCGTCTCAAAATCGACGCCGACTCTGCAGGTTGTCACCAACCCTATGCTGAATCCCGGGTCGCCGATACACGATGGATCGTTCTCAGCATTGAAGGCGTTGGGAGCGGACTATGTTCGTTATGTGCCGTGGCTGCCTTATCCCAAGATTGCCGTTGCCGAATTGGAGCCGCCGACAAAGGACAAAACATCATGGGACTTTACTTACATCGACCCGGTCACCAAAGACTTTCTGGCGGCAACTGAAGGCCATTCGACAATCGTGAACTTCAGCACCATTCCTGCCTGGATGTTCAAGACCGACACGCCGGTGAAGTATCCCGACGATCCGAACCAGGTGTTCTGGGATTACACGAAGGGCACTGAACTTCGCGACCCTACAGGCAAGGAGTTAGGCGACTACTTTGGCCGTCTCGTGAGCTGGTATACCAAGGGCGGCTTCACAGATGAGAACGGCAAGCGGCATGAGTCCGGGAACCACTACACACTTCCTTACTGGGAGGTTCTGAATGAGGTGGACTTTGAACACAATACGACACCCGAGGACTACGCGAAACGCTACGACGCGATCGTTGAGGGGATACACAAGGTAAGTCCCGACACCAAGTTTATGGGAATTGCGCTGGCGATGGCAGGCGGCAATCCGAAGTATTATGAGTACTTCCTGAATCCAAAGAATCATAAGCCAGGAATTCCGCTGGACTTCATTTCATTCCATTTCTATGCATCGCCCGCGCTGGACGAGGGCCTAGATGGTTGGCAGCACACGTTCTTCAACCAGGCAGAGGGTTTCCTGGCCACGACGCGATTCATCCTGGCAATTCGTGATCGCCTGTCTCCGAACACAAAGACAGATACCGACGAGTTAGGCGTAATTCTCCCCACGGACGGCATCGAGATCAAAGCGTCAAAGGCAATGCCAGACCACATTCCTCATCGTTATTGGAACGCGGCCGGTGCTCTCTATGGATTTCTTTTTGTGGAGTTATCAAAGCTTGGTGTCGATGTAATCGGCGAGTCACAGTTAGTCGGCTATCCTTCACAGTTCCCCAGTGTCTCAATGATCGATTACAACAACGGAAAACCGAATGCGCGCTACTGGGTATTGAAGCTCATCAAGGATAACTTCCATCCGGGCGACAAGCTGGTGGCAAACGGGGAGAAGAGCGAGGGTGGGTCCGAAGTGCTGGCTCAGGGCTTCATTACGCCGCAGGGCAAGAAGGTTTTGCTGGTCAACAAAACCAATAGCGATAAAACTGTGAAACTGGGCGCGGACCTGCAGAACGCTGCGTCGATGACTGTGGATGAGGCGACGGGCGATGAAGAACCGCGGGCGGGCAAAGCTGACGGAGCGGAATTGAAGATGGCTCCCTTCGCCGTGACCGTTCTCAGCGTGCAATAACTTCCCGAGAGTGATACCAACTGATCGATCATCGAGGAGCAGTGCGCTGATGAAGGAGAATGTTTTACGCATCGGCTTGTGCGGGATCGGCCTGGATGCATACTGGCCCCAGTTTGACGGGCTGCGTGCGCGGCTGGAAGGCTATGTTCAGCGGGTAAGCGAGCGCCTGCAAGGGGCAGGCGCAGCGGTCGAGCACCTCGGCTTGGTCGACACTCCACAGCGCGGCGTAGAGGCCGGCCATGCATGCCGCCGCGCCGACGTAGACCTTCTAGTCATCTACGTCACAACCTACGCGCTCTCAAGTACCGTGCTGCCTATGGTGCAGCGCGCGCGTGTGCCAGTTTTGGTGCTGAATCTACAGCCCGAGGCTGCGATTGATTACGACGCATTCAATCGGCTCCCCGACCGAACGGCAATGACCGGAGAGTGGTTAGCATACTGTTCTGCCTGTCCCGTGCCGGAGATCGCCAACGTCCTGTCCCGCGCGGGCATTCCTTTTCACCAGGTAACGGGCGTACTGGGAGATGAATCGACGTGGGCGGAGATTGACGAGTGGATCGAAGCTGCTCGCGTCAAAAAGGCGCTCGCAGACAACCGGCTGGGTCTGCTCGGCCACTATTACAGCGGCATGCTCGACATCATGACCGACGTTACGCAAGTGTCGATCACGTTTGGCACCCACATTGAACATCTTGAGATCGATGAACTAAGCGGTCTTCGCAGTGGCGTAAGCGACAGCGATATCTCGCAGCGAATTGAGGTTTTCAAAAGCCATTTTGATGTGCAGCCCGATTGCGCAAACGAGGAACTGCAGCGGGCCGCGCGAACCTCAGTAGCACTCGATAGATTCGCGGCTCTGCACGATCTCCAGTCGCTGGCCTACTACTACATGGGCAGTGGTGTTCCTGCGAACGAAGACACGATGAGTTCGATCATTCTCGGCACTTCCCTGCTGACCGCGCGCGGAATTCCTGTGGCGGGCGAATACGAAGTCAAGAATGTGCTGGCCATGAAGATCATGGACTGCCTGGGTGCGGGCGGATCCTTCACCGAGTACTACGCATTGGATTTGAAGGCGGATCATGTCTTGATGGGCCACGACGGGCCGGGACACTTGGCCATTGCCGAGAGCAAGACCAAGGTTCGTCCACTGAAGGTGTATCACGGCAAAGTTGGCCGAGGACTCTCAGTCGAGATGAGCGTGAAGCACGGACCAGTCACGCTGCTGTCTGTTGTCGAGGACGCTCAGCACGGGTTCAAATTGCTGGCGGCTCAGGGTGAGTGCGTACCCGGCCCGGTGCTGCGCATTGGGAACACCAACAGCCACTATCGCTTTCCGATCGGCGCGAAGGGTTTTATAGAGGCATGGAATGCACACGGACCCGCGCACCACTGCGCCATCGGCCTCGGCCATCTGGCGGGAAGGCTCAGTAAACTGGCGCGCCTTGTCGAGATTCCTTTTGCGCAGGTTTGTTAGCGAGCCTACTCAAGGAAGATAGAAAACTTCTTTCATCATGGGAAACCGCTCGCCTGCCCGCGTTTCAGTGAGTGGCGCGAAGTAGGCGCTCATGGCACGTTGCCAGCGGAGGTTGACGGGATCCTGATCGATCTTGTCCCAGACCGCATCGAAGTCCTGGTCAATGTGCATGGTGAGAAATAGAAGTTCATCTCGCCGAAAGATCGAATACTCCGAGATCCCGGCGCGTTTCAAAAGATTAAGCATCTCCGGCCACACAGCGCTGTGCGATTTGTCATACTCCGGTCCCATGCCTTCCTTAAGGCGTAATAGAAATGCGATTCGCTGCATGACGTTGCCCCCCCTAATATCAGGTACCTTTCGAGTCGTTTGTCGAAACGCGCCTTCACTTTTGCGCGCTGTTCCTTTTGCCAGTGTCAGGGTTTTTCGCTTGAACCAAGTTGCTGAGGCGTGACCTCGTCGCCAATGGGTTTGTGCAGAGGCTTGGCTTTGCTGAGTTGTTGAAAGATTGCCAACGCCTTCTGCTGCCCTTCTCTGTTCCCCAACGCTCGGTCTGCTCGCGCGAGCCGGTACCACGCCACGTCGTCTTTCGGATTGAGCTTGACAGCGTGTTCGAGCGCGGTGAGAGCCTGATCGGCCTTCTGGCTATCCAGGCACACACCGCCGAGGCCGACCAGCGCCTCTTCAAAGTCGGGATAGCGCTCCAATACTTCCTCGTACAATTTGCGTGCTGCATCGAGATTTCCGAGGTCCGCCTCTATGCTCGCCAACTCATATTTGGCGTTTCCATTTCCGGGATCGATAGCCAGTTCAGCGGTAAACTCGCGTTGCGCCGCATCCCGGTCTTCGGCTTTTTGCGCTTCCAGGAAACGAGACAAGTAGATGCGCCCCATCCGATAGTGGATCCCCGGTCGATGCGCGTCGAGCGCAAGCACGTGATTGAATGAGGAAATTGCCTCCTCATAGGATTTCTGGCTTTCATGGAGCTCGCCTTGAGCCTGAAGTGTCCAGATTGAAGCCGGTGCGTCGTCGTGCAGCTTCGACATCACGATGAAAGCAAAGTTCCCGTAGATTCGCCCAGTGTGATAGAGGACTTCAGGGTCGTCCGGATAGAGCTTGTTCAGCGCCAGCGCCGTCGCAACGGCATCGGAGTCGCGGCTGAGCCCCGTATACGCGCGGAGGAGTTGCAGTCCGCACATCCGTCTAACCTCGGCGTCGGCCGTTTGCTTGAATCCTTGCTCGAGATGCGGCAGTGCCTTCGGAAATTGGTTCAGTTCCGACAGAGAAAGACCGAGCAGGCTGTCCAGCTTGGGCAGGCTCGGTTTAAGCTTCTGAGCCGTACGAATTTCTTTCACCGCAAGCTCATAGCCGCGTTGTTTGAAATAGATTACAGCGAGAGTGGCATGCACTTCCGCAACATCGGGTTCGAGCTTCGCCAACTGCTCAAAGCTGCTGCGAGCGTCCGCATAACGGCCCGCAATCAAAGCTTTCTGACCCGCCTCGGCAAGTGTTGCAGACTCGTCCTGGCCAGCTGCATTTGCCATTGCCGTTAATGTAAGAAAACAGCAGAATGTCAGTGTCAAGACCAGTTTAGATGGATGGCTCATCATCGTTCGATTGTATCTCCGGCACAGAAAACTCCGCCGCGCCAAACTGGCGTGGCGGAGTCAATGTAACGCAGCAGGAGGCTAGCTAAAAAGTCAGCTTTCCGCCCAGTTGAATGATGCGGGGCAATGATGCCCCCGTAATCTTTCCGCCGGTTGCCGCAGAGGAGTTCACACTGGCGTCGATGGTCGAGCCGCCGCCCGATCCTCCGGCCGTCAGGCCGCCTACTTCATCGACGTATTGGTGATGGTTAAAGGTGTTGAACGTATCCACCGTCAACTTGAAGTTCACGCTTTCGGTGAAGTGGAAGTTCTTCGCGAAACCCATATCAAAGTTGTTAATGCCCGGCTGGCGCAGGAAGTTACGGCCGGTGTTTCCAAACGTTCCGGGTAACGGTTGAGTGAAACAAGCCAGGTTCAGGCGCTGGAACTGCCCCGTCAGATGGGCCTTGGGGTCGCAGCCCGCTATCTTATTCGCCCGCTGAGCAACCGTGCCCGTTACGCCAGCGATATCGCTCGCACCCACACCGTATGGAAATCCGGTCTGGAATGTGGCGATGCCGGTAATCTCCCAGCCGCCAATGGCCAGGTCGGCTGCCCTGCCCACGTTCGACGCAATCTTCTTGCCGCGTCCAATGGGCAGGTTGTAAATGAAGCTCGAAACGAACCGCTGGTCGACGTCGAAATCCGACGGTCCGTAATCGAGATCCGGATTGTGGTTGTCCATGAAGCCCTGGAAGCCAGTGCCGCTGGCGCCCACGCCGGCCGTCGCCGATTTGTCATCTTTGCTGTTAGCCCAGGTATAGACCGAGGTTAGGGCCATGTCGCCGGCACGACGTTCGAACTTCACGTTGATCGCTCTGTAGTGGGAGTAACCGTGGAAGTCGCTGTCAATGTAAAAGCTCGTGAAGTTTCTGTAGGGCAACCGAGGGAAGTTGCCGCTTGCGTCCGCAACGTGAGGTGCGCACGGTGAAACGCCAAGGTTGTCGTAGTCGCCGTTTACGCCCTTATGTTGGCAAAATGCCTGGTCGGCGGTCGCAAGGGCGAAGGGCTGTGCGATATTGCGACGATTCAGCAGGTGCACGGCGTGGGTTCCGATGTAGTTCACTTCCAGCGTGGTATTCCTCGCTATCTCGCGCTCCACTGAAGCCGTCCAGGATTGCACGTACGGATTCAGAGGATTCTCCGATTCGATGACTGCGATGAACGACAGTGTCGATGCGGGGAATGGCCCCAGGGTGCTGTGGACGGGGAACATCTCGTTACTGAGCTTAGGCAGGGTTGGATCACCCGCGGGATTGAGATTGTTACGGATACTGTAAGGATAGATATCCGCCGAGTCATCGATCTCGCGCCCTTCATAGGAGTCGTAGAAGATCCCGTACCCGCCGCGCAGCACCGTCTTGTCGGTGAGGCGATAGTTCAGGCCCAACCTCGGCGCAAACGGCATTTTGGAGCCGGGATGGGGTACAGAACCGCAATAACGCAGGATGGGGCCACTCTTGTTGTCTCCTCCGGGAGCTACGCCGTTAGTGCTCAATTTTGGATCGGCATAGCAGAAGCCGCCATTGGCGTTCTTCACATCGAGCCAGAAGAAGTGGTTGTCCTTTTCAGTGGTCGCAGCGCGGAAGTCCCACCGCAAGCCCATGCTCACGGTCAGCTTCGGAGTCACCTTCCAGTCATCCTCAGCGTACGGCGCAAAATACTTGAAGAGGTGCGTCTGGGGGTTGCCGGCCTCGGTGGTCGGGCTCAGTGGACCGGGCACGAATCCACTTGCACTTGAGAAGTACCCCAACATCATGTCGGCTATCGCATTGCCGGTTCCGCACAGAGGTGCAGCCGCACCCCCATTGACAGAAACGGGTGCGTTCGGGCAACTGTTCTTGGGGTTGTTAGGGTCGCTGTTGTCGATCGCTGAGTTGTTCCGGGCGGTCGCCGAGTTAAAGCCCCAATCGCCGTAGAAATCATCGTCCAGGTTGCGGGTCAACGAATAGGTGCGATAATCGACGCCAAATCCGAGAGTATGACGTCCGTGCACCGAGGTGAACGAATCGGCCCATTCCCACGCCGGGCTGTCGGAACCGCTATAGGAGTTGCCCGGGCCGCCGACGGTGTTGTAAGCGGTCGCGCCCACGCTCGGCCAGGTTTCCTGCAGCGGCCCGAACTTTGTAAAGACACCTGTCTCCGCCAACTCACCGGCCAATGAAGAGGGCGGGGTTTGCGAACTCTCAGGAGCATTCGCGCTAAGGTAGCCGAAGCGGAAATTGTTCACGTTTTTCTGGCCGATATTGATGGTATGCGATATCGCCCAGGCTTTCTGGTTTTCAAAATACGCTTCAATCCCATAGTCGAGGGATCCGGAGTTGTACAGCGAGTGGTTGATGTACTTGGAATAGGTGTAGCGGCCAAAGACTGAACCCAGCTTCCCAAGGCTCTGGTCTCCCCGGTAAGTCTGCTGGTTGGTGCTCAGCGCCCCAGCAAAGCCCTTGGTGAAGTTGGAGATGCCTTCAGGTTGATTCGCGACCGTTGGATCTCCCCAGAATTTGTGTTTCACTGCGACCTGCCCGATGCGGCTTGTGAAGCGGTCGGCGGGGATAACATTTCCAGGAAAAGGCTGCCCGGTGAGCGGATCGACCGGCATGCAATTGCGGCCGTTGTCGAGCAGCGTCGAGCAGTCGGCTGTTCCATAGGCCGGCAATGGGCCGCCTGGCAGCCCGCCTGTTGCTGCATAGGCTTCTGCCGAGAAATCACCCTGCAGCACCGCCGGGTTGGGTACCTGCTCAACCGCGATGCCGCCATTATTGATGCGCCAGCCCTCGTAGTTAACCATCCAGAATGTCTTGTTCCGTCCGTCGTAGAGTTTAGGAATGAAGACCGGCCCGGACACGACGAATCCGAACTGGTTCTGACGCAGGACCGGGTTCAAAGTCTTTTTTCCACCTGGAACAAATTGGTTGATCGTCGGGAACGGCAACGCGTCGTATGCGTCGTTACGGTTGTCTTCGAAGAGCGCCCCGTGCAGTCTGTTGGAGCCGCCCTTGCTCACAATGTTGATCTGGCTGGCTGAGAATCCGTATTCGGCCGGATAGTTGCCGCTCTCCACTTTGAATTCCTGGATCGCATCCTGCGACAGAATTACGGCCGGAGTCACCAGCGCCGGATCGGTGTTGACCAGTCCGTCGAGAGTGTAGCTATTGCCTTCGGGCCGCCCGCCGTTGACGCTGATGGCGTTGCCTTCGCCCTGGCGCATGGTGCCTTGCTCACCACCGACAGTTACCGCGCCGGCGCCGATCAGAAGCAACTGCATGAAATTGCGCCCGTTCAACGGAAGCTCTTCCACCTGTTGCTGGCTTACTAATTGCGAAAGAGCGGCGCTATCCGTGTCGAGTGTTACGGCCTGCGCCGTAACCTGCATCGTCTCGGTTACCGCACCCGGCTTGAGCGACACGTCGACGCGTACTTTTTGGTCGACGGTGAGCGTGACGGTGTTGGTTACAGACTTCTGAAAGCCCCTTGACTCAACCGTGACGGTGTAAGGACCTGGGTTCAGAGACGGAACGTAGAAGTCCCCGGCGGAGCCGGTCGTGGTGCGAACCGCGACGTTTGTTGACGTATTTGTGACCGTCACACTCGCGCCCGAGACAATGGCGTTGGAACTATCCGTCACCGTCCCGAGAATTGTGCCGGTTGCGCCGCCCTGTGCGAACAACCTGCCGGCCATCATGAGCAGAACGGTCATGCAGAAAGTTATACGAAGTGATCGCATCTCCTGAACCCTCCTTGAATTGGTGCTTTACGTGGCTTGCACTGGCTTGGCTTGAACATGTGTGTGTCCGCCGCTGGTACGTGTGGATGGCGGGGAAAGGGCCTGATCCAGATGCACGGCGAGGCTAGCCACGCACATACACAGTTGTCAAGTAGAATTTTGTTTCTCTTTTGAAAAAATAGGGGACGACATTTCTCTATGAATAGCGAGCAGTAGAAAAATCGCTTTTCTTGCGCTCCAGCTACGCAATATCTTCTCAAACCCTCATGTTTATTGGTGATTTTCAGCAGGACAAGCGGGAGCAAATTTGTTGGAGATTCGAACTTTGAAGTTCCGACAAAGGTCCCTGATTGCCAGGATCACTAAAATTCCTATAGAAATAAGTTGCATTAGACAAATGACCATCGTTTGGGCTAGGATGCGAATTCCCAAGGCGCCACCTCACAGATCGGGGCTATTCGCAGTAACCCAATTCTGGAAAGGCGGCAAAGCAGATGCGGGTATCTCGTGCACTTGCTTGCATTAACGAATTTGATTTCCCGGAGAAGGTGCGGGAGTGCGCTTTAATCAAATCTAAGCGTCCTGAATTTGGACGTCGCTTCATACACTATCGAAACATCACGAGGAAGAGGCACTTCGTCATTACCAGGCGGATGGTTGAAGGAACACAAGTCAACTTGTACTGCGAAACACGATGAAATCCACGGATGAGGCACAGGAATATGCGAGTGAATTCGACTCTTCAAGAATCGGCGTTTCAGGCGCTTGACTCGTTTCAGATTGAGATTCCATCGTGGGGATTCGCCAACACGGGCACGCGATTTGGAAAGTACCTGCAGCCGGCAGCGGCCTCTACGCTTGAAGAGAAATTCAGCGATGCCGGCCAGGTGCAAAAGTTAACTGGAGTTACTCCTACCCTGGCGCTGCACGTGCTGTGGGACCTGCCTAACGGTGTCTCCGACGCCGACAGAGTCCATCAACTCGAAAGACAACATGGCGTCACTTCCGGGTCCATCAATCCGAATCTCTTTCAGGATCAGGATTTCAAGTTCGGCTCGCTGTGCAATCCCTCGACTGAAATCCGCCAGCGTGCCGTGGCGCACATGCTTGAGTCTGTGGCTATCGCCCGAAAACTTGGTTCGCGGGATATCTCGCTCTGGCTGCCCGACGGCTCAAACTATCCTGTCACCCAAAGCATCCGCAAGAGTATCGAATGGCTTGAAGAGGCGCTTCGACAAACCCATGACAAGCTAGGCCCTGAACAACGCCTGCTGGTCGAGTACAAGCCTTTCGAACCGGCCTTTTACCACACCGACATCGCCGATTGGGGAATGGCATCGCACCTCGCCTTGAAGGCGGGACCACAGGCCCGCGTACTCGTGGACACCGGGCACCATTACGCTACCCAGAACATCGAGCAGATCGTCGCCTGGCTGCTGCACACGGGAATGTTGGGCGGCTTCCACTTTAATGATCGTCGCTACGCCGACGACGACCTGACCTTGGGATCGATCGATCCCTATCAGATCTTTCGGATCTTCCACGAAATTCATTTGTCGGGCCGGGACGCATTGCGAGACATTGCCTTTATGATTGACCAGAGTCATAACCTCAAAGGCAAAATGGAAGCCATGGTGCAAACCGTGGCTACCGCGCAGGAGTTATGGCTGAAGGCCGCGCTCGTCGATCGCGACCAGTTGGACCGGCTGCAGCAACGTTGCGAGCTGGTAGCCGCCGAAGAGTTATATCGCGGAGCGTTCTGGCAGGATGTGCGGCCGATTCTCAAAGAGTGGCGGCAGATGCGAGGACTTCCCCAAGATCCGCTGGCGGCGTTGGCGGAGAGTGGATACGTGCAGCGAATCAGCGCCGAGCGCGGAGGAAAGCTTTCAACTGTCACCTCCTACGCATAAGTTCGCGATCTGATCGATTGCAGTGGCAGTTCGTTGTGGATGGAGGAACGCCAGCTTGTCAAAACCCAAGATCAAGCGGCTCTACCTGATCCCGATTCTTTCCAAGGCATTGGATGTTCTGGAACTGCTGGAGCAGACCAACGGCCCGATCGCGCTTGAGGATGTGTATCAGCAGACCAATATCTCGAAAACGAGTGTCTATCGCATTCTGAAGACGCTGGTGCACCGCGGCTACGTGGCACAGGGGCAGAGCGGACAATACCGACTCGTCTCTCGCCCGCGTAGATTGCGATTTGGCTTTGCGGGTCAAAGCGCCGAGATGCCGTTTTCAGTGGCGGTGGGATCGAGTGTGACCGCGGCAGCAGCGGCCGCGGGTGTCGAGTTGCTGCAGTTGGACAATCGATATGATCCCGACGTGGCGATCAAAAACGCCGAAGAATTTGTGCGGCAGCGCGTGGACCTTGCCCTTGAATTTCAGGTAGAGGAGCACGTCGCTCCTCATGTTGCCCACATCTTCAAGAAAGCGGAAATTCCGCTCGTGGCCATCGATGTGCCCCATCCAAATGCGACTTATTTTGGTGTCGACAACTTCGAGGTCGGGTACGAAGCCGGTACGTTATTAGCGCAGTATGCCTGCAATAAATGGAAGTGCAAAGTTGATTGGGTCCTCGGCATCGGATTCTCAGAGGCCGGCAGCTTCGTGCAGAGTAGAATCGCAGGCGCATTCGAAGGAATCCGCGAGCGGCTGGAGCAGATTCCCTCCGATTGCTTTTTGCGCCTCGAAGGACGCGGCATGAGGCAGCCAAGCTTCGTCGCTGTATCGGATTTCCTGCGCACCCATCGCAAGGGGCAGCGCATCCTGGTGGCAGCCTCCACTGACTCGAGCGCTCTGGGTGTCCTCGATGCCGCCCGCCAGTCCGGCCGCGAACAGGACTTCGCCATTGCGGGACAGGACTGCATTCCCGAAATGCTGAACGAGATGCGAAAAGAGTCGAGCGCGGTTATAGGTTCGATCTCGCACGGCGCCGAGACGTATGGACCGCGACTGATCCAGCTCGGAATCGCTCTCTTGCGCGGACACATCGTACCGCCCTATAACTATGTGCGCCATCACGTCGTTACTCCTGAGTCGCTGGCATCGAGCGAAGCGGGCAAAGATGAAAGCAATCGTCTAGTAACGGAAAAAAAACCGTTTGGCGTCAAAACCTCGAATAATTCGTTTGAGAAATAGATTCTCTATTGCTTTTTGGTTATGATAAGGTATGTCCGATCGAACGCGAACAAGGTGGTATTGAAATGACCGTTGCAGCCG
>Ga0137378_10001682_pt1 | contig 18728 bp, 17 predicted proteins | sample SagtaG_21_FD_104813 | JGI IMG/M metagenome (GOLD analysis project Ga0137378, IMG submission 104813) | Vadose zone soil microbial communities from Sagehorn Ranch, Mendocino, California, USA - Sage2_L_60_16 metaG | ecosystem: Environmental > Terrestrial > Soil > Vadose zone | place: USA... | reverse complement strand
TCTGCAACACCTTCGTGATCGCCGCCGTCAACGTCGTCTTCCCATGATCCACGTGCCCGATCGTCCCCACGTTTACGTGCGGCTTCGAACGATCAAATTTTTCCTTCGCCATCTCCTGCTCCTCTTAGATAAGCTTATTCAGTCTTCGTGCAATCGCGTCGTAATGATCCGAGATCTCACCTCTGAAACTCGAGATCTCAGTGGAGCCCGCGATGAGATTTGAACTCATGACCTCCTCCTTACCAAGGAGGCGCTCTACCCCTGAGCTACGCGGGCAGGAGCAAGGATGAGGATGAAGGCGGAAGGACGAGCGCTAAGAATCTTAGGGCTCGTCATCTTTCAGCTTTCCGACTCTATCCCTGCGCTCTTCATCCTTCCTACGTCATCCTTGCATTTGGAGCGGGCGACGAGATTCGAACTCGCGACCCTCAGCTTGGAAGGCTGATGCTCTACCAACTGAGCTACACCCGCCCACAAACAGGTGTCAGAGATCAGATGTCGGATGTCAGCCAAAACTATCGCGCTGTCCCGCGCAAACTGAAATCTGACATCTAGCCTCTGCCGTCCTGGTGCAGGGGGCAGGATTCGAACCTGCGTAGGGCGTGAGCCCGCCGGGTTTACAGCCCGGTGCCATTAACCACTCGACCACCCCTGCATCCTTTTCAAGTGACTAGTGGAGCCGGCGAAGGGACTTGAACCCCCGACCCTCTGATTACAAATCAGATGCTCTACCAACTGAGCTACGCCGGCTCGCTACAGAGCACAATAGCGCATTCCGACAAAACTCGGATAATAACAACCGTTTACCAAAAACGCAAGTCAAAGGCCTAACGGGATTTGTGGTGATGATTATTACTCTCGCGCTGTTGCAACACTCACCTGCTTAACTTCGCGTCGCGTTGCATTACCGGCGAGAATTGAATGATAAAAGGAACGGAAATATCCCCACATCGAGAGGCACGCAGAGACGACCACTAGCCACAACATCGCTCGGCCCGCGGTGTACAAAAGCACTTGCCAATCGCTCGTCGTCACGGGGTCGCTGCTAAAGAGGTGATGCCAGGCCGTGCGCAGCTCCGGCACGGTCCAGAATTGAACTGCCGGAAAGGGGCGGCCAAAGTTTGCCACCGGCGGCTTGCCGGCCACGCTCGAAACAATCAACAACGCCACGGTAACCACCTGGGCCAGCATCTTGAATTTTCCCATCTTCGACGCCGAGATCACGACGCCATCAACCGCGGCGATTGATCGCAGACCCGTCACCGCAAACTCGCGTCCCACGATAATCACGACCGCCCAGGCCGGCGCAAGCTGATTCTCGACGAGCGAAATCAACGCGGCAGAGATCAAAAGTTTGTCGGCAATCGGATCAAGCAACTGGCCCAGCCGCGTCACCTGGTCGCGGCGGCGCGCGATCTTTCCGTCGAGATAGTCGGTCAGCGCCGCGGCAAGGAATATCGCCACGCCCAGAATGTGGCGCGGCACGCCAAACCAGTTCTCGGAGAACGGAGTCAAAAGTACGACCACGAGCAGCGGAACGATGAAGATACGCAGCAGCGTCAGGGAGTTTGGTAGATTCACAACGGGTTACCGCCTTGAAGTCAACGCGTTAGAAACGACAAAGGGCAAGCTATCTGATTCCTGAGTGTAGGGCTCGCTTTCGAACAGTGTCAAGATACATGAAAGCGCAACTTGCCCAATATGTTCCGCTCAGCTAGAATTCTTGTTTCTTTGCCGCGCGATATTCTCTGCTGTAGCGGCATCTGAGGTTTCACCGATGGCTATTGACCGCATCACCGTCAGGGGCGCACGTCAGCACAACCTCAAAAACATCAACGTAGAAATACCGCGCAATCGCTTTACAGTAATCACCGGCCTCTCCGGTTCGGGCAAATCATCGCTCGCGTTTGACACCATCTACGCAGAAGGTCAGCGGCGTTATGTCGAGTCTCTTTCGGCCTACGCTCGTCAGTTTCTGGATCAACTCGAAAAGCCCGACGTTGATTCCGTCGACGGTCTCTCTCCGGCAATCTCGATCGAACAAAAGACAGTCTCGCGCAGTCCGCGCTCGACCGTCGGCACGGTAACCGAAATCTACGACTATATGCGCCTGCTCTTTTCCTCTGTCGGGCAGCCGCACTGTCATGTTTGTGGCGCGCCGATTACCAGGCAGAGCGTCGAGCAGATCGTTCTGAGCGTTCTCGCCCTGCCCGAAGGTGAACGTGTAATGATCCTCGCGCCGATTGTGCGCGGCCGAAAAGGGGAGTTCAAAAAGGAACTCGAAAAGCTGGCGAAGGACGGTTTCCTGCGCGCGCGCGTCGATGGCGAGCTGCTGTCGCTTGATGAAGAGATCAAACTCGACAAGCGCCGCAACCACACCATTGAGGCCGTCGTCGATCGCTTGCTCATCAAGCCAGGCATCAATGAGCGGCTCTCGGAATCTGTGCGCACGGCTTTGAAGCTCACTGGAGGCGCGGTCCTGGTTTCAGTTGTCGACGGCGAAGAGAAACTCTATTCAGAGCGTATGGCCTGTGTGAACTGCGGCATCAACGTGCCGCCACTCGAGCCCCGCTCCTTTTCTTTCAATTCAGCTTACGGCGCGTGTAAGCGTTGCCACGGACTGGGAACGGTGCTTGAGGTTGATCCAACCAAAATCATTCCCGACGCCAACACTCCCGCTGAGAAGCTCGAGTTCATGGGACCGGCTGATCGACAAGGTTCGGCCTATTTGCGCAGCGCCTTGCAGGCGCTAATCAAGCATTTCAAGGCTGACTCGAAGACCTCTTTCGTCGATCTCGCGAAGGAGCTTCGCGACGCATTCTTCTATGGGTTCAGCGGACAATTGAATTTCAAACACGGACCTTACTCGTATCAGAGCACCTGGAATGGCGCCCTTCGCTGGCTGCGTGAAAGATTGAATGAGGCTCCGTCAGAAAAGGTTAGACTCGCCCTGGGGGAACTTGTTTCGCCCTCGGCGTGTCCCGATTGTAAGGGACGACGTTTGCGCTCCGACTCGCTCGCAGTTCGTCTGGGTGGGCGCGGCATTGCTGAGTACACCGCGCTGCCGATTGAAGATGCGGTTGAGGCATTCGAACAAATCAAACTAAAGCCGCGCGAACAGCAGATTGCCGGCCCAATCCTGCGCGAGATCAAAAATCGGTTGCGCTTTCTTGAAACCGTAGGTCTCGGTTACATAACGCTGGACCGACCGTCATCAACTTTGTCCGGTGGCGAAGGCCAGCGCATTCGTCTGGCAACGCAGATCGGCTCGCAACTGCGCGGCGTGCTCTATGTGCTTGACGAACCGTCGATCGGACTACACCCGCGCGACAATCAGCGTCTGCTTGAGACGCTGTGCGCGCTCCGCGATCTGGGGAATACAGTGCTGGTGGTGGAACATGATGAAGAGACAATCCGCCGCGCCGATTATGTCGTCGATCTTGGGCCGGGCGCCGGCGCGCACGGAGGTGAAGTCGTGGCTTGCGGCTCTGCCGAAGACGTCGCGAACGATCCGGATTCGATCACGGGTTTATACATTCGTGGGTTGCGGAAGATCGCCGTGCCTGAACAAAGACGTTTACCAAATGGAAAGTACCTGACTATTCACGGCGCGCGCGCGAACAACCTTAAAGAAATAGATGTGTTATTTCCGCTCGGCTTGTTGACGGTGATCACTGGCGTGTCCGGCTCAGGCAAATCGACGCTAGTCGGTGACATTCTTTATCGCGCCCTGGCGCGTCATCTCTATGGTTCGCTTGAAGAGCCCGGTCCCTATACGGCGATTGAAGGTCTCGAACTCGTCGACAAAGTCATCGAGATCGATCAATCTCCAATCGGTCGCACCCCGCGATCGAACCCGGCTACTTACACAGGACTGTTCACTCCGATTCGAGAGCTTTATGCGATGCTGCCCGAATCGCGGGAGCGTGGTTATAAACCGGGCCGTTTCTCTTTCAATGTGAAAGGGGGACGCTGCGAAGCGTGCGAAGGCGACGGCATGAAACGGATCGAGATGAACTTTCTGCCGGACGTTTATGTCTTGTGCGATGTTTGCCGCGGTGCGCGTTACAACCGCGAAACGCTCTTTGTCAAATACAAGGGCAAATCGATCGCCGAACTGCTCGACACTACCGTTGAAGAGGCGCTGCCCCTGCTGGAAAACATTCCGCAGATTCAGCAAAAGCTGCAAACGCTGCTCGACGTTGGTTTGGGTTATATTAAGCTGGGCCAGTCCGCAACCACACTTTCCGGCGGCGAAGCGCAGCGCATCAAGCTCGCCAAGGAACTCTCAAAGCGTGCGACGGGTCGCACCGTATATATCCTGGATGAACCGACGACGGGTCTGCACTTCGCGGACGTGCACAAGCTGCTCGACGTGCTGCAACGCCTGGTCTCGCTCGGCAACACCGTGCTGGTCATCGAGCACAACCTCGACGTCATCAAGTCTGCCGACAACATCATCGATCTTGGTCCGGAAGGCGGCGAACACGGCGGTCGAGTGGTCGTTGCCGGCACGCCCGAAGAAGTGGCGCGCTCGCGCCGATCGCACACGGGCCACGTGCTCCGTCCTTTATTGAATGGGCGCTTGACGCGCAATGGAAATGGATCGAGACGCGAAGATAAGAAGATCGCTTGAGTTGCATCTACCGTACTGGGAATTGAGATTGTTACAATAGAACCTGGAATGGAAAAGGTCATAAAAGTCTTTAGGTCGTTTCAGGAGGCCGAGAGGGCGGATCGGGAGTTCTATCGATCATTGTCCCCGTCTCAGCGGCTCAACATTCTACTCAAGCTAATCAGTCGAAATCGGCAGGACGAACCCCATGAAGCTGGAACGAGACTTAAGAGAGTTTATCGAGTCACTAAACGCTCGTGATGTGCGCTACTTGGTAGTTGGAGCTTACGCACTTGCCTATTACGGCCGTCCTCGCTATACAGGAGATATCGATTTCTTCATTCAGAATTCCCAGCAGAATGCTGCGCGGCTGGCTAAAATCATTGAAGAGTTCGGATTCGCCAGCCTCGGAATTGTCGAGCAGGATCTGACGGCTTCCGATCAGGTTATTCAACTTGGAGTTGAGCCAAATCGAATTGACCTGATGACTTCGATTTCAGATGTAAGTTTTGACGAGGCCTGGCGAACGCGTGAATATGGCGAGCTTGATGGGCTGAGAGTGCCATTTATCTCCAGGGATCTGTTAAAGCGCAACAAAGCGGCGGTGGGTCGAAAGCAGGATTTGGCCGATCTCGACTACTTGTGAATTAAAGGAGTCCAAATTTGCCGTCAGAATATGATGGGGTGCGTCCCCTTGATTTGAGTGCTGTTTGTACCTACCCACTCGCGTCTCGTCCGAACAAGGTCGCTCTCGAAGACTTCGCCAAACCTGCGGACGATAAGTCATCACTCCGCGATTTTCTTTTATCGCTCCCGAACATTCTTGCGGTCCAGAGTCTGCGCGAACTTGCCTCGCGCATTCGTGGCGCGCGTGTGCTGAAAAAACCGATCATCTGGGGCATTGGCGGCCATGTAATCAAGACTGGTCTCGCGCCGGTCCTAATCGATCTGATGAAAAGAGGTTTTGTCACCGCGATCGCGGCCAATGGATCGGTGTTGGTTCACGACGCCGAGATCGCGATGGTTGGATCGACTTCGGAAGATGTCGACGCGACGCTTGGCGAAGGCGCATTCGGAGGAGCGGAAGAGACTGGAAAGCTCTTAAACACGGCGGCGCGTGATGGCGCGCGTGATGGCATTGGTCTTGGTGAAGCAATGGGTCACGCGTTGCTTGCGCTTAATCCCAAGCAGGGCGATTATTCAGTGCTCTGCGCAGCCTACAGTGCAAAAGTTCCTTTTACGGCGCACGTCACGATTGGCGGCGACATTGCTCACTTCCATCCCGGCGTTGACGGCGCAGCGCTGGGCGCAACCAGCCACACCGATTTTCGTTTGCTTGCTGAGCTAGTGCGTCGCATGGATGGTGGCGGCGTTTATTTGAATGTTGGCTCGGCTGTGACGCTGCCGGAGGTTTTTCTAAAATGCGTCACGCTCGTGCGCAACCTGGGCCATGAGCTGACGGACATCACTACTGCGAATTTCGACTTCATTCAATCCTATCGCCCGCTCACCAATGTCGTGCGCCGGCCCACGGCCAACGGCGCCGGCCGCGGTTACGCCATCACTGGACATCACGAACTGACAATCCCGCTGCTCGCCGCCGCATTGATTTGTAGCGGTGATCGTTAGCGTTCCACCGGCCTTGGTTCGCGCGCGAACAGTTGCGAAAACTTTGCCCGCATCTTCGGTGTAATGCGATAACCAGCATCCTCGAACGCTTCGCCAAAATCATTGCGCTGGTCGCCTCCACGTCCGACATGGCATACAGTACACTTGTTCAACAATTCCTCGCGCGCGTACGGGTCTCTGTTGTAGCGATCCATGTAGGCCGGTTTCGCCAGCACCAGGTTGGCGAAAAAGGCAGGCCTGACCAAGCCAGTCCACATGGCCGCAATGACCAGGGCAAACAACACAACGACTTTTACTTTTCCTGCGCTCAAATCCCGCTCCTAAAACACGTAAGCAATCGAACCAGTGAAACCATTTCGGCCGTAGTCAAGGTGCGGCAGCGGACTGACGCCAAACAATGCGCCCCCAATCGCCGCCGGCACCTTCGGCACTGGTCCGAATGTGCGATTAAAAAGATAGTTCAGTTTGAAGATGACAGTTGAAGACGGAGCGATGTTGAGCCCCAGCGTGGTCCGCGCGCGATTGAGATAAAAGTTGGGGATGGTGCGATCGAGCCGCACTATCTCGTAGCGCACCACGGGGGCAACATAAGCGCCGTCGTCAAATTTTTTCACGGCAATTGGTGCCGGAAACCTGTAAATTCCTTCAAGGTAGAAGCCGTCCTGACCCGGCGAACGTTGCGCGACAAACTCAGCCAGTTCGGCGATTGTGTTCGGATCATTCGGATCGACTAGCGGTGGCGACGGACTCCTTCGCGGGATGCCGCCGACGATGTTCGATCGCCCATACTCGCCATTGATCGTCAGCTCTCCGCGACGATACGAGCCATCGATGAAAACAATCGTGACCGATTGCGACGCGTCGCCACGCTTGTTGAATCTGCCGTTATAAGCTGACACACCAAATTCCAGACCCGCAATCGGTGAAAGACCAACCCGTCCGACTATTGCTTTCCGCCGATTCTCAGCCTGGAACGCGATCTGGCCCGGCTCGGCGGCCGAGGCTTGGCCCAGCAGGCGCGAGAATGGTGTCGCCTCGCCGTCGGCGTTCGTGCCTTGCATGCCATTGACGAGATTCGCTTCGTAGCTGAATTTCATCTTGTGCGGCAGCTTGAAACGTCCCCGGACGCCGACTCCTGCGTCGCGATATGCAGTCGGAACGATGAACTGGTTAATCAGCGGGCGGACAGTCGTCAGGTTAAGATACGAATCGTGGAAGACATTGAATCGGCCAAGCGCCGGGACGATAATCCCCCCGCGGAAAGCAAACTCAGGTCGTACTTTCCATTCAACGTAAGCTTGTTCGACATCGATTTCGCGCGAGCCGAACTCATATTCGATCTCGGAATTGAAAACGATGTTCTGTTTTTCGGCGAGCACGGCTGCAATTCCCAGAACCAGACGAGTGTTCTGAAACGTGGGTGTGCCACCCCCATCGGCGCGTTCGCTGATTGAAGACTCCCGAAACTGAAAATCGCCGTAGCCTCCAATCGTAATTCGCTCAGTGCGAAGGAGATTTCCGGCCCCTGAAAGATCTCCGCCTTGCGCCTTGGTGGCAATGGCCGTTTTTGGATCAACAATAGGAGCCGAATTGGATTGCGGGGAAGGATTGGCAGTCTTTCCTTGCTGCTCTCTTTGCTCCGAACGGTTAGGAGCCTGAGCTTGACGCGGTGCCGGACTTGACGTCGGCGCCGCCATAGCCTGGCGATCTTGTTCTGTATGGTCGACAATCGCGCGCAGGCGTTCGACCTCCAGGCGTAATCGTTCCAAGTCTGCTCGGAGCTGTTGCGCTTCGCTTTGATAAGACGCGCCCTCGCCCGATTTGACCTGTCCCGCTGAACCGTCGCTGCGGGAAACGGACTTCTTGTCTTGTGTCCCATCGGGCGCCGATTGCGCGAACGCCTGGCCTTCAGCGTAAACGACACAAATCAGAAGCAGAATCAGCAATCCTTTTTTCATTAAATTAGTAATACTTCGGGATGAAATTGAAAATCGTTTTCATTTTCAACCACCTCGCTTAATCTGTCAAGCGAAAAGTTGGCTAGGGTAGGGTCCTAAGTTTGTGTTGCTGGTTGATGCGCGAAGCGGCGCATTAGCCCGACCGTTAGGGAGGGCTCGAAACGTATAGCGAAAACCCGGAGCCTCCCTTACGGTCGGGCTAATGCACCAGATATCGGCAACGCAGTTTTGGGGACAATACCGTCCGCTAGAGGGGGTTTTAACTTTTAGTCGCGAGTCAGCCAAAGCGAGTGTGAGGATTTCCCTTAGCCGAGCAAAGATCAATGTATCGATAAGATCCGGCGCCCGGCAGCAAACCACCAGGCTTCTTATTGCACTACAGATTTCCCTGGGCTTGAAACAAATAGCCATTACGTGGGAACTCGTGGCCTGAGTTATAATCCGTCACTTCAAAGAACTGGCCAGAACTGACAGCGTGCTTTGCCAGAGTCGGACCAAGGGACGGGACAAGTTGTTATGAATTCCAAAAAGTTAGAACACTTTCGCGGAATATTGCTTAAGCAGTTGCGACAACACACGCAACACATTCTGGACGATCAGGCCACCGCGCTTGAGTTTTCGGACGATGGAGCGAAGGACAGCGTTGACGCATCCTGGATGGACGTGAATAAAGAGATCGCTTTTCGGCTCGGCGAGCGAGAGTCGCAAGACATAGCCGACATCGATCAGGCATTGTTGCGAATGAAAGAGGGAAGCTACGGACAATGCGCCCGCTGCGACCAGCCCATCGACGAGCGAAGACTGGAGGCCGTGCCCACCGCGCGCTACGACGCTGCGTGCCAGGCCGCGATTGAAGCAAACGAAGGCTTGAATACGAACCCAACCCTGTAGAACGATCTCCCCGCACTCAATTGGTCATTCTTTGAGCTTGCACGTGTTCCGGCGCTGCAGTCCGATTGATGAACCCGAGGAAACGCGCAATCAGACGCTCGCGATCATTGTCCCTGGTCTCCGCGCGCGACCGTTCAGCCTCAAAGCCAAATGAGACCAGATGCAATCCCTGATCGTGCAATAAGAGTTGGATTAGCATTTCGGGAACGGCGATCCGAGTGGCAGGCTTGAGACTGGCGTCGCTGCTGCGCGCTAGCTCCGTTCTTGCCGCGGGCGACAACTCCGAGACGTGGCATTCGTTGATTACTTCGATGTGACTCTCAACGCGCCGTCCCAGCACCACTGAGCTTCTTGACGGTTCGAAACCCGAGGAGGCATCGATGATCCCTAACGTCGCCGGCCCAAATAACCGATTGCCTTCTTCGGCATGAACCTTCTGGTAGTTCTCCGGCCGAAAGAGTCTGCCGGCATTGCAGGCGGCTAACAGGCACGCGCGAACACCAGTGCCTTCCAGTGTTTCCTGCAACGCGGCTGGCGAAATGTAAGAACGCGGCGCGTCCGGCTGGTCTCCCTTTTGCAGTTTGAGCGCGTCGCCATTGGTCCCGTGCGATTGAATCAACAGGACTTCGATTCGGTTTTCCGGATGCGATTCGTTATGGGTCTTGATCTGAGCGAGTACGGAGTGCCAATCAGAATCTTCAAAGTAAGCAAAGCCGAGCGCGCGATAAAACTCACGATTACCCGACTCGCTGAGATCTGGACTGAAAATAATTCCCTTCCCGCGGCCGATGTGGCTCAAGCCATTCGAGTGATCACCTCGCGCCCATACTTCAGTGATGGATAAGGATCGCGCAGGCGGGATTGACCATAAAAACCTGGATGCGACTGCGGAACCGCCTGATGAGAACCACGACTGGACATTCCCGTTCAAGGTTCCCGACAGGAAGACCAAGACAAGCGTTAGAGTCGCCGCGATCCGAGTCAAAGCGTCACCTCAAGCTTTGAATCAATGCCGGGGGCTTCTGCGTCGGATGATAAGGCGGCGCAACGATGGCAATGGTTTCAAATAGGTTGCAGTTTTAAGCTAAGACTAATACTGAAAGAGGTAGGCCACGACTGTTGAGGCTCAGGTTGCCTGGCTAAACCCTGATCAGTTCTTCCATCGAACGTGAGTGTAGATTCGCGCACGGAAGTGTGACCAAAGTCCGTAGTTTTGACTCGGCTAGACGGATAACCGAGCCGGAAAGAGTAACCGAAATGAATTACTCAAAATGGGTCTCGGGGCTTCATCCAGGATCTCTTCATTATGCTCAAGAACTAAGACCCAGACGCTGCATAAGTTTTGAATATCGGGGATCGGAGCGAAGGTCTCCCAGGCGAGGATCAGTAAGGATGGAAAGCAAATTCATGTTGTGTTTCTCGTAGACCCTGTCGAGAATTTCAAATGCCCGGTCCGACCTCCCCAGGCCAGCATAGATCAGAGCTATATCGTAGTCAGAATTCGTTTCGGGCTTTTGTCTGACTTTGTCGATGATCCGCAGCGCCTCGGCTCGATTACCCCAGAATGCGTAGGCTTGCGCCAACCGTATTTCGGCGGTACCTACGCCCTGACCACCTGAATCCGTGAAGAGCTTCATGGCCTGCTGAAACTCCGAGATAGAGCGTTCGCGATCACCCTTCATCTCGTAGGCCTGAGCGAGGCGTATTCGCGGCCAGGGCGAGGTGGGATTGAGCGCGACCGTTTTTTGAAGTTGTTCGATTGCCTCGTCGTATTGCCCTGCAGTCGTTAAGTAAGCGCCTAGTGTGATGTTGATATTGACTGAGAGCGGATCGAGCTCCAACGCCCGTCGCAGCTCTGCGATTCCGGCGGCCGAGCGTCCCTTCACCACAAGATACCAACCAAGCAGAAAGTGTGCGATGGCCGAGTCGGGATCCAGTTCAATAGCCCTCTGATATTCTCTCTCAGCGCTTTGCCAGTCCCAGTCAAAGAAAGCCAGCCGTCCCAGTGTCGTGTGTGCTTCAGCAAGAGTCCCGTCAAGCTCCAACGCTTTAAGAGCGGCCGCCTGCACCTTGTCGTGTGCTTCAATACGACCGGCTGGCGATGACGGAAAAGCCAGATCAAAAGAATACGCGTCCGCCAAACCAGCATAGGCGAGCGCAAAGCGCGGCTCGAGGTTGATTGCCTGCTGGTAATAGTCGATCGATTTCGCGACCGCCCCGGCAATTCCACTGCGATCGAAGAAATATCGACCCAGCAAATACTTCTGATACGCCTCGGGATTGTGCGGGTAACGTTTGCTGATCCGCTCCTGGCCCGACGGAGTTATCTTCAGCGCCAGGGCCGCAGCCACCCGCCCGGCAATCTCATCCTGCACGGCGAACAAATCAGTAAACCGCTCGTCGAAACTCTCTGACCAAACTGTCGACCCATCCTTCGTGTTGATTAGCTGCGCGGTAACTCGAATGCGTTCACCGGCCCGTTGAATTTTGCCATCCAATACAGCGTCCACTTGGAGTTCGCGGCCAATCTCCACCGGCCCTTTTCGCGCTTCCGAGTTTCCCGAAACCGCAGTAGCCGGTCGAATTGTCAACTTTTTTATGCTTAAGAGTTTTGTGACCACTGCGGAAGCCATTCCTACCCCGAGCGATTCGTCGGACTCGCCCGCGGTGATAGGCTTGAACGGCAGGACGCCAATCGAGGTCACTTGCAAGTTAGCCACGGCCTCGTTCGTCCTGCTCCGGTTCCACAAAAGAACGAGCGCGGCAGCCAATCCCACCAGTGCGATGATCAAGCCAAGGGCCGATCTCGAATGCCAGGTCTTTCGCTGACTGGGTGCCTCTGCTCCCTTGCGAGAATTAACCACAATCGCCCCGGCACCCACGAAATGGCCTTCGGCTTCAGCGCCGATCCGAGTCTGCGGTTCCGCCACTTCCTTTCCATTCTCTGTTGCCAACTCTCTGACGCTTGCAATAAAACGATAGCCGCGACGAGGAATGGTCTCGATATAGTGTCGCTCATTGGCGTTCTCGCCCAGCGCCCTGCGGAGCGAAAAGACGTGCTGCGTCAGGTTGCCTTCGTTGACGAAGCTGTCAGGCCACACTTCCTTTAGCAACTCATCTTTCGCCACGATGTGACCGCTTTTCTGCACCAGGGCAAGCAGCATCTCGTACGCCTTGGGCGTCAGTGCCACCGGCTTGCCGTCGCGCAGGAGTTGCCGCTCTTGGGTGTCCAGATGAAAAGGGCCGAATTCGTAAAAGTGATTTCCAGGAGCACTCATCTCAATAACCTTAAGAACTAATTGAGAAACAATTAAGCGCCCTTTGAGGACTTTCTTCAGATGGCGCTCGCATCATTCGACGACGAAATCGACGGAGAGCGATTAGAGCGATTGTAGGGAACTCGCCAGCGGCTCATTCTAAGGCAGACGATGAAAGCGAAGCAATAGCGTGAGTCTCCGGACGGGTTGAACGAGTGTAAGAGTGGAACCGGACCTAATGCCACCAAGCAGATCAGCATGAAAAAGCAAACCAAGACGGAGCCTGCGATCTTCATCGACGCGGAGTCAACCGGGCGGAAGCCCGAAGGTCTGGTTGAAGCGTGGTGTCCCGAATGCGGCGAGTTGGTTAACGGTGTGACTGCGGAAGCTGCCGCAGTGTTGTCGGACCTGGATTTGCTAACCGTAAAGAGCAGGATCGTAGCCGGAGATATTCACTGCCCCGAAACTGCCGACGGGCTACGCCTCGTCTGCCTTAACTCATTACTAAAGTAGCCAATGGAGTCCTGTTGACATCAACGTGCTGAGGAGAAAAATCCAATGTTCAAAATAGACTTGCGACACAGCATTCACTTTGCTCCGTTTGTGATGGCCTTAACGCTCGCCGGTTGCGGGGCGAAAGAACAACCAAACGCCAACACTTCGCAACCGGCGCAAGTGGAGCAGTCTGCTTCCAAGCAGGCGAATTTAGCAACGTCATCGCCGGTGGCGGCCGGCGTCTCCGCTCCTGCCATCGCTACAGCCGACGGCGAGACTCCCGGCGTGCGCGCCGAAGTGCAGGAACTGAAGCGGAGCGGCGATAACACGCTGACACTTAGATTCACCGTTGTTAATGATTCGGACAAGAAGCTTGAATTTGGGTACGACTTTGGTGATGAAGCGAACCACATCAAGGATTACAACAGCATCGGTGGTGTGAACCTGATCGACAGCGCCAACAAAAAGAAATACTTTGTGGTGCGCGACACTGAAAGCAACTGTGTGTGCAGTCGTAATCTGAATGCGATTCCGCCGAAGTCACGCGGCAACTTATGGGCCAAGTTTCCAGCGCCGCCGGCAGACGTGCAAAAGATAAGCGTCGTTATCCCGCACTTTGGCCCGCTCGATGATGTGCCCATAAGTCAGTAAGCAAGAGAAAGGTCTTAACATGGGGCGACCAAAACTAGCGCGACTTTTGTTTCTCTTTTTGTTATCTCTCGGTTTGCTGACTCATACGCGCACCGCCGCATCGCAGGACAGCAACCAGGTATTGGATCCAAGTAAAAACAAGGTTCTCGACCTGGTCTTTCGCGTCGAGGACATGGGCGGGAAGGTTCAGGACCTTCAGGTGAAAGAAATAGGTCAGGAAATCCATATCGAATTGGCTGCCGACGTGCTTTTTGATTTCGACAAAGCCGACATTCGGCCCTCTGCGCAGTCAGCGTTGCACCAGGCGGCCGAGATTATTCGCCAGCACGCCAAAAGCACGGTGCGCATTGAGGGCCACACCGACTCGAAGGGAAACGATGCTTACAATCAAAAACTTTCCGAGCGACGAGCTAATTCGGTGAAAACATGGCTCACTGATAGAGAAGGTCTCGGCAACGTCCAGTTCGCTACCCAAGGCTTCGGAGCGAAGCGCCCGGTGGCCCCCAATAAGAAGCCTGATGGATCAGATGATCCCGAAGGGCGTCAGAAGAATAGAAGGGTGGAGATCATCGCTAGGAAATGAGCTCCGGACATCTTTCCGATGAACTAAGTGAAATCTTCAGGCGGATGAACGCAAACAATTTCAAAAATTTCGTTGAGATTCTGATTCTCTTGCTAATCCTGGTGTTCTGGCCCGGCAGAGTTAATGCGCAGCAAAAGGACACCACCTCTTACATCCGTCCCGAGCATCGCGAAGTCGTTGAGCGTTGGCTCGCGCGTCGGCCCGATCTGCGGTTGGCCACAGACGCTGATACGAACCAGGACGGACTTGCGCAAACGCGCAAAGAAAAGGGCAAGAACTATCACCCATATTATGCGGTAGGGGATTTCAACGGAGATGGGAAAGAGGACTTCGCCGTCGCGCTCATTAATAAGCACAAGCGCAAGTGGAAGTTCGCCATCGCCGTCTTTAATGGCCCGATGGGAACAAAGAGGGCCCCATCGTTTCTCGATGAACGGTCAGACCTCAGCGACGGCGGTTTCTGGGTCGGCTCTGTGCGAAAAGGAAACCGTCTGATCGCCGGCACATTTCAAAGCGACGACTGCATCATGCTGCAACCAAGCCGTACACGCCGTAAAGGGTACGTCTGGAAGAACTGCTTGGAGGATTGACGAAGGAAGAAACATGTGACTCTCTTCATTCACTACAACCTGCCGGTTTATCCCGGGCGCAGAAGGAGCAGTGCTTATGAAACTTCTATCGGCGATATTCGTTGTTACTCTTCTTTGTTTTGGCATTCTCGCTCTGAAGAATCCACTCCCGGGACCAAAGTCGCTTCCGACGCCGACACCAACGCCGGCACCGACGCCGAGGCCAAAACCAACGCCTAAGCCAACACCAACGTCTAAGCCGACACCGACACCTCAGCCGACTTCCGCCTGTAAGAACAAGCAGAACGTGACTGTCTACAGCCACGGCGATTGGGCGCCTGACTCTAACATGACTAGAGTGATTTGCACGGTGGATTACTTTGCGTGTGGGAAATGGTACAGCAAGAAGTCGGAGGTGGAGAATAAAGCGGGTATGTGTGAGTCGTTCTATAGTTCGACTAAAAGTAGTCTGCCTAAGGAAGTTTGTTGCGATTGTTATCCCAACTGTCTCAGCAACGACCCCAACGACCCTTCAACTAAACCGTACCCAGCGCGGGTGGATTGCAGTATGGATGTGACACCAACAATTGAGATCGAGCTGCCCCAGACCCTGAACATTGATGATACGCCGAAGATGGCGGATATCACCGCGACTGCCAGGGTCACTGAAGGCGCGACCGTCAGTTGGACCGCAAAAATCAAATACAAGGCCCGCGGGAGTTGCTCCTCGATCCCGCCATTCGACAGCGACGAGGTCACCGGTGAGGGGCTCGCCTTTACGCCTAACTTTGGCGGCATATTTGGAGGAGAACTGACCATCACTGCCAAAGCGACGTGCGCAAAGGGAAAAGAATCAACTGCAACGATCACGAGAACTATCGGAGGCGAAACTCCCAAGGGAGCAGACGTGCGAAATGAGATCGGGACATTGTCGGCTCCTTTTGATCCAGATGATCTCAAGAGAATCGCCTGCCGCGAAAGTTTTCCTCCAGGGCAGACGCAGTTCAACAGTGACAACACTCCCCGACTCGGCGCAGGCGGCGATGTCGGAATCATGCAGATCTGTTACCAGCGGAGGGTTGGTGACTTTTGGGATTGGAAGCAAAACATAGCCACCGGTAAGAAGAGACTTGCGGAAGCGTTAGATGCTGCGCGCAAACAACCAGGCATCGTCCGCGACAATGGGTTCCCGGACGCCACTGACTTCACTCGCGAACAGCTTCGGCTGGAGGCGATTAAGAGATACAACGCTGGTAACGATCCGGCCAAAGGATATTGGGAATGGGATGGTGAAAATAAGATCTGGGTCGCTAATCCCCAGGGCGGAGGCGATCCCAATTATGTAGAAAATGTCCTCGGAACAGATCCAAAGAAACCTAAAGATCCCAATTGCCGTCTGCCTTAAGGGTAACGATGCCAAGAGTCTTAAGATACTTATTAACGCTCGGAATCACGCTGGTGGCTCTGTTAGTCGTCGCAATAACTCGAGGCACCAAGACTCAACTCGCCTCCACAGCGTCGTACGTTTATGTACTGTCACCCGATGCCAGATTCACGACCATTGATTTAGCTGCGCAACGCGTGATTGCCAGCGGCCAGTTTGCGGAGCTTCATTCGATTGATCGCGTATATCCCAATCCATTCGGTGACAATCTTTTTATTCAGAGCCCCACTGTCAGCGATCAGTCTTCAACTCAGGCGACGGAACAACTGGCCGTCATCAGTGCCGTGCGTGGCGCGAAAGAACCAAACTTCCAGGTCACACGCTGGATTCGCGGGCCTACTGCTTCATCGAGACCGATTTGGGCAAAGGCGCTGAATAAGAATCTTCTCTTCGTCTCCTGGGAGAACGAGCAAGGGCGCATTAGCACGGTTCTTTATGATGCTACAACACAGGCAGTGCAGCGGGTGGTTGAGAACTTTTCGGTAACGCCCACGACGTGTCTTAGCTCGGACGGCCAGACAGTCTACGCCGTCGCGAACAATCCCACGCGTGAAATCAAGGCGCTGAATCTGAAAACGCTGGCGATTGCCAGCTCGTCCTACGACTCAGTAGGTTCGCCGTCAGCCTACTACAAAGCGCCCGTGGCAGCGGACGGATGCACAGTGGCATTTATCGAACGGATCCAAACCCCCACACAAAGATCATCGCCGGCGATGATTTATATACATAACCTGGAAAGCAACACGACCCTGAAGAAATTCAACATAGATGGGATTGGCAGGTTCGCCATGGTTCTCAACCGTAACCTGCTTCTTCTTAATCTCGAGGCGCTGGTTCCCAACACAGTTGGTGGAACAACAATTGGTGTACGCCGCGCCAGCACGGGAAGCTTGCTTCTCTATGACACCACAACTGGTAACGAGAGTGCGCAGATTTCGGTGCCGAAGGAAGGAGAGCTAGCCGGCGTTGCGAGCGACGGGAACAGTGCGTATTACATAAGTCCAAGCCTTCTTACCGTTATAGATTTGGTTAACCGGCGCGTCTCCGCCAGAATCGATTTGCCTTTTTCCCACGGAATGCTCGCGCTTGGACCGCGGGACTACGGCTGGCGACAGAAGCCGACTGCGTGAACGAGGATGGGTTGGCGGCCATGCGAAAGGAAAAGGGGCGCAACTGTCATCCCTATTATGCGGTTGGGGATTTCAACGGAGATGGGAAAGAGGATTTCGCCGTCGCGCTCATTAATAAGCACAAGCGCAAGTCGAAGTTTGCCATCGCTGTATTTAACGGGCCCCGTTGGATCCAAGAGCGCGCCATCGTTTCTGGATGAACAGTGGGACCTCAGCGATGGCGGTTTTTGGGTTGGCTCCGTGCGAAAAGGAAACCGTCTGATCGCCGGCACATTTCAAAGCGACGACTGCTTCGTCCTGCAGCCTCGCCGCAGAGGATACGTCTGGAAGGACTGCTTCGATTAGGAACTTGGGCCTGCACGGAGCGCATGGTTAGCGCTCGTGCGCGAGAAGTAGTTATGAAGTGAGGAGGAACAAGACATGTTTCATGCCAAATCGCAACGATGGATGACTCGAGCAGCCTTGTTCACCGTGCTTGTACTTGGGTTGGTTGCGTGGAGTCCCGGCATCACATCCACTCAGGTGCAGTTGTCCCAAAAGAAGGAACCGTCTCCGCCGGCCGAGCTCAAGAGTCCAATCATCTCGATGATGGTGGCCTCTTCGATTGACGTCCAGGGCCAGATCGTAAATCCAACGTTCACTTTCCCGCCAAACGAGCCACAGATAACAGCAATCGTTTATGTGGGGAAAATCAATGCCTCTCAGCTCAGGATCACCTGGTACAAGACATCTGATGACGGCGACGAGAAGCTATTCGAGCACCAGATTCAGGTCAAGAGTAACGATCAGGCCTTCTCCGTTTGCAAGAATGCAAGCGGGACTCTCGAACTTGGAACATACAAAGTAGTCGCGACTCTTGAAGGTCAAACTGAGGAGATCGAGTTTGATGTTTCTCAGCCGAAACAACAGAACAAAACCTCAAACAATCGTGTCGAGAAGTTGTTCGAGGATCAGGCTGAGTCGAAGGACGGTGACCGAGCTTTCTCGATCACGACAAACCCGAGGGGATCGCTTACGGCAAGCACATACGAGTCGGCTGATAATCTTGAACCTCAGATGCGAAAGATCGCGTGGGATGCTTCTTCAAACACCGCGCGCATAACTACGACGGCCTTTACGGCACCGCAAAGCAAGCGCCCAGTAGCCGGGACGAGCGGAACAGCGCCCCAACCTGCGATCGCTCCGTCGGTTCCGACTTATGGCTGCGACGTTAAAGTTTACGGAGGTGAGATCATAAGACCAAGGGACTTCATAGCAGACACGGTACAAATTAAATCTGAAGCTGCATGCCAGAGTGCAAGTGTAGTTCACGTACAGGCTACCGTGCGAGGTGTTCTTCAGGACGTGGGGAGCTATCCCGTAGCCGCAGGCCAAAGCAACAGCGCAGTCTTCAACGTAGATCCATGTTGGCTTCCGGGCGTCTCGGACCTCCCCGGAACTGAAGTTTCGGTACAGGCTATTGCTGAGTGGTTTGATCAGCAGAAGCTCCAGAAGGTCGCCAAGGGA
>Ga0137378_10001676_pt1 | contig 18748 bp, 13 predicted proteins | sample SagtaG_21_FD_104813 | JGI IMG/M metagenome (GOLD analysis project Ga0137378, IMG submission 104813) | Vadose zone soil microbial communities from Sagehorn Ranch, Mendocino, California, USA - Sage2_L_60_16 metaG | ecosystem: Environmental > Terrestrial > Soil > Vadose zone | place: USA... | reverse complement strand
GGCGGTTTGGTGCGCCTTGGCAACGCTGAGAAGATCGTTAGCGTTCTGAGCGTCGAGAGTCGCCTGGGCAGCGCGCGCGACTTCCGGATCGCCTTCCGCACGCAAGTGAATCAGCACTTCCAGCAAGTCAGCTTGGGGCAGCGGCAACATCCCACGCGCCGCCGCCAGCCGCGCCGCGGGCGGAGCCTTACCGGAGATAATGGATTGGACGACGGGATTAGCTGACATGCTGCTGGCTGTACTTAGAAGGCCAATTCTCCGGCAAATTTATGCAGGATGATTTAGTTCATTACCTTGTCAGTACAAATGAAAGTTGTATTCGAGCTGAATATACATCGAAACTGGGCTCCCGTCCTTGATGGCGGGATGAAGCTTGCCTCACCAATGGCGTAGTGAGCTTCTGGACTTGTTCCAGTTGCCAGCGCCAAACATCAGCGTCGAGTTCTCACGTCGTGCCGGCCCTGTCACTTCTTCTATTTGTTATCTAAAAATAAAATTCATGCTCGGGAAAATAGGGTGGCAAGTCTCGCCCTTTCTTAAACTCGTAAGAAAGCGTAGCAAATTGCGAGGCTGGCCGTTCATTGCGAATCGCGGGCTCAAACTTGATTTGCTTAGCGGCTTCGATCGCGGCTTCGGTTAGACCATACTTCAAAGGCTTCATGGGAAAGATGTATTTCACAGTTCCGTCCGCGGCCAGGACGAAACGAAGCCTCACCTCGCCCCTGGCCTTGGCCGCACGCGCTTGATCCGGGTATGCAGCCGGGGGCGCCAAAAGCAAGCGCGCCTTCTTCTCTACTTCACCGGCCCCGAAAACTGTGCGACTTTCGGGCGGGCTTGTCGGTTGAGAATAGAGACGCATCGTGTCGCGACGCTCGCACCACGTCTCTTCATTCGACGGATGCAATGCAAGAATTTGTTCGATCGTCGCGCCGGCTTTGACGAAGCTTTGCGCAAGATCGTCTTGCCATTCGCGCAGCCGTCGGCGTGGATCCGGGGGATAGACCAATTTTGCGGGCCCGTGGTCAAAACGACCCTCAATAACCGCGTACTCCTTCTGCAGCCGCGCCTCCAGTTGTTCAAGCGTGACTTCCTGAACTGCGGTTGTCGTGTGTCCGTACGAAAACACGGAAGCGGCGAAGCTTCCGATCAAAAGAGCGAAGAAGCATCGGAACGGTAGTCGACTGGCCATGATTCGTCTAAATCGCACCGTGGCACTTCTTGTATTTCTTTCCCGAACCGCACGGGCAGGGATCGTTGCGGCCGACTTTGGGTTGGCCGCGCACGACGGTTTTTATTTTCCCTGCTTCTTCGCCCGCCGCAGCGGCGCCCTGATTGGGGCCGGTAAAATTCATCGATGTACGGCGGGCCGCAGCGCGACGCCGCTGCAACTCCGTCGGCGCCTGTTCAGCGACTACTTGCAGGTTGAATAGCGACCGGATGGTGGTGGTGTCGATGCGATCAAGCATCGCCTGAAACATGTCAAAGCTTTCCTTCTTGTATTCAACCAGCGGATCTTTCTGTCCGTAGCCAACCAGGCCGATGCCCTGCTTCAAATGATCGAGCGCCAGCAGGTGATCTTTCCATTGTGCGTCGATGATGTTGAGCATGATGATGCGCTCGTAAGTGCGCATCGCTTCTTCGCCAATCTGTTTTTCCTTTTCGGCGTACTTGGCTTTCAGCTTTTCCCAGATGCCGTCTTCGATCTCGGGCGAGGTCAGATTCCGGAAATCGATTCCTTCCGCATCGCCATCCAGAGCATAGATTGTGTGAATCTGTACTTTGTAATTCTCGACATCCCATTCGTCAGGCGACTGATTCGGATCAAGATATTGCTTGGTGAGGTCACCTAGCAGATCGCGCGCCACGCCGGTTTCACCCACCAGGTATTCGCGCTGATCAGGCTCTTCCATCAACTGCCGGCGCAAGCCATAGATCGTCTCGCGCTGCTTGTTCATTACGTCGTCGTATTCCAGTAGGTGCTTGCGCGTTTCGAAGTTGCGCCCTTCGACGGACTTTTGCGCCGCCGCAATACGCTTCGAAACCATCTTCGATTCGATCGCCACCCCTTTTTCCATGCCGAGCCGCTGCATCAGGGCTTTGACTTTGTCGCCCGCGAAGATGCGCATTAGATCGTCTTCCAGCGACAGGAAAAAACGCGACGAACCGGGATCACCCTGGCGGCCAGCGCGTCCGCGAAGCTGATTGTCGATACGGCGCGACTCGTGACGCTCAGTGCCAAGAATGTGCAGGCCGCCCAGCGAAACAACTTTCTTGTGTTCGGCCTCGACGATACGTTTGGCGCGTCCGTACTGTTCCTGCCACTGTGATTCACTCGCTTCGTCCGGATCGACCTCCTGTTCTTTGAGAAACTCGCGCGCCATGAAATCAGGATTGCCACCCAGCAGAATGTCAGTGCCACGGCCGGCCATGTTCGTGGCAATCGTAATGGCGCCTTTGCGCCCCGCCTGCGCGACAATCTCGGCTTCGCGCTCGTGATATTTCGCGTTCAGGACGTTATGCGGAACGCTCACCCGCTGCAACCGGCGCGCTATCAATTCTGAGTTTTCCACCGACACCGTGCCGACCAGCACCGGCTGCCCATGCTCGTAGCGCTCCTTGATCTCTTCCACGACGGCGTCCCACTTTTCGGGCAACGTTCGATAGATCATGTCAGGATTATCCTTGCGAACCATCGGCATGTGCGTGGGAATGACGACAACTTCGAGTTTGTAAGTCGAGTCGAACTCGGCCGCTTCGGTCTCTGCGGTTCCCGTCATGCCGGAAAGTTTTTCGTAGAGCCGGAAATAGTTCTGCAGCGTAATGGTTGCGAGAGTTTGGTTCTCGCGTTCGATCTTCACGCCCTCTTTCGCTTCGACGGCCTGGTGCAAACCGTCGGACCAGCGTCGTCCCTTCATTAAGCGGCCGGTGAAGTCATCGACAATGATTACTTCGCCATCCTGCACGACGTACTGATGATCGAGCCGGTAAAGCGTATGCGCTTTCAACGCTTGCTCGACACAGTGCAGCAATTCCATGTTCGAAGGATCATAAAGATTGCCCACGCCCAGCAGGCGTTCTGCTTTGTCGACGCCTTCTTCCGTCAATACCGCGGAGTGGTTCTTTTCATCGACGATGTAGTCGCCGGTCTTCTGTCCTTCGGCCAGCTCTTCGCCGCGCTGAAGCTGAGGAATGATTGCATTTGCCTGATAGTACTTATCGGTGGATTCCTCCGAGGGGCCGGAAATGATCAGCGGCGTGCGCGCTTCATCGATCAGAATCGAGTCAACCTCGTCGACGATTGCGTAGTAATGACCGGGCTGCACGCAAGTCGCCAGATCAAACTTCATGTTGTCGCGCAGATAGTCAAAGCCGAACTCGTTGTTCGTACCGTAGGTGATGTCGGCAGCATAGGCGGTCTGACGCTCGAAATCATCCATGTCGTTCTGAATGCAGCCGACTTCCAGTCCGAAGAAACGATAGATCTGACCCATCCACTCTGCATCGCGCGATGCCAGATAGTCATTCACGGTCACAACATGCACGCCACGACCTGTCAGAGCGTTGAGGTAAGCCGGCAACGTTGCAACCAGAGTCTTGCCTTCACCGGTGCGCATCTCGGCGATCTTGCCCTGGTGTAGCACGACGCCGCCGATTAGCTGGACATCAAAGTGACGCATGCCGGTTGTGCGCACGCTGCCTTCGCGCACAATGGCGAACGCTTCCGGCAGAATTTCATTGAGCGCTTCCTGCTCGCGATATTTCCGGTCATCCTTGTCGCGCGCATCTTTCACGGCATCGCCGATCTGCGCCTTAAGGAAAGCGGTGCGCTCGCGCAACTGTTCGTCCGAAAGCTTCTGAATTTCCGGCTCCAGCTCGTTGATTCTGGCAATCAACGGCCGAATGCCCTTAAGAAAACGTTCGTTGCTGCTGCCAAAAACTTTGGTTAGTACTTTGTCGAGATTCATGATGCTTTTGGGTGTTTGGAGTTCAAGCTTCAGCTTGTCCTGGTAATACACGCTAAAGCGTGAACTCTAAACTCAGTTTGAGATTGTACGAGAGCGTAGAGTTGCCAATCAAGCCGCGGGCAATCGGCCCTTGACAAAGCGCCGGTGTACCCCTTAAGGTCGCCTTTCGTGCAATAAGATCTTTTGCATCTCAAGGTAGAGGCGCGGCCTTCAAGAGTAGCCGAACCGGAGAACGAGAAGCGTTCGCAGATGGTTCAACGAAAGGGAGAGGCCGCCGAAACTGTCGCGCGTCTTCGGGCGCGATGAGTTGGTTGCTGCGGCTAAATCCGCAGGACTGTCACCATAAAGAGTGGCATGACTTCAGTCCGTGATTGCTCGCGCGACTAGAATCTAAGCCACGCGGTGGAGGGCTACGACAGTACGCGCGCCATGTTTTACGGCGCGAAAGTTTCTCAAGTTTGAGGGGCCGGTCGTATGCTTTGCGACTGGCCTTTTTGCTTTTGGAGTGCGGCGGCAAGCTCCGGGGTCGCCAACGCGGTAGACGCGTTGGAGTGGTCTTAGCGCGACGCCGCTTTGGATCTATCTGACGAAATCCAAAGCGCCCCCAAAATCGGCGCACTCAAATTTGTTATGAAGCCCATAATCATGAAATTCGGCGGCACGTCCGTTGAAGACGCCGATGCCTTTCGCAATGTCGCGCGCATTGTGCGATCAGCAGCGGGCGAGCCGGCCGTAGTCGTGGTCTCAGCGATCGGCGGTTTCACGGACGCCCTGCTGTCGAGTGTCGAAAGAGCGGCCGGCGGAGACGCGCGCGCCGCCACGAAATCGCTCGACGATTGTTTCGGCCGACACGCAACAATCGCAAACGAATTGCTTGACGCTAATTCTCGAGCGGAGATTGAATCCGCAATTATCGAAGCAAAGCGGCGTATTCGCCAGCTACATAAGATCATCGCGGCGCATCCCGTAACATCTCCGCCGCTGCAAGACGAAATTATCGCGTATGGTGAATTACTTTCTTCGCAGTTGCTTGCGGCCGTGTTGCGCAACAACGAGGTCTCAGCGCGTTATGTCGATGCGCGGCGTTGCGTCAAGACTGACGACAATTACGGCAGCGCCGCGCCACTCGCGGAAAGCTCAATAGCTACCCGAGGTGAGCTGGTTCCGCTACTAGATAGAAACGAAACTCCAGTCCTTGGCGGCTTCATTGGCAGCACAACGAAGGGCGTTACGACTACTCTGGGACGTGGCGGTTCAGACTATTCTGCTGCGATTGTCGGCGCAGCCCTGACGGCCCGTGAGATTCAGATTTGGACCGATGTAAGTGGCGTGCTGACTGCCGATCCCCGCGTCGTGTCCCAGGCGCACACGATTCCAGTGCTTTCTTATCAGGAAGCTGCGGAACTCGCTTATTTTGGCGCGAAGGTCCTGCATCCGAAGACAATTCAGCCGGCCATCGATCAAGATATTCCGGTACGCGTCTGCAACTCGCGCTCTCCACACGAAGCGGGCACGCTGATCGTTGCCGAATCCGAAGCCGCCCCTCAAACTGTCAAAGCCATCGCGCACAAGAACGGAATTACGACCGTGCAAGTAACTTCGGCCCGAATGCTTGGCGCCTATGGTTTTCTGCGCGGACTGTTCGAAGTATTCGATCGACATCGGACTGCCGTTGACGTGGTGACAACTTCCGAAGTCAGCGTTTCGCTATCGCTCGATAATGCCGGCAATCTGGCTGAGATTGTTTCGGACCTTCAAGAGCTCGGGACAGTAGAAGTCGAACGGCAGCGCACGATCGTCTCAGTGATTGGCGAAGGCTTGCGTAATACTCCAGGGATCGCAGCCCGTGTATTCTCGGCGATCGGCGACATCAACGTGTCAATGATTTCAGTCGGTGCCTCGAGCGTGAATTTGACTTTCATGGTCGATGAAGCTTACGCGCGCGAGGTGATTATCCGGTTGCATAGGGTCTGCTTTGAAACGGATACTGCGCGAGCGGCTACCATGGCTGAGGAGGTCCCGGCGTGAATCCGGAGAGTCCTCCCTCGCGGTTGGGCTACAGCCCCGGACCGATCGATGTTTTTAAGCTTACTCGTGAACTTATCGATATTCCTTCGGTCAGCGGCGAGGAATTTCAAATTGGAACATCGCTGGCTGAGTTGCTTAACCGGCGCGGTTACCAGGTTGAATTACAGGAACTGTCCCCCGAGCGCGCGAACATTCTGGCGACAACCGGCGCGGCTCCGCGCGTGGTGCTGTCTACTCATATGGACACCGTACCGCCGCATATTGAATCGCATGAAGACGAAGAATTCATTTATGGTCGGGGTGCATGTGATGCGAAGGGAATCATCGCGGCGCAGATTGCTGCCGCTGAAAAATTGCGCGCTGAGCGCCTAAACGATATCGGTTTGCTTTTCACTGTAGACGAAGAGCTGACCAGCGCGGGCGCGAAAACTGCTAACACGCATCCGCTCGCGTCGTCTTCTGAGTATTTGATTAACGGCGAGCCAACAGACAATCGATTGGCCGTAGGCACAAAGGGGTCTCTACAGGTAACAATCGAAACCCAGGGTCGGGCAGCGCATTCGGCTTATCCCGAGCAAGGCGAGTCGGCGATCGAAAAGCTGCTCGACGTGCTTGATGATGTGCGCAAGATTGAATGGCCTTCGGACAAAACGTTTGGCGAAACTACATGCAACATTGGAGTGATGTCTGGCGGCACGCGGGCAAACGTGATTCCCCGCGAAGCGCAGACGACCCTACAGATTCGTCTCGCGACGGACGCGGAGAGAGTGAAGAGACTTCTTGAGACCGCGGTTGCCGGGCGAGCTTCACTGAATTACAAATCAGTGCATGATACGGTGCGATTGCTGGCGCTCGACGGTTTCGAACAAACCATCGTGCGCTTTACTACGGACATTCCCTATTTGACGAATTGGGGACATGCTTTACTGATTGGCCCCGGCTCGATTCTCGTAGCCCACACCGAGGATGAGCGCGTGGAGAAGAACGAGTTGCTGAAGGCCGTGGATATTTACGACAGTCTTGTGCGCAGGCTCCTGGAACGAACAGAGAAATCTGAATAACGCTCAATTCGACAATGAACCTTTCAACGAGTCCGCGAAGCGGACGGAAGCATTTAGCCCGAGGTGAAGCCGACACCAATATTTTTTCGAGCCCGCTTCAGTGGTCGACAGAATCTTTTACCCGCTAGAGCGGGCTTTGCAAATATGAAAGGCGGTAACCCCGGTTCCGCTTCGCTTCCCCCGGGGCTAATATCTGCCATCCGCTTCGCGGATTTGTTGAAGCCTTCGGACCGAGCTTGTATTCACCCAAAGGAATTCACTTTTGAAGATAGCTCTCATAGGATATGGCGCGATGGGCCAGCTGGTTGCCAAGCTCGCAAATGAGCAGGGCGATGAAGTCGCAGTAATCATCAGTTCGCGCGAGGCCGCAAGCGAGTTTGACGATGTCCCGAATGCTTTGCGTGACTGCGATGTCGCGATCGATTTTTCTGTCGCCTCTGCGGTAGCGAGAAACGTTGCAGCGTGCGTGCTGGCGAAAGTTCCGCTCGTCGAAGGAACCACAGGCTGGCAGGCGGATCTGGATGAAGTTAGGCGGATCGTCAATGAAGCTGGAGGCGCTTTAGTGTATGGCGCCAACTTCTCTGTGGGCGTGCAGGCTTTCTATCGTATCGCAGCATTGGCGGCTGGGTTGTTTCACGATCTGGAATCTTACGACGCCTTTATCGAAGAAGCTCATCACAAGCGTAAGCGCGATGCACCGTCGGGTACGGCTGTGCAACTTGGGGAGATAGTTGCGTCACACCTCGGCCGCGAAGTTCCAATTATGTCGACGCGGGCAGGATACATTCCCGGCACGCATCGCGTCGGGTTTGATTCCTCCGCCGATCAAATTCTGCTGACCCACACCGCGCGGTCGCGTGAAGGCTTTGCGGCCGGCGCCTTAATCGCGGCGAAATGGATCGTTGGGCGTAAGGGTGTGTTTGAATTCTCAGAGGCCTTCGATGAAATTCTGAAAACACATCCAGACGTTTAGGGGTGGGCTACCGCCCGCCAGATCCACGCCGAATAAAAATAACCGGCGGGCAATAGCCCGCCTCTAAACCATGCTGGTGGAAAGGAAATCAGTAAGATGACGATGAAAGTTGACTGGATGCGCGGTTGCGCTACCGCGCTGGTTACGCCGTTCAAAGCAAACGGTGAGATTGACGAAGATCGCGTGCGCGCGCTGGTCGAACGTCAAATCATTGGCGGCGTTCGTTTGCTGGTCCCGTGTGGCACGACCGGCGAAAGCGCAACCATGACGGAAGAAGAAGACCAGCGAATAATCGCCTTGACAATCGAAGTCGCGAGCGGGCGTGCACACGTGATCGCAGGCGCGGGCAGTAACTCAACTGCAGCCGCGATCGACTATTCGAAACGAGCGCACGAGTTGGGCGCAGACGCGGTGCTGCAAGTCGCTCCTTACTACAACAAGCCGACACAGGAAGGCCTCTACGCGCACTTTCGCGCAATTGCCGAGGCGATTCCTGAAACTCCGATTATGCTGTACAACGTGCCGGGTCGCACGTCTTTGAACATCGCTGCGCAGACAGTTCTTCGTCTGGCGCGTGATTGCGAAAACGTTGTAGCCATCAAAGAAGCGTCAGGAAATCTGACGCAGATTATGGAGATTTTGCGGGAGCGACCCGCAAACTTTTCTGTGCTGTCGGGAGATGACGCGGTTACCTTGCCGCTGATTGCGCTCGGCGCAGAAGGAATTGTTTCGGTAACCTCGAATGAAGTACCCGATCTGATGTCACGCATGACCGATCTGGCCCTGGTGGGTGATTGGGTCAAAGCGCGCGACCTGCATTATCACCTGTTGTCTTTAATGGAAGTGAACTTCATCGAATCAAGTCCGGGGCCGGTCAAAGCCGCGATGGCGATGCTGGGGTTGCTCGAAGAAAACTTCCGCCTGCCACTGGTGCCGATTCAGGAGCAGAGCCGCATGCGCATTCGCGAGGTGATTGCTGAACTCGGACTGCTGGAGAGTGCGCATGCCACTGCGTGAGCGAATCGAAGAACTGGCAGCGCGACAAACCGGAGAGTATTCTCACGATGACTTCGCGTTGTTCGCTGAGTTCAAGAATGCCCTTAATCGCGGCGAGATTCGCTCTGCCGAACGCAACGCGGATGGCAATTGGAAAACGAACGCCTGGGTAAAGCGCGGCATCCTGAGGGGCTTTCGTATGGGGGCCATTATTGAAATGACACCTGTCGACGCAACGCTTCAGTTTCTCGACAAAGATACTTACCCGATTAGAAAGTTTTCACCCGAAGATCGGGTACGAATCGTGCCCGGCGGATCAAGCATTCGCGATGGCGCGTATATTGCGCCAGGGGTCGTCTGCATGCCGCCGATGTTCGTGAACGCTGGCGCGTACGTCGATGAGGGGACGATGATCGATAGCCATGCGCTGGTTGGTTCTTGCGCGCAGATTGGCAAACGAGTGCATCTCTCGGCCGGGGTGCAAATTGGCGGCGTGCTCGAACCCGCTGGAGCCATGCCCGTGATTATTGAAGATGATGTGATTGTAGGCGGCAACTGCGGCGTTTACGAAGGCACAATCGTGCGCGAGCGCGCAGTGCTGGCTGCGGGAACCATCTTGACGGGCTCGACTCCGGTTTTCGATTTGGTGCGTGAAGAAGTCTATCGGCGCAGAAGCGAATCGCCAGTCGAAATTCCTGCGGGCGCGGTCGTCGTGCCCGGCGCCCGCGCGCTGCAAACCGACAAGGGACGTGAATGGGGTTTGTCAGTGTATGCTCCCGTAATCGTGAAATACCGCGACGAGAAAACTGATGCGGCGACGCAACTGGAGGACTTGCTTCGTTGAAAGACTTCGAGCCGCCTTCGTTTCTTCGCGGAATTGAAAAAAGCATGATTCGAAAGATCTCGGATCGCGCGAAGCCTGGGAGCATCAGTCTTGGCCTCGGTGAACCTGATCTGCCGACACCGGACGTCATTCGCAGCGAAGCAATCCGCGTCATTCAGGAAGAACAGAACGGATACACTTTACAAGCAGGCCTGCCTGCTTTGCGAGAGCGCGTCGCCGGCGATTATCCGGACCTGAAAGTTTCGCCCGATCAGGTCATCGTCACTGCCGGATCGCAGGAAGCTCTTTACTTGACGTTGAGGACGCTGGTCCAACCAGGCGACGAAGTGCTGCTGCCTAATCCCGGTTTCATCGCTTATCCAATGATCACTCGCATGACTGGCGGCAATGCCGTCTATTATCGCTTGCCTGCGCAAAATCGTTTCGGTTTTGATCTGGAAGATTTCAAGAGTCGCATCACGCCGCGAACGAAGGTTGTCATCTGCCTCAGCCCATCGAATCCAACCGGTCGCGCGTTGTCTCAGCGTGATCTTCAAGGCATGGCTGAGGCCGTCACAGCGAGCGGTTCGGACGCTTTTATTGTCAGCGACGAGATTTATCGTGAGCTTTACTATACGCCCGAACGCCCGGCGTCGATTTCTGAATTCTATCCCCGCACGATCGTAGTCAGCGGGCTTTCAAAGTCGATGCGCATGACGGGCTGGCGGATCGGCTGGTTAGCGGGCGACGAGGCGGTAATCCGAGCAGCCCTGGTGCTGCACGGGTATGTCGTTACTTGCGCCTCGAGTATTTCGCAGAAGGCTGCGCTCGCTGCATGGAGTAGCGAAGCGGCCGTATCGCGAAAGCAGATGCGCGCGATTTTTCGGAGACGGCGCGACCATTTGCTCGTGCTATTGAGGAGCGATCTTGGCTTGCCTTGCGTAACACCTGACGGCGCCTTTTATACAATGGTCGACGTGAGCCGGCACGGTGAAGAACTTCGTGTTGCCGAAGCGGGTTTGGAGCATGGCGTGGTTACGATCCCTGCATCGGCGTTTGGCAGTGAGAGCGAAGGGTTTCTGCGGATTTCATTCTGCGCGGATGAGTCGAGGTTGAGCGAAGGCGTCCGCCGTTTGGGAGAAGCGTTGAAATCTCTGGGTCAGTGAAGAATTAAACGCAGAGAATGCAGAGATCTTGGCGAAGGTCCGCAGAGGAAATCCTTCGCGCGCCTTTGCGGAATCCTCTGCGTTCTTTGCGTTAAAATCCGCCGTTGCAAGAGACGAGAGACCAGAACCAATGAACGGTAAATTTCGCGTAGGAATTCTCGGTGCTACTGGCGTCGTGGGGCAGCGGTTCATTCAACTGCTGGAAGAGCACCCACAGTTTGAAGTCACCGCGCTCGCGGCCTCCGATCGATCGCAAGGGAAGGCTTACATGCAAGCCTGCGGCTGGCGTCTGCCGGGCGAAATGCCCGAGCGCGTTAAGAAACTTGTCGTGCAACGTCCCGAGCCGCCGCTTGATTGCGATTTTGTTTTTTCAAGTTTGCCCGGTGAGGTTGCGACGGGAGCGGAAGAAAACTTCGCCTACGCTGGATTTCCGGTAATTAGCAATTCGTCACCACATCGCATGGACCCGGATGTGCCACTGTTGATTCCCGAAGTCAACCACGATCATCTGGAGCTCATCCACACGCAACGCGCAGCCAGGGGTTACGATCGTGGATTCATCGTCACGAATCCAAACTGTTCCGCGATCGTCATTGTAATGGCCCTGGCACCGTTACATTCCAAATTTGGCGTTTCATCGTGCATCGCGACGACGATGCAGGCGCTTTCAGGTGCAGGTTATCCGGGCGTGGCCTCTCTCGACGCGACGGACAACGTCGTGCCGTTCATTGCTGGTGAAGAAGAGAAGGTTGAAAGCGAGACGCTTAAAATACTTGGTTGCATCAAGAATGGCGCAATTATCGGCGCTGAGATGCTGATAAGCGCGCAATGCAACCGCGTCAATGTCACCGACGGCCACACGGCTTCGATACGCGTAAAGCTAGGTGAGCCGGCATCACTGGATCAAATTGGCGAAGCGCTATCTTCATTTACTTCGCTACCGCAGCAATTGAGGCTGCATTCCGCGCCGGACAAGCCTCTGATAGTTCGCGATGAGGTTGATCGGCCTCAGCCGCGTTTGGATCGAGACGCGGGCTGCGGCATGAGCATCACCGTAGGACGCATAACATCCGACAATGTCCTCGACTATCGAATCGTGGCGCTGGGCCACAATACAATTCGCGGAGCGGCGGGAGCAGCGATTCTGAATGCAGAGTTGTTGGTGGCGCGGGGATATCTGGGGTAGCACGGCGACCGCGTTAGTCGGCAAAGCGGGGCAGTAGCCCGACCGTCAGGGAGGGCGCTTACTCAAGAACTGGAACAAACGCCCTTCCTGAGGGTCGGGCTACTGCCCCGAACCCATTCCGTAATTGCGCTCTTCAACTCTTCCAGATGATCCTCAAAGAAATGTCCCGTCCCTTCGATTACTCGCAATTCGGCGGCAGCCTGAGTTGAAATTTCAGTCACCAGCTCACGCAGGCGCTTCACATCACCGTATTCATCATGCTCGCCATGAACGAAGAGAATCGGCTTGCGACAGTTCTTCAGGAAACCGAAGTCATACTTGTCCACGGGTGTGCCGATGCTGATTAGACGCACGACATGCTGGTCCGCGATTCCGACCTCCAAACCAATACGCGCGCCAAACGAGAAACCACAAAGCGTAATAGGCTGATCCGGATAATCCGCCATCAGATAGCCGAGCGCGGCGCGCACATCATCGCGTTCACCGTGACCTTCGTCATGCGTACCCGTGCTCTGGCCAACGCCGCGAAAATTAATTCGCAAAACCAAAAGCCCTGCATCGTTAAGCGCGGCTGCGGCGCGGAAGACGACCTTGTTGTGCATAGTCCCGCCACCCAGTGGATGGGGATGCAGCACCAGCGCTGCGCCCTGAAGCGGACCGACATCTGGCCGCTTCAAAATTGCTTCAAGTCGCCCATGCGGCGCCGGAATAAAAAGATTTCCCGTGGGATACATTTGCAAATTACCTATTGCCGATTTTCAATTGGCGATTTACTGTTGTCAAAGCGCGAATTGACGCGCGATCCAAATAGGTTTAGCTTTTCCACTGCTAATGAGCGACTCCACGGCGAACAATCTAAACGTTTCTCCCAGCGAGTCGCACCAACTCACGCGTGTGATCGCTGAGACTGCGTCCGACGCCATAATTACCATCGACGAAGCCAGCACCATCCTCTTTGTCAATCGCGCCACTGAGAAAATTTTTGGCTACACTCGCGATGAACTGATTGGACAATCCTTAACGATGCTGATGCCGGAGTATCTCAGGCATATTCATCGCGCAGGTTTGCAACACTATGTCACAACCGGCGAACATCATATTTCCTGGGAAGCAGTTGAGCTGCCGGGACTGCACAAGAACGGGCGAGAGATTCCGCTGGAGTTGTCATTTGGCGAGCTCACTGAAAACGGACGCCGATTTTTCACCGGCATTGCGCGCGACATTACTGAACGCAACAGCCTCGAGCGTCGCCTGACCGCGCAATATCAAGCGGCGCGAATTTTGGCTGAGGCCGATTCGCTCACCGCCGCCGCACCGAAGCTGCTCCAGGCAATTTGCGAAACTCTCGGTTGGGAACTCGGCCAATTGTGGCTCGCGGACCGCGAATCCGAAGTGTTGCGCTGTAAGATAACGTGGTGCATCCCGTCATTAAACGCAGCGGAATTCGAGGAGGCCAGCCATAGCCGTCCTATCAAGCGAGCAATGAGTTTGCCGGGGCGCGTCTGGGCCAGTGAGCATCCTGATTGGATCAGCGATCTACCGGGGGATCCGAACTTTGCGCGCGCGCCGTTCGCCGCTGCGGCAGGTTTGCAGTCCGCGTTTGCGTTTCCAGTAATGATTGGGGGAGAAGTTTCTGGCGTGATCGAACTATTTACGCGCGAAAGTCGCACCCCGGACCAGCCTTTACTTGAAGTGATGTCAGGCATCGGTCATCAAGTCGGTCAATTCGTTGAACGCAAACGTGCGGAAGAAGAGCGTGAGCGCATTTTTGCTCGCGAGCAACGAGCCAGGCATGAAGTTGAGATGGCAATCGACCGGATGAAGCGAGTGCAAACCTTAACGGATTTTGCCCTGGCGCATATGTCGCTCGATGAATTACTGGCTGAGCTGCTCAATCGGGTTCGCGACGCGATGAAGGCTGACACTGTTGCTATTCTCCTTATTAAAGCGGAAGGCGACGAGCTCGTGGCCTGGGCAGCGAAGGGCTTGGAAGAAGAAGTTGAGTTGGACGTTCGCATCCCGATAGGAACTGGCTTTGCGGGCCGAGTTGCCGCCACCAGAGCACCGGTCGTAATCGAGGATCTTAACCAGGCTGACGTGTTGAATCCGTTGCTAAGACAGAAAGGTGTTCGCTCGCTGGTCGGCGTACCGCTGCTCGTAGAAGGACGCGTGATAGGCGTGATGCACGTCGGCAAGTTCACCCGGCATCAATTCACGGAAGACGAGACGCGCTTGCTGCAATTGGTCGCCGATCGCATTGCGTTGGCCATCGACAACGCGCGCTTGTTTGAAGAAGAACGGGACGCGCGCCGCGAGGCGGAAGCCGCGAACACGGCTAAGGATGAATTTCTCACCACGATCTCGCATGAACTGCGGACGCCTCTGACTCCGATCATCGGCTGGATTCACATGATTCGCAACGGAATTTTGCCGCAGAAAGAGACGGCGCATGGCCTGTCTGTGATTGAGAAAAATTCCTATGCCTTGAAACGGTTGATCAACGATCTGCTCGACATGTCGGCGATCCTCACAGGCAAGATGCGGATGGAAGAACTACCGGTGCATCTGGGTGCGGTGGTGCGCGAAGCTGTCGAAACCGTCCGTCCGTTCGCGTCGGCCCGCGATATTGATCTCGAGCTGACGTTCAGCAATTGGCGTGATGAAATTGTAAGCGGCGACCGCACGCGCCTGGCGCAGGTTTTCTGGAACCTGCTGCACAATGCCATTAAATTTTCGAAGCCGGGCGGGCGCGTGCGTGTCAATTGTGAAACAAATGGGGCCGATGCCGTCGTGCATATCGAGGATGCCGGTCAAGGCATTACAGCCGAGTTTCTTCCCTTCGTATTCGAGCGGTTTCGGCAAGCTGACGGCTCAAAAACCCGGACCCACGGGGGCATGGGACTTGGCCTGGCATTGGTGAAGAGTTTCGTGGAGGCACATCATGGAAGGGTCGAAGCGAACAGCAAAGGCCGCGCCTTAGGAAGCCGCTTTACCGTTCGTTTGCCTCGCCAGTCAATGAGTCCGGCTCTGGTTCCGCGCGACCGAAGTGAAAGCGAAAAACAGCCGATTGCCGCTCATATTCTGTTAGTTGAAGACGACCCCGATACGTTGGAAATCCTGCGTGCTACTTTTCAAGCGCGCGGTTTTCGGGTGACGACTTCCGAATCGGCGGCCGAAGCGCTTGAAGTTGCGCCTAAGGAACCAATCGATTTGATAATTTCGGACATCGGTATGCCCGAGATGGATGGCTTCGAATTGATGAGGCGCTTGCGTGAGATTGCGGGCCTGCGTGAGGTGCCGGCCATCGCTCTGAGCGGCTACGCATCCCGGAAAGACGCGGACGCTGCCCTGGCCGCGGGTTTCACCGCTCACGTCCCCAAGCCGGTCGATCCTGCGGAGCTAATCACTCTGATCGATCGGTTATTGAAGCGAAACTCTGCCCAGTAAGAGCTAAACATTATCAGCTTGGCTGAACTCAGCGGCGCACACGCATGCGAATCACGCCCCAGAAGCCCTCGGCGATAATGCGCCAGTTAAACTTCGACCGCCCCAGGCGTCGCTCGACAAAAATAATGGGCACTTCAGTAACCCTCAAGTTCTTGCGGAAAGCCTGATAAGACATTTCCGCCAGAAATACATAGCCGTTTGAAAAGATATTTTCGAAATCAATCGCCTCCAGGGCGCTGCGCCGCCAGCATTTGAATCCAGTCGTCGCATCCGTGACTGGCATCCTCGTAAGGGTGCGAACGTAAAACGTCGCGGCCTTGCTTAACATCAACCTTTTCAAATCCCAATTGACGACGCTGATCCCTTTTATATAGCGCGAGCCTATGACGACGTCGCTGTCGGCCAATTGCTCAAAGAGAAGTGGCAAGAATTTTGGGTCATGAGAAAAGTCAGCGTCCATCTGCACGATAACGTCATAATCGTGGGCCAGCGCAAACTTAAAGCCTGCTACATACGCCGGCCCGAGGCCTTCCTTGCGCGGCCGATGAAGTACGAAGATCTTGTCCGGGCGTTTCGTGCTCAGCTCATCAGCCAGTGCGCCCGTTCCATCCGGTGAGTTGTCGTCAACCACCAGGACGTGAGCCGAAGGAGCATGCTGCTGAATGCTCTCGATTATGGGCGAGAGGTTCTCGCGCTCATTATACGTGGGCAGCACTACGAGACAGCGCATTCAGTCCCGGGTCTCCTTTGCGAAAAACCTTTCATCCAAGCGGCGTATGATGGCATATGAAGAACTTGAATGGAATTAGGGACGGAGCTTCTAGTTTGTGTTCAAAGCTTCAGGTTGCTGATTACAGGAGCAAGCTAAAGCCTGAGCTCTAAACTGACCCATTGCCCACAGCTTCGGGCACTTCACATACACTGGCAGCGCCATTACAATACTGAACCCGGCGCTGAACATTTCAGGAACAGGCTTGTGCCCCTGTAGCTCAATGGTTAGAGCAGCAGACTCATAATCCTAAAAAGGCTTCAACACCTAATAGTACGGAACGATATGGAGTAGCAAAAAGCAAAGGAAACTCGAGGTGGTGGGTTAGTTTGATGTCCGACGAGCTTTAGCTTGTCGAACTTGGTGGACAAACTGGAGTTTGTCGGACATTCGCATTGAAACTGACCCACTACCAAACTCGATTGCTCTGCTATTCCATACAACTCTATTTTAAGCAGGCAGTCGCTACAGTATCCGCTACAATGCATTTGTTGGCCCAACATCGATAGCGTAAAGATGACCAGCCCGAGCTCCTGACAGCAGGCTGGTAGTGTCCTAAGTTGCCTTTAGGGATCAACCTGATGCCGTTAGCGATTTCTTAATGGTCGATCGTATCGTACCAATCAAATGCTCGATTGATGCAGGCTTGATGATGTAGGCTTGCGCACCAGCGGCAATGGCTTCATCTTTGTCAGAATCGGTCGCCGCCCCTGAGTAGAAGATGATTGGCGTGTGAGAATCAAATTCCCTTGTTCGAGGCGCAATGCTTAGTGCCTGAACGGCCTTTTCAGAATGCGTCCGGTCTTTCTTACGAGTGAGGTAATTCTTGATTCATTCTTCTGATTAGCATCAGGTGTTTTTGCTTGCTTTGCTGCTGTAGTATGAGTCCCCGATTCCGACGATGTCTCGTTACGTTTCGCAGTTGAAGAAACATAACGATCCGAAGTCACACTGGTTGTCGCACGTGCCGGCGTGAAAGAAGGCGAAGGTCGGACTAAAGGAGTTGCAGACACCGAAGGAACACCACGAAACGGGTCGTGATCGGACTGCCTATCATTATAGATGTTCGCTGTCGCTTTGGTCTTCGCGCGTGTAGGGCTGAAAGATGGCAACTTACCGGGGACAGGAGTTGAACTCTTAACAGGAATGGCAATATCTGGCTTCTGGTCGGCGGGCTGTGAAGGATCATAAGTTTTTGCTGTTCTTGGCAGATTGCTTTGAAATGCGTTTCGGTTGGCGACGTTATGGAAATACAGAAACACAGCTATTGCCAGAATGACGCCGGCCGTAACCAGCGTTAAGCTTCGCCCGTGTGACTTCCTCGGCGGGTCCGATTGCGGCAACCCGCTTTCTTCGAATGACAATGGTCCGCTGTAGTTGACGAGTCCGGTGCCATCCATTTCGCAAACTCCTTCGTCGTCTTCATAAATAAAGTCACATGCTGGACAGCGTTTCATGGGCGATGCCTCCACAAATCAGGATTGTTTTGGGCAAGCACGGATGAGAAGACGGCGGCAGGAAATGCCATTGAGGGTAATCCGCTGATTATGAGCTTACAAAATCCAGAGGAAATGGACAACTGATTTCGCGACAGAAGCAGTCCCAAAGCCATGGGAATGACTTCGGGCATGTTTGATCGCCTGGGAATAAAGGATCGTACTTTTTATTTCGATGTGGCAGCGATCCATATGAACTTTCGCACAAAGCCGCAGAAAGGCTCATCTCGGCTAGTAGTTTCAAGATCCGTTTAGACCGTTCTTTGCGCTTTCGCATGTGCAATTTCCGCCGCCCAGCGTTTCGTTTGCAAACTTCCTCTCAATTCTTAGGCTTCCAACAGTTAGACATTACAAAGCTGCGTTCCTTTCGGAAATTTGCTGTCAGAACGGGGTGAATTATAGTGTTTAGAACACCCAGAATGCGTTTTTCCGCTTAATCGGCGAAAAATGTGAAAAGTTTCCGCGTTATTCACGCGCGCGCGTTTTCTTTTCTTTTTGTGCGCACGCATGGCCAAAAGCACCTTACATCAACGCGTCTGGCTCGAAGGTAAATCAAGAAATGCACGACGACATGTAAGCCTGACGACACGAGCTCAAGAGATACTCGTGAACCGATCCCTGGAGAGCAAGTTAGAGTATGTCTTCGCAAATTGCGCCGGCAAACCATATCTAGTAACTTCGATCGACCATCTTCACATGAAGCTGAGGGACGACTTGCAGCTTCCGAAAGACTGCGTGATACACTCATTGCGCCACACGTTTTTGACGAGGTTCGGTGAAGCTCGCGCAGACGCTTTCACTATTAAGAAGGTTGCGGGACATAGCAGCGTGACGATTT
>Ga0137378_10001674_pt1 | contig 18763 bp, 24 predicted proteins | sample SagtaG_21_FD_104813 | JGI IMG/M metagenome (GOLD analysis project Ga0137378, IMG submission 104813) | Vadose zone soil microbial communities from Sagehorn Ranch, Mendocino, California, USA - Sage2_L_60_16 metaG | ecosystem: Environmental > Terrestrial > Soil > Vadose zone | place: USA... | reverse complement strand
GGTCGTTGCCGTCCCGGACCCGGCTCGACGTCCTGGTTCGGGTGAACCCGGCGGTGGAGCCCGAGACCCTGGACGGCCTGGCCGTGGGCCGGGGTACCTCGAAGTTCGGCGTGCCTGCCTCGGAGGTGCCAGACGTGGTCCGGGCCGGGGGCGGCGTGCGGGGGCCGCTGCGGTGGCGGGGGCTCCACGTCCACGTGGGTTCGCAGCTGGCCTCGGTCGAAGCCTGGCGGACCGCGATGTTCCACGTCCTGGCCCACTTCGCGGTGCTCCAGGATCGCCACCAGGACTTCGACACCCTCGATGCCGGAGGGGGATTTCCGGCCGGACCGGTGGCCGGACCCACCGCCGCGGAGTTCGCGGCCAGCTTCGCCGGGGCGCTCCAGAGCATCCCGCCGGACCATCGCCCGTCTCGCCTGGCCGTCGAGCCCGGACGGGCCGTGGTGGCAAGCTCCGGGTGGCTGGTGGCGAGGGTCCTGCACGTGCGGGACCGCGGCGAGCCCGACGTGATCGGTGCCCTCAGGCTGGTGGTCATCGACGCGGGAATGACCGAGCTCATCCGGCCGGCGCTGTACGGAGCCGAGCACCCCATCGCCGCGCTGACCTCCCTGGGGGTGCCCGTGGATGGCAACGAAACGGTCACCGAAGCGATCGTGGACGGCCCCATCTGCGAGTCGACGGACCGGTTCGGCCTGGCCCTGCTCCCGCCGCTGGAACGAGGAGACCTGGTGGCCATCGGCATGGCCGGGGCCTACGGCAGCGCGATGTTCTCCTCCTACAACGGCCGGCCCCGCCCGCCCGAGGTCCTGCTCGGGCCGAGCGGCGGCCGCGAGGTCCTGCGGCGGAGGGGGTCGCTCCTGACGCTTCCGTAGCCCTGTGTTCAGTCACGCGAAGGACATCGGCGGGCACTCGAAGCCACGCCCGGGCCGCCAGGAATCGAACGTCTAACGACCTTCGACCTCCTTCTTGAGACCCTTGAGGGCCGTATCGACGATCTGCTTCTCGCCGCGGCGCTTGAGGAACCCCGGGACAGGCATCGCGAGCTCGGTGGCCATCTGGTACGTGACCTCTGTGGTCCCGTTGTCGCGGGCTTTGAGCGCGTATTCGCCCTTGATGTCCTTGACCACGCCGGACGCCGACTTCGATGTCCAAGACAAACCAGCGTTCTTCGGCTTGTACTTGTACGAGAGCGTGTATTTCGCGTCGAAGCCCATTGAGCCGGCTTCCATGTAGACCTCGTTAGGCCGCTTCTGCGAATCTCTGTTCTTGATTTCTGCCCTCTTCACACCCTCGGCCCACCGTGGGTAAGCATCGAAGTCCGTGATCACGGCCATGATTTCCTCGGGTGAGGCAGCGATGCTGATCGAGCCCGACGTCTGTTCGGCCATCTCCCCCTCCTTCAGTCCGGGACCTCGAGGGTGTACCCCTTCCCGTGGGCCTGGAAGTGTCCCACGTTGACCAGGACGGTTGCGCCGATGTTGCCCGTCCCTACCAGCGGGTTGTGGACATGGCCGAACAGCGCGAACCGCGGCTGGTGCCGCTGGACGTAGCCGATCAGCCCCACCGAGCCGGGTTCGAACTTCCTCGCCACGACGTCGTAGACGTACCAGGGGATCCGCGGGGGCATGTGCGTGCACACCACGTCCACCGGGCCGATCCGTTCGAACTTCGCGTCGTATTCGTCCTCCGGCACCTCCCCGGGGATCCCCAGCGGCGTCCGCACGCCGCCCCCCACGAAGCCGAAGGTCGTGGCGCTCCCCAACGTGACGGCCTCGCCGTCGACGAACCGAACGCCCTCCGGAGCCATGGCCCGCAGGAGGTCTGGGATGTCGACGTTGCCGAACGTGACGTAGGCGGGCGTGGGCATCGCAGCGAACACCCGTTCGTAGTCGCGCCGGGCCAGCTCCACGATGCGGGCCCTGGCCTCACCCGGGTCCGGGACACGCTCGCGGATGAGGCGCCTGGCATCCTCGAACCGGCCCCTGGCCCTCAGGTCCGCCGCCTGCATGACCGGCCCCCGGCCGAACACCTCCACCAGGATCCCGTCCCACGTTCGATAGTCCAGGACGTTGATGAGATCGCCCAGGACCAGCAGGACGTCGGTGCGCTCCCCCACCGCTTCCAGGTGCTCGACCGCCCCGTGCAGGTCGGAGATGGCGGTCACGCGCATGCGGCGCCAGGGTAGCATCGGCCCGCCATGGAGCCCATCCGGGCCGTCCTGTTCGACTACGGGCACACCCTGGTGGACTTCCTGCGCACGGAGGAGGCCCTCCACGACGCCTACCAGCAGATCCGTGGCCGGATCGAGGCGGTGGCGTACATGGAGGTCCCGGAGATCCTCGACCTCATCGAACGGGTCGCCAGGGGCGTGGACGCCATGGTCCGCGCCTCTTACGAGCAGCACCGGATGGAGGAGCTGGACCCGGCGGAGCTGTTCAAGGAGGCCCTGTCCGGCATCGGGTTCGACCTTCCCCGAGACGTGATCGACCACATCGTGGAGCTCGACCATTCGTCGTTCTCCAACTCCATCACGGTCGAGTCGGGGGTCCTGGACGTCCTGAGGCGGCTTCGCTCCGAGGGGTATGGGCTCGGGCTCGTGTCGAACGTCTCGCTCCGGCCGGACCTGATGCGGGCGGACCTCGATCGTCTGGGCATCGGCCCGCTCCTCGACGGCAGCGTGTTCTCGAGCGAGATCGGGGTCCGAAAGCCCGACCCCAGGATCTTCGCCGAGGCGCTCCGGCGGATCGGGGCCGAACCGGAGGAGACCGTGTTCGTGGGCGATCGCCTCTACGACGACATCGGCGGCGCGCATGCCTCCGGCATGCGCGCCATCCAGACCACCCAGTTCCGCCACGAGACCGACCCCGAGCCGAAGCCCGACGCGAACATCCGGCACCTCTCCGAGCTCCCCGAGACGCTCAGGGAGTTGGGCGGTCCTCCTCCTCGTCCGGGTGATCCTCGGGAGGGGGCCGCTCGTACCGGCGGGTGAACGGCTCCATCACGCGCCGCCGGTAGAACACCAGCAGCGCCACCAGGGCCAGGCCGATCAAGACGAACACGACGCTCCCGCTGCCGCTGGCGCCCGGTGCCGTGGCCGGAGACGGCGCGGGGGTCGGCGAACCCGCGGCCAGGGCCCCCGGCGCGTAGACCGCCAGCCACAGGAGGGGAGCGGCGGCAACCGACAGCCTTCGGAACATCGCCACGAATCCTACCGGGGGACCGGGCTGTCAACCGGCCGTGGTGTTCCCGCCACGGACCGGGACCACCCCGGCCGTCATGGACCCGGCCGCCTACGCGACGGCCCGCCGAAGGATCTCGGCGACGCGTTCGGCCTGGACGCGCCAGGTGAGCTCGGCCTCCACCCGGGCCCGTCCGGCGGAGCCGAGCTCGGCTGCCAGCTCCGGGTACTTCAGCAGCTTCGCCACGGCCAGCGCCACGGCCTTCGGCTCGTCGCCCTCCACCAGAACGCCCGTCACCCCGTCGACCACGGCCTCGGCGGCTCCTCCCGACCGTCCGGCCACGACGGCCTTCCCGGAGGCGGCGGCCTCGAGGAAGACGATGCCGTACCCTTCGACCTCCAGGCCGCCCCACCGCGACCGGCACGGCATGGCGAACACGTCGCACGCCCCGTAGTACGAGGGCAGCTCCTCGTCGGCGACCTCCCCGGCGAACACCACCGAGCCCGGCGGGGCCTCCGCGGCCATGGCCTCCAGGCGGAGGCGGTGGGGCCCGCCGCCCACGATGAGCAGCGCCGCCTCCGGGACCATCCGCCTGAGGATGGGCATCCCTTCGATCAGGACGTCCTGGCCCTTCCTGGGGACCAGTCTCGACACGCACAGCACCACGGGCCGTCCCTCCAGGCCGTGTCGCCCCCGCACGGGCACGCCGTGGGAGGACGGCGAGAATCGCCCCTCGTCCACCGCCGGATGCACCACGGCGAGAGGCACCGAGGGGGGGAGGATCCGGCGGACGGGTTCGGCCGTGTACTCGGAGATCGCCGTGACCGCCCGGGCCCCGCCAAGGGCTCGCCGCAGGGCCGTCCTCGTTCCGGGGACCCGGGCCATCCACATCTCCACCCCGTGGGTGAGCACGACGTATGGCGTGTCCCCGCCGGCCACCTTCGGTCCCAGCAGCGAGAGCGGGAGTCCCTGGCCGAACACCACGACCTCGGCGGCGTGCTCCCGCACCAGGGACCGGATCCGGCGGGAGAGCTCGGCGGTCGGCCACATGAACCGCGCCGGCCACCGATGCACGGGGAAGCCCTGGGCGCGATCGTGCTCCCGCCACCCCGGCCAGTTCGGGGCCAGGACGGCCACACGAGCGGCCGGCAGGTGTCGAACCAGGTTCCATTCGTACTGCTGGACGCCCCCGATCCGGGGGGGGAAGTCGTTGGTGACCATGAGCGTCCGGGGAATCTCGGGCCCAGCGAGGGCCTGGGATGCGGAACGCCGCCGCCGGCGCGTGGTCCTCCCGTCCATGACGACCCATCCTGCCAGACGGAGCGGCCGGGGCGGGCGGCGGTGACTAGCCCTGCTCGAGGATCCTCAGCACGCCGGTCACCCGGAGCTTGTCCCGAACCTGCCCGTGAGCCCCCTCCACCAGGAACCGCTTCCCTCGGCGGTGCGACTCCTTCAACAGACCGACCAGGGTGGCCACGCCAAAGCTGTCCAGGAACGAAACCGGAGCGATGTCGACCCTGATGACCCGGACCCCGTCGTCGACGTAGTGCTCCTCCAGCTCCTGCTTGAGCCGCTCGGTCTGGAGTTCCCCGGACAGCTCGCCTCGGACCTGGACGACGACGTCCTCCCCCCTTCGCTCCGTCACGTCGAAGTCGGCCATCTCGGACCGGTTCGTCTCATCGCGGGCGAACGCATGTGCCATCGGCGCCTCGATCTCGGTCTCGTCCCGAAACGGTCCGTGCGAGACCGGTGAAAGGACGGCTCCTCCAACCCATACCCTGCGCCGCCCGGCCGATGCCGCCCGGGCGCGGGAATTCTCCCTGCGGGCGGTGTGATCGGCTCCATTCCTGGGTATCACGGCCTCCGCCGGGCTGGCGTCCCGGGGGCCGGGCGGCGGTGGGAGTGGCCCTGATGGAGCAGTCATCTGCGGGTTTTTTCGAGGACGAGAGAGGCGGAAAAGTGGCGAATCCGGCGAATTCCCCCTGGTCCTCGGTGGGCCTGCCGTCTACCATGGACCCCGTGCGCGACCTCGAGATCGACGTCCGAAGCCTTCCCGAGCAGGTCAGCCCCCCGGATCACTGGCAGGAGCTCTCGGCCTGCTACGGCCTGGACCCGGAGGTCTTCTTCCCCACCACGGAGGAAGAGGCCGGACTAGCTCTTTCGTACTGCTCCGTCTGCCAGGTCCGGGACGTCTGCCTGGCATGGGCGGTTCGAAACGGGGAGCGCTACGGCGTGTGGGGCGGCACCACCGAGCAGCAGCGGCGCCGCCTGATCCGCCAGGTCGCGTAGAGCTCTCCGCCAGTTCGGGTTCGGATCCGCCCTCGAACCCGGTCGAGCCGTCGAGCAATTCTTTCGGACGATGTCCGCCTGACCGGTCCTCGAACGAGAGCGCGACTTGCCCATCGGGTGGGATGGGGCGGCGGCTCGACGGGCATCGGGGACTGTAGCCACCCGCCGGGCGGCCGTAGGATAGCCCCGAGATGGAGCGTGCGGTCATCGTCGAGGGCGCCCGGACCCCGGTGGGCAAGTTCCTGGGGGCATTCTCGGAGGTTCCGGCGGTCGACCTCGGGATCCACGCCGTGACGGCGGCGCTGTCGCGGGCCGGCGTTGCTCCGGAGGCGGTCGACGAGCTGGTGTTCGGCCACGCCCGTCAGGCCGGCAACGGCCCGAACCCGGCCCGCCAGGTGGCATATCGAAGTGGCCTCGGCGAGGACAAACCCGCGTTTACCGTGAACATGGCCTGCGGCTCGGGGACCAAGGCCATCCAGGTGGCCGCCGAGCAGATCATGCTGGGCAACGCGTCCGTGGTCGTGGCGGGCGGACAGGAGAACATGACCCGGACACCGTTCCTGCTGGACCGGATGCGGTTCGGCTACCGCATGGGCAACGCCCCCGTCCTGGACGGGATGAACCGGGACGGGTTCGTCGATCCCCTGTGCGGCCTGATCATGGGCGAGACCGCGGAGAACCTGGCCCGCCGCTACGAGATCCCCCGCCAGGAGCAGGACGAGTTCGCCCTGCGGTCCCAGCAGAAGGCCGCCGCTTCCTGGGACCGCCGGGCCACGGAGATCGAACCCATCGAGGTCCCCGGGAGGAAGGGCACGGAGGCGGTCGAACGCGACGAGCATCCCCGGCCCGACACCACGCTGGAGGGCCTGGCGAATCTGCGGCCCGTGTTCGACCAGGAGACCGGGACCATCACCGCCGGCAACTCCTCGGGGATCACCGATGGGGCCGCGGCCCTCGTCCTGATGAGCGAAGCGCGCGCGGCCGCCGAGGGGCGCGAACCGCTGGCCCGGATCATCGGCTACGCCTCCGCGGGGGTGGATCCCGCCTACATGGGGATCGGGGTGGTGCCGGCCACTCGCAAGGTCCTGGAGCGGACGGGGCTGTCGCTGCAGGACTTCGAAGTCGTGGAGCTGAACGAGGCGTTCGCGGCGCAGGTCCTCGCGTGCGACCGCGAGCTCAAGCTCGACCACGACCGGCTCAATCCGAACGGCGGCGCCATCGCCCTGGGCCACCCCATCGGGATGACCGGGGCCCGGATCGTCCTCACGTGCGCGTACGAGATGCGCGAGAAGGGCTACTCGCTGGGCCTGGCCACCCTGTGCATCAGCGGCGGGATGGGCATGGCCGTCGCCCTGGAGCGTTCCTGACAGGAGGCCTTCGAATGGTCAACGCGGTGGTGCTGGTCCAGTGCGAGATCGACGAAATCCCCGAGGCCGCCCAGGCCATCGCCGACATCGAGGGCATCTCCGAGGTCTACTCCGTCGCCGGCGAGTGGGACTTGGTGGCGATCGTTCGCGTGCCGAACCACGAGGACCTGGCCAAGGTCATCCCCGGCGGGGTGGCCAAGGTGGAGGGAGTCGAACGAACCGAGACGCTGATCGCGTTCCAGGTGTATTCGAAGCACGACCTCGAAGCGATGTTCAGCGTGGGGTTCGAAGAAGGCGCCTGAACCAGATCGGCCAGGCCGGATATCCGACGTATATACTCGGCGCATGGCCAAGGTCCTCATCTCGCTTCCCGACGGACTGTTGGAGTCCCTGGACAGGGCCGCCGCCGCCGAATCTCGCTCCCGAAGCGAGGTCGTACGCGAGGCGATCCGGCGCTATCTCGCCGAGGGTCCGCCCTCGGGCCGGTCTGCAGCCATCGCCGAGCTTCGAGCCATCCTCGGCCCCGGGGACTGGAACGCCGAGGCGCTCATAAGGGCGGAGCGCGATCACTAGCGCCGCCATCCCGGACGCGGCCCTGCTCGACGCATCCGTCTTCCTCCGCTTCTTCCACGATCACGGTGACGGCCTCCAGCCGGCGGCGGACGCGCTACTCACGGCGTTCGAAGGCGGCCAATTCGCCGTGTTCATCCTCGACCTGACGGTCTACGAGGTGGTCAATGTCCTCATCCGGAGACTGAAGAAGCCGGAGACCGAAGTCGAACGGGCAGTCCGGGCGCTCTTCGCCCTGGGATCGATCATCTGTCGGGTCGACGAGGTGCTGGCATTGGAAGCGGCCCGGGCCGCCAGCGCTTCTGGATTGTCGGGGTACGACGCCGCGTACGTGGCGGCATCGGTGATCCTCGGGGTCCCGCTGATCACCGCGGACCGCCAGATCATCATGTCCTCGGCCTCAGGAACAGTTCTCGACCTCTCCCTACTCTGAAGCGATCCGGAGCGCCTGGGAGGATCAAGCGCTCCGCGTCACTCGTTCGAGAATCGCGATCTGGCCCAGGGCATCCGAAACGCGATCCGGGCGAACACCCCGAACCGATGGGAGATGTCGGGATTGAGGCCTTCGAGCGCTTGGGCGAACTGGTCGAGGCCTTTCATGGCGAACGTCAGAAGTCGCCCGCGGCCTTCGGTCTCGATCACCTCCATGTTCGATCCCAGGCGAAACGGGCGGAGTCGCACGATCTCGGAGACGGGCACGGACCCCCTTCGGAGTGGGGCCTCCCATCGGAGTTCTCGGTCCCGGACCTCCAGCCGATAGATGACCCGTAGGAGGAACCAGTAACCGACCCAGAAAACGATGCCGATCCAGCCGACTCGGAACCAGATCGGCGGGAGGTCTCGACCCCCCCGGATCGAAGCAACGATCAAGCCGGCGGCCGCAACGACGAAGATGGCCATCATCACGAGCACCTGCAGCCTGTACAGGCGGTAGAGGCTGTAGCTGAAACTTCTCCGCGCCGCTCCGTCGGGCCTCACGGGCGGTTGGAGGTCTCGACCCATCGGCCCAGCACGTCGGCCGCGTTGCCGCTGTCGAGGCTTTCGGCAGCTTGGCCAAGGCCGTCCGAGAGATCGCTGGCGAGGCCGGCGACGGTGAGGGCGGCGGCGGCGTTCAGCACCACGATGTCCCTCGCGGGGCCCTTCTCCCCGCCCAGCACGCGCTTGGTCACGTCGGCGTTGTGGGCCGGGTCGCCGCCGGCCAGGTCGCCCGCCGAGGCCTTCGGCAGGCCCAGCGAGGACGGGTCGAGTTCGAACTCCTTCGGCCCACCAGCGCCGCCCGTCTCCCGCACGGTCGACACGCCGGTGGTGGTGAGCTCGTCCAGGCCGTCGCTCCCCCGGAACACGTAGGCCCTCGTTCCCCGGTCCGACAGCACCCCGGCCAGCACCGGCAGCATCGCGGGGTTCGACACCCCCACCACCTGCGCCGACGGCCTCGCCGGGTTCGTCAGCGGACCCAGGAAGTTGAACACCGTCGGGATGCCCATCTCCTTGCGGGGGCCGGCGGCGTGGGCCATCGCCGCATGGAACACCGGGGCGAACATGAACCCGATGCCGCACTCGCGCAGGCAGCGCGAGACCCCCTCCGGCTGCAGCGCCACCTTCACCCCCAGCGCCTCCAGCAAGTCGGCCGAGCCGCATCGCGAGGACGCGGCCCTGTTGCCGTGCTTGGCCACCACCGCCCCCGCCCCGGCCGCCACGATGGCCGCCATAGTGGACACGTTGATGGTGCCCGCCCGGTCGCCGCCGGTGCCGCACGTGTCCACGACCGGCCCGGGCGTTTCGACCCTCGGGGCCAGCTCGAGCATCGCCGCGGCCAGCCCGCCCACCTCGGCCGGGGTCTCCCCTTTCGACCGAAGGGCCACCACGAAGGCCGCGATCTGGGCCGGCGTGGCCTCTCCGCTCATGATCCGCCGCATGGCGTCGGTGGCGTCCTCGGCCGACAGGTCATCTCGAGCCAGCAGCCGGTTCAGCACGGCGGGCCAGAATTCGGTCATCGCCGAGAGCTCAGTGCAGTACCCACGCCAGCGCGGCCCCGATCAGCACCAGCCCGAACAGGAACATGAGGATGTCCCCTCGCTTCACCTTGCCGGGTTGCATCGGGTTGAATCCCATCTCGAACCCCTCAGCCCGAAAGCCGGTAGTACTCGCGGAACTTGTCCTCGGAGAGCCAGTACACGTGCTGGCGAACGGTCGAGGCGAACGTCCTGGCCTCGGTTTCGGTCCGGCACGCCCGCCGCCACACCTCGGCGCCCTCCGGATCCGCGATGACCACGTCCCAGCCCTGGTCGCCTTCGGCCTCTCGGACCGTGTACCGGTTCACGGCGGCAGGCTCCGCGCTCACCGGCGCTCCCTCCGATTGATCTCGGCGAGCTGTTCGTGGAGCGGGCCGATCAGGGTCTCGTCCCGGATGACGAAGGCCGGCCGCATGCCGGCGATCTTCTCCAGGGCGTTCTCCAGGGTGCTGCCGGCCTCCTCCGCGGTGCCCAGGGCCTCGGCCAGCACGGCCGTGTAGTCCTTGTTGAAGGCCTTGCCGTCCCACGGGCAGTGCCCCTGCGACGCCAGGATCTGCTGCACCAGGATCTCCCGGCCGCACACGTCGTGGACGACCTTGATCTTCACACGGCCTCCTTCCGAGGGGGCCCGGCCACGAACCCGGCCACGCTGTCTGCCAGCTCGAAGGGGTTGACCGGCTTGGTGAACCAGGCGTCCGCGCCGGACCACCGGGCCAGCCACTGGTCCTGCGACCGCTCCAGCAGCACCACGATCCTGCCCTCGAACGGCGGCTGGGACCCGGTGAGCTCCTTCGCGAGGGCGAACGCCCCCGCCCGGGACGTGATCTCGTCGGCCACCACCACGTCGGGCCGGTCCCGCCAGGCCCTGGCCATGCCCGACACGCCGTCGGCGGCCTCGATGAACTCCACGTCCTGACCCGGTCCGAGCGACCGCTTGACGCTCCGAACGGCCAGCGCCATCGCCTCTCGAACCATCGGATCGGCCGAAACGAGCAGAACTCTCACGCCGGGCAGATTGTACCGGTACGCTACCGACGGCCGGCCCGCGCCATGTCAGAGAGGTCCGGCTGCACGCATGAACGGCTCGGGGAAGGAGGGACCATGAAGTCGATCGGGCAGCAGTCGCTCGCTGAGGTGGTGGGCACGTTCGCCCTGGTCTTCATCGGGGCCGGTTCGGTCGTCCTCGCCCAGCTCGTGGGTCCCGCCGGCATCATCGGGGTGGCTCTGGCCCATGGCCTCGTGCTGGCGGTCATGATCTCGAACCTGGGGCACATCTCCGGGGGACACTTCAACCCGGCGGTCACCATCAGCGTGTGGGTGGTCGGCAAGATCGAGAGCGCTCGAGCCGTAGCCTACGTGCTCTCCCAGCTCGTGGGGGCGGCCATCGGGGCGCTCCTCCTGCGGTTGGCCCTCCCAGCGGTGGCGTGGAAGGCGGACTCGCTTGGGGCGACCCTGATCAACCACAACATCGGGATCACCGCGGGCAAGGCGGTGCTCATCGAGGCCATCCTCACGTTCTTCCTGGTGTTCACCGTGTTCGCCACCGCGGTGGACGACCGGGGGGTGTTCGGATCGGTGGCAGGGCTGACCATCGGGTTGGTCCTCACGTTCGACATCCTGGTGGGGGGCCAGCTCACCGGGGCGAGCATGAATCCCGCCCGGTCGTTCGGCCCGGCCCTGGTGGCCGTGAAGTGGACCGATTTCTGGGTCTACCTGGTCGGCCCCATCGCGGGGGGCGTCATCGCGGCGGCGCTGTACTGGTTCGGGTTCCTCCGGGACCGCGAGGTCAGCGCCCCCCGAACCGAGACCCCCATCGGCGGCGGGCCCGGAGCGGATCTGCCACGGGGAGAGGAGGGCCCGGCCCCGGAAGGGGCCTGAGGAGGAAGCCCTCGGAGCCCGAACCGGAGGCCGGCGCTCGGCGCTTCGATCAGATCAGAACTTCGGCTTGGCCGACGGACCCCGCCACGGCCACCCGAAGGTGTGCTGCCAGCAGTTCGGGCCGGGGTTGTACAGAGAGAGCTTCACGCCGCACACCGGGCAGTGCTGCGGACCCGCGCGGGCCGACGGAACATCGGACTCGTCGCCCGCCATCGGTGAAGGGCCGTCCCTCCTCTCCGCGTCCATGGCCGGTCAGCTTACGTCCCAGGTGTCCCCCGAGTGAAGCAGTTTGGCCAGGTCGCCCTGGCCGAGCTTCTCGGTGGCCCGTGCGATCTGCTGCTCCATGAGCTCGCCGTAGAAGGGCCGGCGGAACGCCCGGAACACGCCGATCGCGGTGGGCTCGGTCGGGCCCCGCGACAGGTGGGCCAGGGCGAACGCCGCGGCCGGGTTGTCGGAACGCGAGTCGTGGACGTACACCAGCTCGGGCGGCACGTCGGCCGTCTCCCCGATCCGAAGGGTTCCGTCGAATTCGACGTACACGCAGCGCTCCCCGGCCGGACCGAACGTCACCGGCTGGCCGTCCTGGAGCCGGATCTGGTTGAGCGCTTTCGTCTCCTTGCCGGTGAGCGAGATGAAGGCCTCGTCGTTGAACACGTTGCAGTTCTGGTAGATCTCGATGAACGCCGCCCCATGGTGCTGGGCGGCCCGCCGAAGCACCTCGGTGAAGTGGCCCCGGTCGACGTCCACGGTCCGGGCCACGAACGACGCCTCGGCTCCCAGGGCCAGGGCCACCGGGTTGAACGGGTGGTCGAGCGACCCGAACGGCGTGGACTTGGTGACCTTGCCCTCCTCGCTGGTGGGCGAGTACTGCCCCTTGGTCAGGCCGTAGATCTGGTTGTTGAACATCAGGATCTTCACGTTGATGTTCTTCCGCAGGGCGTGGATCAGGTGGTTCCCCCCGATCGACAGGGCGTCGCCGTCGCCGGTGATCACCCACACGCTGAGGTCGGGCCGGGCCGTGGCCAGGCCGGTGGCGATGGCCGGGGCCCGGCCGTGGATGCCGTGGATGCCGTAGGTGTCAACGTAGTAGGTGAACCGTCCCGAGCAGCCGATGCCGCTGACGAACACCGTCTGGTGGGGCGGGACCCCCATCTCGGGGAGGAAGCCCTGGACGGTGGAGAGGATGGCGTAGTCCCCGCACCCCGGACACCACCGGACCTCCTGGTCCGAGGCGAAGTCCTTCTTCGTGAGCGTGTCCACGCTGCTGGCCCCGCCCGCCCCGTTGCCCCCCATCGTGCCGTTCGCCCCGGCGGTCATCCGCCCAACTCCTTCTCGATCCGCTCTTCGATCTCGTGGGCCAGGATGGGCTGGCCCTGGACCTTCGTGTAGCTGGTCACGTCCAGGAGGAACCTCGCCCGCAGGATCATGGCCAACTGGCCCAGGTTCATCTCCGGCAGGAGCACCTTGGGGTACCGCCGCAGGACCTCCTCGGTGTTGGCCGGCAGCGGGTTGAGGTGGACGATGTGGGCCCGGGCCACCTTGCGCCCGGCCAGCCGGACCCGTCGAACCCCGCCCAGGATCGCCCCGTAGCTCGAACCCCACCCGATCACCAGGAGCTCGGCGTCCCCATCCGGGTCGTCCACCTCCAGGGGCGGGATGTCCTCGGCGATGCGGTCGACCTTCGCCTGGCGGAGGTTGGTCATGCGTTCGTGGTTGACCGGGTCGTAGGAGATGTTCCCGGTGACGTCCTCCTTCTCCAGGCCGCCCACCCGGTGCCTGAGGCCGGGCGTTCCGGGGATCGCCCACGGCCGGGCCAGGCTCTCGTCCCGCAGGTACGGCATGAACCCGTCGTCGTGGTTCGGCTGCGTGGCGAACCTCGGCTCGATCACGGGCAGGCCGTCCACGTCGGGAAGGCGCCACGGCTCGGACGAGTTGGTGAGGAAGGTGTCCGACAGCAGGATCACCGGGGTGCGGAACTTCACGGCGATCCGGCTGGCCTCCAGGGCCGTGTGGAAGCAATCGGCCGGGGTGAACGAGGCCACGATGGGCAGGGGCGACTCGCCGTGGCGGCCGAACATCGCCGCCAGGAGGTCGGCCGCCTCCGTCTTCGTGGGCATCCCGGTCGACGGCCCGGCCCGCTGCACGTCCACGATGACCATGGGGAGCTCGAGCATCACCGCCAGGCCGATCGTCTCCTGCTTGAGGTCCAGCCCGGGCCCGCTGGTGCCCGTGACCCCGAGATGCCCGCCGAAGGATGCTCCCAGGGCGGCCCCGGCCGCGGCGATCTCGTCCTCGGCCTGCAGCGTCCGCACGCCGAAGTTCTTGTGCCTGCTCAGCTCGTGGAGCAGCTCCGAGGCCGGGGTGATCGGGTAGGACGCGTAGAAGATGGGAAGCCCGCTTCGAACGCTCGCCGCCACCAGCCCCCACGCGAGGGCGGTGGAGCCGCTGATGTTCCGGTAGGTGCCGGGCTCCGCGGGGGCCGGCTTGACCTCGTAGGTGTGGGCGAACAGTTCGGTGGTCTCCCCGAAGTTGTAGCCGGCCTTGAACGCGGCCACGTTCGCCTCGAGGATCTTCGGCTTGGAGGCGAACTTCCTCTCGATCCAGTCCGTGGTGACCTCGGTGGGCCGCCCGTACATCCACGACAGCAGCCCCAGGGCGAAGAAGTTCTTGGACCGTTCGGCTTCCTTCTTCGTGATGTCGATGCTGTCCGTGGCCCGCAGGGTGATCGAGGTCATCGGCACCCGGTAGATCTGGTAGCCGTCGAGGGACCCGTCCGCCAGCGGATCGGAGGCGTAGCCAGCCTTCTCCAGGTTCCGGTCGATGAAGGCGTCCTCGTTGACGATGAGCATCCCGCCCTTCTCCAAGTCGCGGATGTTCGCCTTCAGCGCCGCGGGATTCATCGCCACCAGCACGTTCGGCCGGTCGCCCGGGGTGGCGATGTCCCGGGCGGCGAAGTGGATCTGGAAGGCCGAGACCCCGGCCAGGGTGCCGGCGGGAGCGCGGATCTCCGCGGGGAAGTCCGGCAGCGTGGCCAGGTCGTTGCCGAGCACAGCGGTGGCGTTGGTGAAGCGGTCGCCGGTCAACTGCATGCCATCGCCGGAGTCCCCGGCGAACCTGACGACGACGCGTTCCCTCTCCAGGACGGTCTTGGTTACTGCCATGTGGCTCCTCGAACCCGTTGTTGTGCTCTTACTGTACTCCCTGGGCCGGTCATCTCAGCCCGAACGTCCGGCCGCACGGTCAGGAGAGAACCTCGGGGCGAAACCGGGCGGTCAGCCTCCTGCTGGGAGCGTCAGTGGAACGAGTGCCCGCAGGCGCAGCTTCCCTGGGCCATGGGGTTGTCGATGGTGAACCCGGAGGCCTCCAGGGTGTCCAGGAAGTCGATGGTGGCCTGGTCGAGGTAGGGCACGCTCATCCGGTCGATCACCACCCGAACCCCGTGGTGCTCGGCGGTGGTGTCCTTCTCCGAGACCTCGTCGTCCAGGTACATCGCGTAGCGAAGTCCCGAACATCCGCCCGGCTGGACGGCCACGCGCAGGGCGATGTCCTGGCGGCCCTCCTGGTCCAGCAGTTCCTTGACCTTGCCTGCGGCGGCTTCGGTGAGCGAGAGCATCTCCACTCCTGGATCGGCGAATTCCGACCGCGTCATTATACCCGGCCCACGATTCACCCAGCCCTCCGGGCCTCGATCCGAGGGGTCGTTTCGTAGACTGCGGTCGATGTGTGCCTCCCCCCCGGCCCGGGCCGCTGCCGCCATCTCCGTGCTCGTCCTCCTCGCCTCGTGCACCAGCTCGTCGAAGCCGTCGCACCGGCTCACCCCTTCGGCCCCGGCGACGGGCACGGTCGCCTCCGGCGCTCCCGAGCCCCGACCGAACATCGTGATCCTGCTCTCGGACGACCAGGCGTTCCGGATCTTCGACCGGGACCTCATGCCCAACGTCTTCTCCCAGCTCGTGGACCAGGGCGTCGACTTCACCCGGGCCTACGTGAACGTCTCGCAGTGCTGCCCCTCCCGGAGTTCGATCCTCACCGGCCTGTACTCCCACGACTCCGGGGTGGACTCGAACACCTTCCACCTCGATGGCCAGAACCCCATCCGGCCCACCTTCCCCGCCGCGCTCCAGGTGGCCGGCTACCGAACCGGCCTATTCGGCAAGTACCTGAACAGCGAGACCTGCGATCCCCAGCCCGGGTGGTCGAAGTGGGTGTGCACCGACGCAGGGACCGAGGTCAATCCGCCCCTGAACATCGACGGGAAGACCTCCACCGGACAGGGCTACACGGCGGACATCCTGGCCCGAAAGGCCGTGAGCTTCATCGAGGACAGGCACTCCCCCAACAAGCCGTTCCTCCTCTACTACGCGCCGAAGGACCCCCATCTTCCCGCCGACGACCCTCGTGACACCCGGGCCGTCCCCGACTACAAGCCGCCATCCTGGAACGCGCTCCCCGACCCCGGGTCCAGGCCGAAGTGGGCTCGGCTGCCCCCCCTGAACGCGACGGACCAGCAGGTCGCCGAGCGGTGGCACCGCAACATGACCCGGCAGATCCCCCCCCTCGACCATGCCATGGGCTCCATCCTGGACGCCATCGAGCCGGTGGCTCGGGACACGCTGGTGATCTTCCTTTCGGACAACGGCTTCATGTACGGCGAGCACCGGCTGACATCGAAGAACCAGCCCTACGAGGAGTCGGTCCGGGTTCCCATGGTCGTCCGGTACCCGCGGGTGCTGGCGCCCTCGAAGCCCTTCGTCTCCGACGCCCTGGTGTCGAACGTCGACATCGCGCCCACGGTCATGAACGCGGTGGGGATCCCGTGGGAGGCGGATGGGACCTCGCTGCTCCCCCTCCTCTCGGGGCGGGCCTCCAGGGTTCGGGACGGGCTGCTGTTCGAGTGGTGCCAGGCGGACAACCCCCACGACTCCTGCCAGGCCGAGGCCCGTGCGGAGGAGTTGAACGCGTTCCTGCTGCCCCACTACTGGGGGATCGAGACGGAACGGTACGTCTATGTCGAGTATGCCACCGGGGAGTCCGAGCTCTACGACCTGAAGAAGGACCCCTACGAGATGACGAACCTGGCCGCCACCGCGTCGGCGGCCCCGCTGAAGTCGAGACTGGCCGGGCAACTGGCGGCGCTGCGCGCTCCCCCGCCGGAGCCGGGGACGACCATCGCCACCGGCCCGTCCGGCTCGGTGAGCGTCTCGGCCGTGACGTTCGAGTTCTTCTCCCAGGCCCGAACGACGACGTTTCGGTGCAAGCTCGAAGGCCCGGGCCAGGCCGGCTCCTGGTCGGCCTGCAACTCTGGCACGCAGGGTTACTCAGGGCTGGGAGCCGGTACCTATTCGTTCACCGTCCAGGCCACCGATGCCGCGGGTCGCCTCGACCCCACGCCGGCCGTTCGCCCGTTCACGATCGCCCCGTGAAGAGCGCCGTCATCGGGACTTGAAGTCCGCGGTCGCTCCGCCCGACGCCTCCAGGAGCTCCCGGGGGGTGGTCGCAAACACCGTGTCGGGCGTGCCGGCCGCGGCCCACACCTCCTGGTGACTCAGGAGGTCCCGGTCCACCAGCACCCGGAGCGGCCGAGGATGGCCGAAGGGAGGCGTGCCCCCGATGGCGTAGCCGGTGGCCTCCCGCACCTCTTCCGCGGTGGCCCGGCGGACGCTGGCGGCATGGAGCTCCCCGGCCAGCCGGGACGGGTCGGCCCGGTTCGCCCCCGAGGTGAGGGCCAGGAAGGGTTCACCGTCGGCCACGAACACGAGCGACTTCACGATCTGGCCGATGTGGCAGCCCACCGCCCGGGCCGCCTCCTCCGCGGTCCCGGTGCCCTCGGGAAAGCGCCGGATGTCCAGGCTCAGCCCGAGATCGCGGGCCGCGGCCTCGAAGCGCTCATCGCTCCGGGGCACCGAGCCTCTCCTCGATCCGCGCGGCCACCTCCGCGGCCAGCTCCTCCAGCAGCGGCCGGGCCCGTTCCATCGCCGCTTGCGCCCCGAAGCGTTCGGCCAGCGAGGCCACCTCCACGCCGGGCAGGTCGACCTCGGCCCGTCCGCACAGCACCACGGCTGGGACCCCGGCCTCCGCGGCGGCTCGAAGCACCCCCGCCGGCACCTTCCCGTGCAGGGACTGCCGGTCGAACGCCCCCTCTCCCGTCACCGCCGCGTCGGCCCGCTCGAGCCGCCCGCGCAGCCCCACCGCGTCCATCACCACGTCCACGCCCGGTCGGAGGTGCGCCCCCAGGAACGCCACCAGCCCGGCGCCGAGCCCGCCCGCGGCCCCGGCGCCCGGGATCGAGCGCACGTCGACGGCCAGGTCCCGGTGGACCACTGCGGCGAAGTGGCCCAGGGCCCGGTCCAGTTGGGCCACCGCCTCCGGCGAGGCCCCCTTCTGCGGGCCGTACACGGCCGACGCTCCGTTCGCACCCGTCAGCGGGTTGTCCACGTCGCACGCCACCACGAACCGGACGTTCCCGACGGCGGGGTCCAACCCGGTGGCGTCGATCCGGGCCAGCTCCAGCAGCGCCTCACCTCCCGGCCGGAGGTCCCGGCCCCGCTCGTCGAGGAGCCGGATGCCGAGCGCCTGGGCCATGCCCGCACCGGCGTCGTTCGTCGCGCTCCCGCCGATGCAGACCAGGATGCGGGGCACCCCTCGCCGGGCCGCCGCCAGGATCAGTTCGCCCGTCCCGTGAGTGGTGGCCCGGACGGGGTTCCGTCTGTCCTCCGAGATCAGGCCGAGGCCGGAGGCCCTGGCCATCTCGACCACCCCCAGCGGACCATAGGGGGACCGAACGATCGCGTACTCGGCTCTGACCGAGTCGCCCAGGGGGCCCGCGACCCGTTCGGCGAAGCGTTCGCCGCCCAGGGCCGCCACCAGCGCGTCGAGCGTCCCCTCGCCACCGTCGGCCATCGGCGAGAGGTCCACCTCCGCGCCGGGGACCGCGCGGCGCCATCCCGCCATGATGGCCTCGGCGGCCTGCTCGGCGGTGAGGGTGCCCTTGAACTTGTCCGGCGCCACGAGGACCCGCATGGACCGCAGGGTACAATCCACGCCCGATGCGCGAGGCCGCCCCATGACGCTCGAACGCCGGTGGCTCCTCGGGACCGCCAGGGCCGAACGGGAGGCCCTGGGGCGGACCATCCAGTACACGCCGCCGGAGATCTGGGAGGCCGACAGCGTCTCCGTGGGCTGGCGGAACCGCGACATCATCGCTCACCTGGCGGCCTCGGACGTGGCCGCCGCCGCGGTTCTGGGCGGGGAGGTCCCGGCCGAGATCGAGGAGTTCGTCAAGGCCCAGGGGCAGACGCCGGGTGAGGGTGGCGCCGGACCGATCAGCATCGATTCGTTCAATCAGAGGACCGTGGAGCGCCGGGCCAACGAGCCGTTCCGGACCGTGGTGACCGAATGGGGCCGGGCCGCCGACCTCCTGCTGGCACGCGCCGCGCGGATCCCGCCGGAGGAGTGGCCCGAACGCCGCGTC
>Ga0137378_10001668_pt1 | contig 18804 bp, 11 predicted proteins | sample SagtaG_21_FD_104813 | JGI IMG/M metagenome (GOLD analysis project Ga0137378, IMG submission 104813) | Vadose zone soil microbial communities from Sagehorn Ranch, Mendocino, California, USA - Sage2_L_60_16 metaG | ecosystem: Environmental > Terrestrial > Soil > Vadose zone | place: USA... | reverse complement strand
TGGCGAGATCGATCAACTCGTCGTCGGGAATGCTGCTCCACAGGAAGAAGGACAGTCTGGAGGCTAGCGCGAGATCGCTAACGCGGTAGCTCTTGCCCACGGCCAGGCCCGCAGGCTCTCGTTCCCCACGGTACACAAATTCCGGGTCCGCGAGTATGCGCTGCAGCGCCGCTTCGATGCCATCATCGAAGGTCCCTTCTTCGTTCCGCCCTGCCAGATAAAATTCCGTCAACGCCTCCAGGTCCGCGGCCGTCGCCGGGCGGCGGAACGCATGCTTCACGAGCGTCGAAATGATCGTGCGGGCGCACGCTCCTTCGTCGCGAGGGCTGGCCGGGCGGCACACGAAAATCTTGCGGCGGCTGGCCGTGTCGCTTGCGCCCTGGGCACCGTGGGGACCTTCAATCACGACCTGGCCGACGTGTGGAAAGAACAAAAATCCAGGGATCTCGCCAGGCGTGTTCATGGTTCGCAGAAACGGTTTGTTCAGCTCGCTGCCTGGGACGTCATTGGTCGCGAGGAACGTCACACCGACCGTGTGCAGGCCCGCCTTGATTGCGATGTGAGGAGTCTCGCCGCCGAGCTTATTTCGGGTCGCGATTTCCCGGTCCCAATCGAATAGCTTCACGCGCTCGCCGTCGACCGTGACCTCGAGTTGCTCACCCTTGATCCCGCCCAACACCGCATTGAAGTAACCCGCGACGCCCCTGACCTTGAAGACATACTCGCCGTCGGCCGGGAATTGATATTTTATCAGGATGCCGCCCCGGGTTCCGAAGGGCAGCCCCTCGATGTGGTAGTTCTGCGCGGTGTCCGCTGGCACGTCGAACACGGCCTGCGTCGGAGCCGTCACATCGCCAATCGCCAGACGGCTGATCTTTCCCGCAGCCGCCAGGTACGCCTCCATCAGTGCAGGCGACATCGTCAGCGTCCCCGCGATGTTGTCGAAACCGTGGGTCGAATCGTCGGCCGGCAGGAACTTTGTGGCATCCACTTCGAGCCCGAGCAGGTCGCGAATCGCATTCGCGTATTCGGTGCGGTTCAGGCGGTGGAGACCTGGCGGAGGCAGATTGGTAACCGCACTGCGATCGAGTTCATTCTCCATCCAGCGGATCAGCGACTCGCGGACCGCCGGATCCGGCCGCGGCATTCCCGTCGGCGGCATCATGCCCGCCCGAAGTTTCCGGACGACTCTTTCCCCGATTTCCGCATGGTCTCCGAGGTGTGCGAGGTCCAGTTGGTCCAGCAGCAGGTTGGCCGTCTTGAGCTTCGCATTGTGGCAGATCACGCAATACTGGTCGACGACTGCACGTTGCGTAGCGACGTCTGGGGCGGGCGGCGTCGTTTGTGGACGGGTCACGACCGGGTTCTTCGAGGCCGGCTTCGGCGCCTGCGTGGTCTGGCCCGACTGGCCGGAGACCCGGGGCACCGACATGACCATTACCCAAACGATTGCGAGAACTCTCGTGTTCACGAATCACCTCCGTCGCTCGCGGGTGGTGGCTCAATCACTCAGGCAAAACGGCAAGGCCCGCCGGACGCAAACCCTCACCCTGGCGACACGTTTATGAGCCGAACGTGACTCCTGATTTCCGGACGCTATCCGGGACGGGTCAATCATGTCAAGGATTCTTTGATCCTTCGATCCCTAAGCGCGATGACCTCTCCGCCAAAATACAAAAGTTCATTGCACCCGGGTATCGCTTACCGATCAGCCCTTCTTTTTCCGACGAGGTTAATTTGTATTTGAAGGATACAAATTGCTTGTTGAGATCGACAGGAGTGCGCGACATTCCCGTCACGCACGCATCAACGCGGCTTTGCACAAAAAGTCGGACGCTGCGCGTCTGTTCTCAATATGAAAATCAGCAATCGCCGATACGCAACCGCCAACAAAGATGTGCAATCAACCATCACCGATGATCACAAATGAGGCTACCGTTAAGCTCCTAAATAAAAGGATTGCTCCCGGGAATTGCACATCTTCGTTGGCGGTTCCGTATGGGCGAATGCTGATTTGGCGATGTTTGGCTGGCTTTTTTGCAAAGCCCATCAACGCAGAAAAACGATGCCGCATCTTTAATTGTTGACAATATATGACTAAGATTTTATGATAAATCTAGACTCAATAGCTATTCCAATGAATTGACGCTTAAACCCTAATTTCCAAGATTTTCTAAAGTGAGGAGTTGCGTTATGACAATTTTGACACGTCGTGAATATTCCACCCTGCAAGACCGCGTGAACCGTATTTTTCGTGAGTCGTACAGCCCCGAAGGCCCGGACGAGGCGTTGACGACCGCCAATTTTGCACCGGCCGTGGATGTCTACGAAGACGAACACAACATTACCCTGAAGCTTGAAGTGCCGGGTATCGACGAAAAGGACATTGATGTCAGCATCGTAAACAACACGCTCACCGTCTGCGGCGAGCGTAGGTTCGAGAAGGAAGAAAAAGAGGAGAATTTCCAGCGAATCGAGCGACAATACGGAAGCTTCACCCGTTCGTTCACACTGCCCAACTCGGTGGATCCGGAGCAAGTAAGCGCCCACTATAACAAGGGCGTGCTGAAGGTCCGCCTCGCGAAGAAGGCGGAAGCCAAACCCAAGCAGATCAAGGTGAACGTCGACGTGGAGAAGACCCTGGAAGCCAAAGGCACCAGCAAGTTGGCGGTTGCTAGTGGCCAGTGAAAGCCAAAAGGGAGGCGCGGCTGCAATCGGCGCCGTCTCCCCTTTAGCGAGCCGGTGACAATCGTTTCGTCCGCTTTAAACCCCCATGGATGTGCCACGACGAGAAATGCACCGGGCCGGCCCGACGATTTGAGCAATGGCCGCCGTTAGGGCACACCTTTCGTTCTACCGAACGCAACGCGCAGAAAAAACTACATTTCGCGCCGTCGTAGGCGACGGCGCGGAGTCGCCATCCCAGGGAAGCGATTGGACCTGCGACCATCAAACGGAGGTGCACTGCCCCCATATACGCTTCCTTGGCCGGACGCTAAAGCACTCTACAACTTCATCGACCGTTTCCGCACCGTCACTCAGCGCTCAGTCAGGGTGTTCTTTTTCGAACTAAGAGCCTCTCCTCAGGCCGCCGACGGCAAGGCCGTGCTGCCAGCCTTACGGATGAATTCCAAATTCGGGACGTAAATATTGTGGACCGGGTAGAACTGCACCTTCGGTTGACTGGAAATGCCCGCCTTCTGCACCGCCGCGGCGAGCCGGTCTTTTTGAAACTTCTCAAAGGCCTGCTGCGACTCCCAGACGTCCAGCACGTGGAGCGTGCCTGCCGTGAAACCGGCGACGTGAAAGATGCCACCGGCTGGCGGGTTTTTGTCAAGATCCAGGGTACGCATCACCTGGTTGTACTGGTCCTGCTTAACGCTTGCCCATTCCATCAATACCACGGTTGACATATCGGCCTCCTTTATCACTGAGAATTGTGCAGTCAGAAGTGAAAAGTTGCGGGTCCCGACGACCCAACACGTATCAGGGTCCTGCTCACAAAATTGTAGCGGTTATCATTGAACAAATCTTGCGGAAATTTCGTAGACTGATCGCGACTCGATCCTGATGAAGTCGGGGCCATGCGACCAACGCTTACCGCTGTCCTGATCATCCTTTGTGCAGCGATTGTTCTCCATGCCGAGGAGCGTCCAACGTTCCACATCGCGCGAGCGACAGACCCGCCGAAGGTTGATGGCATTTTGAACGATGAGGCCTGGAAGCGGGAGCCGCTGCCACTCGGTGAGTGGGTTTCGTACAACCCGCTTCGCGGCGGCCACGCGGATCAGCGCACTGAAGTGCGTATCGCCTATGATGACCGCAACATCTATTTCGCGTTCCACTGTTTTGATGCCGAACCTGCCAAGATTCGCACGACGATCAGCCGTCGCGATACTGCGTTTAACGATGACTGGATTGCCATGAGCCTGGACTCGGCCGGTACCGGACAGACGGCGTACCACCTGTTCGTCAACCCAAGCGGCGTTCAGATGGATGCGCTGAATACATCGGCATCCGGCGAACAGTTCGAGGCGGACCTGTTGTGGGACAGCGTAGGAAGAGTGACCGATGATGGCTATGTCGTCGAGATCCGTCTGCCTCTGCAGACCATTCGCTTTTCCGGAGGCGATCATGTCCGGATGGGAATCCTCTTTTTTCGAAAAATCAGCCGGACTGGCGTTTCATATTCCTGGCCCGAAATCCCGCCGGGTGAATGGGTATTCGAAAATCACGCGCACCTCATATTCGACAACCTGAAGCAGCCGCAGCTGATCGAAGTGCTGCCCAGCATCACATACGGGATCAGCCAGACGCGCGCGTCTCCGGACCGGTGGAATCCTGTGGTTAACAAGGCCGACGTTGGAGTGAGCGCGAAGTACGGAATCACATCAAACATCACTCTCGATGCGACGATCAATCCCGACTTCAGCCAGGTGGAAAGCGACGCATTCCAGGTTCAGGTAAACCAGCGCTTTCCCATTTTCTATTCCGAGAAGCGTCCTTTTTTTATGGAAGGAATGGGGCTGTTCAACATTGCCGGGACCGGCGGAGACGGCAACATGCGGACCGCCGTTCACACTCGCAGGATCATCAATCCCTTCTGGGGCACCAAGCTCACCGGAACTGCAGGCAAGATGACGTTCGGATTGCTCAATGCATCGGACCAGACGCCGGAAGATATCGGAAATCGGGGAGACATGATCGGCGGAAGAGACAAACTCTTCACGATCAGCAGGGCAACATATTCGCTTGGCAAGTCGGACTACGCCGGCGTCATCGTGGCAGATACGGAACACGCCGGACGCCACAACCGCGTCGAAGGCGGTGACGTGTCGATCAAGTTCTCACCGCCTCAACAGCTTTCTGCAACGTTCCTCGCTTCACAGACCGGCCTCGCTTCGGCCGGCAACACTCATGCCATCGGCTCGCAATTGTCCTACAGCTACAACACCCGCAGATTCGGATGGGCCAACCAGGTAGAGCACTACGGCCGCGACTTCCAGATGGATACGGCGTTCTACAATCGCACGGGCTTCACGTCGGGATGGTCCTTTGGCGAGATTAATTTCTATCCGAAGGAAGGCCGCGACTTCTGGTTGAAGCGCGTTCATCCGTTTTATTGGACCAAACGGGGTCACGACCAGATGCAGAACGGAAGCGAAGACCTTCTAAATCTCGGCATTCGATTCCATTTCACACGGCAGGGTTTCTTGAACATGAATTCCAGCCGCGGGCACGAAGCCTGGATCGGCCGCCGATTCAGGATCGGAGCCGTCATCAACCTGTCTGGCTCGACCCAGATCTTCCGCTGGTTGAGTATCAATGGAAGCTTCATCAGCTCCCGCGACATCTACTACGACGCTGTGAATCCGTTCCTGGGAAAATCCACATCCCCAGGCTTCGGCTTCACGCTTCAACCTAACCTGCACTTTCAGCAGAACCTGAATTACAGCAGAGTTGGCTTCGATCGGGAATCCAGTGGGGAGCGGATATACACAGTACAGATCGTGAACACGCAGACCACGTATCAGTTCGACAAGCACTTCCGCTTGCGTCTTCTCGAACAATTCGACAGCTCACAGCACCGCCTCTTGACTGACTTCCTCGCAATGTACGAAGTCGTACCTGGCACCGTTTTCCACGCGGGCTATGGATCATTGTACGAGAAGCAGACACCGCAGCCCGGCTCCCTCGTGCCGAATACCTTGGGCGGTGGCTATATGACGGTCAGCCGCGGCCTCTTCTTCAAGGCTTCTTACCTGCACCGGTTTTGAATTTCGGATCGAGAATGCGTTTAGCGATCGGTCCATGAGCAGACGCGACAAGGTCAGATCTCCTGATGTCGCCTGGGAATTCCCGCTCGTCAAAGAAAACAGAATGAGCCGAACGCGGGCTAAAGCCCGCGACTACATGCTTGCCTGCTCGTTTTCTCAAGCTTGTAGTTGTGGGCTGTAGCCCGCGTTCGGCTCTCGAGTCCGCCGGTTAAAGAAAAGCTTCACGTCCTCATTTTCCTCCGCCGTATTCTGGATTTGTTATTCCCTACCGGAGGAAAGATGAAACCTGAAGATTGCATCCTATTCAGTGGAGCCGCTAACGGAGCGGAGTCCGCTTTTGGAGAGGCTGCCGAGCGTCACGGCATCGAGGAGGTGAACTTCACATTTGAAGGGCACAACGACTCGAGAACGAGAGGTATTCGCGTGCTGACATCGGCGGAGTTGAAGCAGGGCGATGTGAGCCTCACATATGTAGGCCGGCTGATGAACCGCACATTTTCTGATACTCCGTTATTCCGCAAGATTCTTCAGAGCATCTGGCACCAGGTAAACAATGGTCAGGAAGTGTACGTCGTGGGTCAGATCCTGAAGGACGGCACCGTCAAGGGCGGAACGGGTTGGGGAGCGGAGTTCGCAAAGCTTTGTAACAAGCCACTGTTCGTGTTCGATCAGGAGGGGGATCGATGGTACCGCTGGACAGGTGTGGCCTGGGATTCGGAGTCAGCTCCCACGATCCGGCACACCAAGATCGCAGGTACTGGCACTCGTTTTCTTAAACCAAATGGGATTAGGGCGATCAACGATCTATTCGACAGATCCTTTTCCTGATGAAAAGAGAGGACAAACTACTTCGCTTTTGTCTGACCACCCCGTCTGCGCCGCTTCGGTGGCCTTGAGGGCATTTTTTGATGGCGCAGCACCCCTCCTCGGTGAGCTTGCCATGTCCCACATCTTTTGCTGGACACGGGGGCATTGAAAACAACTGAAGGGGAAGCCGAAGTCCCCTCCTTGGACAAGGAGGGGTGGCTGCGCCCCTTAAGCAAATGCCGCGAAGCCTCCTTAGCGGGCGCAGACGGGGTGGTTGGTTCAAGCCACCGATTATCGGAAGTTGAACGAACCACCCCGGCCGCGCCTCCAAAAGGAACGGGACCATTTTACTTGATGGCACGGCCACCCCTCCTTTGCCAAGGAGGGGACTTCGCCTTTCCCTGCGGTTGTCCCAGACGCCCGTGTCCAGCGGACGACTTGTGGCTAATGATCAGCCTCGGAATCTGCTTCGCTGTCCCTGCGATTCATTCACACCTCCTGTCCCCTTTTTTCCCCGAATTCCTTGCGGACACCCGGAACACTCTGTACACTTGCGCAAAAATAAGCGGGACAAGGGGAGGAATGCATCATGCAACGGTGGGTATGTCTGCTCGTATTGTTTGTGGGGCTTGCCGGCACGTCTTATGGTCAGACCGTGGGAGCAAGCGTCCAGGGAACCATCAGCGATGCCACGGGTGCCGTATTGCCGGGAGCAAGCGTCAGTGTGAAGAATTCGGGAACCGGCGCGATCGTCGAGTTCGTGAGTGATGAGCGGGGACGGTATCTGGCGCCGCTGCTTCAGCCGGGTGAATATGAGATTCAAGTCTCCTTGCCTGGATTCCGGTCGGTATCCCGGCGGGGTATCGGGCTGGCAGTTGGTCAGAATGCGGTGGTGGACGTCAAACTGGATGTGGGGCAAGTCACTAACCAGGTCGAGGTCGTTGCCGACGCGAATCCAATCAACCTCACCTCGGCTGCGGTCAGCGGCCTCGTGAACGACAAGCAGATTCGCGATCTGCCATTGAACGGGCGGTCGTTTCAGCAACTCGCGCTTTTGCAAACGGGAGTCACGGCCGCATTAGCCGCTGGCAACGACGTTGTTGGCGGCCGCACTCCAAAAATTTCGATTAACGGCGCGCGGCCCGAGCAGAACAACTTTCTGCTCGACGGCACCGACATCAACAATGTGTATAACAAGACGCCAGGCTCTTCGGCCGGCGTACTGCTTGGTGTAGAAGCCGTGCTCGAATTCCAGGTTCTGACGAACTCGTATTCGGCGGAATTCGGGAGATCGGCCGGTGGTGTGATCAATGCCGTGACGCGATCCGGTGAGAATAGTCTTCACGGATCCGCCTTCGAATTCCTGCGTAATTCGGTCCTTGATGCGAAAGATTTCTTCGATCCGCACAACAGGCCTATCCCTCCTTTTAAGCGAAACCAGTTTGGGGCGACGTTGGGCGGACCGGTTCAACGCGACAAGACATTTTACTTCCTTGCTTATGAGGGGCTCATTGAACGGCTGGGCGTCAGCGGAGCGACATTCGTCCCTGACGCGAATGCCCGGCGCGGCATTATTGATGGGCGCACGGTCCCACTGCACTCGCAGATCGGACCTTACTTGGACTTGTTTCCGCTGCCGAACGGCCGAACTTTCTCCGGCGGCATCGGTGAATACCTGTTCTCGCGATCTCAGCCGACCGATGAACATTTCGTGCAGGGGCGAATCGACCACCATTTCTCAAACAAAGACACGTTCTTCACGCGCTACACCTTCGATGATGGCAAGGTCAATCGAATTCCACTGAGCAAAACCCCAATTGCTTATACGCAGGAGAGTACGCGCAATCAGTATGCGACTGCGGAATGGCGGCATACATTTTCGCCGACCTTCCTGCACGAGATCCGATTCGGCGTTAATCGTTCGACATCTCTAGCCGACAACGTGCGAACCATCAATATACCGCCATCGATGTCGTGGATTCCGGGTGAGAAGTTCGGCTATTTCACAATTAGCGGCGTCGTCACGGAAAACGGTGGTGACTACCGGCTTCCACGTTTTGATCGACTGAACAATATTTCGCTCGGCAACACGGCATTCCTTACGCGCGGCCGTCATGCCCTGCGTTTTGGTTTCGAGGGCCAGCGGATTCACTTCAACCAAAACACCACCAGCCAGCGCGGTGGCATCGTCACGTTCCCCAGCCTTGAGAGATTTCTTGGTGGGACACCCAGCACGGTGGAATTTGTGGTGCCGGGGTTGCTTGATCCGGTGCGTGGATATCGGCAGTGGTTGTTCGCGTTTTTTGCGCAAGATGATGTCCGCGTCAAGTCGAACCTGACGTTGAACCTTGGCTTGCGTTATGAGTTCATTACCGTTCCCACCGAAGTGAACGGCAAAATATCAAACTTGCGCAATGTGACCGATAGTAAAACGACGGTGGGTGATCCATGGCACAACAACCCATCGTTGAAAAATTTTGCGCCGAGAGTGGGACTGGTTTGGGATCCGTTCAAGACAGGAAAGACCTCAGTGCGCGCCGGTTTCGGGTTGTTCTTTGATGAGATCCTGCCGAAGTATTACTTCTTCTCGGGCAGCTTGAATCCGCCATTCACAACCAGAACGTCTCTCACGAATCCGCCGTTCCCGAACGTAGTAGCGAACTTTGATGTGAATACAGTTAAGCCGCAATTGCAGGTTGTGAGTTTTGATCTCAAGACACCGTACATCATGCAGTACAACCTTGGCATTCAGCGGCAACTGCCGTGGAACTGGGACGTCACGATCGGCTATGCCGGCTCACGCGGCAATCACTTGGTCCGTGTGGGCGATATTAATCTGGCACCATGGATCATCGTGGACGGTAAAAAGGTCTTCCAACCGCAATTGGGGAGGAGGAACCCCAACTTTGTCGGTGTGTGGCAGCGCGTGACCGACGCCCAGTCGTTCTACAATTCGCTTCAGGTGAGTGCGATCAAACGATTCTCGGGTGGCTTCCGCGCGCAGACATCGTACACGTTTTCACGATCCGTTGATGACGCGAGCGGAATCAACTCGCAAGACTTCGGTAATAACATTCAGTACGTGGCAGATTTTTATGACCGCACGTACGATCGCGGCCTGTCGGCTTTTCACATGAAGCACAACCTGACATTCAACTGGACATACGACCTTCCGTTCGCCAAGAACAGTCATGGCGTAGAGAGTGTTCTGTTCAAAGGATGGCAGTTGAACAACATCACAGCGGTGAGCAGCGGGCCACCCTTCACGGTTCAAATCTCCGGATATAACCGGTCGGGCAACCTCAATACGACGAACTTCTCGCTGAACGAGAGGCCTAATTTGAAACCGGGTGCGTCGAATAATCCAATCCTGGGTGGGCCAGATCGTTATTGGGACGTGAATGCATTCGAGTTGGGACCAGAAAATCAGCGAGGCAATCTGGGACGGAACACTCTCATTGGTCCGGGACTCGTGAACGTCGATTTCTCACTGGTGAAGTCGTTTGACGTCACTGAAGGGAAATCGCTGCAGTTCCGTGCGGAGGCTTTCAATGCGCTTAATCATCCGAACTTCGCCACGCCGTCCCTGCGTACGGCGTTTACCAGTGCCAATGGCGTGCCGTCGCCGACCGCTGGAGTCATCTCTTCAACGGTCACCCGGCCGCGGCAGATTCAGTTCGGGTTGAAGTTGACGTACTAGAATGCCGAGAGATCCCCTCCTGAGTTAGGAGAGCGGACGGCCAATTAATGAAGGTCGCACAATACAGTGACAGAGCCTGTTGAACGCGGGCTAAAGCCCGCGACTACATGTGTAACCCACGGTTGGTCCTTATGTAGTCGCGGGCTTTAGCCCGCGTTCTTTCCTGCGGACGAAGCACTCTCGCGCCCTCACCGAGTCGACGTGATCGCGGGGGCCAGCCCCATGCCTTTGAAAGCGTACTTGTAGTAGCGCTGCCCGTTGTTGACTTCCCCGAGGAAGAGGTTCCCTTTCGAGTCGGTCGCGAAGCTGTGGATGTGGAAGAACTCCCGCGCGTTGTGCCCCGCGTGCCCGCCAACCGACGAGACCATCTCCAGCATTTGCCGATTCAGCACGCGAATCGCCTTGTTGGAACCATCCACGATGTAGAGAAACTTCTGCTCCTTGTCGGGGGACGCGGCGAAGGCATGCACGGTCCCTTCGTTCTGGAGCGTGTTCCTCGAGAGGAACACTTCCTTGATGAAGGTCCCGTCCAGCCTGAACACTTGAAGCCGATTGTTCGAGCGATCGGCGACATAGACGAGATCGTCGTTTGTCACCAGCACGGCGTGAACCGGGTTGTTGAAGCCTTCGGGGGGCGGTCCCTGAACGAGCTGCGTCCGCGGCGGGAACTTCAGACTATCGTCGGGTTTCTTGCCGTACGCTCCCCAATGGCGCTTGTACGCGCCGGTGTTGGCATCAAAAACGATGACGCGGTGGTTGAAGTATCCGTCGGCCACGAACAGCTCATTGGTCTTCCGGTACAGGAATAGGCCGGCGGGACCCCCGAGGTTCTCGGTGTCATTGCTGCCCCGGTTCTTTCCCGCATGCCCGATCTGCATGAGGAACTTTCCCTTGTTGGTGAACTTCAGGATCTGGTTGTCCTCCTTCGCGTTTCCGCTCAGCCACACGTTATCTTTGTCATCGACGAAGATTCCGTGCTCCGAGGCCGGCCACTCGTAGCCCTGCCCGGCGCCGCCCCACGCCTGGAGGAATTTTCCGTTCGTGTCGAATTCCAACACGGCTGGCGCCGGAATGCAGCACTCGGCCTGTGGGGGGATGAGCGAGGCGGCTTTCTCCCCATCAGGGATTGTCGCCGGGCGGTGGAAGACCCACAGGTTGTCGTGGGAATCGACGGCGAGCCCGCCAACCTGCCCGGTTACCCATTTGTTCGGCAACGCTTGCGACCAGAGCGGATCCGGCTCGAACAGCGGCACCTGCGGCCGACTCGCCTGCGCGGCGGCATGCCGCTCCACGAGCGCTACAACGATCATGACAACGGCGGCGGCTCCTCCGAGCGCCCACACCTTGCGTCTCATAGGCCACTCCTTATTAACGTTACGTATTTCCGACCCTCATCCGGCCCTTCGGGCCACCTTCTCCCCAAGGGAGAAGGACACATCCAGGAGGTGTCCCTCTCCCTCTGGGAGAGGGTGCCGCGAAGCGGCGGGTGAGGGTCAATTGCTTCCCTGATGCTCGAAAGGCCCGTCCGGCGCTACGGCTGCCGCGTTCCCGTTCAGGTAGCGATCGAACCAGTACACTTGCCACTTCAAGCTCTCCACCAGATGCACGGGTTCCCCAGTGCGCGTCAGGTTGTGATTTTCTCTCGGGAAGAACACGATCTCGCTGGGCACACCGAAATGCTGCAAGGCGCGAAACCATTGCTCACCCTGTTCGATCGGCACACGGAAATCCATATCGGAATGCATAACAAGCGTGGGCGTCTTTACGTTTTTCACATACTTCAGCGGTGACGTGTCCCAGTAGGTTTCGAATCGCTCGAAGAGGTCGCCACCAAAATCCTCGGAGTGCCCATACGCAACGTCGCGCGTACCATCGTCGCTGGTGAAATTCGAAATGCTGCGTAGGGTGACGGCGGCTTTGAACCGAGGCGTGTGGCTGATGATCCAGTTCGTCATAAATCCGCCGTAGCTGCCGCCAGTGACACCAAGACGCTCGATATCGATCCACGGATTCTTTGCCAGCACCGCGTCCACGCCATTCATAATGTCCACATAGGCCTTGCCACTCCACTCCCTTTGCACGCCGCGATCGAACTTCTCTCCGTATCCAGTGGAGCCCCGTGGATTGGTGAAGAAAACGGCCCAGCCGCGGGCCGCATACACCTGAAACTCGTGGAGCCAGTCGAAACCATACATTCCGGCGGGACCGCCGTGGACGCTGAGCACCATCGGATATTTCTTGCCGTTGGCTTGCCAGCCGATGGGCTTCATTAGAAATCCATCAACGTCCCAGCCATCGGCGCCTTTGAAAGACACGCGCTCGACCTGAGCCAGTTGGAGGTCCTTGAAGAGTTCCGCATTAAGATGCGTGAGTTGATGCTCGTTCTGACCCCGGACATCGGCGACATAGAGGTCGTCCAGGTGCATCGGATCGTTGACCGCATACGCCAGGCGGCCGGTCTTATCGTCGATGTCGGCGAGACGGACCGTGCGCTCGCCGGTGGTCAGCTGGCTTGCGCGGCGTGTTTCGAGGTCCGCTCGAAAAAGATGACTGGTTCCCTTGATACCGGTTTCGAAATATAGAGCACGCCCGCCTTCAGCCCATCGAAGCGCCGTTGGGATCAGATCCAGACCTTCGACAGCCAGACGCGGCACACCTCCCTGGCTCGGCGCCAGCCAAATTTTGGGGTGCGCTCGCCGCTCCGGCGCGTTGAGGAACGCGATCGTTTTTCCGTCAGGAGACCATCGCGGTGAACCATCGGGCTCCTCTGAGCGGGATATCTTCGTGAGCGGGCCTCCGGCCGCATCGATCACCCAGATATCTTTGTTGCGGCCTTCGTCGAATTCCTTTCCAGTGCGATCGGAAACGAATGCGATCCTGGTGCCATCCGGCGACCACTGCGGGTCCGTGTCATTCCAGTCGTCGCCAGACGTGATTTGCTTTGTGGCGCCCGTGGCGATCTCCACAACCCATAAATGCGACCTCTTGTCATCAAACCAGCCGGTATCGTTGAACTTGTAATTGGCATGTTTGTAGTGCCGAACATCGCTGGGTGATTTAGCTTTATCACTCGGGCCGCTTCGACTGAGGCAGACGAATCGAGTGCCGTCGGGCGACCACGAAAAAACAGTGACGCCATTCGGAAGATTCGACACACGGCGAGGTTCGCCGCCGCTGAGCGGCAAAATCCAGATCTGAGTCTTGGGTATCTCGGCAGCAGTGTCTCCGGGCGCCGGCCTTGCTGACAGAAATGCGACGGATTTCCCGTCCGGGCTCCATCGCGGGCTGGTTGAAGATTGCACCGACGTCGTCAGCAGCGACGGCTCTCGCGATCCATCTGCCGGCACCGTCCAGATCGCGTTGTATCGCCGGTTCTGTTTCTGGTCAATTGTCCCGACCACAAACACGATCGTCGAGCCGTCAGGCGAAAATCGGACATCATTTAGTGATTTGAATGCGAAGTAATCCTCAGCCTTGATGCCTCGTGACTCTCCCGCCGCGGGCACGATAATCAAAGTCATGGCCGCGAGAATCACAACCATTGTTATGACCGCGCGATTAATCCGGATCGGCGCCTTCATCATGCGTTTTCCTTTCTTGCACAATGGGAATTACCGTCGAATGTTGATCGAACCCTGGGGTCAGGTCAATGATTTTGTCGTTCATCCACATGACCGATCCGGCGGACCCTGCCGATTCGCCCTAATCAGATCGGTCCCGCGGCATCGACGACCTGGAGTCATCCAGATTGGATCAGAGTCTGAAAAGCGGTCCTTCCTTATGCTTGGGTATGACTTTGCGATTCGCGCAGTCCACGAGGAGGTCCGTGGATTCGAGCACCGTTTGCCCAATTAAGATCTGGTCACCTAACACGTAGGCATCTTCTCGGGTTTCGCGGCCTTCGATTTGAAAAATGATGGTGCTAGTAATACCCACCGGAACGCGGCTCCCATCTGCGAGTATGCCCGTTGTTTCGTGAACGATGGTTAAGTCGAGTTGCCGGACCACATCCGGCGGAATGATAGACCTCGTTGCGCCGGTATCCACCAGTGCATCAACCTCACAGGTATGCACTCCGTGTGCTTCGAGCAGTCCTCTACGCACCAATTCCTGATCAAGGGCGTTCGTGAGCCGAACCCTCGCGTACACTTCACCCATTTGTTCTCGCTCTGTTGTGGGCATAAGGGCAATTTCAGTATAGCCTGAACTGATTCGCAAAGAGTGGCAACTTGGCGGCCATTCGAGACACTAACGTCGACCGTTGTCAAGCAGCGCCTGGCGCGCAAACCACCCTCTCATCGCGCTGTCAGCTATCAGCTGTCAGCACTCAGCTTAGCGTTCAGCGTTCAGCTTCCAAAATCTCTCGAAACTTCTTCGCAAAATGTTAAGAAGTCACGGAGGAAAAACTTATTCATTCATGTAGCCTGTCAACATAGCTCGCTGCCGAAAAATTTCTTTGCGCGTACCTTTCGCTATAGAATCGGTCACTGATTTTAATGGGCATCACAATCGGCCAAAGACTCAGTCGTGGGGGTCAAGGCGAAGTCTATCGAGCGCGCGATATGCAACTTCAGCGCGATGTGGCGTTGAAGTGGTTGCCCGGCGCGGTCGCATGCGAGTGTGAACGGGACGAGGCAAAATCTGGTAAATCAAGTACGAGTTCGCATAGGGAGGGAATGATGAAACGTATCTATAGTGCGGTGTTGCTTTCGGCCGGCGTGTTGGTGCTTGCCGCCACCGCGTCGGCGCAGAATTTGCCGTCGCAGTTTGTCATTAGCGGCGAAACTGCGCGGCGGATCCATGATTTCACGACGATCAATCTGGCGACGGCCGAGCGGATTGCCGAGACATGCGAGCGCCTGGCGAACAAGGAAGGGGTCGCCGTCAGCATCTACATTCTTGATAACGATGGCAACCACGTTTACATGCACCGCATGGACGGGCAGGGCTATCTCAACATCGTGACGGCGGAAATGAAGGCGCGCACGGCCCTGATGGGCCGGGAGGCGAGCAAGAACCGGATGAACCGAGTCATCCAGAATCCAGATACCGAATTGCAGCAGATCCAACTCGGCTTCTTCGCGAATTCGGGCGGGATTCCCATTGTCGTGAACGATCAATTGATCGGCGCCATCGGCGTCGGCGGTTCGGCGCCGCGCGTGGCGCAGGGCTGGAGCGACGAAATCTGCGCTCACAAGGCGATGATCGAGGTGCTCGGGCCGCAGCCGCCGCTGGTCGAGGACCTGCGGCCGCAAGCGGGAGGCAATCGGGGCAACGCGCCGGTCCCGCGCTTCGACCTGCCGCAGGGCGTGACTCCGCGCTCGTCCCTGCCTCCGGAATTCGTCGTATCGGGACGGGCCGCGGCGAACATTTTCGACGCGAATCAGATTTCCGGTGAAGCCGCAAAGAAGATCGCCCGGACCTGCCGCGCCTGGGCGGCGGAGCACGGCGGCACCGCCTCTATCTACATCATCGACACCCACGGCACCTTCGTTCATCAGGAACGCGGCGACGGCCAGGTCTACAACAACATCCGCACGGCCATGCTGAAGGCGCAGACGGCGCTGGAGACGCGCCAGCCGACTTCGATACGCGCGGCCCAATTGCGCAACGATCCGGGCGGACAGCCGAGGCAGTTGATGCAGTTCGGCTTCTTCACGGTATCGGGCGGGCTTCCCATTGTCGTCGACGGCGAGATGATCGGCGCGATCGGCGTCGGCGGCGGCGCCGGCGGGGGAGGCGACGAGAATTGCGCCATCCAGGGCCTCAAGGCTGCCTTCGGTGATCACGTCCTTCTGCCGGCCTATCCGCAGCAAGACAGGCCGCAACGTTAGGCTCGATGGGACTTGCGCCATGCCAGCGCAAGTCCCGTTCGCTTGCTCGGCGCATTGAACATGCCATCAAGTGTTACGAAACTGAATACTCTCCTGATGTCGCCCCGGGAATTCCCCTTGGTCAAAGAAAACAGAATGAGCCGAACGCGGGCTAAAGCCCGCGAGCGCGATAAGTCTGTAGTCGGTACGAGTTGACGGGAAACCGCTCCTCGGCTACGTTATTCTGTTGACGTTGCGGGGGTTCTGAGCAACCGCTGATGGAGAATGTCGCACAAACCAAGCTCCGGCTCGTTCGTGAAGCCGTTCAGGATAATGTCCCTCGCGGGCACTACTGCAGGATCATCAGTGTGTCTGCGCGGCGCCGGTTTCCCGTAGGGCTCGTTAGTGTGTTGCTGACTGCGATTCTCGTGTACCTGCTGGCATCCGAGGTCATACTCAGGCGGGCCGCCGGTTCTCCGGTTGTCCCTGTAGAAAGGGTTAATCGTTCCGTTACCAGCGCCGGCAACGCGACGGCGTCGATCCACACGCCTCGGGTTCCGGGCACGCCGCCTCGTCCCCTCGATCGCGTGGTGTTTCCTCTGTCGGTTCGAAAAGTCGTCATCGATCCAGGGCATGGCGGCGCCCAACACGGAGCAGTTTCCGAATCAGGAATGGCGGAAAAAGAAATTTCCCTGGACATTGCATTGCGGCTGCGCAGGCTTTTGGAAGGAGCTTCGTTTGAGGTTCTGATGACTCGCGAAACGGATGAGGCCGTCGGGCTTGATAAACGAGCGGATTTCGCCAATGCCAGCAGCGCCGATCTCTTCGTTTCAATCCACCTCAACTGGATACCCCGCAGCCAGGAGCTGCGCGCACTGGAAACGTACGTCCTTGGCCCTACTGACGATCCGGCGGTGACCAAACTGGCTGTCAGGGAAAATCGCGATTCCGTTTACTCCCTGTCCGAATATCGCCTGCTTCTCGAAAGAATCTACATGGATACGCGCCAGGACGAATCACGCAGGCTTGCCAAAGCCATTCAGGCCGAGCTGTACGGGTCTGTACGCCGGATCAATCCCCTGGTCGAAGATCGTGGCGTGAAGACGGCGCCCTTCGTTGTTCTTGTCCGAACCGAAATGCCGGCGATTCTCGTGGAAGTCTCGTGCCTCTCGAACCAAGAGGAAGTTAAGCTGTTGACAAACGACGACTATAGGGAAAATATCGCGCAGGCCCTTTTCAGAGGCATACATTCCTATGCGGACAATCTCAAGGGCTCGGAGGAGAAGGTACCGAAAAATGGACGACAAGAATGAAGCACTGTGTATCGGCATAGACCTTGGCACTTCTCGCAGCTCAATCTCCGCATCCAATGGCGAGCGCCACGTGGTCGACAGCTATGTGGGCTGGCCCTTGGACATGGTGGCGCGCAAGCTGACGAAGAAGACGGTTTTTATCGGCCATGAAGCCTTAGAGAATCGCTCCATGCTGGATCTGCGCCGTCCTCTGGAGCGGGGTGTGATCAAGGAAGGATCGGACAAAGACGAGCAGGCTGTTCGGGAGTTGCTGCGGCACCTGGTTTCACTCATCGGCATTAATCAAAATCGCAAGGATCGGACAAAAATCCGGGCGGTCGTTGGCGTGCCGGCCGAAGCCTTTCGTGTGAGCAAGCAGCGTCTGCGTGGCGCTATGGACGGGATTGCAGACAGCGTGATGTTGGTGTCCGAGCCGTTTGCGGTCGCTTACGGATTGGAAGCACTTCTGCATTCGGTGATCATCGACATCGGCGCGGGGACGGCGGATTTTTGCGTCATGCGGGGACGCTATCCCACCGAGCAGGATCAGCGCACGCTGCCCAACGCGGGGGACGCTATCGACGAACAGCTTGCGAAGGTCATTCGGGAACGCCATCCGGAGGTTCAGTTTTCCATTCACATGATTCGCGATTGGAAGGAAAAGTGGGCTTTTGTCGGCAAACCCAAAAGACGCGTCATGGTCACAGCGCCCGTCAAAGGAAAAGCGTCCGACCTGGATATAACGGACGAATTGCGCAGCGCCTGTGAAAGCATACTTCCTCCGATCTGCGAGACCATGCTTGATTTAGTCGCCAACGTCGAGCCGGAGTTTCAGGACAAAGTGCGGCACAAGGTCATCCTGGCCGGAGGCAGTTCGCTGATCTCCGGTTTGACGGATGCCATCGAAAAGGCCTTGCTCGACGTGGGCGGCGGCCGGGTGACAGTCGTGAAGGACCCGGTTTTTGCAGGTTCCGACGGGGGCCTTGCGATCGCGCGGGACGCTTCGAACTCCGACTGGGAAAGGCTTTCCGCCGCCGCGTAGCAATCCCAGCTTGTCCGCAGGTCGCTTTCAGGAGCCCGTCTGAGCGCGTGTATGGGGGTGTGATCTGGATTGCACCGCCAGTTGCGTCAGGTCGCCAGTATTCCCGCAAGGTCTCCAACAGTTACACCGTCATCCAGGAGGCAACTTCCCCATTGCGGTCATCCTGTAAATTGGAAGCCCAAAACCTGGGCCGGTTAGGCGCGGGAACACTTGTGTTCTAAACTGGACGTGCGAATCCTCAGTCTCCATCCAAGTGTCCGGTTCGATCCTTTAGTAGCATGACGCAAATCAAGCTGACCAGTGCAGTGACCGCAACGTATGTTGCGACTGCCGTCGAGGTTCCGTACGTCCGATAGAGCCATACGGCAATCAG
>Ga0137378_10001661_pt1 | contig 18827 bp, 18 predicted proteins | sample SagtaG_21_FD_104813 | JGI IMG/M metagenome (GOLD analysis project Ga0137378, IMG submission 104813) | Vadose zone soil microbial communities from Sagehorn Ranch, Mendocino, California, USA - Sage2_L_60_16 metaG | ecosystem: Environmental > Terrestrial > Soil > Vadose zone | place: USA... | reverse complement strand
TAGTGGGAAAGTTTACTCTGCAATTCGAATCACCCGGAACCAGTCATCTTAGCAGTATCGGCACCCACTCTCCCGCGGCGATACGCTCGCGATCCGGCGGCACCACAACATAGCAGTTTGAACGAGCCACGGCGGCGAGGTCTCCGGAGCCTTGCCAGCGCACGAGCTCAACTTCCATGCGCTCGAATTCACCTGAAAGTATGGCTGGGAGAAATCGCTTCAATCCGGTCTTGGTGCGGATTTCCGTCTTCAATTTCGCATGCACAAAAGCTAATTTCCGCGGCGTGGCGCCAGCCAGGGCATCCAGCACTAGGCGCGCGAATAGCTCGAAGGTCACCATGGTGGAGATTGGGTTTCCGGGTAGGCCGAAGAAATACTTGTGCGTCTCGGTTGCGGAACTGCTTTCGCGGGCGGGGGCGCCCGTGCCACACTGGGCGCGTCCAAATACAATTGGCCTGCCTGGTTGGATCAGCGCTCCGGTGAAGAAGAACTCGGCCTTCATGCTGGTGAGCACTTGCTCGACAAGGTCGTACTTCCCCATAGAAACGCCGCCGGCAATCAGCAGCAGGTCGGCGTCGAGTCCTTCTGCCAGCAGTTCGCGCAATCGCTCTGGCTCATCCGGCGCGATGGGCAAAAGGACTGGCTCTCCTCCCGCGGCCAGGATCTGTGCGGCGAGTGAGTAGCTGTTGGAATTACGGATCTGATTGGGCCCAGGTGGTACATCCACATCGACCACCTCGTCGCCGGTGGATAGCACTGCGACTTTTGGCTTCGCATTCACCACCACGCGGGAGCGACCCACCGATGCCGCCACAGCAATCTCGGGATAGCCCAGGCGTGTTCCCGGTGAGAGCAGCTTGTCGCCGCGCTTGGCTTCTGCGCCAGCCGGCACAATGTTTTCTCCTTCGGCCACACGCCTCTGGATCTGCACGCGATCTCCGGCGCGCGAAGTGTATTCCACCATCACCACGGTGTCGGCGCCGCTGGGTACCGACGCACCGGTCATGATGGCAACTGCTTGTCCTGCCGATACTGAGAGGTTCTCCGCGGCTCCTGCCCGGACCTCTCCAACTACGTCCAGGTCCGTCGGAACAGTCTCAAGATCAGCCGCACACACAGCATAACCATCGCGAGTGGCGCGCGGGAATGGAGGGTAGTCACGGTCGGCATGAATGGGCTCGGCAAGCACCCGCCCCACGACATCCAGAAGACCCAGCAGTTCTCGCCCGCGCGGACGCAGAGCAGAAGCGCACTGCTCAACAACTCGTCGCGCATCTTCAAAGAGAAGAATTGTTTGCTGCTCCGGATGAGCCGCCATGCCGAAATGATACTAGGAGCGGCTTAGGAAAGAGGAACGGGTAACGTATGCCGCTTGGCTAGGACTTGGCCGCCTCAGCCAGGTTCTTCGATAACTCGCGGGGATCAATCGCGTGGGCTAAAGCAACTTCCGGACTAACAACGCCCGCACGCACGAGACGTTCGATTTCCAGATCGAGGCCTTCCATATCATCGTCGGTGTAGGTACGCACGTTGTTGCACAGTAGTCGATCAAGCATCTGCGAGTCGCTTTTTAGGGTCTCGAACACGGCAACTCGCCGCCCATCCTGCTGGCGTGGCACAAGGCGCTGGCATATCAAAAAGCGCAGCATCCTTGCCAAGCGTTCGCGAACACCCGGCTGTTCCGCCGCCGGAAAAGCGCCGACCAACCGCTCCACCGTCTGTTGTGCATTCAAGGTATTCAGGGTAGAGAGCACCACATGCCCGGTTTCAGCAGCTTCAAGCGCCAGTTCGATAGTTTCGCGGTCTTTGAGTTCACCCACTGCGATCACGTTTGGCGCTTGCCGCAGTGCGGCCCTCATAGCATGAGCAACGCTCGGCGTATCGCTGTGAAGCTCCCGCTGATGCACCGTGGCGCGTTTGTGATTGTGCAAGAACTCAATTGGGTCTTCGATCGTAATAATGTGGCAGGTCGTGGTTTCGTTGATGTGATTGAGCAGGGCCGCCAGCGTCGATGACTTGCCTGCGCCCCGCGGGCCGGTCACCAGTATCAGGCCATCGTGAAGATCGCTTATCTCCCGCAACCGCTCGGGCAAACCGAGACTTTTGAAATCCGGGACAACGGTCGGAATTACCCGCATCACCACCGCGCAACTTCCCCTCTGAATAAATATATTCACGCGGAAGCGGGCCACACCCGGCAACGCATAGGACACGTCGCAGTAGCCTTGCCCACGCAGCATGCTAATGGCAGCTTTATTGTTGCCAATCAGGTCCGAGGCAATGCGGCGCGTATCATCGGCCGTCAAGCAAGATGACCCAGGCATTTCGACCGGCACAAATTCCCCGTTGACCTGGACTTGAAATTTTCGGCCGGGTGAAAAAATCAAGTCGCTCACACGCGCATTGGCCTGCAGAATCGCGGTCAGCAGATCGTCGGTTGCCGCGCCTGCGGGAATCGCTTCGAGCGAGACTTGAATAGGAGCTGTGCCAGTTGCGGCCATGTTTCGCGCCTGCTGCTGTCCAGTGCAGACTGGTTCAGTTCAACTGTAGCCAAAACTGCCCCTCAGGTTCTAGAAAGAACGACGTGTTCATAGACCTTCGTAACCCCAGCTCGTGTGCACCTACAAAATAAAAGAGGCGGCCGCAGCCGCCTCAAGCTCCGCCCTAACCCACTTATTTCTTGGTATCTTTCGGCTTGCCCTTTTTTCCGTACGTGGTCTCAACGTTTGCATTCAGCGCGGCCAGCATCTGCTTCGCTTCTTCCGCATGCGGACCACTGGGCTGCAATTCCAGATATTTCTGATAGGACTCGGCAGTGCCTTCCGGAACCGCGATCTTGCCACTACTATCGGTGGTGGCCATTCCCATGTAGTTTTGGCCTTTCCAGAAATAAGCGTCCGCGCGGTTCGGATCGGCTGCAATGGCTTTGTCAAAAGCTTCGATTGCCTGTTTCCGCACATTCACGTCGTTGCTCATATTGGAATTGGTGAGCACCGCGCCGAGATTGTAGTAGTACTGCCCGGCATGCGCTGGATCCAGTTCCGCAGCCTGCTTATAAGCGTTAACGGCGTCATCGGACTTGCCGATCTTGGCAGACGCCGCCGCGAGATTGTCATAATAGGCGGCCATTCGCGCCTGGTCCGAGACTCCGCCTGGCGCTGGTGGCTTCGCGGGCGCAGCTCCCTGAGGCGCGCTGCTCATCGCCGTCTTCTTCAGATCGACCGCCTTTTGAATATCGTTGTAGGCTTCCGTATAGCGCTTGGTTTTGTCGGCAGGATCGGTCGCTGTTTTGGCCGAATCCAGATAAGTCTGCCCCAGTCGGAACCAAACCAAGTCTTCGTTTGGCCCCAACTGTGTGGCTTCCGTAAGGGAGGCAATAGCCGTGTCGTACTGCGGCGGTGTCGCTTTTAGCGCCGCATTGGCAGCATTGAACTTTTCGTTGATGGCTTTGATGTTGGAGTTGTACTTCTCGGCGTTCGCCGCCTGCTCCTGCATCTGCTTGACTTGCTCCGGCGTCATGCCGTGTTGCTTGGCAGTGTCTTGGACAGCCTGCTCCTGTGATTTCTTAATATCGAAATCCAGCGTCATCTCGTCCGTGCTAACCGGATAATTGTTGACCTTGTCGAGTTCCTTTCCATCCTTGCTCAGCGTGACCGTATACTTGCCCGGTTCAATGCCGAGTGAAAAATATTCGCCCTTTTTGTTGGTCTTGAGGTTGAAGGTGCGGCCATTGTCGTTGTTGTGCCAGACCACCTGCGCATCGGTGATGGGATTGCCCTGAGGGTCCTTGCAGACGCCCTTAACCGTGGCAGTTTGCGCCACGGCCGGAACCGCAAAAATTGCACACAAAATTGCGAACAGAAAAGCTGAAACGAAACTTCGCTTCATTGAAGCCTCCCGGCTTGGCCGCGCGACAAAGGCGGCCGATTTTAGACTGTCTGAACGCTTTGAGCATAACGAAGCGGATCGGCAGCTCCCGCTTCGTGAAATGCTCGCAGCCGCAGCACGCAACTATCGCAAACTCCGCAGGCGCGGTCTTCGCGGCTGTAACAAGACCACGTTAAATCGAAGGGCGCGCCCAATTCAAGGCCGAAGCGCACAATCTCGGCCTTGCGCATGGCGATCAGAGGCGTGACCACCTCGATGCCACCCTGCTTGGTTCCAGCCTCAATCACCTTATTAAAGGCCTGGTAATAGATAGGCCGGCAGTCGGGATATCCCGAGCTGTCCTGCTCGACCGCGCCAATATATATCTTAGATGCTCTCAGCACCTCTGCCCAACTCACGGCCACGGAAAGGAAATGCGCATTGCGAAAGGGCACATAAGTGACTGGGATATCGCGGCTCAGCGCATGCGACTCAGGCACGTCGATACTGGTGTCGGTGAGCGCCGAGCCACCAATCAGCTTTAGAGCCTCATTTTGGATTACTAGGCGTTCGCGAATACCTAATCGATCGCAGATTTGCTGAAAAGATTCCCGCTCACGCTCCTGCGTACGCTGACCATAACTGATGTGAACAGCGGCGGCATCATGTTCGCGAGCCGCAAGCGCCGCGCACACGCAGGAATCCATGCCTCCGCTAAGGAGTACCACGGCACGGGATTCCTTGTATTGAATCATTGAGCGATTGAATCGTCCGGTCGTCCCAATGATTCAATCCCCCGATGATTCAGTGATTTAATTCCTAAACCCCCTTCAGCGCCGGGTCCCAAATTAACTTATGAATCTGTAATCCCAGCCGGGCTTGCACATTGTCTTCCAGCATCCATTCCGCAAGCTCCTGAGGATCCTGGAGGCAGTTCGATGCATCCCGAGCGCCGGACGCTTCCTTGCTGAATGCGGGAGAGAAAAGAACCGCGTTCACCCGGCGGGCGAGATTGCGCTGCGTGGCGAAATCGCGCGCAAACTCATAATCACTTCTGCCGCTGATCACAAACTTAATTTCATCGTGAGATTTCAGCGTTTGCAGGTTTTCCTCGCAGAACGTGCCGCCCTCGCCGGAATCCGGGCACTTCACGTCCACAATCTTGACAACTGCTGCCGGCACGTTCTCCAGCGGCCGCTCGCCGCTGGTTTCGAGCAATACGGTGTAGCCGGAATCCGCCAAACGCTGCATCAGCGGAACCAACTCCCGCTCCTGCAGCATGGGTTCCCCACCGGTGATCTCAACCAGTCCGCCGCTCGGGCTCCGGTGTTCCACTTCATCAAACACCTGCTCCGGAGTCATCTTCTTTCCGCCGTAAAAACTGTACTCGGTGTCGCACCAGGTGCAGCGCAGGTTGCAGCCCGTCAGGCGCACAAATACGCATGGCAGCCCCGCATATGTGGACTCGCCCTGGAGCGATTTGTAGATCTCCGTAATTTGCATGGAGCAGCCGCCAGCGGCCAGTTGCCAGCCGTCAGTCTAAGAGCCGAACTGCCTTGAAACCGAAGCTAGGAGTCCATTGAGAATGCGCCCAACTTCGGCCCAGGACTGCAATAACGCTGCCACTTCTTGACTGCGCAGGTATCCGAGTCTCTCGGCGACCTGAACTTGAGTCTCCAATTCCATCAGCGACCCTCTCGCTTGCCCAAGGAAGTGTCTGAATTCTTTCGAGAGACGTCCCTGCCCTTCGGCGATATTGCTCGGGATAGACACCGCTGCGAGTCTCGCCTGCGAAGTAAGTCCAAACAGATCATCCTTAGGAAACCCAGCGGTCGCACGGTATTTGCTGGCCACTAAGTCCATTGCCTTCTGCCAAACCACCCGGTCTTTGTAGGACCGACCCATTCGCGAAAAATCTCCCCTCTCTAACTGGCAACTGGTGGCTGGCAGCTGCTATTCACTGTACTTCGCGGTCGTTGTGTCGGTCTCAAACACGGTCACATCTTTCACTGACACCCGGCCGTTTGTGACTTGCCGCAGCCGGCCGTTCGTCTCGTCATAGAAGTATTTCGCCAGGTTCTCTGCCGACGGATTCAGCTCGGTAAAAGGCTCCAGATCGTTGATCATCTGATGATCGAGCCGGTCAATCACGTGCTTCATTACTTCCCGTAAATCCTTGAAATCAACCAGCAACCCGGCCTTATCGAGTTCCTTCCCCGCCAAGGTCACGCGAATTTTGTAATTGTGCCCGTGCGGCTTCTCGCACTTACCCTTGTAATTGCGCAAGTAGTGCCCCGCAGCAAACGAATCTTCGACCGTGACTTCGAACATGAACCCTCTCGAACGCGTGCATCCCTACAGGCGAGACTGCGGCAGTAAGCGCTGCGTATCTATTTATTGTACGCCGGGGAATCCCCGGAGCCCGATCGACCCGAAGCCCGCGCGCTCGAAGCGTCGTAGAGGGACAGGCGCGAGTCCCGAGAACCGCCGGCTTATCACAGAAAGTCGGTGCTCCCAAGACTCGCGCTATTTTCCGCAGTCCTTATCCTTTGATCTTCTTCCCCACCGGATCCCACACCGCCGCCGACTCCTTAAAATACGAGTGATTCGCCAGGTGACAGCCGATGGCGGCGTTGTTACCGAACTCCTCGTTTTCGACCACTTTTTTGCGCGAGCGAACTGCGTTGAAAAAGTTGGCCTCGTGATCGACAAGGTCACTGTACCCGGTGGGAGCGCCGAAGACTTCGGTCCCTTCCGAAACTTTGGCCTCAAGCGCCGTTGGCGCCGGGTGCTCCTGCTGAAATTTCTGCAGGTACTCATTTCGCAGCTGGGCAGGCCAGCCGAAGATCGAATACGCCTCGGGCTCGGGGTGCGTATCCTGCGGGGTGTAGGTGAGAGTCGAGCCTTGCAGGGTCAATGTGCCCTTGGTGCCATAGAAGCCGATGTAATCCCCTTGATCATTATTCAAATTGCAGCGCAGATACGAGCGGAAGGTCAGATAATCGTAGAAGGTCTCGATAAGATCCGGAAAGTCGCGTCCGTCCTTGAAGCGGAATAGTCCTCCCGTGGATTGCGCCCGCTTTGCCACCGTGTTCGTGCCGGTGACGAAATGAATGCCTGAAATTGCGTGGACGAAAAGGTCTCCTGGAAGGCCTTCGCCGTAGTCCGTGAAACAGCGCCAGCGGAAAAAGCGCTCAGGGCTGAACGGACGCTTGGGCGCGCCATCGAGGAATGCGTTCCAGTCAATGGTCTGCTCGCTTGCGTCCGGCGGAATGGGGTAGACCCAGGCCCCGCTGGGCGAATTGCGGTCCCAGTGGGCCTCGACGTGACACACCTCGCCGAGTTTGCCGGAATCGTAAATTTCCTTCGCCTGGGCATAAACAATGGAGCTGACCCGTTGGCTTCCGACCTGCACAATCCGGTTGCCCTTCTGCGCGGCGTCGATCATCGCGAACCCGTCTTCCACGGTGTGGGACATCGGCTTTTCGCAATAAACGTCTTTGCCGGCAGCGCAAGCGTCTACGAAAACTTTGCGATGTTGATGGTCTGATACCGCAATGATGACCGCGTCAACGTCTTTGCGATCGAGAATCTCTTTGTAGTTGCGCGTGGTAGGAACTTTCTTATTCACAGCTTCCTGGGCGGCGATATGACGGGAATCGTATAAGTCGCATGCCGCAACGCACTCGATTCCGGGCACGCGTTGCGATGCGTTCAGCAGCTCGCAGCCGCGCACGCCAGTGCCGATGGAGGCGAAGCGCACAGTATCGCTGGGCGCGGCCGGCCGAGGCGATGCCCAAAGCGGTTTTGGTTGCAGCAGCGTGAAGTTTACAGCTGCTCCGGTGGCGGCTGCTCCGGTGCCGACGCGGATGAATTGACGACGAGTCCATGCACTCTTCATAGTTCACCTTTCCTCGATTGAGATTCCGTGCCGTAGCGCAACGTATTCCTGATGGAAGTTTCGCGGCGGAAATTATCGCACACTAGTGTGCTGTGACACGACTTTTCAAAATCGTGAACGCACAGAATCTGAGTACTACTCTCTCCTGCAGCATTGCCCGTATTGACACGTTTCAATACCGGGTATAAAGAAGAAGGCCGTTGTTCCTGCCGCTCATCGAGCGCACAAGGAGGCGGTATGCGGCAAATGCTGACGGTCTTGTTATTGCTGGGAGCGGTGGCGGTTTTCTCACCGGCACCTTCCCAGGCGCAACTGCAGGTCTATGGCGCATGGCATTGTGGCAATGACTTCTGCACCTGGGCGACGGTGCGCGACATGATGGACTTCGACACGAAAAACCATTGGCTAATAGATCGCGGAGATGGATCCCGCCTGCCATCGGTGAATCTGGTGATCCTAAGTTTTGTTCAGCCCACGAAACTGCTGAACAAAACCAACGATTCCGGGGACACCAATGGCGTTCCGAACGCCATGAATGCCGCCGTGGTGAGTTATTTCACCACTCACAACATCCGTGTGATGCTCTCAATCGGAGGCATCACCTACACCACAGCCTGGGACCAGGCGCTCTCGACGAATCCGACACAACTGGGACTGAACGCCGCCGCACTCGCCAGAAGCTTAGGAGTCGGAATTGAAATTGATTACGAAAACAGCTCGAGCCCGAACCTTACTGGACTGCAGTCGTTCGTCAGCGCCTACCGCTCGCAAATTCCGTATGACGCGACTGGAGCCAATCCGGCGGCGCGGCTCACCATCGACCTCGGCGCCGGAGACCAGTACCTGACCGACATCTCGCGTTACGCCACCGCCAATTGGCTGAATGATTCTTCGCCCGTTCTCGATTACGCCAATGCCATGGTGCCGAACAAGCAGCCGTCGAGCGCGACATCGGCAGAGAGCAACTAGCAGCAACACATCACCGGCAAAGCGAATTACGCTCCGCCAGTCCCGCCGCTGGCCCCTGCCCGCGTGACCGGAAGCTTGTACATTGTGACTGGACACAATCCCGCGCCCGAGTGCAACAACTTCAGCTCCTCACTCGAGAACAGCACTGGCAACTATGTTCTGACCGTCCCGCCCGCAGGCGCAGGCACCACCAGCGGCATGCTCGGATACATGTTCTGGGCCGCAGAGTGCCAGGGGACGCACTCCATCTGCACCACTCGGCCAAACACCTGCGAAGCCGGAGTAGGCACAGGCGCGAAGACCTACAACATCCCCCTGCCAATGCCAGCGCTGCGGCAACAGTAGGCAGGCCAGTCCGCAGGAACGAAGACGAACTCGACGAACCGTCGAAGACGAGGGAGAAACAAAAGATGAAGCAGGAACGAAGATGAAGCAGGAATGAAGACGAAGTAGAACTTAAAGATGAAGCAAAAGACCCGCTATTGAGAGGATCGGGAGGGCACGAGTTCACTCGTGCCGGGAAGAGTCATGTTTTCAGTCCGGCTTTAGCCGCTGAGGGAGGCGAGCTTTTTCAGCAACGCACAGAAGCCATGCACACGCGTTGCTTTCTTCAAAATCAATTCCCGCGCTCCCTAGGCCGATTTCTTCGGCAAGCAGAACTCGATTACGCGCCCCGGCACCTCTCCCGAACCCCGTCGCGTACTCTTGCGAAAATCTTTCGGAATGTAAAACTCAATCACCTTTGCCATAACCAGTCTCCCCTGCTCCACTGCCCCAATTTCGACCTCTGTAGAAGGAAACCCCTCCTCGGCGAAAAAGTCTCAGCACTATCAGAGCTACTTGCCAGCGAGTTTCCGTGTGCTATAAATGACCTTCTTCCCCAACCGCAGTCTTCCGCAATGGCTGAACGCGCAAACATAGAACATGTCGCAGCAACGTCCGGGGACGTTCTGAAAGCACAGATCGCTAGCTTGCGCCGTTTGTTTCCCGAAGTTTTTGTCGAGGGCAACCGCGCCACGCAAAATCAAAAGCGTCGGACAGGAGTGTCCGACCCACACGGCAAGACCCACGCGAGTCCCCACTGCGATTACTCGTAATCTCCCACGCACTTTTTACCTACTCCACCATCATTTACTCTGGCTGCTCTCGTCGGTTCCTTCAAAAGGACTAAAATATTCTTAGTGAATCAACAACTTAGCTTTGCCTGAGTTTGGCATCGCATTTGATATACGTAAGCGCAGGCGTCAGCATCTTAGGATTTACGGCGCCGAGATTTCCACCCTAGAACGCCAAATGCGGCGTTCCAGGGGATCCGGTTCTTGGCTATGCGTCGCGTCAGCGCTGGCCAGGCATTGCCCGTGGGTCGGACACTCTTGTCCGACGCTTTTCGGAGTGCTTAAGTTAGTTAGTAAGGACGCACCAAATCGCGATCACGCCCGCGTAAGGCGTGCGCTAGGGAGCTTGCCCAGAGCCACAAGCCGATGGGTGCCAGGGGCTCCCCCACGGAGGATGTCGAAAATGAAAAATCGCGCAGTGGTAGCGTTGTTCGTCGCAGCTTTACTCTCACTGCCGGCGCTTGCCCAGCAGCAGCCGGCGGCGTCGACTTCGCCAGACCAGTCATCGCAAACCACTTCCAGCGGCTCAACCGCAACCGGCAAAGCGCCGCTGCAATACGAAAGCCGCCAGGGATTCTGGGGCAAGGTCAATCCTTTTGCCCGCAAGAAGTATGTCCAACGGCAGACCCAACCAATTCGTGACCGCGTGAACGAGCTCGACGAGCTCACCGCCGCCAACACGAAGATGATCAAAGATGTCGACAGCCGCGCCCAGCAAGGCATTCAGATGGCCTCCAATAAGGCCACTGAAGCCGACCAGCACGCTGTCGATGCCGGCAACAAGGCCACCACCGCCCAAGAGACCGCCACCAAGGCCAACACCCGCCTGACGACAGTCGAAGGCGTGGTCAGCAACATTGACCAATACAAGGCCACCAATCAGACCGAGATCCGGTTCCGTCCTGGCCAGAGCGTACTCAGCCAGAACGCCAAGACCGCCCTCGATCAGATGGCCGATCCGCTGAAGGGCACTCACGGATACATCGTCGAAGTGCAGGGCTTCTCGTCCGGCAAGGGACAGGAAGCAATTGCCACTTCGCGCAAGATGGCCGACGCCGTCGTCCGCTACCTGGTCGAGAACCACGAAATTCCGGTCTACCGGATTTATGTTCTCGGCATGGGCAACGCCCCGGTGCAGACGACTGCTGAAGCCGGACAAAAACCGAAGCGCATGAGCGGCGGCCGCGTAGAAGTCAGCCTGCTGAAGAATGATCTTGAGCAGCTGGCGTCCAGCTCCAGCACCACCGCACCGGCGCCCGCGCAGTAAGCATTTTAAGGACGAAGGGACACCGCACGATGCCCTCCTCAGAAGAAAGCCTCCCGTTAGGGAGGCTTTTCTTGTTTGTCGAAGCGCCGCGACGCCCTACACATAAAGCTTCAACAGATCGCGCGGATCGTACCCTGGCCGCCCCGGTTCGGCTGGTTCCGGCACCTTCGAACTCCAACCCCGCCATGTCCAGCCGATCCACGAACGCATCGATCACCCGGCCGACATGGACTTCCGGAATCGGTTCGTCACAGGTCGCTGGGAACAACCTTCCCTGCGTTCGCCCTTCGCCTTGAATGAAGCCCATAAAAATGCCCTCACTCATGTGAGGGCATCTTCACATTGTTTTTGCCGCCCGACTAAACTAAGTGTTTCGTAACAGTCTCGAAAGCGAGGCCTTTTGTTGCCTTGAATGGTGCGGTGGTTTCCGCCGAATTGATTTAGTTCGAACTATTTGGTCATGAAAAAGGGATCGTTTACGAACAGCTCGGCATAGCAGAAAAGTGTGGCGGGAAGATGAAGCTGAAGCGAGTCAGGAAACCTCAACCTGCTTTTCGAACGAGTTCAGGCCCGGGGCAGCACGAGCGTCACGCCGCTTGAGTTTCCACTCCCATGCGCTACGCACTATTGTCCGCAAATCGAAAAGGCGCGGTTCCCATCCTAACTCCCGGCTGAGCTTCGCTGGACTGGCGCACAGCACCGCGGGATCGCCAGCGCGCCGCGGCGCAGCGCGAACGGGTACTTTCCTTCCGGTGACTTCCTCGACTGACCGAATTACCTCCAGCACCGAGTAGCCATTCCCCACTCCGATGTTGAAGACTTGCATTCCCGCTGCTGGAGCGACTTCCAGCGCGCGTAAGTGCGCAGCAGCGATATCAGAGACGTGGACATAATCCCGGATACACGTTCCATCCGGCGTGTCGTAATCGTCTCCGTAAACCTCAAAGTGGGGACGTTCTCCAATTGCAGCCTCGAGCAGCAGCGGGATGATGTGCGTTTCCGGACGATGATTCTCGCCCGCATTCTCTGTTGCGCCGGAAGCATTGAAATATCGAAATGTCACGATTGTCCATCCGTAGGCGGCCGCGTACCACTGCAGAATCCGCTCGAACATCAATTTGGTTTCGCCATACGAATTCACCGGATTCTTCGGTTGTTCTTCGTCAATTGGTACCACCGCAGGATTTCCATACACCGCCGCGGACGATGAGAACACGAATTTCTTAACTCCTGCGGCACGCACTGTCTCCAGAAAAGCAATGCCGCCCGCAACGTTTCGCTGAAAGAAAACGCCTGGATTGCTTACAGATTCTGGGACCAGAGCTTTAGCAGCAAAATGGAACACCGCATCGAAAGCAGTTTGTGACAGCAAGGACGACATCGCCGAAGAATTGGCAATGTCAGCTTCGCAAAAAACCGCCCCCGGCGGAACCGCCTCTCGAAATCCTGTGGAAAGGTCATCGACCACAACCACGCTGTGCCCGGCGCGCAGAAGTTGTTCGCAGCAAACCGAACCAACATAGCCAGCACCGCCCGTTACGAGCACGTTCCCCATCTCAATACGCTCCTACGCCACGGACTACTACCAAAGGTGTTCGCAGCAATATTTCACAGTCCAGCCGCAGCGACCAGTTCTGCACATAGAACAGATCCATCTGCACCCGCTGCTCAAACGCGACTCTCTGCCGACCCTGAACTTGCCAGAATCCTGTCAGCCCGGGTTTGGTCACGCGGAAAATCCATCCCGCAGCCCCATATCGCTTCAATTCCTCTGCCGTGACCATGCGCGGTCCCACCAGGCTCATCTCTCCTCGCAGCACATTCCAGAGCTGGGGGAGTTCGTCCAGGCTCAATTTTCTTAAGAGCCCACCCAATCGCGTGATCCGTGGATCATTCCGCAACTTGGAGTTCAGTTCGAACTCATGCCGGAGTCCCGGGTCCTTTTCGAGAACAGCATCTGCCTGTGGACACATGGTACGCAGTTTGAATGCGTCGAATTGCCCATCCAGCCCGATGACCCGGCGGCGATGAAATACTGGACCGCCGTCCTGCAGTTTGATCAGCAATGCACAAATCGCTATAAGCGGTGCCGCTAGCAGAAGAAATACTGCGGAACCAAGAATGTCGATGGTTCTTTTAATACCGTGCGATCTGGGGGTCATGATGATCCGATACGCATGTGCCGTTCTGTTACGCAGCAGCCTCAAGCTTGGCGGCCGCACTCCCTTTTGAATTGCATACATTGCGGTAGACCGCTAGAGTTTGCTCCGCGGCCTTGCGCCACGAAAATTGTGAAGCGCGGGCCAGAGCGCGAGCACACCAGCGTTCCCGCTCGTCTGAGTTGTGCAGCAATAAGGCCACAGCCTCCGCATGCCGGCAGTATCCATTGCATCGAAAACCTGAGCCCCGTCCGCTGCGACTTCCGCCAGAGATCCACTGTTCGAAGTGACCACCGGGCACCCACACGACATCGCCTCGACGACCAGCAGACCAAAACCTTCGTACAAAGAAGTAGTGAGGAACAACTGTGCATGGCGAAAAAGTGCCGCCAGATCCTCGACGGGGACGAACTGCGGGCTTAAGCAGATGGCGTGGGGTTCCTACCGAATCGCTAATGTTTTATTTCGAAACCAGCGGAGTTGAAATCATGGGATGTTCGAGGCTCTTCCCGTCACCAAGCTCGCGTGTGGCGGTGCGCCAGTAATTGAGCAGATCCTGTAGAGTCGTCCTGAACGGGACAGCGGGTTCCCATCCCGTGACCGCGCGAATCTTCGCCGGATCTCCGTGTACCTCTTCCGTTTCCCCGGTCCGGCGTTTGTCCGAGTGGCTCTCAATTTCTACCTTGCGGCCCGAAATTGATTCGAACTCTTCAATGATCTCTCCGATCGACCAGGCACGCCCGCTGCACACGTTGTAAATTTCATTGACGCTGCCCTTCTGCAGTAGCAGAGAATAAGCTCGAACCACGTCGCGCACGTCGGTGAAATCCCGCTTCACGTGAATATTGCCGAGCACCAGTTTCGGCTCACGCAAGCCTGCCTCAATCTCGGCGAACTGCCGGGCGATCGAGGAAAGGACGAAAGTCGGGGACTGTCCCGGCCCCGTATGATTGAACGACCGGGCGGTGACTACGCCGCCATCGGAGTGTTTTCGATATTGAACGCGCAGAAATTCTGCCATCGCCTTGCTGGCAGCGTAAGGATTGTCGGGAGCCGTCGCGCTCGCTTCGTTGAGTGCCGAGTTGCTCGGGGCATATACCTGCGATGTACTCACATTGAGGATGCGGGCTGGCGATGGCAGGCTCATCGCAGCATCGAACACGTTCAGCGTGCCGAAGACATTCACCTCATAGGTGAGCCGCGGAGATTTCCACGAAAGCTCAGCCGAGGACACGGCTGCCAGGTGGTAAATGTGATTCGGTTTGAAATCATGGAACGCGGAGCGGACTTTGTCGCCGTCACGGACGTCTGCTTCATAGCACTGAGTATCCGGGATCCCCTGACCGCATGCTGCGGCCACCACCGCCAGCTCCGATCCGCAACTGCGCAGGAACGAGATCAAATACCTCCCCACGAACCCACTCCCACCGGTTATAAGAGCTCTTTCCACAGCTCTAGCGAGCTCCAGAGCAAACCATGGATCCCAATCTCACGCGGCCAACACCGGAGCGGGAGGGGATTTGGAAAGCAAGTTGATGTCGCTGTCGACCATTGTAGCTACCAGCTGCTCAAACCTCATGGAAGGCTCCCAACCCAGGCGCTGTTTTGCCTTCTCATAGTCGCCGCGCAAATGGTAAACCTCGGCCGGCCGCAAGAGGTTGGCATCAACTTCAACATATTCACGATAGTCCAGTCCCACATGCGAAAAGGCCAGCTCGACCAAATTTCGCACGCTGTGCGTGAGATTGGTTGCAATTACGTAGTCTTCCGGCGTGTCCTGCTGAAGCATGAGCCACATAGCCCGAACATAGTCGCCGGCGAATCCCCAGTCGCGCTCAACGTCGAGATTTCCCATGCGCAGTTTCTTCTGCAAACCAAGTTTGATCCGCGCCACACCATGACTCACCCTGCGAGTAACAAATTCAATCCCGCGCCGCGGAGATTCGTGGTTGAACAGAATGCCGGAGCAAGCAAAAAGAGTGTAGCTTTCACGTGCATTGACGGTGATCCAGTGACCATACAACTTGGCCACACCATAGGGGCTTCGTGGGTAGAACCGCGTTTGCTCTGTCTGGGGTGACTCTTCCGCCTTTCCAAACATTTCACTCGAAGATGCCTGATAAAAACGCATTGCCGGATTCACTACTCGAATCGCCTCTAGTATCCGCGTTACCCCCAGCGCGGTGAACTCTCCGGTCAGCACCGGCTGGCTCCAGGAAGTCGGCACAAAGGATTGGGCGGCGAGATTGTAGACTTCGTCCGGTTGGACCTTGTCGAGGGCCGCCAGCAACGAGCTTTGATCGAGCAGATCTCCGGGAATCAGCTCAATCCTGTCCTGCAGATGTGCAATGCGTTCGAAGTTGATGGTGCTGCTGCGGCGGACCACGCCGTATACGGCGTAGCCCTTGTCCAGGAGGAATTCCGCTAAATACGAGCCGTCCTGTCCGGTAATTCCAGTGATGAGAGCTTTCTTTGGCATAAGCTTTGCCTTCCGGGGTAAAGTGTGTGGCACGAGTGGCGCGATGGATTTCCAGGATCTAAGCCGTCTTCCTGCCATTGTGCCCATGAAGCTTGCTCCAAACCTGATGCGCCACCACCCGCGGCTTGGAGTCCCGCGCGGCGATCTGCGTCCAGATTTCGCTGGCCAGCTGCTTCTCGGGAGACTGGTTCTGTTTCCACGCGGCTGTTCCAATGATCACCGACGAGGCAAGAAAGAAAGCGAACACGGTTCCTAGCACAGTCGTCAAGATGCGCGGAGGAAAAGACTTTCGCTCTGGGAGCAACGGAGGATCGAGAACGTTTACAGTCGGAATTTCTTTGGCTTCCTGCACTTTCGCGAATTCATATTCCTGTGTCAGGATTTCGTAGACCGCTTCCTGGATCTTGGATTCACGGTACAGGTTGGCCCAGCGGACGCCCACTAATGGCAACTTGCGGATCGAGGGAAAGTCTCCCGCGATTTGTGATTCGCTCGAGTTGAGGTCGGCCCTGTTGCCGCTCATATTCTCCACGTCATGTTTAAGTGATGCAATGCGGGCGCGCAAGCTGCGCACACGGATATTGTTGTCGGTGTAAATCTGTTGCAGTCCTTCGAGTTCGGATTGCGCAGCCACCATTTCCCCCTGCAACCGGGCTTCGCTCTCCACCATAGCTTTGCTTTGCGTTGGCAAGTCGAGCGTGCCGTTCTTGCTAGCGAATTCGCTGAATTGTTGTGCCGCCGCGTCCAGGCTCTCTTTGACGTTTGTCAGCCGCTGTTCGAGGAATATCCGTTCGCGCCGAGCCGAGGAGGTAGACACTTGCGCCACTAACTTATTCAATGCCTCCACGTAGGCTTGCGCCATCTGCTGGGCGCGACTGGGGTCATGATCGGTAACCACAATGGTAAGGACGCCGCTCTTCCTGTCTTCTTTCACTTCCGTGTGCGAAGCTAGTTCCTTGCGGGCGTCTTGCCAATAGCGCGTCCGGTAAGCCTTACGAAGGTCGAACTTCTGTATCAAGCTGTCTTGAATCGTTGGGCCATCGAGCATGTCCACGAAAAGCGCGCCGGAGCTTTTGATTCCGAGGAGGTCTCCTGCCATAGTGCCCAGAGTGCTACCCATAGCCCCAGTTCCGCCTCCGGATGCGCCACTGCCTTTTCCCGCGAGTGCAGCCAGCATAGCCAAGCCTGAACCGGCCTGCTGCTCGGGCGGCATTAATCGCGTTCTCGCTTCGTAGCGCACCGGAATGAGGAAGGCAATGACTGCAGTCAAAACAAACCCGCAGAGCACCGATTTAGCTACAAAGCGTCGATCATTCCACAGCAGGTGCATCCATGTGACACGCCAGGAGTCGGTTGGCGCAATGTCAGCCGTTTCGGCTCCTTCCGTCGCCTTTATTTTCAGCGCGGACTCCGCAAGGACCGGATTATGATTTGGCGGGGTCATATTCTCCCGAAACTGTCAGACACATGAATTGAACCACTCACGGCGCTCCGAAAAACCCTATTTAACCTGAGAGGATCTACTTTGCCTGAAAATAGCTCCGCCCCCTCACTTACATCGGCGTTTGTGAGATAACCGTCCGCAATTCAGAAAGTTATAACGGTCGAAGTGCATGAGTATGGAGCATAGCCAAGCAGCTATGCTTCCCCTGGCAAAATGCATATTCGACAGAAGAGGTTGGATGGTTTCACAGGCAGGCACAGTTGTCCCTGGTGGCTGGGCAGAGTAGCTGAATTGTGCTCGCTGTTGCAAACAGCTGTGCCGTACTGGCTTTTGCTTTTTGAACCAGCCTCGACGCAATGAATCTCCAAGCCGGGTACCTCTCACGGACTGGTACGGGACCACCGAATGCGAAGCAAGTCGGCTTTCAGGCACGCTCCGTCGTTGCAGGCGTGTATATTCCTCTCTTTGCGAATGATCGCATCTGGAGGGAATGGTCCGCTATTTCACGCTAACTCGCGAATGGCCAGAAGAGCGGGCCCGTTCTTTGGGCTATGGGCCGACATTGTCAGAGAAAACGATTTTGTAGTTATCGAAGCACCCGATTCAACAGAGATCAAACAGCCCGCAACAGCGTCAACATCAATCAGTTGGTTGCTCGGAAACACTGGTCCGCCATCGCTCAAGCTCAGACAACCGGCGACAACGGGCAAGCCCTCTGGCGATACAAATTCTTATGCGGTAGATTTGAAAGGCTCGGCGCCTCAGTACCTCGGCAGTCGCTCAGTAACCCGGTTTGACAGCAGTGCGATCACACCCTAACAATTAGCACTCGCGCAAGGTGAGTGCTAACAACCAGCTATTCCAATAACCGCAATCAACAATTCAAATCCTTGAAAGGAGTCTGAAAATGGCTACGAAATTTACTCCGCTGCACGACCGCATCCTGGTTCGGCGCACGGAAGAGGGCGACACCACTCGCGGCGGAATCATTATCCCTGACACCGCTAAAGATAAACCGCAGGAGGGCGAAGTCATCTCCGCCGGGAAAGGCAAAGTAAACGAAGACGGCAAAGTATTCCCTCTCGCAGTAAAAGAGGGCGACCGCATCCTGTTCGGCAAGTATGCCGGCACCGAAATTAAGCTCGATGGCAAAGACTTCGTCATCATGCGGGAAGAAGAAGTTCTGGGAGTAATCACCGGCGCGGCCAAGAAGGAGACTGTCGGAGCTCGCAGGTAAGTTCGATTTTTCTTGTGCCGTCCCGACAAGGCATTAACCACAAAGGGCACTAAGGTACACGAAGGAAAACAAGAATTTGTCGGGCGCTGCGAGTTCCTTCGTGAACCTTAGTGCCCTTAGTGGTTGATGATTTGACTTTCACAGGAGAACACATCTATGGCAAAACAAATTGTTCATGGAGAAGAATCCGGGCAGGCGATTCTTCGCGGCGTCAACGTGCTCGCTGACGCCGTCAAAGTCACGCTTGGCCCCAAGGGCGCAATGTCGTGATCGACAAAAAATTCGGGTCGCCGACCATCACCAAGGACGGCGTCACCGTAGCGAAAGAAATCGAGCTGAAAGACAACCTAGAAAACATGGGCGCGCAAATGGTGAAGGAAGTCGCCTCC
>Ga0137378_10001659_pt1 | contig 18843 bp, 15 predicted proteins | sample SagtaG_21_FD_104813 | JGI IMG/M metagenome (GOLD analysis project Ga0137378, IMG submission 104813) | Vadose zone soil microbial communities from Sagehorn Ranch, Mendocino, California, USA - Sage2_L_60_16 metaG | ecosystem: Environmental > Terrestrial > Soil > Vadose zone | place: USA... | reverse complement strand
GTGCCGCATTGTCCGAATTGCGGCCGTGCGATCAGCCGCCAGTCGGCCGATCAAATAGTCCAGCGCGTCATGGCGCTCACTCCGGAAGATCGCGTGATGGTGCTGGCGCCGATTGTGCGCGGGCGCAAAGGCGAATTCAAGAAAGAGATGGAGACGCTGTTGAAGCACGGTTATAGCCGTGCCCGTGTCGACGGCGAACTGGTGAATCTTGACGACGATCTCAAACTCGACAAACGAAGAAATCACACCATCGAGGTGGTGATTGATCGTTTGCTGGTGAAGCCCGGCATTGAGCATCGTCTGGAAATGTCAGTTGGCCTAGCCATGAAGCTGGCTGGCGGCCTGGTGCAGGTCGCCGTCGTGGGCGGTGAAGAGCAGCTTTATTCCGAGCGACTCGCCTGCCCAGATTGCGGCATCAGCGTGCCGCAACTTGAACCACGCTCATTTTCGTTTAACAGCACCTATGGAGCCTGCCCCGAGTGTCACGGTCTCGGCAGCCGTTATGATTTCGATCCCGCCAAGGTGATCACCGATTGGTCGAAGCCGCTGCTCGAGGGCGGACTGGGGCCGGGCTCGGCGTCGCAGAATTTGATTCACATGTTGCAGATCACGGCGAATGCGTATGGCATTGACCTGAGCACGCCCTTCGAGAAGTTTCCGGAGAAGATTCAAGACCTGCTGCTCAACGGCGAATCGGGGCGTGGCGGGAAGAGTGGTTTCCACGGAATCTTCGGGTATCTCAAACAGAATCTCGAGGAATCAACTTCAGAAGGCTACCGCGATTGGTTGCTCGAACACATGTCGGCGAGCGAATGTCCGGTATGCCACGGGAAACGCTTGCGGCCAGAGAGCCTGGCGGTGAAGGTGAACGGAATGTCGATCTCTGATTTCACCGCGCTCCCCGTCACGCGTTCTCTTGAAGTGGCACAGAAAGTCAAGTTGGAGGGACGCGAGGCCCTCATCGCCGGACGCGTAATGCATGAGATCGTCGAGCGTCTGCAATTCCTGAATGAAGTAGGACTGGGCTACATTTCTCTCGACCGCCCGGCGGGAACGTTATCCGGCGGTGAGGGCCAACGCATTCGGCTGGCCACTCAGATCGGATCGAAATTGCGAGGCGTTCTCTACGTGCTGGATGAACCGTCCATCGGACTGCATCATCGCGACAATGGCCGCCTTTTGACCGCGCTGGAAAATCTCCGCGACCTGGGCAACACGGTGCTCGTGGTCGAGCACGACGAGGAAACCATACGCCGCGCGGATTACGTGATTGACCTCGGTCCCGGTGCCGGACGCCATGGCGGAAATCTGGTGGCGCACGGAACGCCCGCGGACATCATGCGTGAGCCGAACTCGCTCACCGGAGCCTACATCTCCGGAAAGGCGCAGATTGAGATGCGCCCGGAGCGCCGCCACACCAACGGCTCGGCACTGACCATTCTGGGAGCGAAACAGAATAACCTGAAAAATCTCGACATCACATTTCCGCTCGGGGTCATGACGGTGGTGACCGGGGTCTCGGGTTCGGGCAAATCCACGTTGGTCAATGACATCTTGTATCGTGCGTTGGCCCAGAAACTCTACCGTTCACGCGAGAAGGCAGGAGAGCACAAAGCAATTTCCGGCGCAGAGAACATCGACAAAGTAATTCGCATCGATCAATCTCCCATCGGCCGCACGCCTCGTTCAAATCCGGCTACGTACACCGGAGTTTTCACTCAGATTCGAGACTTCTACGCCATGTTGCCGGAGTCGCGCGAACGCGGCTACAAGGCCGGCCGGTTTTCATTCAACGTTTCCGGGGGCCGCTGCGAGGCCTGCCAGGGCGAAGGCCAGCGCCGCATCGAGATGAATTTTCTGCCCGACGTCTACGTGCAATGCGAAGTCTGCGGCGGACGCCGCTACAATCACGAGACGCTCGCCGTAAAGTACAACGGATATTCCATCGCCGACCTGCTGGAGATGCCCGTCTCCGACGCCCTCCCCATTCTGGAAAACATTCCGCAGGTCAGACAAAAACTGCAAACGCTCGTTGATGTCGGCCTCGGCTACATTCACCTCGGACAATCGGCGGTAACTCTGTCCGGCGGCGAAGCTCAGCGCATCAAGCTGGCCCGCGAGCTAAGCAAGCGCCAGACCGGCAAGACTCTATACCTGCTCGACGAGCCCACCACCGGTCTGCACTTTGACGACGTGAAAAAGTTGCTCGACGTCCTGCACCGTTTGACCGATCTCGGCAACTCAATCATCATCATCGAACACAATCTGGACGTCATCCGCAATGCCGACTGGATCGTCGATCTCGGCCCCGAAGGCGGCGAAGAAGGCGGCCGCATCGTGGCCCAAGGCACGCCCGAACAGGTGGCGCGTGTAAAAAAGTCATACACCGGCCAGGCGCTCGCAGGATACTTTTCTGGAAACGGAAAGCGGAGCGCTTGAATTTGAGAAGTGATGAGGCAGAGACGAATGTGAGCAACGAAGTGTTTAATGATTCCGGGCCGGGTCCGTACAGAATATTTACTATTGATTCGGTAAACTGGCCATAATCGAAAAGGATCTGTTTGTCATCACCCGACGCCCCGCAGTTTAATCCGCCGCCGTCAGATACTGAGCCGCAGCCATCCGCTTCGATCACTGCCGATTCATTTCCGCCGCCCACATTTGCCCCCGAGGCGCCCGCCCCCAAATCCGCCGAAAGCCCCGTTTGGACTGGCTGGGATGTCCTCCAAATCGCATTCCTAACCATCGTCACTCTAATTTTCCTGCAACTCGTACTCATCCTGAGCGCGAACCGATTCGTCTATCGCCATTCCAGTTTCCGCGTCGTATCGCAAAAGCCCATGCTTGCGCTGCTGTCAGAGTTCCTCGCCTACATCGCCGTGGCCATCTACATGGTAGCGTTGGTGGAAGGCAAATATCACGTAGGCTTCTGGCAAGCCATTCGCTGGAATTGGCCCGGAGGCGCGGCTGTTAAGCGGTTAGGGCTGGGTGTCATGATGGTGGGTCTCGACCTGCTGGGACGCTTTCTGCCCATGCCCAGGAGCGTTCCCTTCGATCAGTTTTTTGCCCGGCCCACCGACGCCTATCTGACCACGGCATTCGCCGTCACTCTCGGCCCACTGATGGAAGAACTTTTCTTTCGCGGATTTCTCTATCCCGTCCTGGCCCGCCGTATGGGAGTCGTTCTCGGAGTGATTTTCACCGCCCTGCCGTTTGGCCTCCTACATCTGGTTCAGTACGGCTACGCCTGGGGAGCGGTGCTGGTGATCTTCTTGGTTGGAGTGGTTCTAACTGCTATCCGCGCAGTTACCGGATCTGTAGCGGCAAGTTTTCTCGCCCACGTAGGCTACAATGCGACGCTCATGATGCTAACCGCCGCGGCCACAGGCGGCTTCCGCCACATGGACAGGCTTGGGTTATGGCTAGCTTACCGGTAGGGTTAGGTAAAGCCGCCGCTGACACGTGCCTCCGCTTTCTAGGTCTACAGTTTGGCAACGATGGATTTCTTGGCCGCAGGACATCCTCGCGAAGTTCCTGACACGCGTTGCGCTTAGGGGGCTGGAGCCTGAGGCGCGTCGGATAAGGCCATCCGTCACTCCGTTTCAAAAAATGGACCCGATGGATGCCGCCTCTGGATCTTTAGGATTTACTTCACCGTAATGGTCAGCAACTGCGCTCCCGAGACCACATAATCCAGCGGCGTCGTAGCGGTTTCATCCACGGAAGACTCAGCCGAGACGATCATCTCCTGATTACCGCGCATGCCATCCATCACGTTCATGACCGAAAGAGGTAGCGTCGGCATCACCTTGTCGGCCACCCGTGCCTCCGGGTCAGCCTCAAGCAAGGAAACGTATACACGATTGTTGCTGTGCTCCTTATTAAGCAGGGCAATCGTGGAAGCCAGATCAAGCTTGCGTCCGAAGGCAGGCGACCCCCGGCCAACGCGGTCAAGAGTTTCTCCGTCGCTAACCAGAATGCGCAAAGTGCCTTTGCTGGCCGAGGTCGGAATTTTCACCGGAATCTGTCGTATGATTCGCTCTCCGCGATACGGAGCGATCGCGGTTTCCACCATGATCTTGTCTCCGGGGCGTGCCTCGGTAACATCGGTGTGGGCACTCTCCAGGCGCGCCCAACGGCGCTCGCGAACCAGATCAAAGTCAAGCCTCACGCTATTCACCGCGGGCGCGTCGTAGGGATTGTCATAGATCCGGCTGAAGCGCTCGCCCAGCGATAGTGCCGCCTGCATGGCCGCAGGCTGCCCGCCATCGGCGGGTGAAAACATGTTGTGCAGCGAAACTTCCGGAAAGCCCTTAACGTTGATGCTGCCGTTCACCCGGTAAGTGATTTCCTCGCCATACTCATTCACACCATGCAACGCGTTGAACACCGTGGCCATGATCGCGACCGGGCTAAGCCGCGCATTGTTCAGCACCTCGTAATGGAATTCCTTGGTAGCCGCGCCGCCGTTAATCGTCAACGTCACTGGAATCATCTGCGGCTGCTTGTTGAACACGCCCATGATGCCCGTATGGCGATCTTGCACAAACGCTCCGGCAGCCTCCGTGGTGTTGACGATCTTGAATGCGTTCAGCGGAGACGGCAACGTAGCCAGCACCTGGGCCTTGTTCATGGGCAGATCGACAGCGCCAAACTGCAATAGCGGATGCCCGCAAGCGAGCAGATGCTGCGGATCAATATAAGTAACGGTGCAGGTGGCCTCGATATCCATATCACCGCGAACCAGCACTGCGCTCACCGCCGAGCCTGGCTCCAGCGGCTCGGGCTGCTTGGCATCGCTCACCGAGCCCGCCCCCATCACGGGTACGATTCCCGCGGAAGCGAACTGCGAAGCGAAGCGGTGAACCGCGTCTTCAGAAAATCCGTTGAACACTAGTGGCGTCTCAATGGGCTTGAGATAATTCGCAAATCCTTGAGTTCCTTCTGAACCCGGCTGGCTTGGCCCATCTCCCGGAGACGCAGTCTTTCCCGCGATATTCCCCACCACGCCATTCACGGACGGCCGCGCCGCAGCTTCCTCCGCCGGACTGCGATCGAGGGCATTGATCTCCAGCATGTCTGCAATCGGAGTCACGCCGGCAATCGGCTCTTTGGAAAACTCGCCAATGCGGAACGCCAGCGCGCCCGCCAGCTTGCCGTCCATATACACCGGACTTCCGCTCATGCCCGCAACCACGCCGGTGTACTCGACCTTTTCTCCATGCAAGCGCACCAGGATGACGTCGCCCTTGGGGCCATTCACGTTGCGCAGAACGCCAAGCACTTCAACGTCCATGGATTCCGGCTTGATGCCTTGAAACACGGTGTAGGCGACGCCGCGCATGCCAGCGTGAATATGGTCGACAGAAATCGTCGGGAAATTTTGTGAGGTTTGGGCAGCGAGTAGTGCCGGAACCAACACACAGAAGGAGGCGAAGAGCCCAGAAACTACTTTTTTCATGTAATGCCCCGGAGGAGCGGCTAACCGGTCCATTGTTAGAATAGACTCTACCAGATTGTAATTCGTTGCCAGGAGGGGATAACTGGGGACCAGGCAAACATCCCATCGGCGAATCCTTGCGTCTATACTAGCATAAGATGTTTTGCCGTTAGAGTCCTATGTTTACTACAGCATTAAGTGCGATTCGATGGCCACAGCGCCCGAACTTCCGGGTTTGCATACTATTCGCTTCTCTGGCCCTGGTTGCAGGTGCATTGCCCAGCTTCGCCCAGGACCCATCCTCCGCCCTGAACAACGGCCAATCTCAGCAGCAAGCTCCGCAAGCGCCGGATAATGGCAAGCCCAAGCAGGACGCTCCGCCCGAGGCCGGTGGACCAGGCGCTGATTCCGGCCCTTATGCCGTTCCCAAGAAGAAGGAGGAAACGCCTCCGCCACCGCCTCCGCCCGCCGCAGCCAAGAAGATTGAGGGCCTGCCCGATTACTCGCTGAAAGTGAACGTGCCTCTGGTCAACGTGGATGTCCTTGTCACCACTAAAGACGGTCAGGCCATTCCTGGGCTGAAGAAAGACCACTTCCGGATCTTGGAGGACGGAGTTCCCCAGACCGTTACGAATTTCAGCGTGACTCAGGCGCCGATTACAGCAGTGCTCCTCACCGAGTTCGCCTCGACGAATTATGTATTCATGATCCAGGCGCTGCAGGCGTCGTACGCATTCGCCAACACGCTGAAGAAGGACGACTGGGTGGCGGTGGAATACTACGACATGAGGCCGCACGTTCTGGTCGATTTCACCCAGGACAAAAAGGCGATCTACGGCGCCCTGAACCAGTTGCGCATACCCGGTTTTGCAGAGACGAATCTTTTCGATGCTCTGTATGACACGCTCGACCGGCTTGACCGTGTGGAGGGCAAGAAGTACATCATTCTGGTTACCACCGGTATCGATACTTTCAGTAAGCTCAACCTTGACCAGATGATGAAAAAGATCAAGGCCACGAAAGACGTCACCATTTTCCCGATCAGCGTCGGTTTCATCGTGCGCGAATATTGCGAAGTGCATCGCTGCGGATACACGCATGGCATGGGTATTCCGGTGAGCAACATGGACTATCTCCAGGGCGATAACGAAATGAGGACGTTCGCCGCTATGACCGGCGGTCGCGCCTATTTCCCCCGTTTCGAGGGCGAACTGCCCGAACTGTTCGCGGACATCACACGCGATATCCGCAATGAATACTCATTGTCCTACAGCCCCACCAACACCAAACTGGACGGAACCTATCGCAAGCTGAAAGTGCAGGTAGTTGCGCCCGACGGCGGCCCATTAAAAGTAAAAGATCAGAAGGGCAAAGACGTGAAGATCGAGGTGGTCGCCCGCGACGGCTACACGGCGAAGCACACTGTGGACTAGTCTGCTGGAGTGGCAATTCGTATCAGGGCATGTCTTGAAGGCATGCCACAAGTTTCGCGTAGTGAATCGTGCCTTCAGGCAAAGGACTTCAAGAGGATTCTCGGATTCCACGTACTACCCCTGCCACCACCAAAACCACGAGTTGAACTGACCGCATAATCGGACTGAGGAAGTTTGTTTTAAGTTTAAGAGCTGAATGCCAAGAGCTGAAAGCTGAAGGCCGCCGTTAGTGCACGTGAAACAGCTTTTCCAGCAAGAAAAACACTCCTGCACCCACGAAGACCAGCAGTGCCATCTTCATCGCAGGCTCCTTGTTCACTTCGGGTACCAAATCGGAAGCTGCCACATAAATCGTGACTCCCGCCGAGAGCGGCAGCCCCGCGCTCACGTGATGACGGAACAGCGCCATGGTCAGAACCCCTGCCAGTGTCGCTCCGCCGAGAACCACCGATGCTGCCCACGCTGTGCCCCGGCTGCGTCCGCTGGCCAGCATGACCGAACTCACCGTGAAGCCTTCCGGAACCTTATGCAGAAACACGGCAAAGAAAATCAGCCAGCCCAAAGCGTTTGACACCAGAAATCCCGACGCGATGGCAATCCCATCAAAAAACGTGTGGATGATCAGGCCAAACAACACCGAGTATCCCTTATGCGGATGGATGAACTCGTCGTGATGCGTCTCTTCGCCGAAATGGAAGTGAGGTGTAACCGTGTGTTCGAAGAAGTGAATGATGAGGTAACCAAGCAGAATCAAGAAGGCCGCGCCGCGTCCGCGCAATTCGAGACTCTCCGGGACCATCTCCACCAGAGCCGTGGCCAGCATGAACCCCGCACCGATCGCCACAAAATAGCGAAGATAGCGCCGTTCCCAATGCCGCTGCACAATAATCGCCCCGCCAAACACGTTGGCCGCAGCAGCACTAAGTCCCAACAGTATGCTGATTAGGATCGCGCTCATTGTGGGGGTCGTCGAGGATAATATCAGTTCTGCGGGAAGTTCTACCGTTGGGCAATATCCGCCGCATCATTTATCCTGAACAGTCGCAGGGATTGCTGATGGTAGAGAAGTCTTCGTCGCGCAACAGCCTCGATTCAAAATCGCACAAGCTAAGAGCCAGGAGCTAGAAGCTAGCAGCTTCCTTATGAAAACTGGAATCATTGGCCTGCCTCAGGTGGGCAAGACATCTTTATTTCGCATTCTGACTAAAGCCCATCTGTCTGAGGGCGCCTATGCCAATCCGCGCGAGGCGCACATTGGCGTGGCCAAGGTTCCGGACGATCGGCTTGACCGTTTGGCGGCGCTTTACAACCCCAAGAAACTTACCCATACGTCTGTCGAATATGTGGATGTCGGCGCGATCGGCCAGGAGGCGTTGAAGGACACCGCATACTCGGCCCATTTGCGAAATGTAGATGCACTGGCCCACGTGGTGCGGGCGTTCGACGATCCTGCGGTTCCGCATACCGGCGAGATTGATCCACTGCACGACATCAAGAATGTGGAATTCGATTTGATGGTCAGCGATCTCGGACAGATCGAGAAGCGCCTCGAGCGTTTGGAAAAAGATCTAAAGAAGATGAAGACGCCAGAACTCGAGAAAGAATTCGAATTGCTGACACGCGCGAACGCACATCTTGGCACCGAGAAGCCCCTGCGCGAAATGGCCATGACCGCTGAGGACAAGAAGCGGATCAAGGGCTTCATGTTTCTAAGCGAGAAGCCGATGCTCTTTGTGCTCAATATCGGCGAGTCCACGGAGTTGGGCAAAGAACTTGACGAAGCGGTGAGCCAATACAAGCTGACAGAAATCGCATCGCGTCCGAATGCTGCGGCTACGGCGATCTGTGGCAAAGTCGAGGCCGAACTCGCGGAGATGAGCGATGAAGACGTGGCCGAATTCCTCTCCAGCTACGGACTGACCGAGAGCGGTCTGACGCGGCTCATTCGCACGACATACAAACTGCTTGGGCTAATCTCATTCTTCACCGCCGGTGAAGACGAATGCCGCGCCTGGCAGATTCCTGCCCACACGCGCGCCCAAGAAGGCGCAGGAGCGATTCACTCCGATCTCGAAAAATATTTCATCCGCGCTGAAACCATCCGATGGGACCAGCTCCTTGAAGCTGGATCTGAAGCCAACGCCCGCGCCAAAGGCACGCTGCGTCTAGAGGGCAAGGATTACATCGTGCAGGATGGAGACGTCATGCACATAAGACACAGTGGATGAGGCAGAGCCAGGAGTGAGGAGCTAATGGCTAAGAGCCTGAAACCTGAAGCTTGAAGCCTGAGGCTAAGATCTCGCTGCCACCACATACACGACCACCAACCCCAACAGCAGCACCGCACTTTCCAACCGCGTAGACCACACATGCAACGCATCAAACTGAATCCGCGCCAGATTATCCCCAGCCGCCGAACTCATTTCACCCAACGAAGCTCGCAACGCATCCATCTGCGGAACAATGCCGAACTGAGAAATAAGTGTTATCGTCAACATCAAACAGATAAGCACGTTGCGCGCCGTGAAAGCTTCCACGGTACCCGCACTTATGTAGCTGTACACCAGCGAACTGACCAGGAATACCAGCCCAGAAATTATGCCGATCCAATGCAGCTTGCCCAGAGCGCGCCCAACCACATTCCCGGCCAAATGAGTATTAGGCAAGACCTCCGGAATATTGAACACCGTGGGCGCCAGCACGAAAGCAAAGAAAATCAGCCCGCCGATCCACACCATCAGCGAAAGAAACATCAAGTAGCGCAGAAAAGACATGACGCGATTATATAGTCGCTGCGCCTGGGCAAAGCAGGATGAACAGCTGAACCACGGAGTAAGAAACAGACATGAGTCGTATTCAAGAAACTGAGACGAGCACTGACCACTAGCCACTGACCACGGCTCCTACACCGGCACTGCCACACTCTCCACAATCTCGCGCAGCACCTGATCTGCCTGCTCAGACTTTTGAGCGGTCGAAGCGTAATGCCCGTTAACCACCACACGATGAGCGAACACGGGAACCGCCAGCGGCTTGAAATCCTCCGGAGTGCAAAAGCTCCGGCCTTCAAGAAACGCCGTGGCCTGTGCCGCCCGATAAAGCGCCTGCGCTCCCCGCGGCGAAACTCCTAGCGACAAATAGTCCGACTCGCGCGTGCGCCGCACAATCTCAAGCGCGTAACTCACCAAAGATTCATCCACGCGAATCTGCTTCACCGCTGCCTGCATTTCCAGCACATCCGCCCCCGTCAGCACCGGACGCATATCTTCCAATTGCGACGCCCCACCCTGCGACCGCAGAATTTCCCGCTCAGCCGCCGCCTCCGGATAACCCATGCGCACTCGCATCAGAAAGCGATCCAGCTGAGACTCCGGCAAAGGATAAGTCCCATGATGCTCCACCGGATTCTGCGTAGCGATCACCAGAAAAGGCTGAGGCAATTCATAAGACTGCGCATCCACTGTAACCTGACCTTCATTCATCGCCTCGAGCAGCGCCGACTGCGTCTTAGGAGTAGTGCGATTGATTTCGTCCGCCAGCAAAACATTGGTAAACACCGGACCGCGCTTGAACTGGAACTCCTGCTCCAGCGCCGAATACACCGAAATGCCAAGCAGGTCCGAAGGCAGCATGTCGCTGGTGAACTGCACCCGCTGAAAGCTGCAATCAATGGCGCAAGCCAAAGCCTGTCCCAGCGTAGTCTTGCCCACGCCCGGAACGCCCTCAATCAAAAGGTGTCCACGCGCAAAAATGCTGACCAGCGCCAGCCGGACGACATCGTCCTTCCCGCGAATCACGCGCCGCAGCGCCAGTTCCAGTTGTTCAGCTTTGTGCGATGCGGCAATAGCAATCTCAGGAGACATTGAATGGATTTTACTATCCGCCGCCGATGCGGCTCAGGTTACCTACGTCACAGGACTGCAGCTTCTCGCTCCTGGCTACTAGTCCTTGATGGGAAGGTCCGTTCATGCTCCCCGGGTTCTCCGATGCAGCTTGACGACTAAAAAATGAGAACGCCCGGCTCAAGGAAACTTGCGTACTCCAACCGACGGCGGCCCAGCAGCGGCCGGGTTCGCTAGAAGCTAGAAGCGGTCTTTACTGCTGAAATTCCGCCGGCCGCCCCGTCAGCCGCTCGATCCGCTTCGCAATCGGAGGATGCGTCGAAAACAAGTTCGCAAAATTCATCCCCAGCAAAGGTTGAATGATAAAAAGATGAGCCGTAGAAGGAGAGGCCATCATAGGCACGCGCCGCGAATAAGCATCCAGCTTCCGCAAAGCGCTCGCCAAAGCGTAAGGATTCCCCGTAAAGTGAGCCCCGGTAGCATCCGCCTGATATTCCCGCGAGCGCGACACCGCCAGCTGAATCAAGCTCGCCGCAATCGGAGCCACAATCAGCATCAGCAAAGCCGCCAACCCTCCGCCACCGCCCCGCCGATCGCGGTCGCCACCTTCCATGCCGCCAAAGATCATGGCCCAGCGTCCCATGCTGGCCAGCATGGTAATCGCGCCGGCAATGGTCGCCGCCACCGAGCTAATCAGGATGTCGCGATTATTGACGTGCCCCAGTTCGTGCGCCAGCACCCCTTCCAGTTCTTCGTCCGTAAGCAGCCCCAGGATGCCATGCGTCAACGCCACCGAAGCATGCTGCGGATTCCGCCCCGTCGCAAACGCATTCGGAGACTCCGCCGGAATCACATAAATCTTCGGCATCGGCAGCCCGATCTTTTGCGTCAGCCGCTCCACAATCTGGTAAGCCCGCGGCAATTCCTCGCGCGTCACCGGCTTCGCCCGATACATGCTCAGCGCAATCTTGTCCGAAAAGAAATACGAGACAAAGTTCATCACCACGGCAACGGCCAGGGCAATCATCATCCCATTCTGTCCGCCAAAAGCCCGCCCAATCATCAGCAGCAGCAGCGTAAGCGCGGTCAGCAAAAACGCAGTCTTAAACGTGTTTCCCATAAAGTGGCTCTTTCCACCTATTGGATGTTACGCCTTCCCCCCAGGATGCGCGTGCCGTGCTTCGCCGTGGCCTCACCCAAAATTCGGGTGATAAAATAGCTGTAGTCTGAAGTCGTGTCTTTCCCGTTCGTAGTGGTGCCAGCGACACGACTGAAGTTGTGCCCTCCCGTTCGTGCTGGCGCCAATCCAATTGTTGCTCGTCCCGAATTGTCCTCCGTGAATGAGAAAGAAGACGTTTCACTAGCTCACGAAAGGGCTGAATGCTGAACGCATCACGCCTTCTGGGCTTCGCGCTTGAGCGCGCGTTCCAAAGTCTGATCCAAAGCGGCCCTGTGCTTTTCGTATTCTTGTGGGGAGATGTTGCCCTGCTTGCGCTCAACTTCGAGCTGGAAGAGTTCTTCCTTAAGAGCTTCAAGCAGGATCGACGAACGCCCGGCGCCCGATGACGAAGCTGCAGGCGACGCCCGAGGTGGAGAGCTTAACTCGCGCGCAGGCGGAACTTCTGCGAACTCGTATTCCGCGTCTTCGTCTGCAACACGATCGGCCGCGCGTGGCAATTTCGCACGACTTGCGGGGCGTGCCGCGGATTGCTGCTTAGAGGCCACATACACCGCGCCCGCGGCCAGCACTGCGGCGAAACCGCCAAGGATGTACCAGCGATATTTCTGCAGGGGATCGGGAGCATCAGTGGGCGGCCCAAGTCCTCCACCGGGACGAGCGTCGCGTCCTTGCGCGGAACTTTGTTCGCCAGACGATCCTTGCGCTGCGCCGCCTTCACCGCGCTCCTGCAAGACTCCTTCTCCGGAGACCTTGAAGGCGAGGGGCTGTCCTACGGTTGTGTTGGAAGCAACTTGCACGATGGCGTCCGGCTGATTGGGATCGCTCATCGGCTGAAATGGCGCGCCGGGCGCGGCCGTGAACTGCATGGCCCTAGGCAGCATGGCGACAAAGTGCTGCAAGGGATAAAGCGTTTTCGGATCGAGATTGGCCTGTCCGGTGTAGGGCAGCGTGTAGGCTACTTGAAACTGCGTGAGGCCGGGGCGCAGCGGAAACAGGAATGAGTAGCGGGTCTTCTTGTCGTCCTCGGGGACGGGCGCGGAATTAACCGGCTGACCGCCGGACGTCATAGCCGATGCGCCCACAACTTGCGCGCCTTCAGGGAGATAGAACTCGAGATTGTGTTCGTTCATCTGCGTGCGCGGCGGCTTGGACGAGTTTTGAACCGCAAACATGCGGACGACTTCGAGCTCTCCTTTTTCCGCCTGCACGCGCATGATGTCGGCCACGACGGCGAGATCGCCCAATTTTTTGGCCACGTCGTAGACCTCGACTTCGACTGACGTAGTTCCGGGAGGCGCCATGCGATGGTAGCTAACTCCCTGGTGAATGGCGCGAACCAGATGCGGAGACTGCGCGTCGTCGATGGTGAAACTGAATTTGCCTTTAGCATCGGCTTTCGTGTGCCCCGCTTCTTCCATGCCCTGGCCGAGTTTGAGCAGAATGATTTCGTCTCCGGCGGACGGTTTGCCGGTGGTGCTGTTCTTCACGGTTCCGGTGAGAGTTTCGCCGGCTGCAAAGGAGGTGAGGAAGAAAATGGTGAGAACGAGAACTCTTAAATGATGAACTCTCAAGCTTTGGCCCTCCGGGAGGCGGGCGGTGGATTCTTTTCAAGGCGAGCGATTTCGGCCAGCAGCGTGGCAGCCTCGTCCTGCAAAGAAGTCTTCAGCGACTGATAGTCGGCGTCGGGGAGCTTGCCCGCCTTGTATTCAAAGTTCAGATCGCGCAGGTTTTCGTAGACAGCGTCTTTACGCTCGCGAAGGTAAGCGGCACGAGTCTTCTCAGGACCGAGATAGAGCTCGCCCGGAAGATAGAAGACATAGACCAGCGTCAATAAGGTGACCACGGCGCAAATGAAAATTGTCATAGCTCGGTCTCCTTGCGGGCCTGGGCGCGGAACGGTTCGAGATCAGCGCCGCGAACCGGGCACAAGCCTTCCGCGAGTGCGGGCGCGGGCCGATTCCTCCAGGCACGAACGATGAAGACAACCGTCATCAATCCGAACCCGAGCGCCACAAAGGGAACAATCCAGGCCGTGCGATTGAATCCAGTGTTTGTGGGAGCGGCCAGGACCGTCGGGCCGTACTTTTGTACGAACGCTTGCGAGACCAAGCTGTCGCTGTCGCCCCGAGATACAGCGGCCATCAGTTCGTTGCGCATGCCGTCGGAATCCGGGCAGCCGACGTGATTGCACTCCAGCAGAATTTGACGGCAACCGCAAATGCACATCAGTTGGTGGCCGAGGTGGTCAAAGCGGGCGGCTTCGTCTCCGCTGCCCACAAAAGCCAAGATGGCGAGACAGAGAAATCCGCATTGCATGCTGCGCCGGATTGCTTTCTGTTTCGTCATGACTTCTCTTCGTCCAGGATCGCCCACGGAGCGGCGCGGAATCAGTCCCCCGCTCCCGCCGGAGCGTGGCTTTCGACGAGCTTTGGCGCGGGCACGCGCACAACGGCTTGCGCATTGGGTATCAAGGCTACACCCGTGCCCACGATCACGATCCAGACGCCGACCCAAATCCACATGACCAGCGGATTCAGGTGAGCTTTAATGATGGGACGGCCGGTGTCGGGATTCAGTCCTTCGTAAACCAGGTAGAGGTCTTCCGCCGCGGTGGAGCGGATGCGTGGAATGGTCTGCGCCTGCTGGCTGGCCTTATAGAAGCGCCGCTCGGGATACATCGTTCCAATTTGCTTGTCGCCCTTGAGAACATTGATGATGGCCCACTCGCTGCTGTAGTTCTCGTTGTATTCCTGAGTGTAAGACTGGCAGACCAGCGTGTACGGGCCCAACGACATTTTGTCGCCGTATCCCATTTCTTTTTCGGCCTCACGATTGAAGGGGGTGCCGAGAATTCCGATGACCAGGACAGCGACGCCGAAGTGGACGATGTAGCCGCCGTAGCGGCGCGTGTTCCGGTGCAATAAGTGAACCATCGAAGCGAAAAAATTTTGGCCGGAATGCCCTGAGATCACGCGGCCGCCGCGAATGAATTCAGAGATTACCGTGAGCGAAACCAAAGCGGCCAGCATGGCGGCCATCAGAGCATAGAAATAGGAGATGTCGTTCCAGGGCCGGACTCCGGAGATCATCATCACCAGCCCGACAGCCAGCGCGCCCAACGCAGGCCATAGGAAATTTCGCTTCAGACTCTCCAGTGAAGTTTTTCTCCAGGCAAGAAGCGGGCCGAGAGCTGTGAGCACGAGCAGCAACAGCGCTACGGGAATGGCAACGCTGTTGTAGAAAGGAGCGCCCACAGTTACCTGATGGCCCTGCGCCAACTCGGAGATCTTCGGGAACCATGTTCCCCAGAGGATAGTGAAGCACGCGAGCACAAAAAGCAGGTTGTTGAACAGGAAACTCGACTCGCGCGAGACCAGTGACTCGAGCTTGTGTTCGCTGCGCAGGTGCGACTTGTTCATCAAGAAGAAATAGAGGAACGCAGCGAAGGTGATGATCAAGAACCATCCGAACCATTCACCTATCGATGACTGCGCGAAGGCGTGGACCGAGCTGATGATCCCACTACGGGTGAGGAATGTCCCGAGGATGGCAAGCCAGAACGTAGCGAAGACGAGCCACATGTTCCAGACTTTCAACATGCCGCGTTTTTCCTGCATCATCACTGAATGCAAGAAGGCGGTGCCGGTGAGCCATGGCATCAACGATGCATTTTCGACGGGATCCCATCCCCAGTAGCCTCCCCAGCCGAGGACGGAGTAGGCCCAATGCGCTCCGAGAAAAATTCCGCAGGTGAGAAATCCCCAGGTGACCATGGTCCAGCGCCGGGTGACGTGGATCCACTTCTCGCCGGGATATTTCATGATCAACGCTCCCAGCGCGAAGGCGAACGGCACGGTGAACCCCACGTATCCGAGGTAGAGCATCGGGGGGTGAATCACCATTTCCGGATACTGGAGCAGAGGGTTCAGACCGGCGCCGTCGGATGGAAGCGAGCTCTGCATAACAGCGAAAGGATGCGCAGCGAAATTCAGCAACAAGAGAAAGAAAACTTGCACCCCGGCAATTACTACGGAAGCGTAGGCAAAAAGACGGGGATCGGTTTTGTAGCGAAGCCTCAATACGAAGCCGTATGCGGCGAGCAGCAAAGACCAGAACAGCAGAGAGCCCTCCTGGCCCGACCACAACGTGGCGAATTTATAAGGAGCGGGAAGGTCGCGATTGCTGTGATGAAAAATGTAGGCGATAGAAAAATTGTCTTGAAATGCGCAGATGACCAAAACTACCGCGGCCAGCAATACCATGGCGAAGGTTGCGATGCCGGCACGGCGTGCAGTTTCTCCCATCCGTTCTGAGCCGTGATCGCGGCGGACCAGGGCTACTGTCCCTGCCAGGAACGAATACGCGCTTAGAGCGAGGGCAAGCAGAAGTACGTAGCTACCGATTTGCGCCATGTGGAGCCCCCGTCATTCTTTCAAAAACTGGCACTTGAGGCAAACCAGGAAGAGAGCGCTTCCTGCGAGGAGATAGCCGACGCTGAAAAACATCGCCGCACTGATATAGCGGGTTTTCGAAAAGAAGTGTCTCTCGCGCGCTAAACCAATTCCCGTGGGGTGCCCCACGGGATCAGTCCAAATCTAGTTAGGCGCTGCGCACCTGGCCATGGCGCTGCTTTACTTCGCGCTCTGCTCTCAGCCAATCTTCGTGTTCGTGACCGGAAGAGAATCCGCGCTCGGCGTAAAGTTCGTAGGCGCGACGCCGAATCTCGTCTTCCAAATTGACAGGGATTGCATTGCCGTTGCCTGCGGCGGCAGTTTTTTGCGTTCTTGCTTTTTTCGAGTCAGCCTTTGGTCGAGGAACCTCCAGCGTCCTCGAGCTAACAGGGGCGTTCATCATGACTTCATTGGTGGGCGGGTTTGTATTCGAGACATTTTCTTCGCTGCGGGTAGGATTGCTGCGGAACCTCGGTTTCTTCGCCATAAACAAATACTCCTTACATATTCCTAGATTTAAAAATGAATTCACCTGATGTGTGATCCACATACACTGCGCCAGTGGCTCTAATTTAGTTTTGCGGAGATGTATCTACTATAACTCGACAACGCTGTGAATGTGAAGAATTGATGCGTTCACGAGTCCAAATCGTTCCGGTCAATAAGGTCTCGTGTTCGACGGCATGAATCTAGGCGAGGAGTGGATAACGGCTTGTGCAGCTTGCGGGCTAGGCCGTAAAATCACTGTCGAAGGCAAGAAGTGGGATCCGTGTTATGACGGCCCGACGTTGCACGATTTCAGACGTTCAGCCGTCCGCAACCTCATCAACGCTGGTGTTCGAGAGCGTGTCGCAATGTAGATTACAGGGCACAAAACTCGTTCAGTCTTTGACCGCTAGGACATCGCTTCGCTTGTCGATGTTACCAACCGATGCAGGACTGTTGAAGCTGCGAGCGTGGCGAAGGGTGACAGTCTCGACGGTGAAAATCGGTGAAAAAGTCTCCAGGCAGTACCCGTAAGTCTATGATGGCGCTATCGTCTAGGGTTTAGGACGGAAGATTCTCAATCTGACACAAATACAGTGATTTCTTGTATTTTCAACGATTTAGCATTAAGTGAAGTTAGGTGAAAGTGCCAAGATTAGGGGTGCGTGGTGACAATTTGGTGACAGTCAGGGGCGAAGGTACTCAGGTTTGAACCTCCATGACCTGCGTCGAAGTGCGGTCAAGAATCTCCGTGATGCAGGCGTTAGTGAACACGTCGCCATGAAGATTACAGGACACAAGACGACAAGCGTGTTCCGCCGTTATCACATCGTCACGACCGACGACGTCAGCGACGCAATGAGCAAGGTCGAGACGGCGAGTCTGCATGGTGACCGCAAGCCTGTGCAGTCTATGAGGAGCATGAAAAAGGAATTGAAAGCGAGGCAAATCTGTGTGGCGCTGTCATCTAACGGTTAGGATACTGCCCTCTCAAGGCAGGTATACGGGTTCGATTCCCGTCAGCGCTACCAAACCTCTTACGAGCGTTTAGAATGCAGTTGCAACATACGAACCCGCAGCGATTGCTGTCAGTGAGATGTTGCAAAAGCATCGAGAACCAGTTTTTCTTGTTGGTCACGCACTTCGAGTTTTGGCGTTGCAGCGTCCTTCATACCCAGAAACACTCGGTCGGCACAAGTGTGGTCACGCAAAAGTAGCCGCGTCCCGCTTTCCTTACTGTTTCCCAAAGAGGTAACAACACAACCCCCAACATCTTTCACCACTACACCCGCAAACTCATCTTCATCGTTTACGGTGAGAAATGCTCCCTCCTCGCCGTGAGCACGATCCAAGCCAAGAGTAACCCGACCATTATCGAGAAAACCAAATCCGCCCCGTTCGTTTCCTTTCGCATCGTTTAGCAACACGCCGATGCCCTTAGCAATGCGATGCTGCAAGACCCCATTGATCTGGTCATAGTCGGCACTTCCAATCGTGAGTCGGTCGGTGCCGTCTTCACTCAACAGAACGAGCCCCGTGATTGCATCCTGTCGCTTTCTTCCTTGGTTTGAAACTGGTGCCCCCAGAAGCAAGCGAGGGACGCCGTTTGAGTCTTCAATCACGATTCCACGTACGTGCAGGACTTTCTCACTAGCAGAGGCAGAGGCGAACACGTACTTTTCGACAAGAAACAGGCCACCAATAACACAAGAGTCAGGAGAGCCAATGCCTTCGTGCGTGCAACAAATCGCTCAAGGGATTGCAATCGTTCCACCAGCGTTTCACCAGTTTCCATCAGTGACCTCCCTTCATTTCCAATGCATTATGAAAAAGCGCCCCCTGCAGAAAGTCGAGGCCGGATGTAGCGCCGCCTCCGCTGCGCTGCGCAGCGCAGGGGCTTCGCTCCGCTACGGCGGCGCTTGGGGAGTAACTGCTGTGGTGTACGCGGTGGGAAGAACTGCAGAAGGACATAGGCAAATCGGCTGGAGAATGGCATTTTTACCTTGAGGGG
>Ga0137378_10001658_pt1 | contig 18849 bp, 8 predicted proteins | sample SagtaG_21_FD_104813 | JGI IMG/M metagenome (GOLD analysis project Ga0137378, IMG submission 104813) | Vadose zone soil microbial communities from Sagehorn Ranch, Mendocino, California, USA - Sage2_L_60_16 metaG | ecosystem: Environmental > Terrestrial > Soil > Vadose zone | place: USA... | reverse complement strand
TTGGTTTCGTGATCGCGGCCCAGATAGACCCGGATGAGCCATCTGCGGTCGCCTCGTGCAATGATTTGGCCAACTTTGCGAGCCATAGAGTTTCCTCCTTGGCTCGCAAGAGAGGCACACAACTGGCGCACTCTTGCGGTATCAAACCATGGATATTCAGGATGATTGAAGAAAGAATGGGTGATCGGCCGTCAGTCGAGACAGCGCCGTGAACACAAGATCTGTCGAAAGGCAAAATTCGTTGAATTTACTGGGCTCCTCCAGCGACGGGCGTCTACCGCCACGCTCCGACCGTGTTGCCACGCTCATTGGTGTAATAGCCTTGGACCGTGTAGCGACTAGGATCGTCGAACGGACCCCATCCAAAGAAGAGCCATGCTTCCAAGTCACCGTTCTCCTCGCCATCATCCGCTACCCAGCCCTGGCCTGGAACCTTGTCCGCAACCGCTTCAGCTAGCTCATGCGCATAGACGGCAGTAAAGTCTCCAATCTGGCCACCACAAGGTTGGCACAGGGACGACGGTAACACGGCATACGCAATGGTCGTGCTGTTATAGTCAAAGGCGTCGTGGTATCCGCAAAACTGGGCACAAGATTGCGATCCATCTTGGTCCATCACCGACGTCACCCCGTCAGGCAGTACCAACATGAACAGGCTGTTTAGATTTCCTTGAATCGTCCCTTGGTCAAGCAGCGAACGCACGGCGGATTGCGCATCGGCATCGTGGAATGTTGTGCCAGACGCAAGAGGCGGGCCATCGATAGGGCCCTGATATGTGCCTGGCCCCGTCCCGTAGGCGAGATCCTTCAGCGGGTCGAGGTAACCGTTTTCCACGATAGCTTTGCTGAAGCCCTCGACAAAATTCTGGTCCCCCCAGAAGGGGCCTAGATAAATATTCGTAACATCCGGAACCGTAATCTGGCTGCCCGATCGGTTATGAAATCCTGCTGCTCCACCCGGACCTGTGGGGGACGCCAGCGGCAGACTTACCAAATCATGGTCCTCTTCGCGTACATAGGAGGGCCGGACGACGTTGCGGGGAGGGACGATTTGGATTACGCCCTCGCGTCGTCCGATGCGACGCAATGTTTCCTTTGTGACCTTTCCCTTCATGACTTTGACCTTGGCAGTGGATTCTCTACTCATTGTTACTCCTCATTCCATCGCCTGACCCCAGGTGTTCGAGGTGGGTCGATGCTTTCTGCGACGCCTTAGTGCACGCCGTCGATCGGCGCCCAGTCGCTGGATTGCGAAGGATCACACGAATTGTCTGACTTTGTACAAACAACAAACTGAGTGATTGGATGGATTTCAAAAAGAGAGAAGCGATGCGGCTGACCTCTCTCGGGGTTGTTTGGGTCTCCGTTCACACGATGAAAGTTGTCATAAAACAGTGCTCCCGTCACCATTACGAGTTGTTGGTTGTTTTCAACTTGAGTCAGATTGGATAAGTTCCAAGCATCCGGCCGGCTCTGTGGGATCATCTCCACTACGATCCCTTGGAAGTCGTTGTTGCTGGGATCGTTTGAGAGTGGGATGTGAAAGTCGTTGTTCGACTCCCCCCTCAGATTGCAGTTTACTGACTCCCCCGTGTTCGGATGCGGAATTCCCACCAGAAATCCGACCAGAGAGACGAGATCTCCCTCGGATACCTGCCCATTCCCAGCCGTCAGCCCTTTTAGCTTGGCCCTGTCATCAGGGGAGAGTTCCTTGTTTTCACCGACCAAGCTATCTGCTTGCTGCTGCAGGTTGTTAAAGTCGTCAAAAGTCAGCATTACCGCGTTTGTACCGGTCGGGAGCGTGCGCTTCAGCTGATTGGCGAGTCCATGCGGGCTGTCGGGCGCGGCGCAGCCCGAAGCCGGACAAGAAGCAAGATCCGCCTGGCAAGCCGCCGCTGCTGCCATCCCCACGGGATGCGGCTCAAGCTCGCGCGTAGCAGGGGTCCGGACAAGCTTTCTTGACGGTTGTGAGGTTTGCGAAACTTTCACCCCCTGCGCCCAGATCCACCCCTCTTTATTCTGTCCGGTGCGGACATGATAAAAGCCATTGTTGGGAGTAGCATTCAAGATCCTAACCTTTGATTGGACTTTGAGAGTTGCGATCCGCGGAGCGTCGGCCGACGGACCAGACCGCAGGTTCATATTCTTGGTGAGAGTGCCCTGAGTTTGGGCTGAGCAGTAGATCGAAAGACCAAGCAGCAAAAGGGGAAAGACAACGGTTCGGACAATGGCTCTCATTTGGGACCTCTCTGATGAGAAAATCAGAATGAGGGCAGATCGTTATGAACTATCGAGCGCTGCACCAGTTAATGTTCGGTCAAATAAAAAGCTAAACATCCTTGTCAGGACCGAAGGTACTCGCCCGTCACCCGAGACACCGTAGGGACTTTCGAAATAATGATTACAGACAAAAATTAGATCTCAGGGCTAGTGGTCAAACTTCCTGATTTATCGAGCCAGCCATTGAAAAGCGTACAACATACTCCACTTCAGCCACGAGTCGAGCAAATAATTCGTCGTGTTACGATTTCAGAACAAGTGTCTCTGCCGTACCAATACGGGGAATCGAAATGGCTTGCCCGGCGATGCGTGTTGTTGCCAAACCGGACGAAATCTCATGGTCTCGACCTCTGTTGTGACCGTTAACCATGATGCCCCGGACATCCCACAGGAAATCACGTTACTTGGCACCGTAGAACGATTACCTAGCAAGGCCAGGTCAACTGAATTGGAAGGTCGACATCCTGACACGTTCATAACGAGTCGGACACGAACGACAAACTGAATGCACCAGGTTTGGTTCTCTCCTGCCTCAGATCGCAATTTGGTTGTGGGGCACGAGCATAAACAGGTGATCTATAAGAAACAGATTGGCATTCTTGAGCGATGGTGTCGGGCGCAACGCATTGCCGGTCAGCCTGGCTGAAGTGCCCACACAACCGTTCGGTGCGTAGCCGAATTTTTACCGAAGTATATAACCCCGAATCGATTTTGACTCCTCCCCTGCGAAGTCCTTAAGCTTACCTGGCGCACCGCACTCGTTAAATCGTTAGCCTCCGATGATCCCTGAATAGCTGATCCGAACGGGGTGCCAATTTTCCCGTGATAGCTCAGGCCAGAACCGATACCAATACGAGGGAAGACAGGTCTGCAGCTCTTTCAAAAAGACCATGCCCAGACTCATATCAAATCTGGTTTACATGCCCAAAGATGACGAAGTTGTGCTCGGCAATGGCGCGGACAGCCCGGCACAGTTTATTAAGGTTTGCGTAGTCGTGTGAGAGGTGGCCTACAAGTGACCGTAAGTTTCCTGGCAAATCCCTGCCCGGGAGGGCGTCGCTGAGTGCCCCAGCGGCGGGCTAACGGGTTAGAGAGCGCCTCTAGTCTTCCGGCAGCCCGACAGCAGGACTCTCTACGAAGCGCTGGAAGCTCGGCGTGTACGAGGCGCGGTACCTTTTCCAGCCATCCCGGACAACATCAATTTTCGCCCATTGGGTGAAGATCACCGACCAGCCTCGTGCGTACGGGTGCTGGCGCTTTTCAAGCAATACCAGGTTGAGCTGGTTAAAGACCGTGAAAATGAACTCGATTAATTCAAAGGAAAACCGCACCCCGGCCTCAATCTGCTCGTTGTGTTCTTCCTTCCAGTTAGGATTGCCGCTGAACATCGCATCGAAGAATCCAGGAATGTCTTTGTCGGTGCGTGCCTTTGCCAGCAGCTCTTCATAGCGAGCAGTATGAGCCGAAGAGAAACGGTCCATTTCCGGAGTAGGCGCCCACCATATCCTCCAGAGACTGTCAAAGTAGGTCTCCCGGCCATCGATCATCTTACAGACGCAAGCCGTGCAACTTGCTCCGGCCGGCTCCAAGACAGAAGATGCAACGTGATGACCCAGCCTTCGATAGCTCTCAAATTGGGATTCGCTGAACCATTGGTCTAATGTGCTGTCATGTGGGAAGGCGGAGTCTTCCTTCTTGTAGTTCAGAACGTCGGCGGGTTCGTCCCCGGTGAGGGATGACTTTATGTAAACGACGAACCCTGGAGTGGTTGGAGCTTCGGGATAGGTGATGGTTCCTACAACGCAGTGCGCGGAACTGTATTGGGAGTCCTTTCCGTGCTCGAGGGCGCGCAGATCGAGAGCAACCTCCGCACCGAAATCAATTCGGCACTTGCGGATGGCCATACCGATGCCGCCGAAGGTAAGTGCACCGTCAGCTTCGCTGTCGCAGATCACAATGTAACGGCAGCGGCGCCGCACAAGCTCGTACAGTCCCATGTTGTCGAAGTGGCCACCGTCGCTAAGGTAGACGTATTTTCTCGTGTCGTTGGTCCGGCCGAGCAACTCGTTGGCCAACCACAATAAAGAAAAGCGGGGAGACGGCCATGGATAGGCGCTACGGAACCTTTGCAGCGCGCGGGCGCGAGGGGCCAGTTCGGTACCATCTTCATTCAGAAGCCGAGGGTTCAATAGCCACCAGCCTAGACGCACACCAAAGACCGTCAACAGAAAGGCTGTAGCAGCGTTCGTGTGGTAGCCCATGCTGGGGCTGACGGCAGCGCCTGAAATCGCAGCGGCGGTATCGATATGAATACCCGGGCTAGGATAGGCGTAGGTCGATGTCTCAACAAAGCCATTAAAACGTAGAGTGGTGCCTCCTCGTGCCTCCGTCCAGGGAACGTCATAACCGGAATAGAGTGGGGTGAAGGCAAAAGAAGCTGCTTTCCGTTCCTGCCAGGCCAGATCTTCTCCGAAGGTTAAGTTCAACGCTGTGCAGAAGATGGGGAATGGGCCGTGGTAGCCCTCGCCGGGAAGGAGGGTGCTGACTGGCGTCTCGGTATCTTTTACGTCAAATCCGGTAAACCGATTGGGATGGCGCGGAAGATTGGACGCTCCCAGATAACATCGAGCCAGGCGGTTGCGGTAGAAGGCATGCAAGGAAAATTCGTTGATGTCCACTCTCGAAGCGAAGAGCCAACAAATTGCTAAGGGCACGAAATAGGCGAAGAAGAAGGCCGCCACTCCAGCCGTTGCAGCTTTTTGATATGCGACTTCGGCCAGTGCGGAAATCAGAAGCAGGAGTCCTGCGACAAATACATAGGGACCAATCACGGCCGCCAGTTCAACGGCGTTGAAGCGGGGTTGCTCATCGCTTTGCGTCCCAGTTGATTTGGAACTCTTGCCGGCGATCAACCCACCCACCGTGGCGGTAATCCACCCGGCCAGGACAGGCATCCCAGCCCACAACTTGCACCACAGCCATATGACCACGTGATGGCCGAACAGGGAAAAGCCAAGCAATAGACTCCACATCAGGATGACGAGCCCGATGCAGCCCGCCAGCCTGGTGAGCCACTCACGACGGCTGTCATCGAACATGCGTCCCAGCAGCCCTGTTACCAGGAGGATTGCCACCAGTGGCCCTCCCAGCATCAGGGGTGGAGCAATGACTAAAATTGCCCGCCACCAATTATCTCCAAGTGGAGACCATAGCCTGGCAAGCAGAACGATGCTGGCCACAATCCATGTGGCCGCACCGATGGCCGCCAAAGCACAAAGGGCGAACAGTCCGAAAAGGACGAAGACAAATTTCCAATGTGCGAAGGCCTTCCGCTGTTTCCAGAAATTACTGACCTTTTCAAACCCGGAAGTACTACGATGAGTTCTTAAATAGCAAAGAGGCGCACCGCCTGCTAAGGCAAGAGTAACTGCTAACGCCAGGAAAAGAAATGTAGCAGCCAGAAAAGTCAGGGTAAGCTTGAGCCCGAACGTGTCGGCCATTATGAAACGCAATAACAGCGTGAGTAACACGGCTGCGGCTGTCAGCGGCCCTATTATCCATCGGTTTACGGCTCCCTGCACATAAGCGTCGTTCGCTTCCGTCGTCGGCCTGCTGAAGCACAACAGATTTACTCCGATGAGATAAGTTGCCTGAAGCGTGAGATAGAAGATGGCACCTACGAAAGCGGCAACCGCCGGGCCGCTCTGGGGAACGATTGAGGAAGAGGCCAGGAACCGCAAAAGAAGGGCCAGGAAGATGAGCCCGGAAAAAAGAATGGTCTGGTTGAGCAGCGTGTTGCGCAGCCAGGTGGCAATCGCAACCCAGGTGTCACCGCTGAAGAGGTCGTTCTCCGGGGTGAGATAGTTGCTATACCGCCGTAGCCAGCGGATAGGCTCAGGATGGTCGCCGGGATTTCCTGGTTCCGGAAGCGGGATAAGCCGCTTTTCAACCTGCTCAAATCCGAGACGCGTACTCCAGGCGGCGAACCACTGATGGATATAGCCTCCACCGGAAACGGTAGAGAGATAATCGAAGCACCGAAGCAGGTTAAGTTCGGCGAGTCCCTGCAAAATACCAAGATTGAAGGTCGCACTACGTATGCCGCCACCAGAGAAGCACAGTCCCATTAGTCCCAGGTTGGTGGCACGCTCGTAGGTATCTGCGGGAGGTCTTGCCGCGGGCGTCGCGACCGGTGGCCCTACGACCTTCGCACGACGTTCTTCCACGTGATCCAATTCCAGCGCCAGGAGCCATTTGCTGGGTGTATATCCAGTTAGTGAAGCAAGCCGGGCCTGTATGTCAGCCCTGAATTCAAGCTTCCGGGCAAGAGAAACGGCCTCCGTGGGCCTCGGATCAGACAAAAGGTCAAGAGCCTTCTCCAGCAGCGGCCTTTTCTCGGTATTGAGGATCTTGAATGTTTGCTCGGCCAATTCACTTACGTAGTCTGCCATATTCCCTGCTTTCTGAGCCGTGACAGCCGTTCCCTGCCGACGGGCGCGACGCACCAAATAGAAGTTCCGGTTGATTGCCTAAAAGCGCTTCAGAAATGCGATCAAGGCGTGCTTGTCAGCGTCGCTGAGACCCGCGCCTCCGCCAGCGGATTTATCGCTCCCAAAGTAGTGGCCGCGATTCACAATCAAATCAGGGCACTTGCTGAGCTCAAGCAGTGGGTCAACAATGTTAGCCAGGACTTTTTTTGCTTCTTCGTCTGTTGGATCCCGCGGTAATTTTTGGAGATCCGAATTGATCTTGCGCACGATGTTCAGCAACTTCACGTCATGGACCAATCGCTCAAACGGATCCTTGCTTTCTGAAAATGGATTGAGATTCGTGAGAAGTCCCACGGGAGTGCCCTGAGGAATTGGGCCGATCTTGATAATCTCGTTTTTCGCATCCAGGAGCGAGGGAAATAAACGAGCGAACACACGCAGCGGCTGAAGCGCGTCGGGGACATAACCGTACGAAATTTTGAGATAACTCTGCGTGTTAGTTCGGTCGATCTTGCCGGGAATTCTGTAGCCGAGCTGTTCATCTTTGTCGCGCTTCTCCGGCCAGAGCATCTGTTCGATGGAATTCTGGAAAGAAGCCAGGCGTCCTTTTACCGACGGATCCGAATTAAACTCTCCCACGCTGTTATTCAACAAAAACGGTGCTGTAGACCACAGACTGACGAGAGAGGGCGGACGAGTGTAGCCGCGTCCTCCGGCCGGCATCTGGTAAGACCTGGGCTCACCGGTGTAAGGGTGATACCAGGTGATCCGGCCGACAGAAGGCAAGTCCTTATAAGACTGGGATGAAAAGTTGTCCCATATATTGCCGGCGAGAGCGTTGGTCGCGAGCGGACTGCAAGCATTCGTTTGCAAGAGCGTTACCGGGATGCGAAGCTCGCTGGAAAGATAGTTGTGTTCCAAAAAGTCAGGCTGCTTGACCATCACAGTCATGGCTTTCTTGAAGTCGTCAGTCTTTGTCCAGTCCCAGTATTTGTTCCAGCACTCGAGATAGTTTTTCCCGGCACATCCTTGTCCTTGGTCCATGGCTATGGCCGGCACATTTGTCGGAGGAGTTGGCAATTTGCTGGAATGGCATCGCGCACAGCGTTCGGCAAAGACTTCCTTACCACGGGGAACCAGAGCATCGTCTGCCTCTAGGGCTCTGCGAGCGTCAGGATCGGTCTTTCGCAGATTTTCCAGGTGATGTGGTTCTGTGGAATGGAGGAAGAATAATGCCATCGCGGGAGTCTGCGCTTCCGTGGCGGAAAAATATGCAGAATTCTTCCGCGCCACTGAGATTTCGATGGGTGAAACAGGCTTGCCACCAACCAAGGCGTTGAAGTGCAACAACCATTCTTCACTGAAGGCACCGATGTTCAGGAAGACGCGATTCAGAGCTCCCAGTGCTCCCACCGAGTCAGCCCCATCTTTCAAAACGCGCGGCGTCCAAACCGTATCTGGAGCCTGGAAGTAGCCGGTTAGCGGTCCGTCTGGAATGTAATCATTCAACTGCTTGTTATTCTTTTGGCCGCCTCTAAGTGTTTCTTTTCCCCACCGGCGTGCATGTTCCAGGCGATCTGCCAGCATGTAAACAGCATTCATGGTCCGCGGATTGTTGATGTTATCGGTGGAAACAAAAGAGGTGTCGAGCGAGCCCGGACGCGAAGTATGGAAGAGTTGCCATACGAAGTTCGACTGGTCCCCCTGCCAGTAGAAAATTCTATCGATCCAGAAATACTGTGCTCCCACGTTGGAGCTGAGGTTCTCCCATTTCGGGTTGTCTGGATCCTTGGGAGGCTTTAGCGGGTTCGGACCGACGTGACAAAACCCGCATGACATGCCCACCCGGTACGGCCTTATAAGGTTCTTGTCTTGGTAATACTTCGAATCTTTGTAATATCTGTCTGGGTCCCAGTTCTTAGCTGCCCTTTCGTCGAAAGCGGGATTGGGAAACAGCCGCATACCGACAATGCCAGTTTCATAGCCGTAGAACGAACCTACGGGAAAATCTTTGCCGTCGATTTTTGTGCCGCGCGAGCCGATCTTGACGCCAGGATAGTCGTGCTCATTCTCGAACGGATCGGGCTTGCAGTCCGCGCGACGCTTATCCAGCCACAATCCCCATCGCTCCGGATCGGGGCCGGTTGCTTTTTCAAAGCACGGGTCGTTGACCAGGCCAAAATATTCCCAGCGTTGATCGCGGCTGAATCTGTTATCAATCATCAGCAATTCTGGGTGAGAGGAGAGAACCTTCAGAAAGTCCAAGGCACCGGCACTCTTGTAGATGAGCGCATCCCAAAGGCGATCATTGCCCGCGGTCCATGCCAGCCAAGTGTTGCGGCCCCTGATTAGCGCTGACTTGTCGTTTTCAGGAGCAAATTTAGTGAGGTCTCCTCCGCCATCCATGTCATGAAAGTAGTCGACATCGGAGGCCTTGAAGCTGGAGGCGTCGCGGCCAGCAAGCAAGGCCTCATCTTTCGCGTGGCCGGCACGCGGCTGCTTCGACCAATGGATGCTGTATGCGATGACAATGCCGACAATCAAGATAAACAGAACGGCCAGGCGTATTGCGCGCCCGTACTGCCGTTTGCTGGAAATGGCGGTGTCTCCTTGGAGCGCCATCATCGTCGAACTCTCCTTTTATTCCTGAGACAGATCTATTCCCACATATCTTTACGTGTCCCAAGTGAGCTGTTCGTTACATCGGAATCAAAGGTTAAGGCGCGAGACTCTTCCAATTTCGCCCATGCGCATCCCACTTTCGACGGCGCACGGCTCCCAACCACCGGCGCAGCGTAGCTCAACGCACCTTGCGTCCATTCACCCGGGTGGCAGTCGAAGGATCATTCCGATCGTCGCGCCAAGTGGGATGGTTGAAGTGAATTACAAAATCTCCGTTATAAGAGACAACAGCATTGTCGAACGTTAGCTTGCCCACGCGACGCCAATTGTTGAAGGTGCGCCGCTGCGAGACTGACGTACCTTTCATGGAACCCTCATCGGTCAATTCGATAAAGAAAGTCAGGGTGCGTTTCTGCGCCGGATCGCCCCGGTCAAAAATTTGGGCCATGATCTCATCACGAAAATCCAATGCGTCCCCTTCGATTCGTGGTTGTTCCGGTGCGACTAAGAGGCGCATAAAGTCAGGGCTTCTTGTGGGTTCACTCTCCGGCTTTCCGAGCTCAGCGATTTGGTACAACTGGCGGTTCGAAGGCTCCTTATCGACGCTCTGAAAGAGCGCGCCCGTGATGAGCAAAATTGGCAATCCACTACCACGGCGCCAGGCATGGACATCGGGAGCATTGCGCAGTTCCGCGTCGTTTATATAGTCAGTATGTTCTCCGGCAATGTCTTGCTGGGTGATGAAGCTGGCGCTACGAAGCGGCTGAGTGTGATCCGGATCAGTGGTGGGAAATAGCTTCCCCACCAATGCCAGCGATCGAGTATGGCCGCGGCGGGTTTCGGTGCAACAGGTGGAATACCGCCCCACCACCAGCGCCTGGCTTCCCCTGCGGAAATAGCCTGAATAGCTTGTCTCCTCGGTGATTTCCCACATGCCGGTGAGACACACACCGTTTGGATGAAGCAAACGCCGGAAACCTTTCCCGTCCACGCCCCAGCGCAAGTCCGCATGAGAATCCACGGCACGTTCAGTGGCCTTGCGGAAAATATAGTTCTTACCGAAGGACAAGATGCCGCGCAGAACGCTGGGCAAAGTAACGTGATAGGTGGGCAATGCGGGTTGGCCCTCGTCTCCCCACACTTTTTGATAGGAATTGGCGACGAGGGCATCGCGCACTTCAGAGAAGCGCGATCCGATGTAGGTGCGATCTTCCTCGGCAACGGCTTCAGTCCCAAAGTACTCCGGTCCCATAAGTCTCCGCAGCCAAAAGATTACGGCTGGCTCGGCCTCGACTTCGAACCTATTTTGCGTCCGCCAGGACTACGTCGGACGCCTTCTCGCTGATCATATATACCGCGGACACGATGAAGTAACCCGGAATTTTGGGAAACACCGAGGCATCCACGACGCGCAGCCCCTGGGTATTGCGCACACAGAAGCGGCTATCGAGCACGGCCATAGGGTCATCGTCGGCGCCAATCTTGTTGGTGCACGAGGCATGATGACCCCATGCCTCGTTCTGAATAAACTGGCGCAACTTCTCGGGCGTATCCCCAAGTTCTCCGGGCCATTCTTCATCCGCGATGAGCGCACCGAGATGTTTATTCATGTCCCGAACAAAAGCCACGCCATTCATGACGGCATCGAGGTCAGCTTGCTTTTCATCGTTGCCCTCAGTGAAATAGTGAAATTCAACCTGCGGAGTATCCAGAGGGCTATTCGAACGCAAGGTCACGCGGCCAGCGGTGTTGTTGGTGTGAGCCTTCAGGATTGCCCAGGTGAAGCGGTCTCGATATCGTTCAAAGCTCGCGGAATATCCAGGCTGGTAGCCCTTGAAGGTTCCTGGCAGACCGAAGATGTAGAGGTCCGGCTCAATTTTGTCCTTGGAGGATCTCTTAATGATCCCAATCAGAGTGCCGTTAGACGCATACAATCCTTTTCCTCGCTCCCACTCCGCAAAGGCAGACTCAACCGGTTTATTTACCACGGGAGGTGCGAAGCTAGCGCCTTCGAGCAATTCGAGGGGACGACGCAGTTTTGAAATCACTCCGACTTCGTAACGATCCTGCAGGTTTTGGCCGACCCCCGGAAGATCAGCTACCAGCGGTATGTCGAACTTCTGTAAGTGCGCCCGAGGACCCACTCCGGAGAGCATTAGAAGTTGCGGACTGTTGAAGGCGCCGGCCGCAATGATGACCTCGCGCGCCGCGCGGACCTGCCTTGGGAGTCCGGAAGGGGCCTGCGGTAGCGGATCGGCTTTGTACAGATGCCGTCCTTCCAGGAATTCCACTCCGATCGCACGTTTCCCTTCGAACAGTATCCTTGTAGTCAACGCTCCCAGTTGTATGGTCAGCTGGTTGGGATATTCTTTTTTCGTGCGCAACAGATATTCTCGCGGCCCATTCCTTTTCCCGTTGGTCACGGCCAAGGGAGTGAATGACAAACCTTCCGGGCTGTTTTTGGCATTGCGGGAATCGTTCGGATCCAGGCGCGTTTCCAAACGCAAGAGAGGATCGCCAACGTGATCGCGAAGCACTTCCCAAACTCCGTTCAAAAGCAGCGCGATAACTTCCGGATCTTTCAACGCCAGAACAGGATCGGCCTCGCTGGTGGTGAGCCATCCCTTGAATCCATGACCGTGGTGCCAGTCTCGCCAATCCTCCCGGTGCCTGAATAGCTCGCTAATGGAAGATACGACTCCTTCGGCGTCGTAGGTCAGCGTGCCCGGCCGCGCGACATACTGGCAGTTCTCAAGTCGCTCGAAGTAGGCTCTCATTTTCTGTCCGGCCCAGGTGGCGTCCCCGGTGATCTGCGCTATGTAATCCCAATCCTGGTCCTGGGGAACTACCGTGATCATTGCGTTATGGGCAGTGCACCCGCCGAGCGTGCCGGCGCGCGGATACCAGATTCCGTCATGTTCAGCTACAAATTTGGTATCCCGCTTCTGCTTGGCGGTATCGGTGTAGTGACGGACAAAGTAGTTCCAGGCACACTCCTTGTACTCGGTGGACAGCCCGTGGAAGATTGGCACCTCGTACATGTAGCGGCCGGTGTCGCCTGCGTCGCAGGAATCTCCCCCCGCATCCATGAGCAACACTTTGAATCCTGCTCGCGCCAGATTGGCAGCGAGAGGTCCTCCACCCGCTCCCGAACCCACGACGATATAGTCGAAGTCAGCGCTGGTCATATTGTTGTCTCCGAAAGGCATTTAGCGGAGATCGACCAAACACCCGCTTGATTGCCTTGCACACTCTGCAATGGCTAAAACGTCTTCAGAAACTCGATGAGCGACCGTTTGTCGTCATCGCTGAGGCCCGGTTCCTCCTGAAAGTAGCTGGTCCCGAAGTAGTGGCCTCGGTTGACTTCAAAGTCCGGACACTTGCTGAAGCTGAGCAAAGGCCCGACGAGATTTTTGAAAACCTGTTCCGCTTGCATGTCGGTCGCGTCCTTTGGCATCGCCTCCAGATCATGCTTAATTTGTATGAGCAGCTTAACGACCTGCGCGTCGTGCTGGATCCGCTCAGCTGGATCACTGCTCTCGGACAATAAGTTTGTATTCGCGAGAAGATCGACAGGCGTGCCCTCGGGAATCGGGCCGATTTCGATGCCGTTGTATTTCACAATCGAGGGGAACCAACGATTCCAGAACCCAAGCATCGGCTGCAAGGCGTCGGGCAGGTAGCCGGCGGGCACGCGCAGATAGCTACGCTCGGTTGTGCGGTCGATGCGGCCAACGAATTGCCCAGGCGTTCGAGGAATCTGGTTTCCAAGTAAGTCATCCTTGTCCCGCTTCTCGGGCCAGAGCATCTTTTCAATCGAGTCCTGAAAGGACTTCATGCGAGCTGCGACCGAGGGCTGCGGTTCAAAGTTCCCAACGCTGTTGTTCAACAGGAAGGGTGCCGTTGACCACACACTGATGAGCGAAGCTGGACGAGTATAGCCCCGCCCTCCCGCGGGCATCGTATAGGTGAAGGGCTGACCTGTATAAGGATGGTGGGTCGTGATGGTCCCCAGGGACGGCAAATCCTTATAAGTCTGCGACGAGAAGTTATCCCAGATGTTGCCGGCGATTGCATTAGTGGCAAGTGGACTGCATGCGTTCGTCTGTAGCAGCGTCACGGGAACGCGCAACTCGCTCGAGAGATAATTAGCCTCGACGAAATCGTCCTTGAGCACGATGTCGCGCATTTTCTTTTTGAAATCGTCAGTTTTCGTCCAGGTCCAGTATTTGTTCCAGCAAACAAGGTAGCCCGCACCAGAACAACCGCCTGGATCAACGCCTGCAGCGGGAGTAGGAAGTTTGCTTGAGTGGCAGCGGGCGCAGCGTTCCGCGAACACGATCTTTCCGCGATTCAGTCGTCCCTTGTTCTTGCTGAGGTAGGCCTCGCCTCCGGGTGCATCCTTCAACTTGTGAGGCGCCGTACTCTTCAGAAAGAAGAGAGCCATGTCGACCGTCTGCTGCTCGGTCGCGCCCCAGTACGCGGAGTTCTTTCGGGCAACGGCAATCTCGATGGGCGTGGTGCGCTTTCCTCCAATGAGTGCATTAAAGTGGAGCAGCCACTCTTCACTGAATAACCCAATGTTGAGGTAGACGCGGTTAAGAGCGCCGAGAGCTCCCACCGAGTCGCTGCCGTCCTTGAGTACGCGAGGCGCCCAAACCGTATCCGGCGGCTGGAAAAACTGGGTGAGCGGCCCCTCATGGACGAAGTCATTAAATTGCTTGTTGTTTAAGCCTCCGCCGGCCAGGGTTTCCTTGCCCCAGCGTTTGGCATGCTCCAACCTCGGCCCGAGATTGTAGACCGCATTCATGGTGCGGGGATTGTTGATGTTGTCGGTGGAGACTAGCGAAGTATCCAGCGTACCTGGCCGGGAAGTGTGGAACAGTTGAAACACGAAGCTGCTGGGATCGGCATCCCAGTCAAAGATGCGATCGATCCAGAAATACTGTGCGCCGACGTTGGAGCTGAGATTTTCCCACTTGGGACTGTCGGGATCGGCAGGAGGTTTCACGGGGTTAGGCCCAACGTGACAGAAGGCGCAGGACATCCCAACTCGATAGGGCTTTACCAGGTCTTTGTTCTGGTAGAACTTGGGGTCTTCGTAATAAGCCTTGCCGTCGCCCCACTTTTTCGCTGCCGCCTCATCAAAGTCGGGATTGGGGAAAAGCCGCAGCCCGACGATGCCAGTCGCATAGCCGTAAAAGGAGCCCAGCGGAAGAGTCTTACCCCGCGCGCCAATGGCAATACCCGGATACTTCTTCTCGTCCTCAAAGGGATCGGGAGGACAGTCGGGTCCGGTGCGACGCTTGTCCAACCACAAGCCATAGCGCTGAGGGTCAGGACCAGTAGCTTCGTCGAAGCAAGGCTCATTGACCAGTCCGAGATATTCCCAACGATTGTGGCGGCCATACTTTGGTCCTTTGTATTGCGCTCCATGGTAGGAAGAAAGTGTCTTCAGGAAATCCAGAGCCCCGAGGCTGGTGTTCGAAATCCGATCCCAGAAACGATCGTTGCCGCCGGTCCAAACGATCCAGGTATTGCGCCCTTTGACTTCGTCCACCGTCAGCGGAATGCCGCCATCCATATCGTGGAAATAGGGATCATCGGCCGCGGGCATCGAAGCTGCGCTGCGCCCGGCACGGAGAGCCTCATCTTGTACCTGCCCGGGCACAACCTTCTGTCGGTTGCAGCTCACCAGCAACATGAAACATAGGGGCGCAAGCAGCGAGACTTTGCGCGAAAGGATTTTTTCCGTGATAGCCACGATGTGTCCTCCTTAGCTTTGGCGCGGTAGCAACGCTCTCGTAATAGTCCAGAGACGTTCGCGCAGTTTTAACCAGCCTTCTCCGTAGTTCCGCCGCCGCGATACGTATTGAACAACTTGACGAGTGTGCCAAATGCTCCCAAAGCCGTCGTCACGTAGGCTGCGGACGATTGCCACAGCGCGTTTTGGGTTGTGAGCAGAAATGCCCCAAGGAGGATCATGGTAGTGAAGAAAGCACCATGCACTTTTCCCCAGCCGCTACGCCGCGACTCGCGCAGCCACTCCTGTTTCAAGCCCGCGGACGTGGCGGACTGCAGGAAGCGCCGGAAGCTCTCGTTCATGAGGCGAAACTGCGGGTCTGTCGTAATCAGACCCTTGCGAACCAGTTGCCGAATAGCCCTTCCATTGGTGGGATTCAGCAGCCCATCCCCTGCAAGTTGAACGAGCGCAAACTTCTGGTCATCCGAACATTCTTTCCAAACGAGGCGGTAATACCCATCGGCACGCTCCAGGACCTCCGAGGTAATTGTTTCTTCTGAGTGGATGTTTTCCGTCTTAATGTCGTTGGCGAGTTGCGCGCCGATGGGCCACAGAGCCGCCATCGGCCCGCACTCTTTCCAGATCAGGTCTCGCGCGGGACCTTCGTACTGCTCCAGCCAATAGAAAGGCTCTTCGCGGAGATCAATCAGCTCGAGAGCGGGAAACATCCGGCCGTAGTCCTCCGAAGATGCTGGGACTTTCATAATGGCGGCTAGTTGGGTGTTCTGTCTTTCTAGCAGTCGCTGGATCAGGATGGACTTTTGGTTGTCGATTTCAGCATCGTTCACACTGTGTTCGAAATGTAGGATCTCGATCACAGTATTCCCTGGCAACGCGTCCAGGTCGAAATCCTCAGCCCATGTCGGTCCGGTTGCCATTTTGATCACATCTATAGTGTATTTTTGCGCCTCCAGATGCCAGTCCGAAACAGGTGGCACAAGAATGAGGACATTCCGACCCTCGCGAATGGATTCAGCAGCCCTCAGCGCGCCTGTCATTTTCAGCGGGGCGACATGAAAAAGAAAAATCCTACGCGCTAGCGCCCAGACGATGAAACCTATAGCCACGATTACGCCAGCCGCAACCTCTACCCCAGCGAAGGCATGGCCCCAGGAGGAAGCTGGAATGTTCGACGTAATTAACAAGTCTTTTTCCGACATCTCTTGGCTTTCAGGCGCCTCATCACTTCTTGGCGCTAGCGAATGGACGCCATGCCAACGAAGGGTCAAGGCGGATGCTTCATTGTCCCAGGACCACTCCGGGAGACTGCGGAAAGGCTTTTTTTTGTCGGCGCCTTGTACTGATCCGACGTTCATGCGCCCGGTAGTGCCAGAGCTCGACGATGTGGAATCGGAATCCTTGGATTTCTCTGGTTGGGAATCGACGCGGTCCGGAATTACGCCTAACATCTCCGCAGCGGTCTGGTTGTAGTCGTGGTGAAGCGCATAGATGAGATCTTGGAACCAACCGCTATAAAGTTCTCCGCCTTGCTGAGGGGGCGCACGCGGAACGATCCGAAGCTTGCCATCCACCAGAAACCGGGGGTCGAGCACGATCCTGCTCCATGGGGTGCTTTTGTCTTCCTTGTCCACTTTGCTTTCTTTCTCTTCTATACCTTCGAATTTATTACACGCGTCGACCCCGAGTTCCTGCTTTTCACACCGCTCGCTCGTTGACATTAGGCGTCGATCCAAGGCGGACGCCAGATGCAGTTGCGCTTGTTTAATCCCTAATCGCCGTTCTACATTCAAGCTGGCGCGGAACAGCGCCATTGGCGCCAATATGCCAACCAGAAGGAGCAGCAAGACGACACTCAGAACGTAACACCTCCTCCAGGCAGATGAACCCACTTCAGGACCACCGCAGATCTTTTCTCTGGCTGCGCTTCGCTGCAACCGCATAGCTAAATAGCGAATCGGTCGATCGAGCAGCGGCAGCAGCGCGATTATCCCGAAGCACACCAACCAGGTAAATGCCCGGAAATGAGCCCGCCGCCAAATCAGCAGGAAAACAATGGTGCCCAAGATCGAAACCACTGCAAGCAGCGAGTGGGACCTTCTCACTCTCCGCTTCGGTACCTTCTCCCCCCTTGGCGCGTATGCCCGAATGCACCACGCCGTCAGTAGAAAAGCCGTGTAAGGGACGGCGGCACAGGCGACTATGTTTTGTTCGCTCGAGCCGGTGAAACCCAGGAACAGAAACAGAATGATCAGCAAGGTGTAAATAACAATTTGATACAGGTAAGTGCTCATGCGGGCCTGATTCGGCCACAGCCACTCGGGTGCAAACTGGGGCCGGCGAATGGCGGACCAAATCGCAATGGCTGTGGCGGGTGCCACCAAAATCAGCAGAAGCAACGTGGATGCCATAGTCATGGCCTGCAGGTTGAGGGTCCGGACCGCGGTCAGGTCCCTGTAGACGATGAGGGACAACTGCGCTTGAGATACCCCGCTAACAGGCATCACGCGCGCCTGGTAATCTTTTCCCAGATACTTGACCGTCAGCGAGCGCTGGGTCGAATGGCCGAATGCTGCGGCATAGAGCTGCTTGTTCCAATCGCTCTCTTGCAGAAAATTCTCGCGTATGTTTTTGGTTTTATCGGCATGGAACAAGACAAGACCTGTCTCGTCGAAGAGCGCGAACCCGTAACCGAGCGGCAGTATAGGGTCAATCAAGGAAAGCGGCTGAGCAGTCAGAAACGCAGACCCGCGCGTTACATCCCCTCTGATGCCGGACTTGAGCAATTGCGGATTGCAGTCCCCGGTACTTATCGCCAGGGCGGCAAGGTACTCGAGCTTGTTCGGCGGCATAATGGAATCGAAATGAAACGCCGGACCCGTGCCATCGAGGTAGGTCGATTTTGGACTTGTGTAGAGACGGGTCTGGGACACATCGATCATTGGGGTGAGATAGTGGCTCGTGCTCCATTTGACGATTTGTTGTCCGTCGTCATCCGTCCAAAATACGTTGTTCAGGTAAGGATAAATCGGCGCTGCAGGAGGCCCGCCGACACGAGGGTCAAACCTAGGGTCAGAACTAAAGTTGAAACTCCTGATGATCTCGCGATCGTCCTGTGTGCTTTTCAGGGACGCGGCGCGTTTGAGATCGTCCTGGAGCCTCTGGTCCTCGCACCAGGCCTGCAACTGAAAGCGCATCTGCTGCACTTCGTCGTGTATGTTCTTGGAGAGATTGTTGCCGAGCCGTTGTAACTGGTCTTCCGTGTCATCGTTCAGGGGATAGCCCACGGCGTTGAGTCCTGACAGTGTGAGGACGCTGGTCACCAGAACCAGAAGGAACCCTAGAAACCCCAGTTCGCGCAGCCGTAAATGTTCGCGCCGGTTGATGAAAAGGACCTTCAGAACCGGACCGCTCATGAAAATGACAAGAAAGACCGCGGTCAGCCAGACCATGAATGTTGAAGAAATTGACAACGCCTCCCACTCCAAAGCCTTGGCGGATATAAGCCCGCAGAGTACGAACTCCTGCGCCGGTTCTTCCTGGTTCGGCTCATCTGTGAAGGTATCTAGAGTATTTGTAATTGTTTAGCGCATAGGGGCAGTTAAATCCAGTACCCTGGGCTGAGAGGAACAAATCAGAGTCTGTAGAAGAGAGGAGGCACATCGGAGTTGCTGGCGACAGGTTTGCAGAATGCTG
>Ga0137378_10001654_pt1 | contig 18859 bp, 17 predicted proteins | sample SagtaG_21_FD_104813 | JGI IMG/M metagenome (GOLD analysis project Ga0137378, IMG submission 104813) | Vadose zone soil microbial communities from Sagehorn Ranch, Mendocino, California, USA - Sage2_L_60_16 metaG | ecosystem: Environmental > Terrestrial > Soil > Vadose zone | place: USA... | reverse complement strand
CCAAGGATTCCTTCGCTGGGAAGCCCTCCCACATAGCAGCCGAGAACTGTGCTTTGTTGGTCTCGGACTTCCGCTCTCGACCGCTGCAGCACTCTTCAAAACTCAATTCTCGGACGGGCTCCTGGACGCTCTCATTACTGCGTTCACTCTCTCCCCCTCAGAAGCGCTGCGATCACGCGTGGACTGCGCCGACCGTGAAGCACCGCGATCACGACGAGCGGCTTTTCCTCTGGTATGTAGGCAATCAGGTAATCCCGCACTCGTTGAAATCGAAGAGGTCGGGAGGTGAGATCGGAGCGGTTATGGCCTTGGCGGGGAAAGGGTGCGAGTGCGCCGATTGCTTCGTAAATCTCTTGCATACGCGGTCGGCTGCGTCGAGGCTATCCGCCGCAACATATTCCCAGATTTCGTCGAGGTCTTTGGTCTTTGTATGCCTCCGGGTGGAGAACAAAATCGCTCATGAACGGCCGGTGCGTCGTTCTTCGCTCTTGCGCCGCAGGGTGGCAAAACCCTCCTCGCCGTCAATGGGCTTCACGCGACCGCTCTGGATGTCGTCGTAGCGCCCATCGAGCATCTCCCGCACCTGGGCTAGCTCCTGGAGATATGCCGCCATCGCGTCCTCGACCAGGTCGTCAGGCGCGCGACCGGTTTTCGCGGCGAGCTCCTGAAGGCGCGACACCGTCTCTGGCCTCAAGTGGACTTCCATGTCTGCCAGTGTAGAGAGACAGCTAGTGCCAAAGCAAGAGGCGCGATCCTGGTTGTGTCAACGGTGATAAGCCTGCGAGGGATTTCGGTCGGTGTCAACGATCCGCATGGTGAGAAAGACTTGTGCTGACCACTTCGATACCTTGTAATACTTAACTGGAGTCTGCCCCCACTTCCCGCTACGCTGGTCTTCAGTGACATGGGACTGAATCGCTTCGATTTCGCGATCATTGCGATCTATCTAATCGGAATTACTCTGTTCGGGCTACGCTTCCGCAAGCGCCAGCGCACCCTGCGCGACTACTTCCTCGCCGGACGCGACATTCCCTGGTGGGCGATTTCGCTTTCGATTGTCGCGGCTGAAACCAGCACGCTGACAATCATCAGCATTCCCGGTCTCGCTTATGACACGAACCTGACGTTTCTGCAAGTCGTGCTGGGATACGTTGCCGGGCGCATCATCATCAGCTTCGTGCTGCTGCCGCATTATTTTCGCGGAGACCTCTACACTGCTTATGAGCTGATTGAGAGGCGTTTTGGGTCGAAGTTACGATCACTGACGTCTGGGCTGTTTTTATTGACACGAGCGGCGGCGGAGGGAGTTCGGGTTTACGCAGTTTCGATTGTGGTGGCCATCGCCCTGGGTACCGGAGAAGTCGCGTCCATCGCGATCATCACCTTGTTGACGCTGATTTATACCTTCGAAGGCGGCCTGGCGGCAGTGATCTGGACCGACGTCGTGCAGACCGGAATCTACGTCACCGGCACGCTTCTGGGCATCGCAACCATCGTCCATTACGTTCCCGGCGGATGGGCACACATTTATCAGATCGCTGCGGCCAGCGGCAAACTGCGGGTGTTTGATTTCACTCCCAGCTTCTGGAAGCCGTACACGTTTTGGGCAGGATTCGTCGGCGGCACTTTCTTGACCACCGCAGGCCATGGAACGGAGCAACTTTTCGTGCAGCGCCTGCTGGCAGCCCGCAACCAGCGCCAATCGGCTACGGCACTGCTTTCGAGCGGGGCGCTGATCTTATTTCAGTTTGGATTATTCCTGCTGCTTGGGGTGATGCTCTACGCGTACTACATGTTGCCCTCGGCGCATTTCGGCAAACCGGACCGAATCTATCCCACGTTCATTGTCACTCAAATGCCGCATGGAATTTCGGGCCTGTTGATTGCGGCGATTCTAGCAGCAGCAATGTCGAACCTGAGCGCGGCGTTGAATTCGCTTTCATCGAGCACGATTCTGGATTTTTTCGTGCGCCTGCGTCCGCAAACCGACGACCGCAACCGGATGACGCTCTCGCGACTGGCGACAGTTGGCTGGGCGATTGTGCTGTTCAGCCTCGCCGTCCTGTCCTTGCACAAGGCCGGACGAGTGGTCGAAGTCGGACTGCAAATCGCGTCCATTTCTTATGGCGCGCTGCTCGGTGTCTTTTTGCTCGGGGTGCTCACCCGCCGCGCGAATCAGCTTGGCGCCGCGATTGGGATGCTTTGCGGATTTGCGATGGAAGTTTACTTGTGGAAGTTCACACCAGTGCCGTGGACGTGGTGGGTGGCGATTGGGACTGCGGTGACATTCCTCGTGGGATATACGGTAAGCATCGCGACAGCTGGGGCTAAAGACACAGGGCGCCCCCCTTACCCAGAGTTCTGACTAGTGGATTTTGGCTAGGAATTATGCCGTCGAGATTTGGACGATGGCTTCCGGTGCCCCAAGGCGGCGTCGGCGAGATCGATCCAGCGCTGGGAGCGCATTCTTACGAAATCACCCTCCCGCCGCATGTAGGACAACTCGTGTTGGGAAGGAATACCTGGCAGACGGTACGATGAACTGTCGCGACGGCGACGTTCCAAGGGCAATTTTCGATCGATTTCCATGACATCCACCGCAAAGAGAGAATGCCAGAAAGTGGGGCAATTGTTCGATACATTACAATAGGTATAATTGCCGAATTTTAAACTGAACCAGCGTAAGGAGCGGCGGAAACGTCCTGGCGGCATCTAAATTTCTTGAGGGTTCGTAAGCTCTTTCCCGACTTCCTCAACGACTTAGCCCAGAATGAGGTCCCCAATTCGACAGCAGCCGGCTCTTCTCACGATCGCTTTTTGGCTGGCAGTCGTGGTGGCCGCGCCTGCGCTCCCAAATGTTCACTCCGTGGCCCAAGCGGTAGACGAGCACTATAACCACCTGCAGTCGTTGCAGGCGGAGTTCACGGAGATTTATCAGGGTTCAGGGGTGGAACGGACGGAGTCAGGCACGCTGTGGCTGAAAAAACCTGGCAAGATGCGATGGGAATACCGTTCCCCAGAGGAGAAGCTGTTTGTCGGGGATGGACGCGATGCGTGGTTGTATTTGCCGGTCGAAAAACAGGCGCGGAAGTCGTCTATGCGGAAACTGGAAAACCTTCGTTCGCCGCTTGCATTCTTGCTGGGTAAGACGAAGCTAGAGAAGGAGTTGCATCTGCTGTCCTTTGCGCCTGATATTCAGAGCTGGAAACCCGAGGACTCCATGTTGCGGGGTGTACCGCGGGGACTCGAAGACCGAGTGAGACAGGTGCTGCTGGAAGTTACGCCAGAACACCAGATCGCGCGAATCCTGATTCATGGGGTGGACGACTCGATTACCGAATACCGGTTCAGCAATCAGAAGGAGAATATCGAGGTATCAGACCACCAATTCCGTTTCGCAGCTCCGGCGGGTACTGAGGTTGTGGAGGACGAGACTGGGGAATAGCCCTCCTGTTACTGCGGATACACCTTGGCTCTAAGTAGCGGTAAAAGCGGGATTTTTCAATGTTAAACTGAAATCGGCCCGCCGAGTTTTTTGAGGAATCATGGCTGAGTTTTTGGTCAAAGTCGCCGACGAGCGCGGACGCCTTACGCAGCAGGTGGAAAGCGGCTACTCCGAAGCCGAGGTCCGCGAGCGCTTCGCGCAACAGGGGTTTCTGGTCTATTGGGTAAAACCCAAAGGCGTGCTGACCGGCGGCAAGATAACGCGGCGTAAGCGGGTCAAACCGTCGACTTTTCTTGTTTTTAACCAGCAAATGCTCACCTTGCTCAAGGCCGGCCTGCCAGTTTTAGGATCTCTGGATCTGCTCATCAAGCGCCAGCGGGACGCATATTTCCGTTCGCTGCTGCAAAACGTTCGTGAACGGGTGAAAAGCGGAGAGTTGATGTCCGAGGCGTTCTCTGCACAGAACGTGTTCCCGAGGATCTACACCACATCGCTGATGGCCGGTGAGAAGAGCGGAAACATGGACGAGGTGCTGACGCGCTATATTAATTTTCAGCGGCTGGCCCTGAGCTTCAAGAAAAAATTAGCGGTTTCACTGGTATATCCCACGCTGCTGGTGTCTGTTGTACTGCTCATGCTGGTTTTCCTGGTGACTTACGTTGTCCCGCAGTTCGCCAAGCTTTATGAGGATTTGCACGCCCAGCTTCCGACCATCACGCTATTTATGCTCGAAGTTGGCACCCGGGCTCAGCGCTACGCACCCGTCATCCTGGTGGCGGTGGTTTTGGCATTGTTCCTGATCTGGCGCTGGAAGGCCACGGACCGGGGAGCCGCGACTATAGACCGGGCCACGCATAAGATTCCGGTAGTTGGCGAGATCTGGATGAAGTATCACGTTTCGACATTTTCGCGGATGCTCTCGACGCTGCTGACTGGTGGCATGCCGCTGGTTCCCTCTCTCGAAACGGCTGGGGCCTCGATGAGCAGCCGCAAGATCCTGAATGGGATACAGAGTGCCTCGGTTCGTGTCCGGGAGGGACAGTCGCTGGCGCGTAGTCTGGAAGAGCAGAAAATTTTCCCTGATCTGTCCGTAGAAATGATCGAAGTGGGCGAGTCCACCGGCGCGTTGCCGGCGATGCTGAATTCGGTGGCCGAATTCTATGAGGAGGACGTGCAGACAGCGCTGGCCGCGGCTATGGTCATGATCGAACCGCTTATCCTCATCATTATGGCGGTATTTGTCGGCGGAATCCTGATTTCGCTTTATCTGCCGATATTCACGTTGGGATCGAGCATTCATTAAAGCTCTTAGGCAGGCTGGAATGGGAAGCACGGTAGAAAAAAAATCGGTATTCGTGAATGGCGGAAACGGGCAGGCAGTGACCGGAACCCATTCCGAAGAATTGGAGCGGGCGCAGGATGTAGCGCGGCGTTATCGCTGCGAGTTTGTGGACCTGCACGATTTTCAGCTCCATCATGATCTATTCACAAAAATCTCGCCGCACCTGATGTTCCGCTACAACTTTGTTCCGCTGGAAGAAACACGGGACGGGCGGCTGGCGATTGCTATTGCCGATCCCAGCCAGTTAATGATGATCGACGAGATCAGCTTGCTGCTGGGTAAGCGGATCGTCACTAAAGTTGCGACCCTGGCGCAGATCACCGAAATCCTCAAGAAGACGGAACAATCGAAGCGCGTACTTGAGGACGCCAGCGAGGGCTTCGCCCTGGACGTCGTCCATGAGGAGGAAGGCGGCGACGAGAGCATCTCGATTGACAAGCTGACCGCCCAGGGTGACATGAGCCCGATCATCCGGCTCGTGGATACCACCATCTTCACTGCCCTGCAGCGGCGGGCCAGCGATATTCATATTGAGACCCGCGATGATTCGGTCTGCATCAAGTTCCGCATTGACGGCGTGCTGACCCAAGCCATGCCTCCGATCGCGAAGGAGCACCATTCCACCATCGTTTCTCGCATCAAGGTAATGAGCGAGCTCGACATCTCCGAGCGTCGGGTGCCGCAGGACGGACGCTTCCGTGTGAAGTACGGACAACCGGAGCGGCCGATTGATTTCCGTGTCTCCATCATGCCCTCGATCCATGGCGAGGACGCCGTACTGCGCGTGCTCGACAAGGAGTCGATGAGCGAGAAGTTCCGCTCCCTCACCCTGGAAGTTGTGGGATTCGATGAAGATGACCTGCGAAAATTCCGGCGCTATATCAGCGAGCCTTACGGCATGGTGCTGGTAACCGGGCCAACCGGCAGCGGCAAAACTACTACGCTCTACGCCGCCGTCAACGAGATTAAGACCGAAGAAGACAAGATCATTACCATTGAGGATCCGGTCGAGTACCAGATTCGCGGGATAACCCAGATCCCCGTTAACGAGAAAAAAGGTCTGACATTTGCCCGCGGATTACGCTCGATTCTGCGCCACGATCCCGACAAGATCATGGTCGGCGAAATTCGCGACACGGAAACCGCGCAGATCGCCATCCAGTCGGCGCTTACCGGGCATCTGGTGTTCACCACGGTCCACGCCAACAACGTAGTCGATGTCCTCGGACGCTTCCTGAACATGGGAGTCGAGCCCTATAACTTTGTATCGGCGCTGAACTGCATCCTGGCACAACGCCTGGTCAGGCTGATCTGCAACTCCTGCCGGGGTGTAGTGCATTATCCCTCGGACGTGCTGGAGGCGAGCGGTCTCGATCCCGTGCAGTGGTCGAAGGTGCCGTTCTATGAGGGCCAGGGCTGTATAGAATGCGCAGGCACTGGATTCCGCGGGCGAACTGCAATCCATGAACTTCTGGACTTGAGCGACCGGATTCGCGAAATGATTCTGGCAAGGAAGCCAACGTCGGAAATCCGGCGCGCGGCGCGCGAAGAGGGCATGCGGTTCCTGCGCGAGTCGGCGCTCGACAAAGTTCGCACTGGCATGACTACACTGAAGGAGATCAACAAGGTCACGTTTATTGAGACGATGCGGTGAGGAACGGCTGGGCGTCAAGGATGCCGCTTTTTCTCCATTTCCCTGCTCTGCGGATTTTGATTAAATAGAATTTCACTGACAATGAGCCCTACTTACTCCTCCGCCAGACCCAAGCTGGCTTGCGAAATTGCTCCTGACCGAGTGATCGCAGGCCGGGCTTCAGACTCCGGACAAGTGCTGGAACTCTGCTCGACCAGCGAACTTGCGCCAGGATGCGTAGTCCCTGACCTGACGGAACATAATCTGCGGGAAAGAAATTCCGTGGTCCGTGCATTGCGCGACGCTCTCGATCACGTTGGAGGTCATGGGAGCGATGTCGTTGCTGTGCTTCCGGACGCCGCGGTGCGCGTCGTGTTGATCGACTTCGAAACTCTGCCTGAGAACCGTCAGGAAGCAGAGAGTGTTGTTCGATTCCGGTTGCGCAAGTCGCTCCCGTTCGATGTGGATAAAGCCAAAGTCTCCTATCATGCGCAAGCCTCGGCCACAGGACTGCGCGTGGTAGCGGCGGTCGCACTCAACAGCGTGATTGAAGATTACGAGACTGCATTCACCGAGGCGGGATTCGCCCCGGGCGTGGTCCTGCCCTCTATGCTCGCCGCTTTGGGCGCGGCCCCAGCGGACCAGGTAACTCTAGTAGTTAAGGTGGATGCGCGCACCACGAGCATTGCAATCCTAGACAAGCAGCAGCTGCTTCTCTTTCGAACTCTGGAGAACACACGCGGTGTGACCATTAGCGGCGAGCAACTCGCTGAAGACGTCTATCCATCGGTGGTGTTTTTCCAGGACACGTATAGCACCAATATCGACCAGATCCTTGTCGCGGGGATTTCCGACATTGCTGGTGCGAGTCCAGCGCTGCACGCGCAGACCGGGGCGGAGGTACGCGAGCTGGTGAAGGCGTCGCAACTGGGACTCGGCGGCGGATCGATTCCGAAATGGAGGATGGCTGGAGTGGTTGGCGCACTGCTTTCCATGAACTGAATTTATGCGAATTGACATCAATCTGGCGAGCCAGCCTTACGAGGATTCCCGGCGTTTCTGGACGTATTGGGGAACTGGGTTGGCCTTGCTAGCACTGACGACGGCGCTGCTTGGGTTCTTGGCAGTGACCGGATTCATCAACGCCAGCCGTGACCGTCATGTGATTGCGGACCTGCAGTCCCGGCTCGCGGCATCGGATCAGGAAAAGAACCGGGCGGAAGCCATGCTCAACCAGCCGCAGAACCGTGAGGTGCGCGATCGTTCACGCTTTCTCAACGCCCTTTTTCAACGCAAGGCGTTTTCCTGGACGCGCGTGTTTGAAGACCTGGAGCGAGTGATGCCGCCGCGTCTGCACGTAGTCTCGATCCGTCCTGACACCTCTGTCGACAATAATTTGGAAATCAAACTAGTGGTTGCCGGTGACTCTCGGGAGCAGGCTCTGGATCTGGTGCGCAAGATGGAAGGATCAAAGCGCTTCAAGCAGACACAGATTGAGTCGGAAAGGTCTGAGGCTGCACCAAACAACAACGGAGATCGCGTGCAATTCGACATCAGCGCACTGTATGTTCCGTCAGGGGAAGTCGCGCAGGAAAGCGGGGGCATGAACTGATGCCTGATCTGAAACAGACCCGGAATCGCTTTAAGGTCGCAATCGCCACCCTGGTGCTGTTGGACATCGCGGCGATCGCTGTGTTGTTGACACCGCTTGCCGGATCGCAGGAAACGCGACAACAGGAGTTACGGCAGCTGTGGCTTACCCTTAAGGCGCGCGAGTCCGCGCCATGGCGGGGGCTGGACAAGAAAATCCCTCAAGCGAAACGCCAGATCGACGACTTCTACCGCCAGCGTTTCCCGGATGAGTACTCTGCGATCTCGACTGACTTGGGCAAGGTGGCTTCTGAGACTGGCGTGAGAATGTCGGCCGGGAGATACAGCCAGAAAGATAGCGCAACTGAAGGACTGCAGCGGGTCGAGGTGGAAGCTCAGCTTTCCGGTAACTACCTCCAATTGGTCCGCTTCATCAATGCGCTGGAACGCAACCAGCTGGTTTTCATCGTGGACGATTTGGAGCTTGGCAGCGAGCAAAACGGAATCGTTCGATTACAGATTAAACTCGAGACCTATTTAAGGACGACGTAGTGCAATTAGGCGCAGAAAACCGTACGAAGTTGATAACCGCCATTTCACTGGGTGTTGTGGCCCTGGTGCTGGCAGGAAGCCGTTTCGTCGGGTCCTTCGGCGGGGGCTCGTCCAGTGCAGCGGCACCCGCGCCGGTGAATGTCTCTGACGGTTCACCTCAGGCCCTGCCTTTTCCAGCGCCCAGAAATTCACGGAAAGGCCGGAACACCGGCAAAAAAGAGGCTGGCGCCGCTTCGCTTGACCCCACTTTGCGCTATGACTTGCTGAGGGCCAGCGAGGACACGAAGTACGGTGGCGCGGGACGAGACATTTTTCGGGTTCACGTCGACATTCCGCCGCCTGTTGCGCCAGTCAGCACCGGCGGCCACGGTGCGATCGGACCGCAGCCTCTACCGCCGCCGCCCCCTCCACCGCCGATCAACCTGAAATATTATGGCTTTGCCAGCAAACCAGGCGAACCGAAGCGTATTTTTATTAAGCAGGGAGAAGATGTTTTCATTGCCGGCGAAGGTGACATTGTGGACCGCAGGTACAAGGTGGTCCGCATCTCGCCGACTGCGGTTGAAATACTAGATGTGTTGAGCAACAACCGTCAGAGCATTCCGTTGACGCAAGGGTGAAGGATTCGTATCGGGTGATGGCTTTAGGCATGCCTTTTGCTGTATGAGTCAAAGTTGCGCAAATCGCCGCCGAGAACGGGGTTACATCCTGCTTACGCTGATGCTGTTCGTCGCTATCCTGGCGATTGGCGCAATGGCGTGGATTGAGAAAGTTGATTTCCAAATCAAGCGCGATCGCGAAGAAGAGTTAATCCATCGCGGAGTACAGTATTCGCGCGCGGTACGGCGGTACTTCAAGAAGTTCGGACGCTACCCAACCCGTATCGAGGAACTCGAAAGCACCAACAACCTCCGGTTTCTTCGCAAGCGCTACAAGGACCCTATCACCGGAAAAGATTTCAAGCCCCTGCATCTGACCGACGTGCAAATATCATTCAATCCCGGTGCCGCAAGTGGGCTTCCTCCCGGGCCCGATGCGAACATCTCAGGGTCCCAGCCTGGTCCTCCGGGAGCTTTGAATACGGTGACAACAGCGCCCGGCGATGCCAGCGCGGGTGCCATTCTGCAAAATCCGCAAGCCCCCCAAGGCGCCGATCAAGGTGATGCCACCCGAGCAACTCAAGCTCCGCAATCGAATAACGGCGCGCTCCCCCAGATTCAGCGCCAGGGAGCGACAGGGCTCGGACCTGGTGGCGCACAGGTATTCGGCGGCGGAGCTATTATCGGCGTGGCTAGCGTCAGTAAGTTAAAGACGATCCGCGAGTTCAACAAGAAAGATCATTACAACCAATGGCAGTTCATCTACGACCCCAGCACCGACCGTGGGGGCTTATTGATGACGCCAAATCAGCCGCCCTTGCAGGGAGCGGTCCAACCCAATCAACAGCAGAACGGGGCACCGGGGACGCCTGGACAGAACCAGAGCCTTGGAAATCAGGGCTTCGGTAGTCAGGGCGGGGCGAATCCCGTTCCCCCGCAACCGAATCCTGCGCAGCCGGAACAGCAGTAAAAATTGCGGCCTCAGGCGAGATTTCAGGTTTGGCTTTAGATTTCGAGAAATGTTGAGCCAACGACTCCCGCGTGCGCCTCACTCCGGTTCGCAATCTCCACGCTCGTGGTTGTCGCGACATTGCGACTTGCTGGTCTTGCTGTTCTTCTTGCTCATTTCAATAAATCCCGCGTGGTTCTCGCGGGGAGTGCTGTCCGTCGACTATGACGCAGGCCTGGCCGACAACAGTTGGCATCTAGACGAGGTTTTCAAATTCACGAGGGGGATCTGGATTGGCCGCGACGTTGCGTTTACCCACGGTCCAATCTTCCAGTGGCTTTCCAGCCTGCCGGCGCGGTTCATGGGCGTCTCCATCGGCGCGGCCCGCGCGACCTGGGTCACAGTACCGGTTTGGTGCGCCTTTGTCTTTGTATACCTGACGCTACGTTTGCTTCTTGCCGAACAGCCTGCGTGGAAGCGGGCGCTGCTGCTGCTCCTGGTCATTGTTTTCTGGCTCGAGTACTGGGAGTGGTCGTTGCAGATCGCGTTTCCAATTCTTCTCTTCGCTATCTTCGTGAGCGGCTGGTATGCCGTCACCGAGGGACGCGCCAAAAGCTACATGCTTGGAATCGCAGCGGCTTTGCTCTGCGTCATTGGATTCCTGATCGCCTTCGACGCCGGCTTGTATTCGGTGGCCGCCTGGCTGATTGCAACTGCCACGATTTTATTCGAAGTGAGGCGGAACAAACATGCCGCCGGCCCATGCATCGTTGCTTTGCTGGCGTACACGGTTTCAGGTATAGCCTTCGCGCTCGTGGTGAACACCGCGATGGGCAGGGCCTTCGATTTTCGATTCTGGAGAGACAGCGCGCGAATAGTAAGCGTATATCGCTGGGCCACGCCGCTGGCAATGACACATGCCGGCACGGTGCGTCTGCTAGGAAAGCTGTTTGCCGGAGCGGCGGTGTTCTTCTTTCGCGCCGCCACCAGGAGCAAGCAAAATCCCTTAATCACGGAACGGACCGGCTTTCTACTAGGGGCTTTTTCCTTCGCGCTGGTCATGCTGCAAAGTGCTCTGGTGCGCTCCGATTACCCGCACATTGAGAGCGGGTCATTTGGCATGGTCCTTCTTGCTGGTACGGTCCTCTTCTCGTTCCAATCTCCCAAGACCTCGGCCGCCGCAATCGTGTTGGCGATCGCATGTTCCAGTTTTTGGGGAACACAGTGGCTTTTTTCAGGCCCACGGTTCAGGCAAGGTACCGTCATTCGCCTGGTCCGGCAGCTGCGGCGGCCTCCGGCCCAATGTCCGGCCAACTTCCGGCAGTTCGACCGCTGCTGCTTTGTTCCCGAATTCACCGCCACGCTTCAGTCGGTCGCCAGCTACCTTGACCAGCATAGCGCGCCGCAGGAGCATGTTGTGGTCTTTCCGTACCAAACCATGTTCGGCATCGCTTCCCAGCGCAGCGTCGCCGGAGGACTGATGCAAGCCTACACTGCAAGCGGACCGTACTTGTCGCAACTGGAAATCGCCGGGCTAGAGAGTGCGCGCGCACCCGCCGGCCTGTACGTCGCCGACGTCGAGTGGGGCTTTCGAGGTGGACGCCCGGGGCTTTCCGAATCCGATCTGGTCCGTTGGCACAACCTGGCCATGAGTCGACCGATCGATGGAACCTACAATTTCACCCGTACTCCGGAAGTGTGGTTCTGGATGCAACGGCACTATCGCACGGAAGGGCAGGCTCTCTCGGATGGTATTTTTGGCGTGGTGCGAGATGATTCACGCGCCGCCCGAATCTCGACGCAGGCGCAAGGGCTCGGCCTGGCAGCGCAAACGTTCGCGATTCGCGAGCGTAGCTCGGTAGTGGACCTCGGTACGCCTGACTGGCCGGTTGACGCTGACTTTCTGCGCCTGCGCCTGACCGTGCGCTACGGCTTCTGGTGGAAGCTGCGCAAGCCCGAGACCATGCAACTGGAGATCACACGCGCCGACGGCAGCCGCGAGTTGCGGTGGTTCATCGCGCAGCCCAACGTCTCCAGCGAGATTTGGCTTTACCCCTGGAGTCCGGCTGACCTGACCCACTATTTCGACGCAGACGAAAGCCACTGGCGAACCACGCCGCGCCCGGCGATCACCCGGCTCCGCATAGTGGCGACACCAATGGACTGGATCTCGATGACCCCCGACGCGATCGTGCTAGAAGCGGCTGAGTCGGTGCGGATGAACATGCGTCCGTGAAGAAAAACAAAAGGCCCTCGAGTCCGAGGGCCTCTTGTTTCTGAAGTCTAAAGCCTGAGTCTAAAGCCTGAGTCTAAAGCCTGAGTCTAGAGCCTGAAGTCTAGAGCCTGAAGTCTAACCCGATTTACACGCTAAACGATGATCCGCAACCGCAGGTGCTCTTCACCTGAGGATTGTCAAACTTGAAGCCGGCGCCTTCCAGCGTCTCGATATAGTCAACGGTACAGCCGTTCAGATAGGTCAGCGAGGTCGCGTCCACGTAAACCTTCAAGCCGTCCATATCAAACACCTTGTCCATCAGCCCCGAAGCGTTCTCAAAGGACATGGAATAAGAAAAGCCGGAGCAGCCACCGCCGACAACACCTACGCGCAACCCTGCAGGCACAGGATTCTGCTGGGCCATGATTTCCTTGACCTTGGCAACAGCCGTCGGGGTCAGCGAAACCGGGGCTTTCTTGATCTCGTGCGGCATTTCCTGGCGCTTAATTTCCGGTGTGGTGCTTGTGGCCATGAATTTCTCCTTTACCCAATTCTCATTATAACAGAGGTGATTTCACGTATAACAGACGCGGTTTCGGGGGCTTGGGATTCTGAAATTCTTGCCGCCGACCCAACGCTTCAGGATTTTACTGGCCTCACCAGTTCTCTGGTTTCGTCATCGGGCTCTGGCACGTCCGGTTCAAGCTCCTTCGAACCCGGCAGGCGCGGGGGGTTTGGGCTCGTCGTCATCGGGAGGGCGCTTGCGAAGTATGTCCAGGAAATTCATGATCCACCTCGAAAGCTCACACTATCGCCCTGTCAGGGCTGTCTGTATCAAATATAGACTGTAGGAAATCTGGCGAAAACTTGTAAGTTTCCTGGGAGCTTGGTGATCAGGCTAACCGTTATTTCTGGATTCATGCAGTATTACAGAGCCTTGATCGGTTTAGAAGGAACCAGCGGAGCAGCAGGTCTCATCCCGCCCGTATATGCGAGGCATTTGTTCCCGATTCAGAGGACTCGCATGTAAAATAATTTGCTTTGTGCGCTACCGCACAAATCCTAGACAGGCTGAGGTTTAGCGACGAAACGTTCTGAAGGAACTCTTCCGGAAAATACAGTTCCAACTGTATTGGAGAATTAGGGTTTTGGCTGTATGGTCTGCTCGGTCGCTTCTTAGTCCTATGCTGGCGCGCTGCATCAATGAACGCTGTAACCGTCCACTGTACTCGTTTGGCGAGGGGCGGCTGTTTCAGTTCGAAGTGATTTCTATTTCGCTCGCGGCCAGCGACGAAAAAGCGGCGCCTTTTGACGAGAAGCCGCAGCGGGACACGGTGCACTTCTGGCTCTGCGGGCAATGCGCGTCCAGTTTTACGCTTGTCCTCGAACCAGCCCGGGGACTCAGGCTGGTAACTCTGGAAGAACACGACGCGAAGCGGTTAGAGAACTTGCCTGCTCCTCCGGAGTCGGTGCGGGCCAAAGGATGTTAGGGATTTTCACCGGCGGACGGACGTGAGACCTAGATTAGGAGCGAAACAGTGACGTAGCGGAAAGTAAGATTTACCTTATTGCTCTAAACTGTAAGTGGCTGGCTGGTTCATCAGTAAGGTTTTTGGTTTGGCAGCTCTGATGCAGGCTGGTAACCTAAATTCAGTTACTACGATGAACTCTCCGCCAGGAGGGAGCTGTCTCTAGTTCCGCAGTCCAGGTTCGATGTTCGTGGGAGGCATAATATGGGAACATTTCGGATCCTAGTCGCAGATGATCATGAAGTAGTCCGCAAAGGCCTGGTTTCCTTGTTGCAGGCCCAGCCGGATTGGCAAGTTTGCGGAGAGGCGGGCGATGGCCGCGAGGCCGTGGAGAAGGCGCACCAGCTTAAGCCGGATGTTGTGATTCTCGATATCGGAATGCCGAGCCTGAACGGACTTGAAGCCACGCGCCAAATCTTGAAGACGAACCCGCACGCGCGCGTGCTGATTCTTACCCTGCATGATTCCGACCAGGTAGTTCGCGAAGTTTTGAATGCTGGCGCCCGCGGCTTTCTGTTGAAGTCGGATGCTGCCCGCGATCTAGTAGCAGCGGTCGAAGCATTACGCCGCGACAAGACCTACTTCACTTCCAAAGTCGCTGCTATGGTTTTGGAAGGATACTTGAAGGGTGGAACACCGGGAGCGGTGATTACCCCCGGACGAAACCGGCTGACTCCGCGCGAGCGCGAGATTGTGCAACTGCTCGCCGAGGGAAAGAGCACGAAGGAAGTTGCGGTGGCGCTGGGCTTGAGCGTGAAAACGGCGGAGACGCATCGTTCCAACATCATGCGCAAACTTCAACTCCACTCCGTCAGCGACTTGGTGCTTTACGCGGTGCGCAACAACATTGTGCATGTTGTTCAAGCGGGTATCGAGTAGTTAGATTTCGGGCGGTTGGCGAATCGGAAAGAAGTGCGGCTTTCAGGGATAAACCTGCAAAGATTCTCATCGTTGTTCTCCCAGAAATTCATTGCTTGCCGATTGAAATTAAGCGAACCAGGCGTCGCGGTTTTGCGTCCTTCCCTTCACTCCCATTTGACGGCCGTAGATTTGAGGCGAGAAGCAGGTGCCGGCTCTTTAGACTCTGCCGGCGCCTGCTCGAGAGGTGGGTAAGTTGAGGGCAACTATCATGGAGGCGAGAATAGGCCCGCAGCGAAGCAGGAACAATCCTGCCAAGTCTGTAGTTTCCTATAGGACTTTCTGTAGCCAGAGCAGCTTTGCGCCCGTCGTCGGCAGACGACTATTTGCAACCGCGGCTCAATTTATTTGCAGCTGCACCTGAATTGCTCATGAAACAACTTCTTCATGGTCCTGAAAAAACTCCCAATCTCTCCCTGCTCTTCATTGATTTGTTGCCTTCCTTGGTTGAACTGCGATTTGCAGCATTCGCCGCGCGCTGCTTGCCTTTTGGTGTGCATGTGTTTGCGCGGCAATCCGGTACAGCAACATCTCTCAGTGCATACAGACCTCACCGGATAGACCATTCGCGCTAGGAACTCTACGCTTCCGAATGTGATCGCGGCGAAACCATTTCATTGGAAAGGCCCGACAGAAGGCTGTTTTGAAAGGAGAGCCCAGTGACCACCGACACCAATCCCACCGTACGGTTTACTTCTGATCTAGATCTGGTTAAACGAGCGCAACAAGGGGACGCGGATGCGTTCGCATCCTTATTCCATTCGCACAAGGCCCGGATTTATTCCGTTTGCTTGCGCATGACCAACAACACCGCAGAAGCCGAAGACCTGACCCAGGACGCCTTCCTCCAGGTATTCCGCAAGCTGCTCACGTTCCGCGGTGACTCCGCGCTGTCCACTTGGCTGTACCGGATCGCGGTGAACACTGTGCTGATGCATTTCCGGAAGAAATCGCTGCGGCAGATTTCGCTTGATGAACCCTACAACCAGGACGCAAAAGTCGTACGGCGCGAATACGGCAGCAGGGACGACCGCCTGACCGGCTGCATTGATCGCATCGCCCTGGCGCGCGCCATCAAGGAGCTTCCTCATGGCTATCGTACTATCTTCCTGTTGCACGAGGTGGAAGGTTACGAGCACCAGGAGATCGCCGAGTTGCTCGATTGCTCTGTCGGGAATTCGAAATCCCAATTACATAAAGCCAAGCTCCGCATTCGGGAACTGCTGGGCAAGGCGCAACGGGAAAGCGAGACTGCCAGGGCAGCACACGTACTTCGTCGGCGTTCCAAGAAAAAGGGTGCCCGCTGGGAGACAGAACAAATCCCAACCGGACTGTCCTCCAGGCCGGCAGTCTTTCCGGCAATTTCGCGATTCACAGCGACTAGCGCCTGACCTTGGGGTGAAAAACAGCGGATTTTGTCCGCGCACAGACAATTGCGCGGACCGCAGAATGCGGAGACCGGAAACGTGCAAATCGGAGCGATTCTAACTTTAGCGGGGCAGCGAAAGTCGGAAGGGGATGACTCAGAAGTTCCTCGCAGGTATGCGCGCAGAGAACCTGCGGGGTTTCTGAGCGGTGCTTCGCGCGTACTCCTCGATGTGCTGGGACAGAGTCTGCTGGATCGAACCATCAGCAAACTGCGCGATTTTGGAACGACGCAGCCCACGGTGATCGCCGAGGGTGCAGCCTCGAGCCCGGTGCTGCCATCGCACTCGGCAAAAACCAGCGCATTCATCGCAGCATGGGACACCGCGGTCTCGCGCTGTGTGCAACAGGGCGCGGAACTCTTGCTCTTGCTCCGCGTCAACGCTTACAGCGATCTGGATTACGGTGAGCTGTTGCAGTTTCACATCGACAAGCAAAGTTCTTTGACGCAGGGGTACGGGCCGACTGGCTCGCTTGACGTGGCGTTGGTAAATGCCACACTTCTCCGCAACGCCAACGGGGCATACAGGAGAACGTTGAGCACACTTATTCCCGAGCAACAGCGGTTCTTCTATCGCGGGTATCTCAACCGTTTGAGCAAGCCGCAAGATTTCCGCAAACTCGTGGAAGACGGTTTACACGGCCGATGTGGCCTGCGTCCGGTAGGCGTTGAAACCGCTCCTGGCGTATGGTGCGGCCCGGGCGCGCAGGTGGAAAGCTCGGCTGTGGTCAGTAGCCCCGCATTCATCGGCGCAGGATCGCGCATTGCCGCATGTTGCAACATCAGCGGCGCAAGTTCGATTGAACGCAATTGCGAAATTGATTGTGGAACGGTGGTGGACCAGTCCTGCATTTTGCAGGACGCTTATGTGGGCGTGGGACTCGATGTACGCCACTCCATTGTCAGCAATAAGAAACTGTTTCATCTGGACCGCAATATTGAAGTAGGGATCGCCGATCGGCGCTTAATCGGCGCTGCGAGGCCGATTCCCTTCGTCCTCGGCGCCGGATCGGTCTCGGGGGCGACTTACAACGGGTGGACTGACTAGTTCACGGTCTGTCAACCCGGGGTTGACAATTGGCATCTTTAAAGAAGCAAGTAGAAGCAGCTGGATTTCGAGCTAATTTGGGAGACCCAAGGAAGGTGACATGGATACCCCGTTCGCGATCATGATCAAGTTGCCCGAAGTATTTGGCGGCAAAGAGGCAAGAAGACTAGGGCGAGAGTTGAAGAGCAAGATTGCAACTGAGACGCCCTGCGTGGTTGTGGACCTGTCGCGGGTGAAGAAGATCGACTTAGCAGGCCTGGAAGGATTATTGAACTGCATGGATGAAGTGGCGAGACAGGATGGCGCTCTCCAAATTGGAGGCATTTCTCCTGAAGCAGCCACAGTTCTGGAACTCGCTCGCATGGACCGGCTGTTCCAGAAGTTTCCGGCATTTCCTGCGGAGGCCCCAAGTTTCGCGTTTACGCCGGAGTCGGCGGCGGACGAAGTACAGTCCGAAGGCGCGGTTCAACCGCAACCGGTGGCGGCTTGATTTCAGGCATGCGGGGAGGCGTAATGAATCGAACACTGATACGCGGGATGTGCGGTCTTTTGATTGTGGCGGTAAGCGGAGTCACAGAACCGTTGCTTGCGCAGCAGTCCTCCCCTCCAAACCAACAGGCGCCGGCCAGTCAGAATTCGATGCAGCCACCCGTGGAACTTCCCGACAGTCCCGGGGCTGCGCCACGATCGGAAGCCGCACCTGCTACCCCGGCAGCTCCAGTTCGCCAGAGCAACCCTCCGCCGCAGCCCAGCGGTACGGCCGCCGCTCCTGCCGTGCAGGTTAGCGGAAGCGCGGGATCGAAGCCTACCGGTGTTGCGATCGCTCCGCCAAAGCAAAGACAGATTCGCTCGTGGCTGATCAAATTTGGATTTCTGGCCGGAGCTGGCGCTGCTCTCGGTACAGTTGCAGCTCTCAGTGCAGCGAGTCCTGGGCGCGTTCCGAACAGTCCAGGACATTAAACAGGAGTTTATGCGGAAGATCGTGTTCGAGAGATGACCTTTTGAAATCTGTATTGATCACTTTTTCTGGAATCGATGGCGCGGGCAAGAGTACACAGATTGAAAAGCTGCGCGATTACCTCGAACAGGCGGGTGTTCCGGTTTATCAACTGGCGTTCTGGGACGATGTTGTTTTGTTCCGTGACATGCGTTCTGGCTTCAGCCGCACGGTCTTGCAGAGCGATGGCGCTATCGGCACTCCCGAGCGACCAGCACAACGCAGAGACAAGAACACTCAAGCGTGGCCGCTGCTCATGGGGCGGTGCGTTCTTCATCTATTCGACGTGCTTAATCTACGACGCGTTGTGAAAAAGGCCCGAGCTGCAGCTGCAGGGGTCATCATTTTCGATCGTTACATCTACGATCAATTTGCAGCTCTTCCCATGGATCGTTGGCTTCCACGACGCTACGCGCGCCTATTGTTGAGCATCGCGCCGAAGCCGGAACTTTCATATCTTCTTGACGCGGTGCCGGAAGTAGCCCGGGCGCGAAAGCCCGAATACCCGTTGGAGTTCATGCACAGTTATCGCAACTCTTACCTTGAACTGCAAAAGATGGCGGGGATGCAATTGATTCCCGCGGCTGATCCCGACGAGGTGCATCTCGCGATTCTG
>Ga0137378_10001648_pt1 | contig 18878 bp, 22 predicted proteins | sample SagtaG_21_FD_104813 | JGI IMG/M metagenome (GOLD analysis project Ga0137378, IMG submission 104813) | Vadose zone soil microbial communities from Sagehorn Ranch, Mendocino, California, USA - Sage2_L_60_16 metaG | ecosystem: Environmental > Terrestrial > Soil > Vadose zone | place: USA... | reverse complement strand
AGGCTCATCTCGCTTTCACGAGCCAGAATCTCGACCGTCCTGTCCGTTTGGCAAAGCAGGTCGAGCAACTCCAGCCGTTTCGGACTGGACAGCGCCTTGCCAATACGGGCGAGCTGCCCGTAGCAGCTCGCTATTTCATTCTCACGGTCCTTCAGGCGGCTGCCCGGTTAACTACGGGCGTCTGCGCTTGCTCCTCTTTGTACAGCCAAGCACCAACCACGGTGGCGACCGGGATTTCAATGAGTTCAACCAAACTTGTGATCACCAGCGACCGAACAGGAACAGCGCCGAATGCGTAGTTCACGACATTCGCGAGAAATACGGAGATGACCCACGCGGCGACTCCGGCGCGAATTGCAGTCGCGGGTCCTACTCCATAGCGCGGCCGTATGGCCGCGTACAGCCAGACGCTACCAATGCCCCGCAGAAAGCCCCAAACATTGAACAATAGGATGGAGCTTACCGGCAGCGGCGGTCTGCCGAGGGGATTGCATCACGTTCGCCCAGGCATCGTTCAGAACCAACCCATTGGTGATGAATTCGACAATGTTGATCACCGCACCGGCCAACAAACCACCCAAAATCACTCGCCCTCGATTGGTATGGGCCATAAGCATCCTCCTTGGTGGAACTGAAAGCCGTAACGCTGAAAACGACGGCGGAATTATGGTCTGTTTGGCGGCGGTTGGCAATCACAAACGGAAAACGTGAAAAGGCGGGAGTCTCCTCCCGCCCTTAGAGGCTGGAACAGCAGGTTCGCTATTTCAGGCCGAACTGCAGCGTGAGCGCAGGGCCACTAGTTGCACGAGATCTGAAACTTTGACGTGTCGACCCTCACGTTGCCATTAGCATCGACCACGAGGTGCACCGTTGAGCGCTCCGTCATGTTGGGATACGGCCCTTGGGCAATCATTTTCATCTTCGTTCCCATGAACTGCTCCTGCGCCATGGTCTTGCTATTGACTTCCATATGTGCGATGTCGCTGATCACATATTTCGCACCTGAGATTGAGCTAATCCCCGTCCCCTTGAGCGTGGAATTGAAGGTGCTGTGGATCATGCCGTTCGGATTGACAGAGAATGACGACTCGGTGTGCAGCGTTCCGGTCACCAGAATCGTGTCCCCATTACAAGAATTCGCGGCTGGCTGATCGGTAAACAGCGTGTCCGTCGTGGTCGCCTGGCCGAGCGCCGCTGGCGCACACATGATTAGCGCCAAGCCTACGAAAGTCACTGCCAGTGCTATATGTTTACGATGAAGCATCAGATTCCTCCCCGTGAAATATTCCCTAAAGTGCCCAACCCTTAGCTCCCGCAGCTCGTCGAATTACTCGCCACCTGCGCGCTGATGTTTCCATTCGTTTCCACCACAATGTGCAGCGATTGCACTAGCGTCAGGCTTGGGGCTGAGCCCTGCGACTTCAGATCGGATTTCAACTCGACCGTCAGGTCGGCCGATGGCTCATCATTATTGGAGATGTAATTGTCGGAATCGCTGGCCGTGTACGCAGTACCCGTCGTCTGGCCGGAACCGGTCAGATTGTCAGCTGCAGTGATTGTGAAGTGACTGCCTCCGGCGCTGTCCGTGCTCGCCGAGACATCGATGTGCACTGTGCCATCAAGCGCCACCGGCTCGCCAGTGGCGCAGCCATTTACCGTCACTTGATTGTTGAGATTGATGTCGTAAGCATTTGTGACCGGCGATTGCGCAACCGCCCCGGCCGCACATAGCAGAAGCGCCGTCAATATCCCCGCGCGTATTGAGCCTCGAAACATGAATTGCCTCCCGTTCAATAAAACTATGCACTTCGAACGCCATTTGCAGCCGGTCCGCCGGGGGGAATTGCCCTAATAAAGGGCAGTTGCTGGCGAAGCTGTCTCACCAAATTTGAGTCGTGCGCCAATGTGCAAAAACTTGCGCTTCCGGACTCCTCTACCTGAGCGCATGAAACCGCTCTCAACTTCCGGGCCTTTCGGCACGGCTGAAGCCGTGCCCTCCCGGTCTCTCATCACGCCGTTCTCACCGCCTGCTTGCAGCACGGACAATGCGTCTCCTCGCTCAGCAGATACACGCGGCAGCGTACACATGGCATGCCGAGGAGCATCCGCCGCGGTCCAACTTTTGGGGCTGGTTTGCCCTCCACCGCGGTCTTTGTTGCAGCCCCGTTATTTGGGCCCTGCTGGACCGCAGCGGTGCCCTCGTTAAGACCCTGCCGGTATCCCGCTTCCCTTCCGCGTTTGTAACCGGACTCGAATCCGGCTTGATACATCCCGGCAAACTCACCCGGCATGACGCCGTGATCGTCGCCTTGCGAAATCGTGGGCGAGAGCGTCAGCGCCGTATCAGTTTTTTCGTTCGTCTTCATATTTCCTTCTTACGTGGGTGAGCGATGTGTTGCCCCCCCGGATCTCGTTATCTCAGGACAACGACAATGTAGTTCCCAGATGCCGGCGTACTAGGCACGGAGCTCGGATTGCAGAAGTTGATAGCCAGCTTCGGCGTACCGCCGCCCGTATTGCGCCATCCGGCAATCCCGATATCACCGGTATTAGCTCCGGGTGCATTGACGGAAAGGATCACGTCCGCTGCTTGGAGACCCGTTATGGTGAACTGCTGCTCGACGCAGTGACCTGCTGTATTCTCGTTGGAACCGTTGTTGGCCGCGGGCGTCAGACTCTGAGTCAGTTTCACAATCTGCAAGCCGCCGACCTGAGTTGCATTAATGGTGCCTGTTCCCGTGGCACTCAACGATGCACCACTACCGACCACCATCGCGGCACTCGTGTTCGTGCCGCCGGTGATGCCGGTGAACGTCACATTATTCGCGGTTCCGGCGGTCGTGGCAGTGCCCGCGCTACCCGCTGTAGAGGCTGTAGTTGCGGTAGCCGCGTTCCCGCTGATATTGACCGCCACGGTGCTGGGCAACGACAGTGTTACCGCTCCAGTGCTGCTGCTGGCGGTGATCTGGCCGGCGGTGCCAGTCAAACTGGTAACGCCAGTGTTGTTGATTGCGTTGCTGACAATGCTGATCCCTGTGCCCGCCGTTAAGTTCTGCGTCCCCGGGAAGGTCTGTTCGGCAGCGAAGGTGATCTTGCCAGTGTTGTCAATCGAGAGCTTCTCGGCAAACGGTCCGGCTGTCGGCCCGAACTGGAAGCTAAGACCGCCATCCGTTCTCGCCTGCAATTGTGCGGATTGCGGGGTTGTGCCGTCGGTCGCGTTCAGCCGCAGGAGGTTAGAAGCCTGAGCTCCGCCTCCGCTCAGAGCCGCCAAAGCTTGGGTTCCACTAAACGTGTTGGCCTGGTCGCGACGCGCGAAATTGGTTGCCGCTACCCCGCCCAACTGTGTGGCGTTGGTGTTGGCCAGCGTCGAACCATCGCCGTGGAACAGGTTCGCATACAGATCGCCGGATCCATCGCGCGCCGCGATTGTATTGGCTGCCGCCGTGGTATCCGGAGTTTCGTTGCCAAGCGCCAACGCATTAGTCGCAGTTGCCGCCAGAACCGCGTTCGCCACCGGGCTGCTGACCTGGCCTCCAGTGATGCTGCCAGTGATCGAGGTCGCGTTGCCAGCGATATTGCCGTTTACCTGAGAGCCGTTGATCGAGCCGGTAATCGAAGTTGCATTCCCGCTGATATTGCCGCTCACCTGAGAGCCCTGAATGGTCGCGCTCGGCGACAGAGTTGAGGCTTGCACTCCAGTCAAGCCGGAGCCGTCGCCGGTAATCTTGCCGTTCCCGTCGACACTGAACACTTCATTGCCATTGTTGCGGCCGCTAAGGATCTTGCCGCCGCCTGTGTGGTCGAATACGCCGGCTATGCTGTTGGTATCGGCTGCAACACCCTCCACGCCGTAGTGAATCAGACCGTCAACGACGCTCGCGTCTCCGCGCACGCCGATTGATCCGTTGCTGCCATTCGCGGTGCCAGCTACGCCGTTGCCTCCATGTCCCGAGACGCCGGCATTGTTAGTGCTCGTGCCGACAACCGCATCCCCAGTGGAACTGGTGGCGTTCACAAACCCGGCAACCGTCTGGTCGCCGGTGAAGCTGTTGGCGGTATCTCGGCGGGCGTAATTAGCTGCCGCAACACCGCCAAGATTGCTGGCGTCGGCGGCAGTGGCTGCAGTCCCTGCGCTCCCGGCTGTGGTTGCAGTGTTCGCGTTTCCGCTGATATCGATCCCGTACATGCCATTACTCACCTGGCCTGGCGTGACCGCCCCCGAGATTTGCGGGAACGAGTAGTCGCCGGACGACGCAGTCACTGAGCCGTTACGTCCGTTGAAACTCAGCACACCGGTGTTGCTGACCGTATTGCCAGTGACGTCGATTCCTGTACCCGGCGTCAGTGAGCCCTGTGTCCCCGGGAAGGTCTGATTGGCGGCGAAGGTGATCTTGCCATCCGATCCGATCAGTAGTCCGCTGGGCAACGCTGAACCTCCGCCGGTGGCAGTAAGCAGATCCAGTTTGCCGGCATTGTTCACCTGCCAGCGGAACAGCGTCGCCTGATTGCTGCCGTCCGCACCAGCCAGATCCAATGGTTGCGAAGCCGATGGGCCCGAACCCGTTGCCGGCAGACTCAATGCTCCGTTCACCGTCTCGCTGCCGGTGATCGTCGCGTTCCCAGTGACCGTGGCGTTGCCCGTGATGGTGGTATTGCCCGCGATTGACTGATTACCGGTAAAGTTGTTGCCGATGTCCAAGCGAGCGTAGTTGGCGGCTGGCTGCCCGCCGAGATTGCTGGTATCGCCCGCGCTCGTGGCAAAGCCCGCAGTGCCTGCGGTCCCTGCGCTCCCGGCTGTGGTCGCAGTGTTCGCGTTGCCGCTGATATCAATCGCATACAGTCCCGGAGAAGCCTGTCCCGAAGTAATCGCGCCCGAGATTTGCGGGAACGAGTAGTCGCCCGCTATCGGGCTCACTGAGCCGTTGCGTCCGTTAAAGCTCAGCACGCCGGTGTTGTCGATGGCATTACTGTTTATTGCAATGCCTGTCCCCGCACTCAGGCTTTGGGTCCCGGGGAAAGTCTGGCCGGCGGCGAAAGTGATCTTGCCGGTGTTGTCGATGAAGAGCTTCTGCACGGCTGAGCCAGTCGGCCCGAACTGGAAGCTGAGGCTGCCGTCGTTTAATGCCTGCAGCTGCGCAGACAGCGAATTGCTCGACGCGTCCGTGGCATTAAGCTGCAGGAGGTTTGAGGGCTGCGATGTGTTACCTTTCGGTGCCAGCGCCTGCGTTGCGGTAAATGTGTTGGCCTGGTCCCGCCTCGCGAAGAGAGAGGGTGCCGCACCGCCAATCGCGGACACCACGGTGCTGTTCTGATTGCCCGTCACGTCACCCGTCAGGGGGCCGCTGAAATTGGTTGCCGTCCCTGCACTCGTTGCTGTTGCTGCGCTGCCGGCGCTGCCGGTGATGCTGATTGGGTAAGTGCCGGAGGTCAACATGTTCGCAGTGATGGTGCCGCCGCTGGGACTGAGTGACGAGCTGCTGCCAACGATTAGAGCCTGACCGGTATTCGTGCCAGTCGTAATGGCGCTAAAGCTGAGGCTGGTGGCAGCTGAATCTGGCGTGCAGGTCAGTGTTCCGTCCATCGCGATACCGCTGAAATGACTCCCCGCGGCGCAGGTAGCGGTCGCGTTCGGGCCTTTGACGCCGCCCAACGCGATATTCCCGCTCGGAGGAACCATTGATATAGTGCCGGAAGTGGTGATTGGGCCACCGGTCAGGCCTTCTCCTGTTCCGACGCTGGTCACAGTCCCATTTGTCAACGAGAGCACAACGTTCAATCCCGCATCGTGGCTTGCGCTAATGTTCTCTTTGGCGTCGAACTTCACACTTATTGAAGTGTTCGGCGCGCCGTAGGTACTGCTATTACATGGCGTCGCTGAGGAAGGTAGTAACGCGATGCCATTGTTTGCCGTTCCGTTTTGCCACGCCTTCACCGCTGTGGTGATATCCACGACGATGTACTTGCTGGCCGTCGATACAGGAACCACGGTGGCGAGTGGAGTCGCACTGAGTGTCGGCTTGCTGGTGAAAATCGTGCTCGCCTCGGTCCAAGGGCTAGTCACTTGGCAAACATCAAGACTGCCCGACAGTGACACCGTGTTCACGTACAACTTCACCGTCGCTTTCGTGACTTGATTGCCGGTGGTCCCGGCAGGCACCCCGGACAGATCGAATCTCACCAGAGCAGCATTGATAGGCGAGGCTATCACCTGCAGGTTGGTATTGGTTCCCGATGGTGTCGTTGTCCCCGAGGCAACGAAAGTATCTTCCGCTACCGGCAGTTGCGCCCAAGCCATGCTGCTGAGAAGTATCAGGAGAAGGAAACGGAACCACAGTGTGCGATGGATCTGTGCCATCTTAAGCCTCCACATAAAACCCGCGAAATTGGTCAACATCGTCAACGTGCGTGATCCACCCGCGCCATGTGGGGGAATGACGCTGCCCTATGGGTGGTGAAAGTAATGACATCCGTTCTGCGGCTATTCGCCACAGGACTCAAATGTTTGTTTCTTACAAAACGCGAACGTCTTGCTGCTTTGGGGGGAGTGAGTGGTGCCGCAACGCGACAACCAACAACATGAGCAACACGACTTCCAGAGTTGCTAAAAATCGATGACCAATGCGGTGTGGGGATAGTTAGATAGCGTAAGTACCTGGATTTAAGGGTGGTTGGGAAAAAGCTCATGCAGAAATTTGACAAACTCGGGCCGCAGAAGACTTCCGCGATCAACCCAAGACTGTAAACAAACATGCACTTTATCGAGAGGTAATGTGTTACCAGGACCATGCTTGATCAAAGACACCCCCGCGAGCCACAGTCGCCCGCCTTTGCACAACTGTCCTGGGATACAGCGGCGTCTCTCATCGGATAGGCTAATCCGGGCCTGCTGAAGTTTGCCGCTCGATGGATCGGAAGGTTTGGACTAGATCTGGAGTGCTGCACTGTTGCATTAGTGCTCGTTCCAGCCCTGGACAAGCCGTAGCCGATTTTCGAACGGACCTCGGAAGGCTCCTACAGAAATATAAGAACTTAGTGGCTTTGTTTCGCAAAGGGATACGTCCACCCGCGTAACTCTTGCGGTGCCTCGCCGAGAAAACATTAACAACGTGGTCTCGTGGCGGAGTGGAATCTGATACTCGGTGTCATTTCTCATTCCGCACCTTTCGGTCGCCGTTCACTTCTGCGATGGGGACACCAAGCAAGCTTGCGCAGGCTCTTCGCGATACGGTCATCCCAGTCGTCTCGCGTCTAATGCCGTTTCAGCATCGTTTCGTACGAGCACTTTCCGAACTTGGCATTGCTTATAGTGGAAGTCCGATCTTGAGGGTGCGGGAAAACGATATTTCGATGATTCGCTCCGCGGCGGCAAGGGCATCGGCAGCTGCTTCCTGATGTTGTTGGGCGACGAGTGTGACTCTGCGACCAAAGATAGTGCAAAGCAACTCTGCGAACGGTTTTGCGACATAGTGGAGTTACGAATTGCGCGGCTCCTAGGCATAACACTCGTTAGACCTGATGGCTACATTGTCTACACCGGCAAGAACAGCAACCGCTCCGTCACGTCTTGTGGAACCATCGCGACGAATGGATAGGGGGTGTCCTCCGGGGTAAAGCGGATGCGGGCAAGCTGGCGTCGGTGTGCGGTGACTGCAACCCAGGTGACGCGCTTTGCCGTTTCAAGGAACGACGGGACGACACCAGCCATATCGAAGATTTCAAGGGTGCGAGGAAAGATTGCCAGCGCTTTAGAATGCTCTGACTGCGACGAGCGTGCTTCAACGAGCCGCCACCTTAGGCCGCGACGAGCACATTCATTGGCGAGAAACAGACCGACAGTTCCAGCCCCAACAATCAGAATATCTGTATCGGTTGCTGCATGCGCATTCTCATCCTCGACGAATCCTTTCGATTCATGGTTGACCGATCTGAAAGTTGCGGTTTAAGGGTATTTCGTTGCTCACAATGGTTGAATTCAAAACAGGCGCCGCCTCGCGCATCTGGAAGTCGTGGCGGGCCGCGTCATATAAGAGAAGTTGGGGCCATATTTCTGTTGCCGATTAATACGGTGAGCGGCGATACACCGCCCTTTCGATTTCGACCTTGAGGTTCTTCATGATCTCGGGAGGATTGAACCCGATCTTCTTAAATCCTTCGGCTGCGCTCTTCTTGGCATTCTGAAAGGCCTCTTCGTCTTTCCACACTGCTGAGGTCACGACGTTGTGGTGGCTCTCCCCGTCTGTTTTTTCGTAAACATAGCCCTCAACATATCCAGGCAATGTCCTGAGAAACGCTGCGCTCTTTCGCACCGCTTCCAAGAATGCACCCTTAGATTCCTCGGGAACGATGAAGGTGTCGATCAAGACGATTTCCAATGTGTCCTCCTATTTCTGTTTGGTACTCCAAACCAACTTCGCCTACTTGTCTCTCGCTGCGCAGTTAAAATCGCCGCAACGTAATAGAGTTCCGCATCCCGCGGGAACCTTGTCTAGAACGAAACGGCCAGTTACATGAGATCCATTTACTTCCCTAGGTTTGCTTTCGGAGCTGGCCAAGATCGGCGACCATGCCGGCTCAGAACGGACCATAGAAGACCCAGAACTGCAGCTGCCCCACAACGGCGATCGACTCCCACATCTCCGGCTTGGCAGCCATCAGCAGGACAATGCCAAAAAAGATGGCGATGCGGACACTAAGCGAAACTTTCAGAAACGGGTCCTGCAAGCATCTGAGAACTTCGGGGTCGATCGTCTTTGTCTTGGCAAAACTCTCGCGGAGTGCGCGCATGCGTCTGCCGGTCAGGGCTCCCAGAGGCGCGATCAGCAGAAGAGCTGCAATTGCGACCTTGATCCACGCGAGTTCGAACGCCGCCATTTGCATTGCCAAGTAGCCTCCGGAAAAGAAGATGACCACCGCTGAGGTCGCAGTTGCTAAAGGCAGATTTGGTACAGGATCAATCCATAACTCAGCTTCGGCGATGCTGGAGGCTCGCCTCAACTGAAAGAGCGATAGGACTTCAAAGCACAGGGCAGCAAACAGGGTCAGCACTGCTGCGACATGGATGAATAGAACGAGCGAATAGAGCGTCATGTTTACCTCATTTGAATTAGTTCGAAACACCGATGATTTTGCGAATCGTGGAGGGATCTTCGGCTACGTTGATCATGCACTCGGCTACGTCCGCCCGCGAGATTTTGACGCGCGATACGCGGTTATGACTTCTGTGACCGCAATCGATGGCAATAATCGTAATGTTCCACTGAAAATTACCGATATCGGTGACGGAGGAGTGGGGCTGAGCAGCAAAGCGGAGCTCACGGTCGGAGATAGATTGTCCTTCGGCCTGCAATTAACAGGTACAGCCAGGCCGATTCAGGTTCGAGCGCGCGTGGTTTGGACCCGGGAATACGGCACAGCCGGATGCGAGTTCCTCAGCATGCCGCCCGTCGACCGCGACATTCTGCGTGAGTGGTTAAAAGGAAAAGCCTACGTGAAGAAGCCGTTAATTTCGGTTTGATGGCAATAGACTGCAAGCGAGGGCACATGGACGGTTCTCCAGAACAATTTAGGATCGTGGTTGCAGACGACTCAGCGATATACCGGAAGCTGGTTGAGGACACCCTTGCTCACGAGCAGTACGCGGTCGTTTCTGGTAAAAACGGCCGCGAAGCTATTGATCTCGTCGCTGCGCACCAACCTGCGGTAGTGATTACAGATTGGGAGATGCCCGATATCACGGGATTACAGCTTTGTGAGCAGATTCGCCGCGATCGGGATTCCTATACGTACATCATATTGCTCACCAGCAACGATGAGAAGGATCAGATTATAAAAGGACTAGCTGCGGGTGCTGACGACTATCTTACCAAGCCGTTTCACCCAGGTGAGTTGCTGGCGCGCGTAGTGGTGGGTCGGCGAATTGCTGAACTTCATCGACAAATTCAAGCCAAGAACAGCCTCTTGGAGGAGTTGACGCTCACTGATTCTCTTACCGGCCTTCCGAACCGGCGAGCCATTGAATACTGGGCGAGCCGCGAGCTAAAAGGAGCCGCTCGCCACGGGTTTGCTTTCTGGATCGTGATGGCAGATTTGGATCACTTCAAGAAGATCAATGACAGTTATGGACATGACGCCGGCGACTTAGTCCTGCAGAAATTTGCCGAACTTTTAAAAGCAAACACTCGATCCTCCAATATCTGTGGCCGCATTGGAGGCGAGGAATTCGTGCTAGTGCTGAGCCATATTGGCAAAGAGGATGTTCTGACGGCAATCGAGCGAATCCGACGACAGCTAGAGGCCGAACGGTTCGCAATCGGCGCTGACGTGGCGAGCGTCACGGCGAGCTTCGGAATCTCGGGTTTCCAAGGAAGCAGAGCGCCGCAGTTCAAAGATTTGTTGCGATCAGCAGATACCGCCCTGTATGCCGCAAAGCACGGCGGTCGGAACCGAATTGAGTTCGCCACTACAGTCTCGACCGAGCCAGAAGTCCTTGCCATAAACGGATAATTATGAGCTTCGAGGCTACAATACAAAATGGTCTCGATGGGATGGCGAAGTTAGGACATTTCTGGTTTAGACTGCTGGGCACTCTGCTAGCCGGCGCCATGCCATTCCAGACAATCCCGTTGACTGCTGATTAAGTCCCTGTCCGCCATGTCGATGCGGCTTCCTTGCACTCCGTACACTTGCGGGCACACGCCTCGCGCTGCCAGCAAAATGATGGACCAATAAACACAGAAATCAGTCTGCTCAGCATCAGCATGCATAGCAGCACTCGAAAGTGAGTTGCCTTACCTTTTTTTGGCGCGCGACAGGAGTGGCATGACAATGAGGGACACGCAGGCCAAAACTATTCCGGGGATGCTGTGTTCAGGTTGTTTTCTGCTTAGCAGATCGGATGCAGATTCGTATGCGACGTAAACGGCCAGGGCGACGAAGCAAATGCCCATAATCTTGAGACTGAGTTTTTCGTTCCGCTCCCGCCTTTGCTCGTCAGCATCAACAGACATCCTCCAGAGCAAGGTGCTCCCCGAAGTGGACCTCGATGAAGCTATCAATTCCGAAGTCTACGAGCGAGACGCTGCCCGCCATCGCACCGAACAAAACTGCCGCGAGACCTTCAAGGGTATTCCACGCGATGGAGAAGTATTCAAGGCGCCTTCCACGGCGGGCGAATGTCTGACGGCTTAGCCCAAGTTCCACCACCAGGACATGGTAGCAAATCGAAGTTTCGCATATCCGCTCAGTATTGAAGCCGCCAGATAGTAGTGAATCTTGGTGAACTCATGTCCAAGTAGAACTAGCAGTGCCGCCCCAGGCAGGCCTTTCGCAGAATCAAACAGACGCGGTCACGTAGAATACCTTTATTCCGCTTTCCAGCACAGCCCGGGCGCGACGAGTTAGTCCGGCGAGATGCTCAGAGCAGTGTTATAGGCAGGCAGAGCTTCTTTGTCTCGGCCAAGTCTGGAGAGCGCAATTCCTTTCAACGTCCACAGCGTGGCATTCTTGGGTGAATACTGAAGCTGCGATTGAGCAAGCTGCACAGCCTGCTTGAAATCATGCGCGCCAAGCGCGCCTCGACTGAGCGGGTCGCCTGAGAGTCCTGGACGGTCTGCCCGAAGGCCGCACAAACGGCCATCACGCCAAACAGAGAAATGAGTGTTTTGGAAATTGGAATCAATGATATTCGGGAACGCGCCGTTCTCCGTGTTCCCAGCCTGTGATGGCGCAGTTTTCATGTCGAGGCCATCGACGGGAGTAGCCGAGTCTCCGATGCCGGGCAGGTCGGGGGAGCGACTACGGTGAAGCGCTCGGCCAGCGCAGGAGTGATCGGCTTCCACATCAGCGAGGTCTCTGCATAGCCGTGCAGTAAAATCAGCGGCGTACTAGGGCCTGGGGGCATGTAATGAGGCTTGACGCCATTGACATTGTCGAGGACATTGTTCGAGTAGGCGTCCGCCCAAGGATAAACCCTGCGCAGGCGGTCTGCGCAGGGATCACTTGTCTAAAGCCGGTTCAGCGATGTTTGATGAAAGCGCCGGTTTGCAGCTCGGCCATTGCCTGGCGTAATTGTTCCTGCGTGTTCATGACAATCGGGCCGTACCAGGCAACCGGCTCTTCAATCGGCTTGCCCGATACCAGCAGGAACCGGATGCCCTCGTCGCCCGCTTGCACGACGATCTCGTCTCCACGATCAAAGAGCACCAGCGAGTGATTGCCAACCTGGTACTTGGCCGGCGCGTTGGGGTCTGCGGCTTGCTCGGTTAGAACCGCGCGGGGATCCGACGCGTCTCGAAATGTGCCAGAGCCCGCGAACACGTAAGCAAACGCGTTGCGCGTGGTCTCGACCTTGAGCCGCTTCCGCTGACCCGGGCCAACCGAGATATCCAGATAATTCGGATCAGCTGCCACGCCTTCCACCGGTCCTCTCTTCCCCCAGAATTCGCCGCAGATGATGCGCACGCGAGTGCCGTCGTCATCAGTGACTTCAGGCATCGCGCTTGCCGGAATGTCTTGATAGCGCGGATCCGTCATCTTCAGCGATGAGGGCAGGTTCGCCCAGAGCTGGAAACCGTGCATGCGGCCGCGCGCGTCGCCCTTGGGCATCTCCTGGTGCAGAATCCCGCTGCCGGCGGTCATCCATTGCACGTCGCCGGCGTTCATCCTTCCTTTGTTGCCAAGGCTATCGCCGTGTTCGACGGAGCCGGCGAGTACGTAGGTGATCGTCTCGATGCCGCGGTGCGGATGCCAGGGAAATCCCGCCAGATAGTCTGTCGGATTGTCGTTGCGGAAATCGTCCAGCAGTAGAAATGGATCGAATTCCTTGGTCTTGCCGAAACCGAAGGCGCGCTGCAGCTTTACGCCGGCGCCCTCGATCGTCGGCGTCGTTTGAATAATTTGTTTAATTGGACGGAGTGACATAACTCTCGCTCCTTTCTGCGGCACCCGTTTCGATGTTGCGGGGCCGCTGATGACTCAGGCTTTTATGAACTCGACATCGAGTGTGATGGTCACCTCGTCGCCAACGAGAATGCCACCAGTCTCAAGCGCCGCGTTCCAGGTCAAGCCATAGTCTTTGCGGTTGATCTTTGTGGTCGCGTTTACACCAACTCGAGTATTGCCCCAAGGGTCCTTCGTAGGTGGGGTTGGGCCTTCAACGGAAAAAACCACCTTGCGCGTGACGCCTCGAATGGTCAGGTCGCCCTCGACGGCGAGCTCTCCGTCCCGAACAAGGCTGATGCACGTCAACTTGAACGTCAGCGTGGGGAACTTCTCCACGTGCAAGAAGTCCTCGCTCTTCAGGTGCGTATCACGCTGCGCGTCGCGGGTTTCGATTGAGGCGGCCTCGATCACGGCGTCGACATGAGAGTTTGTCAGTTCCGATTCGTCCAGAGTCAAAACTCCAGAGACTTTGGCGAATTGCCCCATCACCTGGATATCATCATGTGCTTGACCTTGAACTCGGCAACGGAATGCGCCGGATCGATGTTCCAGGTTGTGGTTGCAATCTGCGGGGTAGCGAGTGGGCTCATAATGTTTGTCCTTTCTGCTTGTGTTAGATGCGTTATGACGATATTCGTTTCAACAACTGTATAAGCTAAAAAATTAAACCACTTGGCTGCGGGCTACGCGCAGCAGTTCAGTCAAGAGCCGCAGGCGCTCCCGCCCCAGGTGCCCTAGTTGTCGGCGATGGCCGGAATGCACCGGTTCGTCGAGCCGGGCCAGCAGCTTAAGCCCTTCCGGTGTGATCCGGGCCATTACTGTCCTTCGGTCTTTAGTTTCGCGGCATCGCGAGATCAGGGCGCGTTTCTCCAGCCGGTCGAGCAGCCGGGTAATGTCCGGATCACGCGTGATCATGCGGCTGGCAAGTTCCCCACAGGCTAGCCCTTCGGGCGAACCTCGCAGGATTCGGAGCACGTTGTACTGGGTCGCAGAGAGGTCCTCGGACTTGAGGACCTGGCCCAGACCGCGCGACAGCATGTCCGTGGTGCGCAGCAGGTCCAGGAATGCGGTTTCCTCAGGGGAGTCAGGGCGCCTCTTGCTGATTCCCGCCTGGACTACTTTCTTCATCCGCACTAATATTATTCGTTATAACGACTATTGTCAAGACGGCTTTCCTGAGGCGAGCCCGGGCAGCTAGGTAGCCGGAGGCGAGATCGCGACCTAGGGACGGGGGCCGGGCGTGAGGTCACCGGCAGGAATGGCCTTTTAAGAATGGACCATCTTCTCTAACGCAACCTTATTGCGAAGGACAAGGGTTGAGCCTTTTACTTGCAGCAATTGCTTCTTCTTGAACTCCGAGAAAAGGCGGCTGACCGTCTCGCGCGTGGTGCCAATCATCTCGGCGATTTCTTCATGCGTGAGGGTCAACTTGATTTGGGCTTGGCCGTTGGTTTGTCCCTTTTCTGGGTACCAAGAAAGCAATAACTTCGCGAACTTTTCACCGGGAGAACTGGTCAGTCCCAGCGTGCGAATCTCCTCGTAAGCCGTGTAGTAATTGAGACTCAACTGCTCCGCAACTCGCAGTGCGACTTCGCCATGCTCGCGAAGAAAGCGCAGCAGTGCATCCCGGGGTATGAAATTCGCCTGGCCCGGCTCGATCATTTCCGCTGTGACTTCGTAGGGATGGTTGGAAATTGTCGCATTTAGCCCGAGAACGTCCCCGGAGTCGGAGATTTTGGTGATCAACGTCTTTCCTTCGCTGGAAGAAGTTGAAAGCTTCACCTTGCCGGCACAGAGTACAAACACACCGCGCGGCTGCTGCCCTTCAATGAACAAAACAGCCGACTTGGGATAAACGGCAGTTGACTTAATGTCATTCAGTTTCCGCAAAGCGTCCAAGGGCAAATTGCAGAACAGACGCTCCTCGCGCACCAGGCACGTCAGGCAGTTATCGAGGATGTTGAGACCGTAAGGAGCGCGCATACCAAATCGCTACGGCAAATTGTAGCACCCCGGTTGTGATTGCAATCACGCGAACCCGTGACCGACCTCATCGCGCCAACCATCCTATCCAGCCAGAATGGGCTCGAAACATAAGGCTATCTGTCCAGGAGGGGCCATGACAACGGCAATTGAGATTCAGGAGCCAGAGATTCGACAGGATCTACGCGCAGAACTGTCCGTAACGGAGCTCGCAGCGGAGCCGCAACTCCGGCCCTCGTCGACCTCGCGGGTCTTGTTTTCCGACAGCCTGCTGGAATCCGGTGCGCCGGATCGCAAACGCCGAAGCTTGGCGACGACGCTTTCGTTCGCCTTCCAGTGCGTCCTCCTAGGCATCCTGCTGATTGTGCCTCTCATGTTCACCGAGGCTCTGCCAACCCAGCGATTTCTCACTTTCCTGATTGCGCCACCGCCCCCGCCCCCACCGCCTGCCGCCCCGGCCGCGGTGGTCAAAGTGGTGCGCCAAACTGACATGCTGAACAATGGGCAACTTCGCACTCCTTCGCGGATTCCAAAGAAAGTCGAACTCATCCGCGAAGAGGAAGCCCCTCCCCCGGCCATAACCGGCGGAGTCGTCGGAGGAATTCCGGGAGGAATCCCAGGAGGACAGTTGGGTGGAGTCATTGGCGGGATTATCAGCTCCACTCCCACCACATTTGTTCCGAAGCTGGAGCCGGTGAAGCGCGTACGTATCTCCCAGGGCGTTACCAAAGGAATGCTGCTTCATAAGATTGAGCCTCCCTATCCGAAACTGGCCCTGGCCGCGCGGATTACGGGAGTGGTACTGCTCAAGGCCATCATCAGTAGGGACGGCGAGATCAAGGAGCTTCAGGTTGTGAGTGGACACCCGATCCTGGTGCCGGCCGCGATTGACGCGGTCAAGCAATGGCGGTACCGGCCCTATCTGCTGAATGGCGAACCGGTCGAAGTGGAAACCAATATTTCGGTCACTTTTCAGATCGCCGGCTGAAGTATTTGGCGTGAGGTTGAGCAAGAGTTTTATGGAGGAGAATTGATTATGGAAAACGAACATGTTTACCGTGTCGTGGCCTGGTGGAGTTCCGGCAAGACAGGACTGGCAAAATCGGACTCCGCGCCGAATGCCATTCACTTCACAGCGCCGCCTCAGTTCGGCGGTTGCGAAGGCCGCTGGAGCCCTGAGGACTTGCTACTCGGCGCGATCGCCGGTTGTTACACCACCACGTTCCGGGCCCTCGCAGAATATTCCAAGTTTGAATACACAGATCTGGAAGTCGAGGTCCATGGGACGATCCGCAAAGCCGAGTCCGGGTACCAATTCGACGAGATTGCTATTCACCCGAAGTTGACGATCTCCAGAGATGAGGAACAGTCGCGCGGCTGGAGACTGCTGGAGAAGACCAAACGCCTGTGCCTGGTTTCCCGTGCCCTTGCGGTTCCGCAAAAATGTGAGCCCGAGGTGCATGTGATGTCGCGGGCGGAACTGGCCCAGCCATTGGCTGCAGTATAGGCGCTCGTGGCCGTGTGGCCGTGCATCAGCCCGGGATAAATAGTCTGACTTGAGCGCTAATCCGCCTTCGGTGCCGCCGGCATTGGGTGCAAGCGAAGAATCTGAAAGGGTGCGATCATTGGCCGTGCGAGCAGGGCGGCTTGATAAGTTGTCAATCCCCTTCCCAGCGTGCATGAAAGATGGAACTCAAGTCGTAATTCGCCCAATCTGCCCGGAGGACGAGGCGCTCATGGTCAAGTTCCATGCCGGCCTTTCTGACCGGACCGTGTACTGGCGCTATTTTTGCTCGCTGAGTCTGGCGGCGCGGACTGCCCACGAGCGGCTGGTGCGAATTTGCTTTGCCGATCCCGGACGCGAGACGGTGCTAGTGGCGACTCACAAAGATGAACCAACTGGCGAGCAGTGCCTAGTCGCGGTGGGAAGGCTCAATAAACTGGTGCCCAAGAACGAGGCGGAAGTTGCCATTCTGGTTTCGGATGAGTACCAGGGACGCGGCTTGGGTAGCAAGTTGCTGCGGCGTCTCATCCAAATCGCGCACGACCAAAAGCTGGACCGGATTGTCGCAGAGATGTTGCGCGACAACACCATCATGCAGGCCGTTCTCAAGAAATCCGGTTTTCGGTTGCGCTTGTTTGATGATCCCCGGTCCGTGCGAGCGGTTCTCGAGCTGTAGGGCCCAAGGCGCAGATCCCTTCTTTAGAAGTTCCAATCTCTTTTGATCCGAAAAGGTGTGATTGTAATCACACGCCCCGGTGACTCGCATTCCTGCCAACTGCTTCCTTCAGAGGCATGATGGTTTCGACGTAAGAGAAACCGCTCGAGACTCGATGCCGTGGAGAATGTGATGCAGCGAAAGTTCAAGACCCTGGATGCCAATGAAGCAGTTGCGAATGTCGCCTATCGCCTGAATGAAGTAATTGCGATCTATCCGATTACACCGTCTTCGCCGATGGGCGAATGGGCAGACCAGTGGGCATCAGAAGGCGTGCCGAATATTTGGGGCACGGTACCGGAAGTGGTCGAAATGCAGAGCGAAGGTGGCGCTGCGGGCGCAGTACACGGCGCGTTGCAGACGGGATCGCTGGCAACCACCTTCACCGCGTCACAAGGTCTGCTGTTGATGGTTCCCAACATGAACAAAATCGCCGGCGAGCTTACGCCGGCGGTGTTTCATGTGACGGCACGAACAATCGCAGCACACGCGCTTTCGATTTTCGGCGACCACTCGGATGTGATGTCGTGCAGAACTACAGGATTCGCGATGCTGTGCTCCAATTCCGTCCAGGAAGCGATGGACTTGGCGCTGATCGCCCATGCAGCCACTCTCGAATCCCGTATCCCTTTTCTGCACTTCTTCGACGGATTTCGGACCTCGCATGAAGTGAACAAGATTGAGATGCTCGGGGGAGACGACCTGCGGGTGATGATCAACATGGATCGCGTTCTTGAACACCGTCAGCGGGCGCTCTCTCCTGACCACCCGGTGCTGCGTGGAACGGCGCAGAATCCCGATGTGTTCTTCCAGTCGCGCGAGGCGGCGAATCCTTATTACGCCGCTTGTCCGGAAAGAGTGCAGGCGGCGATGGATAAATTCGCTCATGTAGTCGGACGCGCCTACCACTTGTTCGATTATGTAGGCGCGCCTGATGCGGACCGCGTGATTGTCATCATGGGATCGGGGGCGGAAGCGGCGCATGAAGCTGTCGATTACTTGAACTGGCGCGAACAGAAGGTTGGACTGCTGAAAGTGCGGCTGTTCCGGCCATTTTCGGTGAAGCATTTCCTAGAAGCGCTTCCGGCTTCGGTTAAGAAGATTGCGGTGCTGGATCGCACGAAAGAGTCGGGTTCGGCTGGCGAGCCGTTGTATCTGGATGTTGTAAACGCACTTTATGAAGATACGGCTCGTGTAGCCCCGGACGTCCACGTCCGGGGTGGCGGAGCAGAGCTCCGCCGGGCGGGCGTGGACGCCCGCCCCTACACGAGCATCGTTGGCGGGCGCTATGGATTGTCATCCAAGGAATTCACGCCGGCCATGGTGAAGGCGGTTTATGACAATCTGGCAGCGGCTGAACTGAAGAATCATTTCACTATTGGAATCAATGACGATGTTAGCCACACCAGCCTGGACTACGATTCTGAATTCTCAATCGAGCCGGACTCAGTTGTCCGCGCCATGTTTTACGGGCTTGGCGCTGATGGCACGGTTGGAGCGAACAAGAACTCAATCAAGATTATCGGCGAGAACACTCCTAACTACGCGCAAGGATACTTCGTCTACGACTCGAAAAAATCCGGGGCCATGACGGTTTCGCATCTGCGCTTTGGCCCCAAGCCGATTCGCTCCAGCTATCTGATCTCGAAGGCGAATTTCGTCGCTTGTCATCAGTGGATTTTTCTCGAGCGCTACGACATGCTCGAGGCCCTCGTCCCAGGCGGCGTGTTTCTTCTT
>Ga0137378_10001646_pt1 | contig 18884 bp, 17 predicted proteins | sample SagtaG_21_FD_104813 | JGI IMG/M metagenome (GOLD analysis project Ga0137378, IMG submission 104813) | Vadose zone soil microbial communities from Sagehorn Ranch, Mendocino, California, USA - Sage2_L_60_16 metaG | ecosystem: Environmental > Terrestrial > Soil > Vadose zone | place: USA... | reverse complement strand
TCTGGTTCTATCGCAAAATGAAACGGCTTCGCATCATCACATGAAAGCGAAAATTCTGTCGGTCCTGCTTTTGTGGATCTTTTCACCACTTGGACAAGCGCTGGCATGTCCGTTTTGCTACGGGGCAAAAGATGGAAAATCGACCGAGCACATGGCGGTGGCGATCTGGTTCCTTTTTGGCGCTGTCATGTCGGTGTTGGGTGGGATCGGGGCGTTCAGTTTTCATCTCTGGCGGCATGGGCGCATGCCAGCCGAGCCTTATCAAGAGATCACCGAGGAAGATCTCAGCAAATATGAGTAGCCTCGCGCTGATAAACGAGTTCCTGGGCCAGCCGCCGAACGCCTCCTCACATGGATATCAAATCGATCATATCCTTGAGTTTTGCCACTGGTTCATGGGTGCGCTTTTTCTCGGTTGGTCGGCGTTTTTTGTTTTTGTCCTGATTCGCTTCCGGAAAGGGCGACAGCCGGCTGCAGATCACCATGGCGTAAGAAGCCCCATCTCGACGCATCTGGAATTCTCGGTTGTCTTGATCGAGGCCGTACTCCTGCTTGGATTTGCGATTCCGCTCTGGGCAAAGCAGGTGAATCAGTTTCCGCCTGGCAAGGAAGCGCTCGTCGTCCACGTCGTTGGCCAGCAGTTTAGCTGGAATTTTCAATTGGCTGGGCCGGACGGACAATTTGGCCGGCGCGATATCAGCTTTGTGACCAACTCGAATCCGATGGGCCTCGATCCCAACGATCCCGCCGGCAAAGACGATATAATTACGCAAGGCGAAATTCATGTGCCGGTGAATCGCCCGTTTATTCTTGAGCTTGCTTCAAAAGATGTGATTCACGATTTCTTCTTACCGCACATGCGCATCGCTGGCGATGCGATCCCGGGTTCGCTTATTCCGATCTGGTTCACGCCGCTCAAGACCGGCACGTACGAAGTAATTTGCGGCCAGCTTTGCGGTCTTGGCCATTACAGCATGAAGGGCTCACTGGTGGTCGATACGCCGGAGGATTATCAGACATGGCTCAAAGAACGTGCCGAGCTCGCAGGTACGCAGGGAGGGCCTCCAGCTGGTGCGCCGAAAGCGGAAAATCCACCTGCAAAGCAGGATAACAAACCAGCTCAGCCAGCAGCGTCGCCGAGCCCCGGCGGTTAGCGCGGCCTCTTTCTGTAGCGGCGGTCTATGACCGTCGCATAATTTCCGGGCCTTACGCTCATTCTTTTGCAACCGTGGGTAGATCGAACTTGAAGAGTCCGACGGTCGCAGACCGTCGCTACAATTGCTGGCTTAACCGCTTCGCGTGGCTCACATGCATCGCGACACTCTTGCTCATTTGCAGCGGTGGAATGGTAACGAGCAAGGGCGTCGGCCTCGCGGTGCCAGATTGGCCGACTACGTTTGGCTACAACATGTTTTTGTTTCCCGTTTCAAAATGGGTCGGCGGAATTCTCTTCGAACACACACATCGCCTGATTGCGTCCGCAGTTGGATTCCTGACCATCGTCCTGACGATCTGGATTTGGCGCGGCGAAAGCCGGCACTGGGTGCGCAACTTGGGCGTGATCGCGCTCGCGGGCGTGATTTTCCAGGGAATCCTGGGTGGCCTTCGCGTGACCATGCTGAAAGATGAGATCGGAATCTTTCACGCATGTATCGCGCAAGCGTTTCTCGCCCTGCTCGTCGTGATCGCGCTTGTGACCTCAAAATTTTGGCGAAGACTCTCTAACGCCGTGGTCGATACGAAGAATATTGGGTCGATCACAACACTGGCCATTGCAATAACGCTTGCGATTTATATACAACTTGCGCTCGGCTCGACGATGCGCCACGAGCATCGCGACTTGGCGATTCTCGATTTTCCCACCGCAAATGGTGCGTGGATTCCCGACACCAGCGCGACTACGCTGGCAAACATCAATGCCTGGCGCGATGGGCAGGGGTTTTCCGACGTGACTGCGTTCCAAATCTGGCTGCAAATGACACACCGGTTTCTCGCGCTGCTGATTGCAGCCGCAGTCATTGCGTTTGCGCCTCGCCTTTGGAGAGGTGCGCGTCAGGTTCCCGCGCTCAAGCGATTGTGGATGTTGTGGATCGCATTTCTTTTCGTTCAATTGACGCTCGGAGCGTGGACAATCTGGAGCAACAAAGCCGCCGATATCGCGACCGCGCATGTCGCACTGGGCGCGATCATGCTATCTTTTGGCGTGAGTATCTCGGCTATTTGCTGGCGAATTTCGCAAGTTGGGACTGGTAGGGCGCGGCAGCCGGTCGCGCCGGAGATTGTCAGTGGTAGGGCACGACCGCCGGTCGCGCCGCTGCTCCCATGAAAACCGCCGCAGCCGAGAATACGATGGAAAGCACACTTCCTGCTGGATTGCGAGCGCGGTTCATGTCCGATTTCGCGGAGCTGGTGAAAGCGCGGCTGACATTGCTCGTAGTGCTCACCACTGCAGTTGGCTTTTATCTCGGGGCGGACACGCCGGTCGATTACGTCGTGTTATTTCACGTCGTGTTTGGAAGTGCGGCCGCCGCAGCGGGCGCAGCAGCGTTGAACCAATGGTGGGAATGGAAAGTGGACGCGTTGATGCAACGCACCAAAGCGCGGCCGGTGCCCGCGGGCCGCATGCCGCCGATAGAAGCATTGGTCATCGGCTCCGCATTATCCATCTTTGGTGTGATTTATCTCGCCATCGCCTGCAATCCATTGAGCGCGGTCCTCACTTCGATAACGATCGCGATTTACATCTTCGCCTACACGCCGCTTAAGCGCGCCAGCACTGCGAACACTATCGTCGGCGCCATCCCGGGCGCGATCCCGCCGATGATTGGCTGGGCGGCTGCTCGCGGAACAATCGAGGCTGGCGCATGGAGCCTGTTCGCAATTCTTTTGCTATGGCAACTGCCACATTTCTTCGCGATCGCCTGGATGTACCGCGAAGATTATTCGCGGGCGGGTTTCCGCATGATTTCAAGCGATGACCGCAGCGGCGAACGCAGCGCCAGCCAAAGTGTGTTTTTCTGCATTTTGCTTCTGGTGTTGGCGGGTCTTCCCGCATTTGTCGGGATCGTCAGCTTCGCTTATCTCGCAGTCGAGCTTGTGCTTGGCGGTCTGTTTGTTGCCGTCGCGATGCATTTTTTGAAAACGCGCACGGCAGCAGCAGCGCGTTTACTGTTTATCACGTCGATTGTTTACCTTCCGCTGTTGCTGGCGGCTTTGGTCGCGACAAAATCATGAACGCGGCTTCTGTAGCGATGCATCGCGCATCGGCGAGAAGATCGACGTGGTGGAAGGTCATAGTCATCCTCATTCCGGTAATCACGCTTGGGCTTCTGCTGTGGTTGCGTCACATCGAAGTGGCCGCGCTCCAGCAACGGACCGTTTCGTCGTACGGCACGGTCCCGTCTTTTCAGTTCGTCAATCAGAATGGGCAATCGTTTGGCTCCGCGCAATTGGCCGGGAGAATTTGGATCGCCGATTTCATCTACACGACGTGCCCGGGGCCTTGTCCGATGATTAGCACCCGGATGAGTGAGCTCCAGAAGCCATTGGAAAAAACTGATGTGCATCTCGTCTCGTTTAGTGTCGATCCGGAGAAAGACACGCCGCAGGTTCTGCGTGGTTACGCGGATAAGTTGCAAGCCGAGCCGAATCGCTGGGACTTTCTCACAGGACCGAAATCTGCAATTTACAAACTTTCGCACGATGGTTTCAAACTTGCCGTTTCAGATGGCAGCGATGCACAGGGAATTCCCGTGCACAGCACGCGGATGGTTCTGGTAGATCGACATGGCGAGATTCGCGGTTTTTACGAAGCAACAGCAGCGGACGCAGTGACGAAATTACTCGCCGATACGAACCATCTGTTGCGCGATCAACCAAAATAAGGCTGGCGGCGCTTTATCAGCGTCCACGCAGATAATACGGCGGTCATGGACCGGGGCGCCGCGAGATGAATCAGCCCACGGGTTCCGGGCCGGAGCTCGGCCCTTCGTCGCAGACCATTTGCAGATAACCTCGATATTCGCCCTTCGGCAACTTGTCGATGATCGCCGACAGTTGTGCCTGGTTAATAAAGCCCATGCGAAGAGCCACTTCCTCGAGACACGCGATTTTCAGTCCCTGGCGATGTTCGATTGTCGCAATGTAGTTGCCTGCTTCGAGCAAGCTGGTTTGGGTACCCGTGTCGAGCCAGGCCATGCCGCGGCTAAGCAATTTTACGTGTAGCTGTTTCTCCTTGAGATAGAGCAAATTCAGGTCGGTAATCTCTAGCTCGCCGCGCCCCGATGGACGCAGTGTTCGGCAAAAGTCGAGAACGCGCCCGTCGTAAACATAAAGTCCCGGTACCGCAAAATGACTTTTCGGTTGGTTTGGTTTTTCCTCGAGACTGATCGCCTTGCCTTCGGCGTCGAATTCCACGACCCCGTAGCGTTGCGGGTCGCGCACTTGATATCCAAAAATACAGGCGCCGCGCTCGATGGCCAGAGCGTCCCGGTAGAAGTCGAGTTTACCGTAAAAAATGTTATCGCCTAGAATGAGCGATGCGCCGGAGTCACGGATAAATTTTGCGCCGATCAGGAAAGCTTGAGCGATTCCTTCCGGCTTCGGTTGCTCGGCGTAGTCGATGCGAATGCCAAGCTGAGCGCCGTCATTTAGATAATTGCGAAGCATTGGCAAATCCTTTGGCGTGGTAATGATCAACACCTCCCGCAGACCGCCCAGCATGAGCGTGGCCAGTGGGTAACAAATCATTGGCTTGTCGTAGATCGGGAGCAGTTGCTTGCAGACGATCTTGGTGAGCGGGAAAAGACGCGTCCCGGCGCCACCGGCGAGAAGAATGGCCTTTTTGTTCATTTGTTTATTTTTTGGTTTGCGCTCGCTTCTTTGCGGCTCCAGCGGACCAGCATTTCGGCCCATTCCTGCCAAAAACTTGCGCCTATGGTCAAATCGATCCCAAGCTCCTTACCAACCAATCCGACCGCTTTTCGCGGAATAGAGCGGGATGCCGCTTTATCGAAGAGAAATGAACTGTTGAGATGCCGAAGCAATTTGCGGTCGCTCAGACGCCCGCCCTCACACCGGCGTAGTGCGTTCTCGATCCAGTGTTGCGATAATTCCGGCCGCGGCTCAATCGTAGCGCTCACTGTAACATCCGCGAATTCCTGCAAGATCAGCGCACAGACGAGTGCCCGCGAGCTTGTGGCGTGGATGTGGGAAACGTTTCTATCCAGCAGCAGCCTGCGCAGGACAAGAGCGAAACGCGCCTGGCGCAAGAAGACCGCGCCCGACACGCGAACATCTTCTTGTGCTCGTTGTTCTTCCAATTTTTGTGCGAGCGCGCGATTGGCTCGCCACTCTGCTTCCATGACCATGGCGTCAGGCAAAAATTCCAGCCGATCGGCCAAGCGTTTCATGGAACGCGTAAAACGCGTGGTTGAATTGAACTCGCAGACGAACGGTACGATCGGAATGTTGCGCGTCGTCATCTTGTGAAGCTCTCGCTCTAGGAACGGCACATCTTCGTCGGGCCAGCGATCGATCAGATAGGCGATCTGCCGAATGTGAGGAACGGTGGGCGGTTTCGGCGGCGTGAGTCGTGACCTCTGCAGCAGTTGCAGCAGCGGGGCGACGGTTTGCTCGATTTGGAAATGCTGCTCGATCCGTGCGCGCCCGGCGCTGCCGTAACCCGATCGCAATTCGGGGTCACGTATCAGTTTCTCGAGCGCATCGGCCAGCGCAGCCGTATCGCCCGGCGGCACCAACAATCCTGTTTGTTCGTGCACGACCAATTCGGGGATGCCGGCGAGCCGAGTCGAAACCACAGGGCGGGCTGCGGCCATCGCTTCCAAAATCACAGTGGGAAAAATATCACTTCCACCTCGATCATCGACGACCGAGGCGAGCGCGAAGATGTCGGCCGCGCGCAATTTTTCCAAAACCGCCTTTTGCGATAGTGAGCCGATCAAGGCGACACGAGAGGAGAGGTTCAACTTGTCGATCTTAGCCCGAAGATTTTCGTGCAGTTGACCATCGCCGACAATCTCGCAGACAAAATTTTCGCCGCGACGCGCTAACTCGGCGCAGGCCTCTATCAAGTAATCAAATCCCTTGAAGGCTACCAGGCGGCCGACGCTTAAGATGCATGTAACCGGATTTTGTTGCGAAGGAAGCGGACGCGGGAATTTTTCTAAATCGAGCCCGTTGTAGACACGATGGATTTTTCCAGCCGACTCGGGGCAAAGCTGGCGAAGTAAGTCGCGGCTGTATCCAGTTACGGCCGCGACAAATTCGGCAGCCGCGCAGATTTCACGCAATAGCTCGTCATTGCCCAGATCGGTCATAAAATCCTGCCCGTGCGCCGTGACGCTGAAAGGGATGCCGGAAATTTCCTTTACGAAGAGGGCAGTATGTGCGGCCCGATTGGCAAAATGAACGCGGAAGTGAGTCACGCCGCTGCGGGTAAAAAGATCGGCGAAGTAAAGAGCGTTGCGCGCACGCTGCCCGGGCTTGAATGCCGGCCCATATTTCCGCTCGTTAAGATCGACAAGTCCGGCGGGCCATTGTCCGCTGGCCTTCGCTTTCTTTTCCCAGATATGCAAAATTTGCTGCGGGGGTGCGTAGCGAACAGGTGCGCGCAGTCGCGTGATGTGTTCGTGTCGCAAACTGGCGAGCGGAGAATAAACGGAGCCAATTTCGAGCGTCCATCCAAGCCGTTCCAGAGCCAGCATCTCCATGTCGCAAAAGGTGTGCGAGATAACCGGGTAACGTGAGTAGAGATAACCGAGTCGCATCGCCCACCATGATTAAGCGCGGTTTTTATTCATTGCGCTTTGTTTTCGTCTCTGCCCGCACGGCTCCACTGCAGCAGTAACTCCGACCATTCCTGCCAGAAATTTGCACGTTTGGTCAAATCGATCTCGCTCTTTTGTTCGAGCAATCGCACTATTTTTTTCGGCAATGAATCAGCGGCTGCTCTGTCGAATAGAAAAGTTTTGCCAAGTCCTTTAAGCAATCTGCGGTCACTCAGACGCCCGCCCTTACACCGGCGCAATGCGACCAGAATCCAATTCTGCGGTAATGCTGAGTGTGGCTCAATCGTGGCGCTGATTGTAAGATCGGCAATTGACTGCAAAATAAGGGCACAGACGAGCGCACGCGAGCTAGTGGCGTGGGCGTGGGAGATTCTTCTATCCAGCAGCAACTTGCGCAGGACAAGAGCGAAACGCGCCTGACGCAAGAAAATCGCGCTGGAGGCGCGGTGCTCTTCTTGTGCTCGCTCTTGTTCTAATTTTTGCGCAAGAGCAGGATTTGCGCGCCATTCTGCTTCAATCGCCATTGCGTCGGGCAAAAATTCCAGTTCCTGCGCCAACTCATCGATCGAAGCAACAAAATCGGCGGTGGAATCCAATTCGCAGACGAACGGGACGATCGGGAGGTTGCGCCGCTTCATCTCCTGAAGCTCGCGTTCAAGGAGAGGCAAACCTTTGTCAGGCCAGCAATCAATAAGATAGGCGATTTGGTGGCCGGCGAGGGGAGCTTTCGGTTTCGCTGGTGCAACGGCCGTTTTTTTCAGAAGTTGGAGAAGCGGCACGACCGTGTGCTCGATTCGGAAATGCTGCTCAACTCGCGCACGCCCCGCACGGCCGTAACGCGTCTGTAATTCAGCGTTTTGAATGAGTTGCTGGAGCGCTTGGGCAAGCGCGATCGTATCGCCGGGCGGTACCAACAATCCTGTTTCGCCGTGCATGACCGATTCGGAAATTCCAGCGAGACGAGTCGACACTACCGGACGCGCAGCCGCCATTGCTTCGATGATTACGGTGGGAAAAATATCGCTGGCACCTTGACGATCCATCACCGAGGCGAGCGCGAAGATATCGGCAGCTTGCAATTTTTCCAGCACCGCTTCCTGTGACAGAGAACCGAGCAAACTGACTCGGGGCGAGAGGTTCAACATGTCGATCTTTGTCTGGAGATCATAACGCAGCGGGCCGTCGCCAATTATTTCGCAGGTAAAATCAAGACCCCGGCGCGCCAACTCTGCGCAAGCGTCGATGAGATGCTCGAATCCCTTGAACGCAACAAGCCGGCCGACGCTGAGGATGCGCGGCATTGTATTGGGCGCCGAGGGCAGCGGGTTCGGAAAGAGCTCAAGATCGATGCCGTTATAAACCCGGCAAATTTTCGTGGCGCAATCCGGGCACCGCTGGCAAAGCAGATGATGGCTGTAATCAGTCTCGGCCGCGACAAACTCCGCAGCCGCGCAGATTTCGCGCAGGAGTTCGTCATTGCCCAGATCGGTCATAAAATCCTGCCCGTGCGCAGTGACGCTGAAGGGGATGCCGCAAATCTCTTTTAAAAACAGAACAGTGTGCGCGGCGCGATTGGTGAAGTGAACATGAACGTGATCGACACCGTTGCGCGCAAAAAGGTACGCGAAATAGAGCGCATTGCGTGCGCGCTGCTCGGCCTTGACGCTCGGGCCATATCTTCGCTCGTGCCGATCGACGAGCGCGCTCGGCCATGTGCCGGTTGTTTTCGCATTCTTCTCCCAGATCCTCAGGATTGTCTGAGGTGGCGCATAGTGAATGGGCGCACGTAGCCGGGAAATATGTTCGTGACGCAAACTGGTGAGCGGCGGATAAATGGAGCCAATCTCAAGGTCGATACCGAACCGTTCCAAGGCCAGCATCTCCGCATCGCAAAAGGTCTGCGAGGTAACGGGATATCGGGAGTAGAAATAGCCGAGGCGCATCGAGATCGATGATTATGCACGGCGCATGGATATAGCAACAACCCGTAGCCACCGGCCTGTGGCCGACTTTTTGGACAATCAGGAAAAGCGAACGTCTTTCCCCGGATCCATCTCGAAATCCAGGGTCAACGAATCCTCGGTGTTCGGTTTGATGATCTCCTCCATAAACTTCACGAAAACCGGGTCCTCGCGGAAGATGGCGTACTTGTCCATCGACTCGAAATCGATCGCGATGAAGAATGGCCAGGGTACGTCCGGATCGACCCGTTTCCCGCATTTGATGCTCAGGACCTCGGGAATTTTTAGCAGCTGCATTCGGGTGTTCATCATCATCGCCTCCACGCGAGCGGGGGTGACTTCAGGCTTGAGTTTGTACAGGACAACGTGATGAATCATGAAGGTTAAAGCTATTAGGCGGTTCCGGTTGGACGCGCAAGTGCGAATCCGTACAGCAATTTCTAGAATGGGGGACTTGCCAAAAGTCGCGCAATTCAGAAGAGAGCGCCGTCAGACGCGAATTATTTTTGCCCAGAGGAACTCGTAAACCGCGATGGCATTCACGGCCACAGAGACGATGAAGAGCGCCGCTTCCGATTTTGCTATCTTGCGACCGCCGTTCTCAACGATCAGCAGGAACATCCAGGGTAGAAGGATCATCCCGTATCGGTACGAGAATTGCCAGCCACCGGTGTTTCCATGGCACCAGAGAAAGAGCGTCAACGCAGCGATCACGATCCAGCAGAGGGTGCTGCGTTTTCCGCCTTCGCGAAATAAGAGAAAAAGAAATGGGCTGGCGATAAAGATCGAACAACCGAAGGCGGTCGGGCGCAAGTAAGGGAATTCCGGCATATCAATCATCCCTCGAAACAACATCTCGTAGGCGTTCCAGCGAATGGCGTGGAACGAAAATAACCCATATCGGTACCACATCTCGTTTAGGACGCCTGGAATTCTGGCATATCCAAAATCCGTGACGGAACCAAAACGAACCAGATTGTAGGCGGCGGTGAAAAGCAGGAGGATCGCTGGAATGGAGAGGAATCGGCTCAAGTCGATCAGCCGGGGACGCATGGCGCCAAGCCTTCTCCAAATTGATTCCGTCCAAGGGGGTAAGCTGTCATCGCTTGGGCCTCCTGCCGCGGGTGAAAGCCAAAAATAAACGTAAACGGGCAGGGTTAAGATCAACTCCGTCCGGTTGCCGAACGCGACCGCGAACCATACACCCGCGAGGAGCGGATTCCTCCGCACGAGGGTATAATAAAGGCAGGCCGCCTGGCCAAGGAGCGCGAAACCCAAGGCGATTTGCCAGGCGCCGGCAAACCCAAGATTACACCAACTCCACGTCGCGAAGATCGGAAACAAACTCACCAGAACGCGGCGCGCTCTAGACATCTCCGCCACGTGAGATAAGCGATAAAAAAAATAAACGCACCCAGCCGCTAGCGCCGCGGCCAATTCGCGTGCAGGCCACGAGCGAACCAGGCCCATTTTTTGCAGGATCGCGGTCGGAATATTTACCAGCACCGCGCCTAGTGGAAAAACCGAGTAATACTCCTTCCCAACCGGGACCAGCTCAGGCAGCCAGCTCCCCGGCGATCCGAGTAGGCCAACGTGCCCGCTGAGAAGAGCTTGCGCGATACGGTGCGTGTAATCGAAGACGTGCTGGTCAGGACTCGTCGAAAAATAGAAGAAAATTCCGGCCAGCAGTGAAATGGCGGCGGCAAAGCGTGGCTCCGACAGACTTTTTAACGCCGGAACATAGCACAAAATCGCTGGAAAAAAGAGCCACGCAGCCAGCGGGAAAGACCTCATCTGTCCGTGCGTCATGGCGTCCAGATAAGGAATCAGAGCGAACCGCCCTAGGTCGCAGTACATGGCTCCGTGCATTGCCCCGACCACATTCACGAATATCGAATACAGACTTACGGCAATGACGAGCCCGCTTAGTGCAAACTGCGCTGGCTTCAGGCGAATGTGCCGGAATCCAATGATGCCAATTGCAGCGAACGGCATGGCCGGCAGCAAATAGCGCGGCCCGTAATTGCACGTTCCGGCGGAGTCGATGTTCAGGATATAAAAGGAAAGGACAAGAATCAGCGCCAGGAACAACCCCGATTCCCGGCGATGCTTTCGCCATAGGCAGATTAATCCGGCCAATCCCAGCCAGAAGACCGGGACGTACAGCGTAACGAACCTCGCGTAAAACCGCAGCTTGTCGGTGAAGTTCGACCAGTTGAGATGAAAGTATGTGTCGGGATATTTTCCGGCGACGTTTGGAAGCAGGAACGGATTGCCAAAGCTAATTCCGTTATAAACCAACAGCGGCGCAAGGCCGGCAATCGCACCCGTGACAAATGGTAGCAGAAGCTTCCATTTCCCGAGGGAGATAAAAAACGCTCCCACCACCAGAACCATGAAAAAAGGCAGCATGGACGTGGTCACCGTGAGCCCTAACAGCAGTCCGGCGCCACCGGCCGTCCACGCGGCAGCTTGTGGCGGTAGATTCGCGCGCCAGAGGCGCAACGCCAGATATACCGCCAACACCAAATACGCCGTGGCGATGGCGTCATGATGCGCAATGCCGGAATACGGGAGGACAGTCGTGGCAAGACCAAAAATCAACGCTGTAATTAGCGGCCAGCGAATCGACGACAGGTCGTCCTCAAGATCTCGTGCGATTCGAAAAACCGCGACGGCAGCCAATGCCGTCAAAGCGGACGTCGTTAGGAAAGTGACGAGAGCCGCTGTGAGCAGATAATGCTCCACATAGTTCAGTCCCAGCTTGTGCAGAAAGAAATAGGCGATGGCGCCCGCCATGAACTGGCCCGGTTGTTTTGCGGGATAGATATGACCGTCATGGGAGAAAGTATCGCCGAGCGGCTGCAACTGTGCGGACTTCGATCCCTCCAAATAAAAATGGCCACGCTCGCCGATGGCCTCCACTCCTATTTGCTGCAATCTGAAAGCCTTGAGATTATCGGAGTTGATCAAAAAGCCATAAATGAACCAGAGCGAGAGGAACAAAAAGAGATTCGTTGTGCCGATGAGACGAAAAGCTCTTGAGAATTGCACTGATGGGAACCAAGGGCGCGGAAGCCGCAATGAATCGGGGGCTGGGCTATGCATTCAAATTCAATTTCCTGCTAAAAATTTCGATGGATTACACGCCACATCCAGCGGGCCTTCCTCCCGAACGGACGCTTCAAATGTATTCAACGAGCAAATCTTCAGAATGAACTCGACGATGCGGGAATAAAATCTCTTATCGAGGACTATGTCTATTTACAAAGACAATGGCGCGAATTATCGCCGGCGAACGCTCGCTCCAACAAGACTTGAACAGTTCCAAGCTTCTTCAGGCGGCTAAAACAGATGAGAGCCAAACATGCCCGGAAACCTTGACAGAAAAAGCTCCGAGCCCACACTTCGAAAAATTCGTTGAGAGACTCTCAAGACTGCCCAGCTAGCTCTTCCGAGCCTTGTCCCGGTCGCGCGCAAAGGTTCTCAGTAGTAACGTCGGGCGGAAGCCGGTTCCCACCCGCTTTATTTCTTGAAGTCGAGGGCGCCCTTCTTGAGCGCGTAAACGTAGCCCACCATCAAGATCGAAATGAAGCTGAGCATGCTCCAGAAGATCAGCCCGCTCTCCTTGATCGCCTCTCTGTACACCACCGCCCATGGATACATGAACACGATCTCGAGATCGAAAAGGATAAAGAGCATCGCCACGAGATAAAACTTCACACTAAACCTCGGCTGCACTTCGCCCTGCGGCACCATACCGCATTCGTAGGCGGTATCTTTGGCTCGTGTGCGTTTTCCGGTCTTTCCGACCAGAACACTGACGAGAAGCGCCGACCCGGCAAACAAGATTGCTACGATAATTTGCAGGAGAACCGGCAGATATTCTCGCAGCATCCGAAAATCCCGCTGAAGCTAAGTCTGGTTGCGCTTAACGAGCTTACTTAACACCGGCCAACTGGCCATTCTGCGGGGCAATCGCAATGGCCAAAGCCGAAGGCAATCCCTTGTATTTCTTGCCGTTCTTCTTGACCGCGCCGCGTGCCACGAGATTTTGCAACTTCTCGTAGGCTCGCAGCCGCAGCATTTCCTCGCCACCGCTCGCAGCGTTCCGGGCCCGAAGATTTTCGTGCACGATGTCGAAAAGCTGCTTAAACTCGAACGAAGAACGCCGGGAGAGGACCGCAACCAGCTCTTCAGTCACGAGGTCAGGAACTCGACGGGAAAATGCATTTTTCTTTAGAATAGCCATAAGGCGAGAACGATAGCACAATTTTCGCGCAGCGCATCAGTTTTTCTCATCAGACTTTTTGAACCGCCAAGACCGTGCCGAAATGGCGCAGCGGGCTAGCGGGTGGATCCCTCCCAAGTTGCTTTCCAAGGGTTCGCAACCGGAACGCTTGCAGCACTTTTACGGCGTGGGCGACGGAGTTAACGTTGGCTGCGGGTTTATCGTAGGAGAAGCACCCCATCCGGCCAAGCCGGCGCCGGCTTTCTGACGTGTCGCGGCGCCAATGCCGCTGAAAATGGCAAGACCGATCACCGATTGGTCGAGCGTTACCGGCCCAATGGATTCGGCCACGTAACCATCGCGATCGTATCGCTGCGAGGAAACGATTGGACTGAGGTGTTTCGTGATGACCTCCGGCGATGGGAGCTTGCCAAGGTCGACAGATTTAGTCATCGCGGGCATAAAAGCCGCTGCCATCAACAACATCGGGCGAAGCGCGGCATCAAGCCGCGAATAAAGGAGCGCCGTATCGACATAGGAAAAGAAATTGGTTGGCGCAGGGAGCAACCGTTCTGCGCCCTTGTAAGTTGGCGAGTCCGCTAGTTCCGATGCTGTGCCGCCGCTGCGCTTTACGGCCTCCTCCACCGAGACGGGGTTAAAACCGGCGATGAGAATCCGATTAGATAGGGCGATCGTCGGTGTAATCGCGATGAGGCTACCCGGGGACTGCATTGAGAAGTAACGCACGCCATCCTTCTCCGTCTGGGTCCAAGTCGCACCTTGATCGGTCCGTGCGACAGCCTCGACGACCTTGCCGGCTTTGGCGCTATCCAGCACTGGTAGTGTGAGAAGCAAAGATGGCCAATGGGCGCTCGATGGCCAGTCCGCTAACGATCCCAATTCGGCGCCAAATGCAGCTTTCCAATCATCGGATGTGATCCCGCTATTGAAGAAAGACTGAAGAATTTTCTGCACCATACCGCCGATACCTGCTGCCTGGTTTAGTGTCTCAATTTTTTCCCCGAGATTGAGCAACATCGACAGGTAGAAGAACGTCTCTTTGGTACCAAGCGTTAGCGAAGACCGGGTGAGCGCTACGTCCTGCTCCAGCTTCGGCATTCCCAGAAACAGCAAATCGTTTATTTTTCCGTTCTCGAAGCGCGTCACCCCAGAAATACTTCGCACCTGTTCCAGCATGGTCCGCTGGTTCGCCGCCGACGACTGGATTGCGGCGCGGAGAGCGGCAAGTCGTTTGGCAAATGTCTTCGGTTGCAGGTAGAAAAACACCGCGTAATTCGATGGCCGGCGAGAGACCGCCGCGCGATATGCCTCATCGGTGTCAAGTATCTCCATTGGATTTTTAGCGCGACGATCAGCGTGATCGAGTAGTCCCTTCAATTCCGTCAGATCGGTAGCGGCGAAAAACCAAGGGCGATCGTATGCCGTCGCGAGTGTAAACGGAGTCGCAGTGACCAGCTCGATTTCGTGGCGCTCATATTGAAGCTTCTCGCGTTTCGCGCCCGGGTTGTTTTCCAACAACTTCGACCGCCATTTGCCAACTACTCGCTCTGCCTCGGCGACGCTGCCTTGGAAACGGAAGCCGCCCACAACTTTTGGGCTGTTATTATCGATCGAGGTCAGCGCGAAAAAAGCATTCTTCGGATCGAGTTGTTCAATCTCCCGCAACGTTTGAGAGGCCGTATCTCGTTTTGAAAAATTGGCCAGCGGTTTGCGAAGAAAATCCTGCACCGCAGGTTCCCGGTAGAGCAGATAAATATCGGAATGATGCCATTGATCGCGCGTCTGATTGAAATCCGGCATGTGCGCAACAAAAATTGTCTCCCGCGGCAGAAGCACGCTCACGTACGCGCTCGAAGTCTTTTGGGAAAGATTCCAGACGTACCAGCCGCCAAACGCGGCGACCGCGCCTATGATCACGAGGAGCAAAACTCGTTTCATGGAAGACAAACTGTAGCGGCAGGCGTGTCGCCTGCGAACTCTAAATCGTCGCAGCCGGCACGGCTGCCTGTACAGAACAGAAAATAGCGCTATGCCCGCGGATGAAATTGTCGATGTACAGCCTTAAGCCGTTGTTGATCGACGTGGGTGTAGACTTGTGTTGTCGAAATATCCGCGTGGCCAAGCATGTCCTGGATGATGCGCAGATCGGCGCCATTCCCGAGCAGATGCGTCGCGAAACTGTGCCGGAGAAGATGAGGATAAATATTCTTCTCCAACCCCGCATGCTGCGCATGCTTTTTCACGATTTGCCAGATACGGACCGTTGTTAATTTCGTGCCGCGCTCCGAAAGGAAAATCTCGCTGCTGCTCCTGCGTTTCACCAGTTTTGGCCGCTCGGTGGAGAGATAAGCTGCAAGCGCTTCGCAGGCTTTGCGGCCCACCGGCACGAGTCGCGTCTTGTTTCCTTTGCCCTTCACGCGCACAACGCGCTCTTCGAAATTGAAGTTTTCCAGCCGCGAATTCGCTAACTCGGAAATGCGCAGCCCGCTCGCGTAAAGCAGCTCGATCATCGCCCGATCGCGCAATCCATGAGAAGCTTTGGTGTCGATCCTTTCCAGCAACTGCTCGACCTGTAGTTCGTTGAGCGTCTCGGGAAGATACCGCTCGATCCGCGGGAGCGCGAGCGCCTCGGCGGGATCGCGGTCAACCATGCCTTTACCGGCCAGGAACCGGAAGAAAATCTTCAGTGCAACAACAATCAGTTTAATCGACGAGGCGGAAAGCCCGGAGCGCTTACGGTCGGCCAGATATTCGCTTATGATTGGTAGAGTCACGCCGCGCGGATTGTCGATCTTTCTCTTCGCGGCGCACCACTGCGCGAATTCGCTCAGCGACCTTTGCGTGGAGAGCTGATAATTTTCTGACAGACCGCGCTCGACCGCGAGGAAGCGGATAAACGAGTCGATCGCCTGCTCCATTCCCTTAAAGATTCCGCGAAAGGCCAAGTCTTGGCAATCGCACGATTAACAAATAAATAATGACGACGGAAGCGTCGCCGCACTGCTCGTGCGACATTATTGACAAGCAAAGGTTAAATGTTCGATGTTCCTTCTGCCATGAGTTTGGATTTGAATACGATCCTCAAAGATTGGCCGCACGAGAACGGCAACATCAAAGTGCGCAAGATCGCCGGCCTCGATGGCCGCGAGAAGTTGCAACTGCGGGTCGATCTCGGCGTGCTGCAGATGGAACTGACCGGGCGTCCCGATGGTCAACGCCCGCACAACTGCGAGTCACTCCTGGAATATCATCAAAAGCGAGCGGCCCGCGCGGAGGAGAAGGGCGAAGGTTACGAGCTAACGCCCGAACAATGCGCTGAGCTCCAGCAGGAAGGCATCCAATATTATCATCGCTACTTGAGTCTGTTTCAGATCAACGATTTCGCAGGTGTGGTGCGCGACACTCAGCGCAATCTCGATCTTTTCACGTTTGTCACCGAGCACATCGATCGCGACGAACTTTCCTGGAGCTTGCAGCAGTTCCGGCCTTACGTGCTCATGATGAACACGCGCGCCAAGGCCTCCATTCTTCTCGGCCAGGGCAAATTTCCCGAAGCCGTGGCTGAAATCGAGCGAGGGCGCGACGCGATTGTGGATTTTTTCCAACGCTCAAATTTTCCCGAGCTTGTCTCGAAAAGCTCGGAGATCGCATTTCTTGACGAATGGCTCGAGGAAGTGAAAGCGAAACGTCCGCTCTCGAAGTTGGAGATCATGCAGCGCGAGATGGAAACCGCGATTGCAAAGGAACTCTACGAGCGCGCCGCAGAATTGCGTGATGCCATTAAGCTGCTGAAGGCGAAGGGCCGTTAAAATTTTTGAAACGCCCGCTCGCGAAGGGAGACGCGGGGATGCGAGCTATCTGTTTCCGTCCGGATTCATTGGCCGGTCAATCGCAGGCGGCGTGCCCTTGCATTTTCACAGGTGACATCTAGCTATGTTGCGATATGAAAATTGTGCTCTGTTCGCTGATCCTGAGCGTTTCTTTCGTTCTTCTCGTCCGCGCCGACCTCACGATTGTCTACGAGTCGACCGTACGGCCGGCGTCGCAAACGTCAAAGGACCAGGCAGCCGAGGCAGCTGGAGCAGGCACGAATATCACGATCAAGATTAAGGGGGACAGGGCGCGCATTGATGCTTCGCCACAAGTCACTACGATTTTCGATGGGAAAACGGGCGAGGTAATCACTCTGTTGAACGACCAAAAGACCATCGTCCGTATTTCGTCCGACAAAATGAAGGCCGTCACCGATATGTTAGACAAGTTCAGTAGCAAGAAAGCTGCCACTGAAAAACCCAAGCTGACGCCGACGGGCCAGAAGGAAATAGTCAACGGTTACGAAACCGAGCAATACACGTACGACGGGCCCGATTTTAAAGCCATCTATTGGATCGCGCACAATTACCCCAACGGCGCTGCCATTCTGGCGCAACTCCAATCGATCAAATCCGAATTCTGGGATGCGGCCAACACAAGAATGCCTGACTTTCGCGATTTCCCCGGGCTGCCGATCCGCAACCGTATGATCATCGGTAAGGAGGGTCAGGAAGACAAACCCGGCCCGAGGGCTGCCGATCACGCAACGGAAATCACAAGCACGATCACGTCCGTGAACCAGAACCCGATCAGCGATAGCGAGTTTACCGTACCAAGTGATTTTAAAGAAACGAAGCTGCCGGATATTTTTAACAAAAAGAATGCGACTCCGCCCGTTTCGCCGAATCCGTAACCCAAGTCTGTAACTGTCGTGCACGTGAGCGCTTTGCTAATGCTGGCATCGTCCTCGCCCAGACGCGTCGCATTGCTCTCTGAAGCCGGCTTTGAATTTGAAACCGTCGCGCCGCGCGTCACGGAGAAGTTTGATCTCGATCTTACGTTGCGCGAGCTGACGATGTGGAATGCGATCCGGAAAGGGGTATCGGTCGCACGAGCGTATCCAGACAAGATCGTGCTAGCAGCCGACACGCTCGTCGCGCTGCAAGACGAAATCATCGGTAAACCTGCTGATTTGAGCGAGGCTGCGCAGATGCTGCGGCTCTTGAGTGGACGAACGCACGAAGTTTGCTCCGCCGTTTTTATTTATCATTTCGCGGCCGGAAGAACGGCGACGGTTCATGAATTTTCTCGTGTTCGTTTTTGCCGCCTGAGCAGCGCAGCGATTAACAATTATGTTGAGAAAGTGGATCCGCTGGACAAGGCCGGCGCCTACGCCGCGCAGGGCAGCGGTGCGGAGATCATCGCAAAAATCGACGGCTCTTACACAAACGTTGTCGGCCTGCCGATGGAAAAAACAGCCGGGGCGCTCGCTGACTTTGGTATTCAGCCGAAGATTCATGATTAACAGAAGCAAACAAAGGGAACGAAGAGGGAAAGTAATGGTTGGAAAAATGTCCCTCAGTCACGGCTTCTGGTGGTGCAAGCGGCAGGGTGGATCGGCCGCTCCGTCGGACGATGCTAGAAAGAATGCGCTCCGCCCCTTAAGGTTAATAGCGACCAAGGGACTGTTCGGTCTGCCGAAACTACGATCGGCAATGACCCGCGCGATTTGTCCCGCAGACCAGGATTGATTTTCCCTCCGGTTTGAGGAAAACTTGGTTCCCCTAAAGGCATGCAGCACGTTACCGCGTTCTCAGGTCCGCAAACTGTTCCGGCCGCGCCTGCCGTCGCGCGAAAGCCTAACTTGTGGATTCTAGACAGTTGGCGCGATCTGATTCTCTACGTCTGCACGCCGCTGGTGATCATTCCTGTGTTCGTCGTGGCACAGGCGCGTTGGAGCGCCGAAGACATTTATCTTTTTGTCGCTGCCTTCGGTGCGATGGGCCACCACTTGCCAGGGATGATTCGCGCTTACGGCGATCGTGCGCT
>Ga0137378_10001644_pt1 | contig 18897 bp, 12 predicted proteins | sample SagtaG_21_FD_104813 | JGI IMG/M metagenome (GOLD analysis project Ga0137378, IMG submission 104813) | Vadose zone soil microbial communities from Sagehorn Ranch, Mendocino, California, USA - Sage2_L_60_16 metaG | ecosystem: Environmental > Terrestrial > Soil > Vadose zone | place: USA... | reverse complement strand
CCTCCGCGATCTGCCGCGACAGCAGAAGGCTGCCTTGTACGACGACGCGTTCGTCTTCCCGAAGGCCGGACCTCACTACAACCGAGCCTGTGATCTCATCACCGATTTCAACAACCCTCTCCTGATAAGTTCCGGGTTCTTTCTCCAAGAAAACGGTTCGCCGGCTACCCGTTGCAACAATCGCTGATGTGGGCACGACCACCGCGCGCTGGATCGCGCCGGACTGAAGGACCACAGACGCGAACATTCCCGGCTTCAGCCGGCCGTCGCCATTTGGGATGACGCAACGCACGGCCACCGTGCGCTTATCAGGATCGACTATCGCGGCAATCCGGTCCACGCGGGCAGTGAATGTCTCCTTTGGATAAGCGGGGGTCTGAATCATGACTTGGGCGCCGGCCTTGATGCTCGCCAACTGATCCTCATACACGTCCGCGTTGACCCAGACGGTGGAAAGATCGGCGATCTTGAATAACGCCTCTCCTCCAACCTGAACGACCTGCCCGAGGCCGAGGTTGCGCTCGACGATCGTCCCGCTGACGGGAGCTGTAAGGGGCGATTGACGGGTGATCGCGGAAGGTCCCGCCTTGTCGAGGTGCTCGATGTCCTGGTCATTAAAGCCGGCAATCTGCAGTCTTCCCCGAGTAGCGGCTACCGCAGACTGCGCCGCCGCCACCGCGGATTGCGCCCGCTGCAATTCGTCTGTCGCGTGGGCTTCCGAAACTTGAGCTTCTTGAAGTTCACGTTGTGGAATCGCTTCGACCTCGGCAAGCCTGGCGGCGCGCTCCCGTGTCCGAACGGCCAAATCCAAAGAGCTTCGCGCCGTGCGTTCGGCCGCCAGTACTTGTTGATACTCCGCCTGAGCGTGCTGATATTCCGCCTGAATGCCGACGACATCCGAGGAATCCAGCATCCCTAAAACTTGTCCTTGCCGGACGGACATGCCCGCCTCGGCATCCAGGCGAACAACGCGTCCGGCAAATTGCGCAAACAGAGGCGTGACACGATTTCCGTTAAAGTCCACCTTTCCCGGAACGGCCGTTCGGGAAGGTAAATCAACCGTCTTGACGGTATCGGCAAGCACGCTTGCTCTTTGTTCCGGAGCCAGGACAATCGTGTCTGCCCGACCTTTAAGCGCGGGCCGGCCGTTCCGGACGGTCATGCAGTGTCGCGGACGCCGCAACAACGGGGAAGCCACAGAGATTTCGAATCTCATGAGAAACCGTGCCTACCAATATGCGCGTCGTGGCCATGAATCGATGGTCTCAGCAATAAAGAAATTGCCGACCGGCTAGATTTGTCGGAGGCTTCTGTGAAGGCTTCGATCCAGCAACTGTTCCGTAAGACCGGCGTGCGAACACGTAGCCAGCTTGTTCGGATTGCGCTGGAGCAGGACGCTGGGAACCGGCAGTAGCGCAAATCCACATGAGGCCACAAGAAGGGGAACACGAATTTCACGACGAGATTCAGATAGGACTGGTCGACAGTCGGCAAAGTTTTTTGCGCATTGGTTAGAACGCCTGGCCGAGACTGAAAAAGAGTTTGCTCCGTGGCTCACCCGCTCTCGGGGCTAATTTGAATCCGTAATCCACGCGCAGGACAAGATAGGGCGTGCGGATTCGTAAGCCGACACCGGACGACGCTCGCAGGTCGAAAGGTTTGAAGTCCGACAGGTGAGGGTAGACATTGCCGGCATCGACAAATGCGACTCCATCAAAGAATTTGTAGAGCGGAAAGCGCAGTTCACTATTGAGGACCACCATCGCATCGCCACCGAGGGGCTCACCGGTGAATGAATCCAGCGGACCCAGGTGGTCTTGCTCGAAACCGCGAACCGTCGTACCGCCTCCAGCCAGGAATCGTTCACTTCGAATCACATCTTGGCCGCCAAGTCCTTTGGCCAGCCCCAAGCGCGCGCCCAATGCCACGACGAGCCGGTTGCGAGTCGTGTGGACCCATGGCACGGTTGTTGGCTTACCGAACGGCAGGTATGCAAAGTACTGACCGAAATACTTGATGTACTGCAGTTCCGAACCCAGTTTCTCAAGCCCCCATTCAAATGCGTGCGATGTGAATCGGCCATGTGAGGCATCGAGAGGGTCATCGCGAACATCACGTGTGAAGCTGCTGGTCAACGGGGCGACTCTTGACCGAATGTTGAACGGAACGATAGGGTCGGGAATCTTGTCGAAAGTATGCACCTTTTCGAATCGATAGCCGAACGTGAGAACATTGCTGCTGTGAAATCGGTACTCGAGGGTCGGTGAAAAACCAGTTCGGTCCGTTATGAAGTCCGTCTGGATCTCGCGGCGCTGGAAGGCCGAAAAAATGGATTTCAAGGGAAACCGGTGAAGCGTGGGCTGGCTGAAGTATGTTCGAACTTCATGAAGATCGGAGTCATAGCGCGTCTGCACGCCCACGACGCGCGCGCTTCCAAGCATATTGCGGTTTGAGAAATCGACAACGCCTCCTGGCCCGCGTTCGGTGTCGTAGAAGCCGCCGTAACGCACTTGCCATGGCTGCAGTTCGCGAACTCGCGCGATGAGACGCACGGCTGTCTGATTCGGTTTGAGGCCGCTCCGGTCATCAAGCGGCATCACGGCGATGTCCACAAATGAGTAAGCGCCGGTGTTGTAAAGGTTGCTGCGTGCCTGACTCAACTTGTCATAACTGACGATAGCGCCGGGTTCCAAAGCAATTTGAGAACGGATGAGACTCTTGCTGGTCTTCTGATTGCCCTCTGCCGCGACCTCTTTAAGTATCCGCTGGTAGTTCTCCTCAATGTTGAAGGTAACGTCGACGATCTGCTTGGGGACGTCCTTAACTTGACTGTACTGAATTGCCACGTCGTTGTAGCCGATCTTCCGGTAGAGATCTTGAAGCGTCTGCTGACCACGTTGAACCGTTTTGAACCCAAATGGTGCTTCCGGTCCGATGGAAAGGCGCTTGATAAGATCGGCATCTATAAACTCTCTATTCCCGTCGAAACTGATCTGACCAAAGCGGTAAAGCGGACCTTCTGTCACGCGAAAGACAATCCGGACGGTTTTGGACTCCTCATTCAATTCGTTGCGCGGAGGGTCGACTTTCACATCGATGTACCCGCGCTCTCTGTACAAGTTTTCAATCAATGGGACCGCTTGTTTTCGCTTCTTTAGATCACGATCAAAGAATCCACTGCCTTTCAGAAGCGTCTGCAGTTCGTCCGCCTCTACTGCCCGGACACCTTCGAACTCGACGCGAACGTCGTCATATCGGACGCCGGGCTGAATTCTGAATACGACTCTCTTCGAGTCCGCGTCCGGCGTCTCCACCGAGCTGTCGATGTGTGAACCGAAATATCGGTCTCTGACAAGACGGTTTTCGATGAGGTCAACGACATCCGCAACCCGCTGCGCATCAATGACGCCTTGACTCCACACATCGCGGATCTGGTCTTTCAAATCGTCCGGCATGTCCCAGCCTTCGAAGTCAAGCTCGACCTGCGGACCTTGTTTGATCCGAAACGTGAGATCAACCGCCGACTCCGCAAAACTTCTGTCGACTGAAATCCGCGACTCCAGCCGTCCTTCTTTCGCGAAAGTCCTTTCCAACCGGTTGCGTCCGTTCTGCACTGAAAGGAAGTCGTAGGTCTTTCCGGCTTTTAGCCCGGCCGCGCTTGAAAGTTGCTTCTCGGTCAAGTGGGTGCTGCCCGAAAATTGAATGGAGCCAATCTTTCTACGAACATTGGAAGTCGTGGGTTTTGATGGCACTCCACGGAGTCCGAACAAGACGTCGTGCTGAAACTGGAATCTGTAGCTGTCATCGCTCTGACGAAGACCGCGAGCCGAGAAGCGGCGCGTGATGTTGTAGTCGGCAATCCATATCTGGTCGTTACTGTTGCGCAGGTTCATGGAATAGACGAAATCCAGCTGTGGAGTGATGTCTTTGCCTATTGTCAAACGTGCGGTCGGCTCGGCTTCAGCGGCAATGAGACTGGGCTCGATCCGAACCTGACTTAATCCGAGCGCGCGGCCGGCTTCTTCCGTGATTGAAGTTCCCAGTTCCCCCGCGACGTAGGAAAGTACCTGCTCCTTCGCGACCTGAGCGCCGGCATTACCGGCCTTCTCGAGAGTTCGTCCGGTCGCAAGAAGGGAAACGATGTCGGCTTCATCAAGCGCTGGATCCGATGTCAAACCGGTTTCAATTTTTCGTGTGGCGTCGCCGGAGATCCGCATCGTGATGTCGTAAGTGATGCGGTCACTTGATACCTTCGTTGTGGCCTCGATGTCGAGAATTGGCTCTATAGCCCGTTCATTGGTGAACGTGATGACACCTCGATCGACCGAGTACTTGCGCTCGCGCAGATTGAGTTCCGCTCCTTCTTCAACGTCGATTCTCCCTGTCAAACCTGGTTGTTCGACCGTGCCTAAAAGGCGAAGCTCCGCATTAATGTTGCCATGCGCGATGTTATTGTTGACGACGAGAGGCGAAAGCGTTCGGAGTCCGACATCGAGTTGAGTGCGACCGAACTCGCTTGGCTGATCGGTGACCGTTATCGTGCTCTGTTGACTCTCGAGATATCGCAGCAGTCCGCGGTCGATCGTCAAGGGATCGGTATAGGTACCTTCGATGACGTCGATATTGCCCGATAGCGTCATCCGCGGAAAATCACCCTTGAGACTCAATCGGGCATTCGAAACCGTTCGTACTCCTGCCGGAAACTCGAAGTAGATCCCGTCTCCCGTGACCGTAACTCCGGCCGTTTCTGGTTGTGCGCCGATCAGGTTTAAGTTGCCTTCACCTTTGATGGAACCACCATTCAAAGAGCCTTCCAGCCGCGCCACATGGACCTGGCTACCGTTGAGATTGAGCCGCAATTGAACATTTTCGGCCGCGATCCGAGGATCCTCGATCTGCGCCTGACCGTTCTGCATTTCGACAAAACCATTGAGCACGGGCTGACGCACCGTCCCAGTTGCGGCAACACTGACCCTGGTGTCACCGGTGACCCTTACAGCATCATTGAACAAGGCGAGCACCGCAGCGTCGGTGTTGCCTTCGAGTCTCACATCAATGGGTCCGGAGTCTCGTAAGTCCGCACTGCCGGCGAGATGTACGTTCGTTTGAGGCCCCTTCAACTCAAATTGTTGAATCGAAGCGACACCATTCCGAACTTCAATCGTCGACGTGCCGACTTGTTCCAGTGAATAGGCCCCCGCATTTAACCTGAGGTCGGGGAAGGTTACCTGAGCCTGAAGCACATTGATGTCGGGTCTGGATGCTTCCGCTTCAATCTTCAGCGAAATGGTTCCATCCGCGTTTTGGGGAGGTCGTGGAAGTGCAGAGAGCTTGAATTGCGCAATTTCCGCAGAAAGCCGGGCGGGGGCTGCCGGACGCGGTATTTCAATCGGCAGGTCCGGTAACAGCGCGAACGGTGCCTCCCCTTTTGCGCTGATTCTCGCAGAGGCCCACTCTCCCGTGAACTGTTCGAGAAGCAATCGCCCATCCTTTGCGGTTGCTTTCAGATTTAATCCAAGCAAAGGCGCAGCTAACGCGGAGGTCTCAATCGAGCCCCCAGTGAGCGTGATTGTCGCCTCCGGATCCATGCGTTTCAAATTGCCACGCAAGCTTCCATCGAGAACGAGTTGACCCTGTGCCTTGACGGGTGCTTCGGAATGAATCAGATCTGTGAGAGCGGCCAGATTTGCACGTCCCTCGACTTTGAGTTCCCCAGTGGAACCGGCATCCAGAGGGAGATTGCCCGATAACCGCAGAGTGGAATCATCCAGCCGGATCGCCGCTTGAGAAATCGTCAGTTCGCGGTTCGCGTACTCGAGGCCGATCGGTCCGTCGCTGGTAATGGAGCGATCCCGCCAGGCGAGTTTGAGACTCGGTACTTCCGCGCGCACTCGACCATTGTTGATATCGCTGAGGTCCGCGGACGCATTCACCGTTGCGCTCAAGCGCCCCGAAATCTCCTTCAACTTCTCTACGGGGAAGCTCGAAATATCGGTATCCGTACCGCGGATCTCGACATTGGCAGGATATGGACGCTCGGTGCCGACAGATGCATTCGCCGTAAGTCCATATGAAGGAGCGTTTGCCATGATCCGCGCAAGGTGATCCGCGACACTGGCATTGAGATCGATCGATCCGACACTCTCTTCATCGACCTGGAGATTCCGCACACTCAATTCGAAAACACCGATGGGATTTTCGAACGTGCCGCTACTCTCGGTGTTCAACATCAAATTTGCACTAACGGTGGTTCCTTGCGGCAGAACCACTCGATTCAGTCTGAGTTCTCTACTGTCCGCTTGGATGGCGTATCTGCCGGACGTGGTCTCATAACGCCCGGAGGCTTGAAGCTGTCCGCCTTCCGCTTTGTTAAGCGAGAGGCTTCTCAGTTCCACGACTTGATTCTCGATACGGGCCTCAGCGGACAAAGTCCCGAACGGCTCGCTGTAAGCTTGAAGATCGGACGCGGACACGAGGAGATTCGCGGCGGGGTTTTGAATTGTTCCAGAAACCGTTGCAGCAATATGAATATTGCCATCTGCGGGAACTTCGGCCTTACCCAATGCCGCAAGGATGCGGTGTATTGGAGCATTCGGCATTTCGGCACGTGCGTCGAGAGTCGGACTCCGAGCCGTTAAACCAATCCGGCCGCTTCCCGTTAGAGACTCTTCTTCCCACTTGAGCGCAACTCTCTGCACATCGATTTGCTCTGGTGTGTATTCCGCAACAGCTTCTAAATTGAGGTTCTTTAACTCATTTAGCTGTAAACCATTCGCTTGGAAACTCGCGCCTATCCGCGGCCGTTCCAGCGTTCCGCCCAAGTTCGCATCGATCCCGGCAGGGCCGAAGAGTTCCAAACCTGCTGGAAGACTGTTTCCAGACCAGGCAGCGAGCTGCTTTAGTGCTTGTCCCGTATTGGAGGTTTCCACTCGAAACGCTCCGCTGATCTGTTTTGAGGATTGCAGAGTGAGTTGACCGCGAAGATGAAGAGCTCCTGCGTCGAGTGAGTCGATCGAAGCGACAGTATTACCACCGTCAGCGTTGACGTTAATGACGCCGGCTAACGGAACGCGACGGACATTTGTGGCCGCCGGCAGAGCTGATAACTGGAAGCGGCCATCGCCGCCCAGCCGAGTGAAATCCAGTCCAGGCCAGCGCAGGTGACCGTTGCCCGTGGCGCGGCTCGCAACCGTGACGGGAAGTTTCAACATCTTTGAAATGTTTGCGAGTTCCGCGACCTCGAGCCGGACGTCGACGCTGCTTTCACCCGCATTAAGCGCGAGAGCCACGTCCGCAGCGCCGCTAACGGACAAGTCCGGTGACCGAGTCTGGAAGGAATTCAGCCGCGCTCGCTGGCCCGCGAAGTCGTAGACCACGTCTGCATCAAGCGCGATTTGGCCGATCAATTCAGCGGTCAGATTTTCACCCTTGAGGTGGCCGGCCGCTTTCAATTCCTTGGGACGGCCCTTGACGGAAGCATCGACATGGAGATCGCCTTCAATTTTTTGCGCGACAGACAGGTATTGACTCGCTGGTTTGAGGTGAATGTTGCTGATTATTGCCAAATCCAGACGTGGATCGTTCAGGTTCTCGACAGTTCCCCTAATTTCCACATCCACCACACTACTCGACAACTGCGCGCGGCGTACGTCCAGCGCCTCATTGCGCTGCTTCAGGGCCGCCTGAACATCGATGTTCTCTACCGTCACTATCTTTCCGTTGTATCGCACCTCTCCGGCCTGCCGTGTCTTGAACTGAATTTCCTGCTCACCGGTTAATCGGCTGCCATCCACTGCCAGATCCCAGAGGGGAAGCCTGACAAGGGCATTCTGAGAGCGATCTTCAAAAGCAAGTGAGCCGCCGGTGGATCTCATCTTCAAGATCAACCAGTCGACTGCTTGTCCCGTAGTGGTTGTGGAGCTCGAGCTTGGGATATTGTCGCGGCCCTGCTCATCGATGACGATTTGGATTTTGGGATTCGTGATGACCGAATCTTCGACTCGGTAGCGGCTGTGAATGAGATCGGACAACGCGATGCCGGCTGTGAAATGATCCGCCGCGAACAAGCTCGGAAGATTCGGGGCAGAAGCGCTCCGGATTGATGCTCGACCTGTGGAAATACGGAAGGTCAGGAGGCTGTAGTCGAAGTCGACGGCCTCAAGAATGACCCCCTGCTTCGCGAGGATTTTGCGGACCTGTTCAAAGGCCAGACGTTTTGCCGTGGATGTCTGAAGCAGGGCAATGGCGACACCCAGGAGCAGACCGATAACGCCAGCGACGACGACAATGACACGGAGAACCAGCCGATTTCGCATTGTCCCGTTCCGGAAGGCTGAGGGTTATCGCACGGCGCGAAGAAGAGATCTCACCTTGGCTGATTCCGGGGCATCTGGAGCAAGCTTGAGAAATGTCTGGAAACTTTCATACATCTTGTCCGGCCGCTTCAGTTCGCTGTAGGCAAGACCTGCATAGTAGTATGCGTAAGCATTGTCCGATTTCCGCGCGATCGCGTCATTCAAGTCGTTGATCGCTCCCTGATAGTCGTGCTTCGCTAGTTTCAGCATGCCCGAATAGAGTGGAACATCGGGATTATCTCCGTTAATTTCCCGAGCACTGTTCAAAGATTCTTCTGCCCTGTCGAATTGCTTCTTCTGAATAGAGACCCGCGCGACGCCAACTTTCACGGAGTCTGAGGTAGGCGCCAGGTCTTGAGCACGAGACAATTCGGCATCGGCTTCATCCAGCTTGCCCAACGAGAGGCGGGCCAGACCCAGATATTCGTGCGCCCGGGCATTCTCATCCTCAGCCTGAACCACCTGTGCCAATACCCGTTCAGCGTCTGCGTACTTCTTTGCGTTGTAGAGCTCAATCCCGCGCTCCAAATCTGCTTCCTGGTAGGCGAGAACTGCCGAAACTAGAACCAGAATTGCAACGGTTGCGTTGACCAATCGTTTCATTTCTTCCCTCAAATCTGATTTCTTCAGTCATTGTAACATTGGGTCCGATCGAACAAGTCAACGCCGTTGGGACGAATGTTGAACATGGACACGGGGGGTGTGGAACGAATGTTGAACAAGAACGTAGTCCCCTCCTTGCAAAGGAGGGGTGGACGCGCCATCAAAAAGATGATGCCGAAGGCAACCAAAGTTGGCGCGGACGGGGTGGTCAGTCCTCGAAACATCTCATCTCAAATGACCACCCCGTCTGCGCCTTTAAGGTGGCTTCGCAGCATTTTCTTGATGGCGCAGCCTCCCCTCCTGTTCCAGGAGGGGAATCCGAGCAGCGATGAACTTCAGCGGACGTGTGGCCCAGGCGCCTTGAAGATGCTCTTTGGCATCTTCACATGAACTCCGAGATTAGGTTTATCGACAAGCTGCGTGACCGCCACATTCCCGGCAACGCTGACGAGTTGATACGCCTGATGCCTCGTGAGTCCTTTCGTGCTCGACAGAAAATCCACCATCTCTTGAATCGCGGTCCTGGTCGCAACTGTCAAATCCGGATCGGCGGCCATGCTGATGAAGTCGGCGGCCGTTTCCGCGCGCGGCCACGCAAGCTTCATGCCTTTACGCACGGTGAGCTGAATGCGGCCGCGAAGCGACGTTTCAATTGCGGTCTGATCGACTTCACCATCACCTTGCGCGGCATGCCCGTCGCCAATTTCAAACAATGCTCCCGGAACGAACACCGGACCGAGCAGCGTCGATCCCGCAACGAGCTCTTTATTATCCAGATTGCCCGCATGAAGGTAACGGTGGACGGCGTCGCCTCCAGGCGGTGTGTCTTTGGCTCGAGTCTTTGTCCGCCAGCGGTCGTGACCAGGATGCCGAGACCCGCGATACCCGCAATGCTCATGTGGCGCATTCAGACTCCTTTCAGGGCGCAAGCGCTTACTTGCCAACCATGCGCGATGTTTTTCGCGACCGGAGCCGGCCCCTGGGAGGATAACCCAAATGACTGAGGAAGGCGATGCTTCAGAGATAGTGAGCGATAGAATCTCTACGTTTCAACTTTGCCTTGTCCTATAGTAAGGAAGTAAAAAGAAAGTAAGGTGAAATAATGCCTTCTGCTACTTTGACCAGCAAAGGCCAGACGACAATACCCAGGGAAGTCCGGGAGCATTTGGGTATTCGGACGGGAGATCGATTGGACTTTGTCATCAACCCGGATGGAACTGTGATGCTCAGACCAGCAACGATTCAAGTTTCCGAACTCAAAGGCATTTTGCATCGAAAGAAGATGAAACCTGTTTCCGTTCGCGAAATGGATGACGCGATTCAGAAGCATGTCCGCCGCAAATATCTGCGCGGCCGGCGATGAAAGGCATCGATACCAATGTCCTGATCCGTTATTTGGTCGCCGACGACAAGAAACAGGCAGAACAAGCGAGCAAGACCATTCAAAACGCCGCGGACGAAGGCGAATCTCTAATATTGTGCACCGTGGTGTTGGCCGAAACAGTTGGGGTGCTCGAAGATGTCTATCAGCTCTCGAAAGGCGAGATACTCAGTCTTCTGGATAAGCTTTTTTCAACCGCCCAATTTGAGATCGAAGATCGGGACAGTGCACGTCAGGCCCTTGAAGACTTCCGTACAAGTAAAGCCGACTTTGCCGATTGCCTGATCGGCCGAAAGAACCGCCTTCTGGGTTGCGACAAGACATTTACCTTCGACCAGGATTTGAAAACATTGGACACATTTGAATTGCTTTGATCCAACACGCTGGTCGATTATGTTTTCACGCAAGAATGCGGGTGCACTATGCGTTTTGAGGGGGCTATATGGAAAAGGCCTATCGAACCAGGATCGCAGGTTTTTGGTTTCTGCTCGCCTTGGCGACGCTGCTCAGTGTCCCAGCGTTTGCCCAACCGGCTCGTCCGCAAAATCCGCCCGATATTTCCGGGGAATGGCGCCTGGAGAGCAACGAAGATCCAGGCCAGCTAGGAGCCCTGGGACAGCCACCACTGGGCGACTATCTTGGGATTCCGTTCAACGATGCCGGCCGGCTACGGGCCGAGACCAGTGCGGAGTCGATCTGGGGAACACCGGAATATCAGTGCAGACCTCACTCGGCCCCCCACCAGTGGCGCGGCCTCGGAGGGGCGCGCATCCTCAAGGAACAAGACCCCCTGACGCGCGACGTCAGAGCGTATCACATTCAGTTCATGCGGTCTTTGGACTGGCCCATTTACATGGACGGGCGGCCGCATCCGCCAGCCTATGCACCCCACAGCTGGACGGGCTTCTCGACCGGAGAGTGGGTTGGAAACACGCTGAAAGTCACGACCACCCATCTCAAAGATGGTTACCTCAAGCGCGGTGGCCCGCAGACCACCGACATGTATACCATGACTGATTACATCACGCGGCACGGCGACATCCTGACCATCATCACCGTTGTGGACGACCCGATTTATCTGGACGAGCCATACGTTCAATCGACGACTTATGTGAGCGACCCTACTGCAAGCGTGGCCCTGGAGACCTGCAACGCCTCGTCTTTCGCCGAAAATGGAGGGACAGACCGGCACCATGTACCGCACTTCCTGCCTGGCCAGAACACAGCTCTGACCGAGTGGCTGAAGGTAGAGGATTGGGTACCCGTAGAGCCAACAAGGGGTGGCGTGAAGACCCTGTATCCCGAGTACCGGTCGACGTTGAATGGTTCGGCCAGCGTCAACAGCCTGAGAGTCCCGTTGTCCCGCTCGGCCGTTTCGGTCGATAAAAGAATCGCTGACCAAAGCCCCAGAGACGGAGAAGTCCACGTTCTACCGGTGCAAGGAAACATCTACATGCTGGTAGCCGACGGCATCAATATTACCGTGTCCGCCGGTGAAGATGGCGTCCTGCTGGTGAATACGGGTCCGGCCCAGATGTCCGATAAGATTCTGGCGGCCCTCAACCAACTGGCCAACGCGGTCGTGGCTCCGCCCACTACCAACAAATGTTCCGGGCCGAATTGTCCCGGGATTCAGTTTGGGTGGGCGAGTCCGTACATGAATACGGTCATCAGTTCCCCGGCTCCCGCGAAGCCTCTTCGCTACATCATCAACACCAGTGCGGCTTCAGACCACATTGGCGGCAATGAGAAGATTGCCACCACGGGTTTCTTTCCCCGTGGCGGCGGATTCGGCGGGGCCGCCCCAAACGTGGGACGGATTGCATCCGTGATCGCGCATGAAAATGTGCTCAACCGGATGAGCGCGCCGGCGGGCAAAGAGGCGCCCACTCCGGAGCGTGCGTGGCCGACGGATACTTATTTCGACGAATTCTACAAACTCCCCGCGTACTTCAACGGTGAAGCCGTGATCGTCTATCACGAGCCCGAGGCAAACACGGACGGCGACAGCATCGTGTTTTTCCGTCACTCGGAAGTTATCAGCGCCGGTAACATTTTTTCGACCGTCAGCTATCCCCTCATCGACGTGGAGAAGGCTAGCAGTATTCAAGGGGTGATCAAAGGCCTGAATCACATTCTCGATCTGGCCGTTGCCGAGTACAGGGCGCAAGGCGGCACGTGGATTATTCCCGGTCGCGGCCGGCTTTCGGATACGGCCGACCTCGCTTCGTACCGCAACATGCTCACGATGATTCGCGACCGCGTTCAGGACCTGATCAGCAAGGGCATGACGCTCGAGCAGGTGAAGGCCGCCCGGCCGACGATGGACTTTGATGGGCGCTACGGTTCGAATACCGGTTCCTGGACGACCGATATGTTTGTCGAGGCAGTGTACCGGAGCCTCAGGGAGAAAAAATAATGCGCAGAATGTTTCTTCTCGTCATTGCCTCAGCCTTGTTGGGCCGTACTGCGGCGTACGCTCACCATTCCTATGGTGCGACTTACGACGTCTCTCAAGAAATCAAGCTCGAAGGGAAATTGGTGCAGTTTGTGTACCGCAATCCGCATTCATTCGTTCACGTCCAGGCTCCAGACAAAAACGGAGTCTCGCAACGGTGGGCTGTGGAATGGAGCGGCACCGCCCAGCTGAGCAATCAGGGAGTGACGCGAGAGTCGCTCAAAGTCGGGGATGAGATCATCATCGTCGGGCGCCCTTCGCGCGTTCCAGGCGAGTACAGGTTGTTGATGGTTACGCTGAAGCGGCCACTGGATGGATTCACCTGGGGTACACGTCAGGGTGAAGCGGTCGATTAGAAGGAATCGTGCACTGAGGAAAACGTAATGCGTTTCAAGACCGCCGTTATCATCGCGGTTTTCGTCCTTACGCCGCCGGCTCGCATAGACGCACAGCGGGGAGGCCGCGGCGGGCCGCCGCCCACCGCGCGCCAGGCTGCCGCGATCGATCTAACAGGTTATTGGGTTTCCGTTATCACCGAAGACTGGAAGTTTCGCATGGTCACGCCGAAAAAAGGCGTGTACGAGACCCTTACTTTGAATGCCGAAGGCCGCCGCATCGGGGATACATGGGACCCGGCTAAGGACGAAACAGCCGGCGAGCAGTGCAGGGCTTACGGGGCCGCCAACATTATGCGTCTCCCCGGACGCCTGCACATCACCTGGGAAAACGACAACACCCTCCGTATCGACACGGACGCCGGAACCCAGACCCGACTGCTCCATTTTGGCGCGTCGCCCGCGCCTGGCGGAGAACCAACCTGGCAGGGACATTCCGTCGCCGAGTGGGAATATGCACCCGGAGGACGAGGAGGTGGACAAGTGCGAATGGGTAATCTGAAGGTGGTGACCACCAATTTGCGCCCGGGCTATGTGCGCAAGAACGGCGCCCCTTACAGTAAGAATACGGTCGTGACCGAGTACTACGACCTCAACACGCTTCCCAACAGTGATCAATGGCTGACCGTAACAACAAAAGTCGACGATCCACTTTATTTCAGCCGTCCTTACTTAACGAGTTCGGATTTCAAGAAGCTTTCCGATGCCTCCGGTTGGAACCCCACCCCCTGCTCGGCAAGATGATACTTCGGCGACGATCGCTAACCCGCATTTCTCACCGGAATCTTGGGCAACTATGCGGAGGGCGTGTCCCTCTCCCTCTGGGCTTATCTTTACCCATATCTCGGTGCGCTGGACACCGGGGGTGGGCGAAGATGTGGGACTAAGATTTTGTACATGTCGGTCATGCCACTGAGGCGTTCCAGACCGAGCCAGAGAGATTTCGTTCCGGGTTCGCCATCGCTTTTGCGGCCGAGGTGACCACCGAGGGCGCCGACCATCCGCATCGCTTCGCCAAGAGGCGGAGGCGGCTGATCCGGCGGAACAGGTTGGCGTGCGGCGTGGGTCAGCAGAGCCTTCCATTCCGCTTCCTCGAAGAAAACGGTGCATGGCACATTGGGGCATTCGCGGCCGAGTTTGGTCAGGTGATAAATGCGCCATGCCACGACCATATCGATGGCCAAACAGGCTTCGATGGTATCGGCGTTACCCAGTTGCCGTTCTTCGATCTTGCAGCCGCTCTTAAGAGTCTTGTGATAGATCTCAATGCACCATCGTTTGGTATACCAGTCTAGTTTTTCGGTCGCTTCGGCGAAGCTGTTCACGGCACAAGTCGTCAACAGCATCCAGGACAGCGGATCGATGCCGCCAGGGGCATCGACTTCCTGCGCGAGCACGGCCCATAGCCGCAATGAGCCGTAGCGCGATTTCCCTTGGGGTGGTCTCAGCGTTACTTCCGCAAAACGAATCTCCAACCATGCTTCTCGCGCCGGCTGCTTCTTGCGCCGCGGCACCTGGATCTTTCGGACACCAGCCAGTGGCTGTTGCTCCACTAACGGCCACAGATGTCCTTGTCCATCGGCAAGCAACCGATCCTGTTCGGCGCGAACGAGCAGTTTGGGTCCCTGGGGATCTTCCAGAGCCAAGTGAAACAATTCGTAGATGTCGGCTTCGCGATCTCCCACACTGACCAGCATCGTGCTGGGACATTGGCGCTGTACTTTAGCGACCCGGCGAAAGCTCTCGAGCCATTTGTGGCTTTCCTTCTCCTCGATTCGACGCTGTTTGCGCCGATGTTTCTTTCCAAACTCCGCCCCATCCCGCGCCCAGCATTGCACATCCATCAAGCCCAGCGGCGTGCCTTCTATCGAAAATGCCATGGTGTTGTGCACCATCAGGCCGATGATGCCCTCGGGTTGCGAGCCGATCGGCCCGAGATTCTCCGTCGCCGGATGCGTGCTGTAGTTCAGACTCGTCGTGTCCTGTACGGCGAGGGCGATTTGGTGCTCCGCAATACGCTGCTGGGTTGCCCGGTAATGCGGCTCAAGCAGCACGTCCATCTGCGCGTCCTCATGTTTTAACAATCGATAGGCCGCTTTCGTTTTAGCCCGGCTCTGACATGCTTCCGGGATCTGCGCTTGCGGGTGCGCGTAAAAATCGCGCGCCATCACCAACAGCCGCCGGTTTAACCGCTGGTCTAAGCGAACTCCGCCAAATTCCTGCTCCGCCCAATCCTGAGGCACGGGCCGGGGCCGCTCAGCCGCTTCGGGCTCGGGTTCTGCGATACATAGCTGCTTCCGCGCTTGATGATGCAGCTTATAAACGAACACGCGCTTGACCGATCTCGACCGCTGGTGCAGCTCATCTTGCCGTCCTCGTCCTTGTGTTCGCCCCACTTCTTTCCAATTTGCCGCTCGGTAACAGGTCCCCTCGTGTTGCGCCTCCTCCACGAACGTTTCCACCAGCAACGGCTCATAACCGTAGCGTTCTTTCCAGTCCTGGCGCAACCGGCGCACCGCCAAGCCCAATACATGCGATGCCAGATTAGGTACGTGCACGCCGGGCAGAATTAACAGTCGACTATTGTCGATCACCAGATGCAAGTTCTGCCTTCGCGCCCCCGCCCTCCATTCAATCCATTCGTCGCGCGCTTTCAACTGCCATGCCGCTGCGCTGAAAGCCAATCCTCCCAGGTACTCCTCGCCGTGGGTGCCGATCAAATACCTCATCTGTGCTCCGCACAGCGGGCCGCTTCCCAACGGATGATGACTCTCCATCAGCTCGTTCCATACCCGCGAGGCCTCGCTATCCGCACTGCCGACTCGGATCAACTCCACCGGCTGCACCGCAGACAGCGTGGCGGTCATTTCTACTGCCTTCACCGCCCTCTTCGCCTCAGTCCGTTTCTTCACCGCCGGAAACGGCACCGCCGGCCTCATCTGGATTTTTCCTTCACGCTCCAGCCTTAACAATGCTACTCGGCAACTCATGTCTTTCCGTTTGTCGTTCAACGACCGCCAGTTCAGCAAATCGCACACCCGCCGCGATAATTCCCGTCGCGACATTTCTGGCTCTTGGTCCACCATTTCCTGGATGTGAGCGATGTTCTCTTTGCTAAACTCTTGCCCGCAGGCTTTCACGCAGGCAATCTACAATTTCACCACCCCCGGTGTCCAGCAGAAAAAATGTGGGACACGCTAAGCTCCCTCTGGGAGAGGGTGGCCGAAGGCCGGGTGAGGCGCTTTGCGGCACCCTCTCCCAGAGGGGAGAGGGACTTGGCGGTGGATAGTCACAAAGCCGGTGAGAAATCCGGGTTAACGGCGTTCTTGGGAACTCAGACCCCAGACTTGGTGAGCCATCGGGCGACGGCGCTGAGTCCCGCCTGCACGAGGCCGGATGAAGATGCGTCGGTCCACCAGTCGGGATTGGACTCGAGGCCGGAAAACGAGGCTTCCACGTCACGTTTCGCTCGCGCGAGTTGCAAGGGCAAGGCCGGATCGATGGGCCGGGGCTCGGCGGCCTGCTTGAGCTGGGCCAGCATCTGCTGCGGCTGCTTCATGTCCAGCATCGAAATAGGAGAGGCGCAGTGCGTGCAGGCCGAAGTAGTTGCAAGATCGATTGGCGCCCCACAATTGGAGCAGCTCACGGTCTGGATATTCTGTCGCAGCTCCTCGATTTGCTGGGGCGAGAGCGGGCGGATGAAGTTCTTTTCTTTCAAGAATTCGAAAAACCTGATGAATCGTCCGTGCTCCTTGTCGCATCGCCAGTAACTGAAGCGCGTGCTTCGCTGCAAATCGTGCGTCGGCAGCAGGCAAGCCGCGCATCGGGGACACTTGAGCACATTTGAAAGCGACGCTTTGCCCGGATGCTCACCGATGAATTTCATCAGCTTGAGCGTCGAGGCAGGAGACAATTGCAGGCTCTCGTACCTGTCGAACCAGAAGGCCTGACAGCCCGTGCACAAATCGATCGCTACGGGCGTGCTCACGCGGCTGTCGAGCGTCATCGCGGCCATTTCTGCAGCGCAGTTTGGGCAGTTCACGGAAATTAGTATCCCGCCGTGCCATTGGACCACAAAAGGAAGAAGTGGGTTTTTTGCGAGGCGAGGGAACGCGACGCCGCTTGGCAGATACGCTGTAATAGTGATTCGCGGTCTACCGAATGATCCCATTTGCGGGATCGACCGGCTCAGCGAGCGCGGCCAACAAAAAAAAGAGTACTAGGGTATGCATACGCGACTTACGCCTTGAGTCTGGGAACGAGGCGCTCCGCATTCTCGCGATTGATGGCGCGGCGCTGGGCATCATTGAACGGCTTATATCCGGTGAGCCCTTCAACCGCTTCAGACGCCGGACGCAGTGGGTAATCGGTCCCGAAGAGCACATTCGACAAGGGAACCAGTTCCATAAGCGCTGAAAGAGCCCCCGGATGGTTGGCCTGCGCAATTTCATAGTAGAACTTCTTCAATTGCGGGGCCGCGCCATCCTTCAGCCATGGATCTTTCCTCTCTATGGCAAGGCGCTCGAACCTGCCGAGCAGAAATGGCACAGTGCCACCGCCATGGGAGAAGATGAAACGAATATTCGGGAATCTTGCCGCCGCTCCGCTATACATCAGGCTCGCGATCGTTCGAGTCGAATCGGTGGCGTATTCAATCGTTGACACGGTAACGCCAGGAACAAGTCCCGTGCAGCATTTTGGTTGCGTGGGATGCACGTAAACAATGGCCTGCCTGCGATTCAGCTCCTGGTAAACAGGTTCGAAGGCCTTATCGCCGAGGTATTTGTCGTCAAAGCTCGTCATCAGACCGATACCGTCGGCCTTCAATGTGTCCATCGCATATGCGATCTCGCGGAGACTGCCTTCCGTATCGGGAAGCGGAATGGCGGCGAAAAAACCGAATCGCCCTCGATGGTCCGCGACCATCTTCGCTCCGTACTCGTTGCAATCGCGTGCCAACCTGCGCGAATTTTCGATGCTGCCTAGCCACACGCCCGGCTGAACGAGGGAGGTGATTGACGTGGCAATCCCATTTTTGTCCATTTCCTCAATCGACATCTCGGGGTTCCAGGGCGGTGTGCGGCCGCTTTCCCGCTGCGCCAGGATGGCTTCAAGGTGACGGGGGGGAATAAAGTGATGATGGAAGTCCACTCGACGAGCCACAGCCGCTGTACCCCTTTGCGCAGCTGCCGCTAGGGAACCGGCCGCTGCCGCGCTCATGGTGACGCCCAGCGCACCAACCATGAAATGCCGCCGATCCATGTGGTGTGAAAAAACGGAATTTTGCTTGGTGTTCATGACGGATCATTGCCCCCAAAATTTTATTTCGCTGATCTTGCCAACCACGCCAATTGAGCATCCGCACATTCGCCGACACGTGTTACATGGCGCTGGACGGCATCCTTGCTTACAAACGGATGGGGATCGCCCCTACCGATGCGTCTCGTCAATGGATTCACACCTCTATTGATTTTGGGGCTTCGCGCCGAAGGCTGCGGGATCACGGATTCTCTTGTTGTAATCATCCGCCTCATTCATCGGGGCGCAGATTGCATCGGTGTTTCCGGAGTACAAGCTTTTCCATCCAGAAAAGGTCACTTCCTTGGCTGGCATCCGCTTGTAGATTTTTTTGGCGCCCACCCGGGGAGCGGTGTAGAACTTCGGGTCATAGAGCGTCATTTGGAGCTCAATGGTGTCGGCGTCGGT